>Ga0193751_1001463_pt1 | contig 15157 bp, 14 predicted proteins | sample L1c2metaG_FD_143050 | JGI IMG/M metagenome (GOLD analysis project Ga0193751, IMG submission 143050) | Soil microbial communities from a riparian zone of the East river system, Colorado, United States - L1c2 | ecosystem: Environmental > Terrestrial > Soil > Riparian zone | place: USA: East River... | reverse complement strand
AGCATCGCGGCCGTACGACAGGTTCGCCGTGAGGCGCGTCGCGATGGTCAGGTAGCTGAACAGAATGGCGTCGTACCGGCGATAGTCACCGAGCAATCCGATCCACTGGAACTGACCCACCGCGGGGGTGACGCCAAAGCGATAGCGCCTGCCGTAGATCGGACCCGTATACCCGAAAAGTGTGTTGTCCGAGACGAGCGAGAGACTGGGCTCGGCGTAGTACTTGCTGCTGCCCGCGACCTCCTGCTGCGACGCATCGGACTGCGGATTTCCAAACTGGTCGATGAGCTGAGAGAAGACGAGGAACGAACGCTCGAGGTCGGCGAGCGTCAGGCCGGCCTCGATTCGAGTGAAGCGGTTCAAGGGATAGATGCCCACCGCAAACGCCTCGCGATCGAGATAGCGCGCGACCACGTCCTCCTCGGTGAACGTGCCGTTGCCGTTGTCGACGAATTGCGTGCCCTCGCCGAAGTAGAACGGCGACTGCGAATATCCCACGGCGTACTGCAGCCGGTGGGAGAGATTGGTATACGCCGCGAGCACCTGGGCATCCGCGATTCGCCCGTTGATCGAAAGGGCGAAGGCGAGATGGTTGTTGCCCACCATGTCGCTGAGCGAGATCGCGGTACCGCCGAACACGCCATTGCCGAAATTGTCTCTCGAGTAGCCAACGGTCGGGCGCGCAACGAAGTCCGGCGAGAAGCGAATGTGGTACTTGTACTGTTTGAACTGATTCGTGTCCGGCAGCTGGACGAACCCGCTGTCGACGAGCGCCGCAACGTTGACGCGCGCCTCCGTGTGTGCACCGGAATCAGAGAGCGCGCTCGACGCGCGGAAGGTGGTGCCCGCCCGATAGTACGAATACGACAGCGTGTCCTGTAGCGCGGAGTCCGCGCGCGCGCGTTTGGCGGCGGCCGCGCTGTCCGATCGCTGCGCGACCATCTGCGTCAGCGACTGCGGGACGAAGGGCTTCCGCTTGAGCAGGCGCGGATTATCGATCGTCCAAACGGTATACTCGCCATTCTCGAGATACGTAAACGCCATCTTGTCCATGGTGTGCGACCACGTGATGACCGGGCTGAACTCCGTCACCGAGATCACGCCGCCAACGACGTTCGTGAGCTGGTAGTGCTGCTTCTCCGTGAGATCGTAGAGGAAGATGTTCTGACCGCCCGTGCGATCGGAGACGAAGGCGATCGACTTCGAGTCCGGCGCCCACGTCGGATTGATGTTGAGCCCCTCCTGCCCCGGAATCAGCTCGACATTGCCGCCGTCCACGTGATAGATCGCGATCTGCCAGTGCGGGAAGCGCAGGTTCGCGAGGTCCACGCCCGCCGCCTGATCCGTAGCGAAGGCGATCATGCTGCCATCGGGCGACCACTGCGGCTGCATGTCCGCGTAGTTGTCGTGCGTGAGCTGCGTGAGATTCTTGCCGTCGGCGTCGACGGTGAAGAGATCCGTGATGCCGCCCTTGTTCCCCGAAAAGACGAGATGCTTGCCATCGGGCGACCAGCTCGGGCCGACGATGCCATCGAGCGGAAGCTCCATCTTCGCGATGCGTCTTCGCGACTTCACATCGAGTAGATAGAGGTTTTCCTGTCCTCCGCCGAGCGCGGAGAACGCGAGCGTTTTCCCGTCCGGGGAGAAGGAGCTCTGCGAATACAGCAGTCCGATCTCCTGATAGTTCGGATCGAAGGTGCTCTTCACCAGCCGCGAGATGCGCTTGCCGGTTTTGGCATCGCCGAGCCAGAGATCGATGAAGACCTGACCCTTGAGAAAGCTTCCGTTGGACAGAAATGCGATGTACTTGCCGTCGGGCGACAGCGCGGGTGCGAGGAAGACCTGTCCGCCCGTGCGCTTCTGCGACAGCAACGGCTGCGCGAAGTGACGCGGGCGATCGAGCTCCGCGACCTGCGGCAGATACTTCACCTGCATCGCTTCCTTCCACTCATCGCCGAGATCCTCGAGCGACTCACCCGTCTCGCGCTTGAACGCGCGCTCGATGCCCATGGACGGCACGTCGGCCATGATCGCGCCGATGATCTCGTCGCCAAATCGTCCGGCGACGTACGCCCACAGCGGCTGGCCGAAGCGGTACGGATCGTAGCGGTCCGGCTCCTCGGTCATCTTCACGATGGTCGGCAGATCGCCGTTGATCGCCGCGTCGCGCATCACGGTGGACGAGCGCGCGTAGTCCGGACCGAGCGAGAGATACTCGGCCATGCCCTCCATGAACCAGAGGGGCGGATTCACCTGGGAGAGTTGCGCGATCCCGCCACCTGCCCGCCCGCGCGCGAAGATGTCGAACTGGAATTCGTGCGTCATTTCGTGCGTGAGCACGTGCTCGAGACCGCGAAAATCCCCGGTGAACGGCATCAACATGCGATGTCGAAGCGGCTCCGTTACACCGCCGGTGCCCTCGCCGAGATCGCCGGTGACGTTGTTCTGTCCGAAGTCGGCGCGCGACGCGAAGAAGAGAATCGGCTTCTTCTCGCGAAACTCGTGTCCCAGGATGTGCGACAGACGAGCGTAGTCGCGCTCGGCCATGCGCGCCCCCTGCATCGCCGCGACGCGCTCGGAGGGATAGTAGTGAATGAGGAAGTGCTCGGTCTCGATGACCTGCCAGTTGAAATCCTTGTACTGGACCTGGTTTTGACCGAAGTACTCCTGCCCGGACGCTCTGGAGGCGAGCATCCCGCTCGCCGCGAGAGTGACGAGCGCCGCGCACCAGACATTGCGTAAGCTCATACCTTGGCTTCCTCTGCGTCGATGGCGACAATCCGGGCGTCACCCCACAGGCGCTCGAGCTGATAGAAGTCGCGCAACGTGGGGTGGAAAACGTGCACGACGAAGTCGACGTAATCGAGAAGAACCCAGCGTCCCTGCGACAACCCTTCCACGTGGTGTGCCCGAACTCCCTCCCTCTTGAGCTCGTCCACGACGTGCTCGGCGATTGCGCGCACGTGCGTGTCGGAGGAACCGCTCGCAATCAGGAAGTAGTCCGTGGCATTCGAAACCTTGTCGAGGTCGAGCATCACGATGTTGTTCGCCTTCAGATCCAGACACAACGCGGCAGCACGCTGCACTTGCGCGATTGGGGAAGACACGGGTTGGAGGTGCCTGCTGTTTGTGGTGAGAATCGGCGACTCACGGACTGCAAACGCGTGACTGTAAACGCGCAATATGAGTGGGAAACCCGACGCGTACCACCACCACTACACGAACGCCCGGTGGAAGTTTCCGCCGGGCGTTCAGACACGTATGGTGGGTACGTCGCGTTTACTGCTTGATGACCCACACCCGAAGCTCGGGCTTCACATCGGCGTGGAGGCGAACCGCGACTTTGTAGACGCCAAGCGCCTTGATAGGCTCGTGAAGGTCGATCTGGCGCTTTTCGATCTCGGGAAACCCCTGCGCATGAAGCTGCTGTGCGATGTCGGCGGACGTTACCGAGCCGAACAGCTTGTCCTCTTCACCGACGCGCGCGGAGAACGTGAGCGAAACCTGCTCGAGGCGCGTGGCGAGCGTTTGCGCGTGGCTGCGACGCTCGTTCTCGGCGGCTTCCAGATGCGCCTTCTCTCGCTCGATGCGCTTGCGATTGCCCGGAGTCGCCTCGTACGCGAGCCCGCGGGGGAGAAGAAAATTTCTGCCGTAACCGGGTGACACCATCACGATGTCGCCGGGCTGGCCGAGGTTGTCGATTGCCTGCTTGAGAATCACTTCCATCGGAGTGCTCCGGTCGAACGGTTGATCTTCGAGTAAGCTATCTGGAGGCGCCAGGGTCTGCGGGCGAATTCGCCGTCCGCACGCGTCGCCGCCAATCGATCCACGTATCGGTGACGCCCAGCCCGACTGCGAGCGGGAGCGACACCGGCAACAATACCACCGCGACGGCGCCTGCCGCCAACTGCGCGCCGAGTGTCGGCTGGGGATAGAACCAGGCAATCACTCCAAAGCCGCGCAGCGCGTAGAGCGCGCCGAAAAACACCACGAGATTCGTCCCGGCCACGCGCAGCGCGTCGAGGGACGGCAGAACAGTAAACGTCATTCCTGCCACCAGCGCCCAGATCAGCTCATCGCCGAACCGAAAAAACCGAAAGGGCGCCAGCGCCGGGCCGAGTCGCGCGCGACTCATGCGGTGGTACAATCCCCACGCCAACGCACACGCCGCCAGCGATTCCAGCGCGAGCAGGGCCGGGTACAAGGGCGCCGCGAAAGTTCCAGACGCTCGCTGCAGCTCCAGCGACCGCGCTCCGGCCCATTCCCGAGCCGCAGGAGCGAAGTTGGATCCCAGAAAACCGGACACGGACTTTGCGAGCACCGCGGAATTGCGGAGCTGAAAGTCCGTCGCGAACACATCCTCGATCCGTGCCGCGGCGTGCGGGGCGAACGCCATTCCGATCATGGCGATCAGCGCCGCGATTCCCACGGCCGCCAGCGCGCGGCCGAGGAACTCGCTGCGTTGCCCGAGAATGCAAACGAGGCCGAGTGCGCCGGCCACGAGCACTCCCCACGAGCGAGCGAAATCCGTGTAGGCCTCGCGCCCCGGAGTTGCGGGGATCGCCAGCAAGAGCCCCGCGAGCGCCGCCCACGCGAGCGCGAGCGCGGAGGAACCGCCCTTGCGCCACCCCGCGATGAAGCATGCGGCGAGGGCAGGGACCAACAGCAACAGCGTATCGACGACGGGTGCGGCCGCCCTCACGACGGGTGCGTGCGAGAGCAGGAGGAACGCCAAGAGCGCGATCACGATGCGCGTCCATCCCTGCTCCCGCGGCGGAGCCGCGAGGGCGTCACTCACGTCAGGCCTGGTGGCCCCGAATGTACGGCACGAGCGCCAGATAGCGCGCACGCTTGATCGCGGTGGACAGCTGGCGCTGATGACGAGCGCAGACACCGCTCAGGCGACTCGGCAGAATCTTGCCGGTGTCGGTGAGGAAGCGTCCGAGGGTACGATCATCCTTGTAATCGATGAACCGCACGCGGGTTTCGCAGAATGGGCAGCTCTTCTGTGGGCGTCGCATGCTAATCCTCGTCGTCGTCGTCGTCACTCGCGCGCCCGCGTCCGGCGGCGATCTCTTCCTCGGTCATCGGCGGCGCGCCGACTTCGTGCTCGTGCAGCGTGATGAGATAGCGCACGACGCCCTCATCCAGCTTGAGGGCGCGCTCGTATTCCGGAAGCGTGGCCGCTTCGGCTTCGAAATGCGCGATGGCGTAGTGTCCCGTCTCGCGACGGCCGATGGGATACGCCAGCTGGCGCTTTCCCCAGTGCTCGACGGCGACGTCGCCGCTGCCGAGAAGCGAGTGCACGCGCGTGAGCGTGTCGCCGATGGCGGCATCTTCGAGTGCGGCATCGAAGATGTACACCACCTCATACTTGCGGGGCATTGTTGTATTTCCTCCCTGTGGACTGCCGCCTCCCGCGCGGACGGCGGGAGGAGGGGGGCAAGTCATATAAGCCCTATAACTTAGCCCAGTCGGGAGCGACCGCGCAACCGTTGGCGAAGGGCGCGCGCGGTGGCGCGCAGGGCGGCCCCGAGCGGCGGCTCCTGCGGTGGTGCCGCCCGTCGCGCGGGCGAAGAGAGGTCGCCCGGCTGTAGCATCTCGCGCGTCTCGGTGCAGTATACGGCGCGGCCCGAGAGGGTGGCGATCTCCGAGGCCATCCGCGCATCGCTCTCGATGAAGAGCCAGGCGGCTGTCTCCTCGTACGCATCCGACTTGAATCGCGCGTAGGCGCGGGCCGCGCGCCGAGCCGCCATGTCGGGGTACTGCATCATCCGGAGCTCGCCGAAGCGCACGTTGTGGCGCGCCAACCATTCCTCGGTCTGCGCCCGGTACTTCTCGAGCCGGGACGTGACGAGCCAGCCCACCGGCGACGTCGGCAGCATCAGGGCGGGCGTGAAGCGCAGGAAACGCTCGTACCGGGCGCCATCGTCGTTCTCCTGGTCCGTCGGATCGAGACAGAGCACGCCATCGATGTCCATGCAGCAGTTCGCCAGCACCGTCGAATGCATCAGGTTCCACTCGAAGACGCGCGGCATCGCGACGAGCTCACGATACAGATCGACGTGCGAATCGAAGCGCACTTCCGGCGACATGTAGACGGCGGCGTAAGTCACGCGATGCGGGAGCGCGGCGTTTCGCAGCGTGTCCTTTACTCTCTGCATCGCCGAACCGGAGCACACACTGTCGTCGACGACGAGCACGTGCCGCGGCTTCGCGAGAAACTGCTGCGGATCACTGCCCTTGTAGCGCGCGCCGACATGGATGACGCGACCCTCCACGAGCCCCGCCACATCCGTCATCGGGACATTGAGATGCAGCGCGAGCAGATTGGCGACGAGGAGGCCGCTGCGCGGCACCCCCGCAACGAGGTCAATGTCGCGCGGAAGCGCCCCGAGCCAGCTCACGACGGCATCGTCGAGCTGCGCGACGGTACGGTACTGCATGCTAAGTCATCTCCAGGAAGCGAATGCTCATTACCTGTGGACGATCGCGTGTACCGTCGCGCAATTCGCAGTGACGTCCGCGACAGGTTCGCGCCAGCGATACGCGATTATCCGCGCGGAAGCGGGAAGCGCCACCGGCGTCATCGTCGCCTCGATGTAATCCGCGACCGCCGGCTGAATTCCCCACGGCGTTCGCCACTGCCCCTGTTCGGCCAGGAGCAGGCCGGTCGGGAAGCACGCGCGCAGCTCCTTCAGCGACGCTTCGGTGCTGACGACGGGACGCGCGAGCTTGCGGAACGTGGAGTATTCCCCCCCCGGATTGCGAGGATCGCCGAGCAGGTCGACGCTCAGCAGCACGTCGGAGCGGTGCAGGTAGTACATCGACTTGAGCTCGGACGAGGAGACCACCACCGCCGCGCTGTCAGCCGCCGGACCCAGTACGGAGTGCGCGGCATCCCAGTCGGGTTGCCCGCGATAGAGGAGTGCCAGCTGCCAGTCCGCGTCACTCACGCGAAACATCTTGATGGCGTATGACGTCGAGCCGTTACCGATCGCCGCGAAGCCCACGACGAAGGCGGCGATGAGTGCGACGGCCGCGGATCGGGCGCGGGGTGCGAGCGAATGTCCGGCGAGCCAGTCGAGCGCGCGATCGATCCCCGGCCGCAGCAGTCGCGCGCCCTCGGAGATCCCGATTCCGGCGACCGCGAAGAACATCGGCATCACCGAAAAGAGATACCGCTCGGCTTTCCACGCTGCGATTGAGTGAGCTACGAAGACGAAGACGAAGGGGACGAGGCAGAAGAGCGCGGCGCGTCCGTTGCGGGAGATCGCGAGAAGCGCCAGGAGCGGAAAGAGCGTCCAGATGGTCGCGTACTGATCGAGGAAGATGTCGTGGTAGTAGCGGAAGTTGGTGCGGTTGGAGGCGGCCCATTCATCGACGTAGCTGAACAGCGCGAGCTGATTGGCGAGCGCGCCTCGGCGTATCGCGAAGGCGGCGATGGCGACCAGGACGAGTAGTGCGACGCTTGCGCGAAGGAGCTGGGGGCGAGTGAGCGATGTGCAGGCGCGATCGGCGACTGCCCACGCCATCACGCTCGCGACGCCCACTATGGTGATGACCTGGAAATGGAGCGCGAGCAGAAGGAGCAGCAGTGCGGCGACCGACAGTTGCACTACACGCGCGCGCGGGAGGGTGCGGTCGGTGACGACGCGGTACACCATCGTCGCTGCCACGAAGAAGCAGAACGTCTGAATCGTGTAGAAGCGAGCAAGTTGGGAGAGATAGAGCGACTGCGGCTGGAAGCAGAAGAGCATGGCCGCGGTCCAAGCGGCGCCGCGTCCGGCGACGCCGCGCACCCAGACGAAGAGCGCGGTCACGAGCGCGGCGCCCGCGAGCACCGCAGGGATTCGCGCGACCGCGAGGCTTTCGCCGAACACGCGGAAAAGGGCGGCGACGAGCCACGTGAACAGCCGCGCGCGCGTATACGGCTCTCCGCCCGGAACGAGCTCCAATGTGCCCCGCTCGAGCAGCGAGTGCGCGGCCATGACGTGGTTCAGCTCGTCCACGTACGGAGTGTGATGCAGCCCGATGAGCCGGGCGCCGAGCGCGATCGCGAACACGGCCAGCGGCGCGGCGATCGCTGCGGACGGGAGGCGTGTCGACGCGCTGGGGCCCGGAGTCGTCATGGCGCCAAATCTAGTGTGCACGAGAAGACGCCCGCGACAATCATCGCGGGCGTCTCACTTGCCGGATTCAAAGGTGTCAGCCGCGATGGGCGACTGGCGAGCGACTCACTTGATGAGCCACTGGGCGACGCCGCCATGACCGGAGCAGCTACCGCTTCGGTGAGCGGAGTGCGAGTACATGCCGTCCTTGCATTTGGCGACGGCGCCCGTGGGATCGTTGTCCTCGGGCTTTCCGTTGCCGCCGGTGGCATTCGATGCGCTCGAGCTCGAGGTCGTGGTGGCGCGGGTGCGGTCAGTCGGCGGTGCGGCTGCAGGAGCTGCGGCCGGAGCTGCCGGTGGACGCGCGGCGGGCGTCGCTGGTGGTGGTGCTGGAGCTGGTGCTGGGGCCGGCGCCGCTGCCGCACCCGCCGCAGCTATGCCGCCGTGACCCGAGCATGCGCCGCGTCCTCCCTTCGACATCGTGCCGTCGGTGCAGGCGACCATCGCCTTGCTTGTGCTCGCGGGCTTGTGGGCCGCGGCAGTGGCCTTTGCGTCGACGCCGCCGTGTCCCGAGCAGGCGCCGCGACCGGTGGCCGCGGATGTGGAACCGTCGGTGCACACCGAGCCAGTCGCCTGGGCGATCGCTCGCGTCGACAACGTACAGAGTGCGGCGATAGCCGCTGAGGCAATCAGGATACGCACGCGCATGATTTGGCTCCGGGATATGAGATGACGGGTGAAGGCCGATCCGCGATCGCAAGGCGCGGTCCGCGACAACGCATACTGTATCATTCTAGCGCCTCCTACCAGCGCCAAATACGCCCGGATCCCGGCTCAGCTTGTATGGTATTCGCCTGCTCTGCGGGCGCGATTCCGCGCCGCTCAGCCTTTCGCGCGTGCGTGAAGCGTGCTACGATCCTGCGCTCACATCACTCGGTCCTCTCTGCCCGGAATCGCGATGCGCCTGCGCTCTCGCTCGTTCGTTATGCCCGCCATGTTCGTCCTCGTCGCGATGCCGGCCGCGCTCGGTGCCCAGCAATCGGAGAAGAAGAAATCGCTCGAGGCCAAGTCCACCCCTCCCCAAGCCACCGGCGTGGATTCGGGCGCACTGGTACTGCCTACCGCTCTCAAGGCGCGGTCGATCGGGCCAGCCGTCATGGGCGGACGCGTGTCGAGCATCGCACTCGATCCTACCAATCCGTGGACGTTCTACGTGGGGCTGGGCACCGGAGGCATCATGAAGAGCTCGGACAACGGCTCGACCTTTCAGCCGATCTTCGAGCACGAGGCCGTCGCGGCCATTGGCGACATCGCCGTGGCGCCATCGGATTCCAAGATGATTTACGTCGGAACGGGAGAGGCCAACGATCGCAATACGGTGAGCTGGGGCGCGGGTGTGTACACGTCTGCCGACGCAGGCGCGACTTGGGCGAAGTCGGGGCTCGAGAAAACGCGCGCGATCGCACGCATCGTCGTGCATCCCACGGATTCCAAAATCGCGTGGGCGTGCTCACCGGGAGATGTGTGGCAGCCAGGCGAGCGCGGAATCTACAAGACCACGGACGGAGGCAAGAGCTGGAAAAAGGTGTACGCGGCGCCTGCGCCATTCGAGATGCGCGCCGGCTGCGGCGATCTCGCAATCGATCCGAGCGATCCGAACATCCTCTACGCCACGCTGTACGCGAGAGTTCGTCGGCCGTGGGTGTTCACGTACGGTGCGGCAGCATCCGACGGCAAGGACATCGGCGGGATTCTCAAGTCAGCGGACGGCGGCGCTACGTGGACGAAATTGACGAAGGGTCTACCCACCATGACCGGCCGAATCGGCCTCGCGGTGTACGCGAAGAATCCCAAGACGGTGTACGCGCTCATTCAGAGTGACGCGGGCGGCACCTCCGACATCGATGACCCGTATAGCAAAGCCGGCGGCGTGTTCCGCAGCGACGATGCCGGCGCGACGTGGACGCGGCAGAGCAAGCTCGATCCGCGCCCCTTCTACTTCAGCCAGATTCGCGTTGACCCATCCAACGATAAGCGCGTCTACGTGCTCGGATACATGGTCCACGTGTCCGACGATGGAGGCAAGACGTGGCGCGAGGATCGCTTCAAAGGAGTGCATCCCGACAACCACGCACTTGCCATCGATCCGCACGCACCCAGCCGCATGCTTCTCGGCACCGACGGCGGATTGTACGAGAGCTACAACGGCGCCGAGGGATGGGCGCATCTCAATCGGTTCGCAGGCGGCGAATTCTTTCGCGTCAACACCGATAACTCGGTTCCCTACCGCATCTGCGGTGGCTTGCAGGACAACACGAACTGGGTTGGCATTGGCGACACCCGCAGCAAGGAAGGCGTTCGAAACGCCGACTGGCTGGCGATCGGCGGCGGCGACGGCTCGTACTGCACGTTCGACGCGACCGATTCGAATCTCGTGTACGCCGAGTCGCAGCAGGGCGACGTGTTCCGCTTCGATCTCAAGAGCGGGCAGGACAAGAGTCTCCGCCCGAAGCCCACGGAGGGACAGCCGGCGTTTCGATTTCACTGGACCTCACCGCTGATCTCCAGCGTGCACGACAAAGGTGTGCTCTATTACGCCGGGAATCGCGTCTTCAAGCTCACCAATCATGCAGAGCAGTGGCACGTGATCTCGCCCGACCTTTCCTCGAAGAGCTACGACCGCATGACGGCGGTCGGCAGCGGCGCCGAGGATTTCGGTGTGGTGTATTCGCTCGCCGAATCGCCCGCAAAGGCCGGCGTGCTCTGGGCTGGAACGGACGAGGGGAAGTTGTGGCGCACGGATGACGACGGCGGTACGTGGACAGATCTCACGACGTCGGTGCCGGCCGCGGCGAAGGGAGGCCGCATCAGCAGTATCTCGGCGAGCGCGGTCGACGCGCAGACGGCGTACATGTCGGTCGATGCGCACCGCGAAGGCAACTACGCTCCGCTGGTATTTCGAACCGTGGACGGCGGCAAAGTGTGGACGAGCATCGCGTCGAATCTGCCGCCGGAGTCACCGGTGAAGGTGGTGAGGGAAGACTCGAAGAACCCGAAGCTTCTCTTCGTGGGCACGGAGTTCGGATTGTGGTCGAGCGTGGATGGCGGACGCTCGTGGTTCAAGCTCGGCGGGTTGCCGACGGTGGCGGTGGACGACATCCACCTGCAGGAGCGCGACCGCGATCTCATCGTCGCGACGCACGGCCGCAGTCTCTACGTGATCGACGATATCACCGGCCTCGAGCTGCTCACGCCCGCGGTGCGAGCGGAGCCCGCGCATCTCTTCCCGCCTCGTCCCGAGCTCGGCTTCGTGGCGTATCCGGGCTTTGCGGACTGGAACGGGAGTGCCGAGTTTCGCGGAAGCAATCCTCCGGAGGGAGCGCTGCTCACCTTCTGGCTCAACGGATACTCGACCGACGTCGTGAAGATCTCGATCACGAACGCGCAGGGACAACCGGTCGCCAATTTGACCGCGCCCGCGATCGCGGGGCTCAATCGCGTGAACTGGGATCTCAAACCCACCAAGGATGTGCTCACCGACTACGGGGGCGAGGGGAAGAAGCCCGTGGCACCTGGCGAGTACACCGTCACTCTGAAAGCAGGCGATCACACGAGCACCCAGAAGCTCTCCGTGAGCTATTCAGCGGGGGTCGAAACCCGATAACAAAGGACGCTCGCCGTGAGGCGCGTCGAATACGCGTCGCTCATGAGTCAGGTGGTGCAGGGCGGTAGCGGCGGCGCCGGTGGTGTCTCTCTCACCGACGCCAGGGGCCGATGTACCAGATCGCGAAGGCTGCAACCAGCATCACGACGATGAGCAATCGCTGTTGGCGCAGCCGGCGGCTGGCTTCCCAGCTCAGCTCGTCGAGGTAGTATCGGCCGTCGGCCGTGCTCCGCATGATCGCGCGGTTGTGGAGCACCCTCCAGGCGGCGCCGTGCGTCCCGACGTTGATGTCCTCGGGCACAACGGCCTTCTCCGCCGTCGTGGCGCCGGCGCGTCGGAATGCCTCGACGATGTGGCGCTCCTTGATCAGGAGGACCGCGACAGCTGCACCCATTGGTTGCTCGCCTCGAACAGTGTGAAGGGCGTGGCACGCGTCAATGCGCGCGCCCAGACCGCTGGCGCGCGCACGGCGGCCGCGGCCGAGAAAGATTGCGTCACGTTCGTTGGGCCCGCGAGGGGTCGCTGGGCGTGTTGCACCGGGGCTCGCCCGAATTGTGCTCTCATTGTGCGGTTCGTCGTCCCTATCGGGGCGGCCAGCGAACTCGTTGCCCCCGCGCTACTTTTGAGGGCATGAGGCTGTTCGCAACCGGCCATTTTGGAGGCGCAAATGGGTGATTCGCATTCGACCGCCATGGGCGGTGTGGCAGTCGACGCCGGCACCGGGCTCCCCGAATTCCTGACGCAGGATTATTCGCTCTACACGCCGGAGGATCACGAGACCTGGCGCATGCTCTACTCGAGGCGCATGGACGCGCTTCGCGACACTGGGAGCGCGATCTACCTGAGCGGCGCGAAGCTCATCGGCCTCGAGCCTGATCGCCTGCCGGATCTCGACGATGTGAATCGCAGGTTGGCCGCGCGCACGAAGTGGGCGGCGGTCGGCGTGGGCGGCTTCATGCCACCGGTAGTCTTTTTCCGCTGCCTCGCGGCGCGCCGCTTCCCGACGACGCTCACCGTTCGCCCACGCGCCAAGCTCGACTATCTGCCGGAGCCGGACATCTTCCACGACGTATTCGGCCACGTGCCGCTGCACGCTGATCCGGTGTTCGCTGACTTTCTGCAGCACTTCGGCGCGCTGGCCGCGGTGTCGCCGGGCGAGAAGGAGACCGAGGAGATGGCGCGCCTCTTCTGGTTCACCGTCGAGTTCGGACTCATCAAGGAAGCCGGACGCACGAAGGTCTATGGAAGCGGATTGATCTCGTCCCACGGCGACGCGGCGAATGCGCTCGGCCCGAACTGCGATCGGCGCCCATTCGACCTCGACGCGGTCATCTCCCAGCCGTACGAGATCGACCACATGCAGGATGTACTGTTCGTCGTCGAGTCGTTCGAGCAGTTGTTCGCGGCGGTGGAAACGATCGCCGAACGCCGGCGGGTGAGCGTTTAGCCGCTGATCTCAGGCGGACCTGATCGACAGCGATCCGGGGAGCGCGTCGTCGACCTCCACGCGCACGTCGGTTCCCGGCTCGAGCGAGCGCAGCGCATCACTCTCGACGAAGTGGTGGAAGTGCTGTCCGGCGGAACCGCCCTTGGAGCAGGTGCAGGCGAGATCGACGAGCCGCGCGCGTGCGTGGTGGCCGTCGGTAAGCAGCGCGAAGGATGAGCCGAGCGCCTGGAGCTGGGCGGCGGCCGCCGCAGAGATTTCGAGCTTGCCGTCAAGCGGCGTTTTTCGCGACACCGTGCGTTGCTCGATGAACATGCCGCGCTAACCTCGATTCTCGCGGCGCTCGACCGGCACCGCGGTAGGTGCCGCCACGTCTCGATCGCTCCATCCGCCGGGGGCGGCATCCGGAAGCGCGTCGAACGCCGGCGACGAATGCAACGCGGTTGCAGCGTCTCGCGACGGGCGCAGCGCGAGCCATATCAGCCACAGCGCGAGCGGCGGTCCGGCAATCCAGAACGCGATGACCGGCAGCGAGGCCGAGGCCGTGTACACGGTGATGCCATCCTCGAGCGCGCTGAGGTTGATGCCGCCATTGCCGAACGAGGCCGAGACGGTGCCGTGCTGCCCGCTTCGCTGTACGAGCGGCAGGACAACGCGGGCGAAGGGCGCGAGCGTGGTTGCGGCGAGAGCCGCCCAGTAGGCTGCCGAGGCGCCCACGAGGTGCCGCACGTTCCAGCGTCGAACATCGAGTGTGATCACGATCCCTCCTGGTGCTCGTATTACGCTGAGATCACGGTAAACGTGACGGACTCCGCCGTCACTGGACCGCCCACGGATCGGCCTCGGGGTGGCGGGCGAATGCACGGAGCTCCTCAACGATCGGATCCTGGATCCAGAAACGAAAGATGATGCGCATTGGTGGCATGAAGCTGAGGCGCTGTCCGAATTCGGAGGGCGTTCGCAGGCGTATCGTGATCGGCCGGAGCTTCACCCAGACGTTCTGCGTCACGTCCGCGATGTCCGATGGACGAATCTCGATCTCGCCGAAGTAGTTGGACGCGTAGAGGTGTCCATCCCTAAGCTGCACGCGAAGCAGTGGCAGGGAGAATCGCAGGAAGAACACGGATCCGACAACTGTTAGCAGCACGAAGGCCAATACGGCTTCGTGGCCGAAGGGCCCGATCGGATGAGAGAGGTGCGAGTACTGGAATACGAGCAACCCGCACAGCGCGATCCAGATCGGCGGGAAGATGAACTTGTACAGAAAGGTGGCGCTCGACGAAAAGTCTCGGTCCACGTCCATCTCTACGGCGCGCCGGTCTTCGCAACCTTGAGCGACTGCACCACCGCGAGAAGCTGCGCCTTGCGCGCCGGGGAATTTGTGAGGACGACGAACTGAAGCCCGACTCCGTTGCGGATAACGGTATTCGGCGTGTCCACGTACAGTGTGTCACCGTGCGCCGGACGCGTTAGCATCAGCGAGTGCGAGGGGGCTGGCCGTCCCTCGAGCGTCAGCGCGCAGGTGGTGGTGCCGAGTGGGCGGCCGATATCCATGCCACCCATTCCCATGTTTCCACGATAGAGAGCGTGTGTGCCGTGCACCTCGATGCTGCTCGAATCGGCGCCTACCCATCGATTCCCGTCCGCGCCCGCGCTCACCGGCGCTTCACGAAAATCCTTCGGCAGGGAAACAGTGCCCTCGAGCGAATCGGATTTCCATTTCCGATCGACGAGCTCCGTTCCCGGAGGAGACACCGCACACTTGGGCATCCCGTCGGCGTTCTTCGACCAGGACTCGGGCGTGAGCCCCTGGCGAAATACGAGTTCCTGCGAGGATATGGCGCCTTGGCGCGCGGCCCCATCGGGCGACTGCGCACCGGCGCGCGCGGAAATGAGGGCCGAGCCCGTGAGCACGGCGACGATCACGTTCGCGAGTCG
>Ga0193751_1001462_pt1 | contig 15161 bp, 10 predicted proteins | sample L1c2metaG_FD_143050 | JGI IMG/M metagenome (GOLD analysis project Ga0193751, IMG submission 143050) | Soil microbial communities from a riparian zone of the East river system, Colorado, United States - L1c2 | ecosystem: Environmental > Terrestrial > Soil > Riparian zone | place: USA: East River... | reverse complement strand
CGGGAATTCCACTCTCCTTGCCGACCGGCCTTTCGACCGTTGCTATGAATTTGTAACCCCGTCGGGGAACTGTCTCGATGAAGGTAGGATTATCGGCGGAATCGCCTAGCGTTTCGCGCAGGCGTTTGATGGCGGTATTCAGGCCGGTTTCAAAATCAACGAAAGTGTCCCCGTGCCAGAGTGTGGAGCGTAGTTCTTCTCGGCTTACGATTTCGCCGTGGTGCTCAATTAATTTGAGGAGAACCTGGTAGGGCTGTTCCTGAAGCCGCAGTTTCACACCGTTCTTGCGCAACTCGGCGGCTCGCAAATCGACCTCAAATACTCCGAAACGGCAGATGGAAGAGTTCTGGGAAGACACGACCACACCTAAAGTAGTCGCAAACTGCCGGTAGTCTAGCACCGTTTCCGCATCGAAGCGTGCCGCCTTCGGCTGTAACCAACTGCGAAATCGGAACTTCGTAGGCCACAGACATTCCAGACAGCTGTCAGAGTCCGTCCATTGAACGGCATTCCCTCCTGACCAATTCTCGGCGCTACCGAAACCGCCGTTGAGGTGAGTGCCGTGAAAAAAGCGATTTGCTTTTGTCTGCTGGCATGGATGTTTTCGCAGAGTTCGGGTCGGGCACAATCGGGCCCTGACGCGACAAGATTAGAGGCGAAAAACGAGAGCCCCTCGTCTTTGGTTGCCGCAGTGCCGTCACCACCACGAACGGTTGGCAATGGGGGAGAGCCATACCGATCAACTTCGAGACAGCAATTCGTGTGCAACACAGGCTATCAGCAGAAGGAGTGCAACGAACAGACGATGGTCCTGAGAAAGGCTCTGGCAAACTACCCCCTAGCACAACTCGGAAATTGGACCTGGATATTGGTGCGTTCGGAGGACTGGAAGGCCATTCTGCGCGCCAGGGGACTTGATCCAGACAGCCCAGCGTTTACGTTCTTCGCGAAACGCGAGACGTTCATCGAAGAAGCGCTAGTGACGCAAGTAGCTGTACGGAACCGCGAATTGCTGTTGAAATGGAACATGACCATGAAGGACCTTCTCGATTTCGCCATCACTCACGAACTGGGACATGCGCTTTGCAACGATAGGGACGAAGGGAACGCTGATCGAGTAGGTCAACTGCTGCGAGACGGAAAAGCTCCGAACTGTAGAGCTAATCTTGAAGCAAGGCTGCTAGCTGGAAAAATGAAGACGCCACGCTAATAAGCTAAGGAAATGAAGGATTCCTCTGTGTCTCGACCACACGCCTGATTCACGCCTAATCGGAAACTGATTCTCAGTGTCGCTCTGCGATTTATCGTGCAAATGATCGCGGCATCGAAATTTACTATTTTGGCTCATTTGTGTGTGCAATGTGGGATTAGGGGTACGATGCACAGGCCAAGGGTCTGAATCGAAATTTCGGATGGAGGTGTTTTTTGCGAAGCTACGTTTTGCGGATTTTGGCGTTGGTGCTGGTGTACGTCGCGGCGATTCCCTGCCGGGCACAGGATAAGATAACGATTCTCTACGATGCGTTCGGGGAATCAAAGACGGTGACGAAGGATTGGGGATTTTCGGCGTTCGTGGAGCACGACGGGAAGCGCATTTTGTTCGATACGGGGAATGATGCCGCGAAATTTGAACACAACGTGAAGGCGCTGGGCGTAGACGTGACGAAGTTGGATTTTGTGGTGATCTCACACCGGCACGCCGATCACGCGACGGGATTGAAATATGTGCTGAAGGTGAATCCCAACATTACGGTGTATGTGCCCGCGGATGGGTCGAATGGATTCGGGGGAGCGCCGATTCCGAAGGGGTTTCTGCGTGCAGATGAGAGCTTGCCGGCGACGATGCGGTATTTCGCGGGAACACCGCCGGAAAATCTGGCATTCGGCAAGTTGTATGACACCGGGAATTTTGTGTTGGTGAATCAATTGACGGAAGTCGCGCCGGGGATTTTTCTGGTGCGGACAGTTTCACAGAAGGAAGGAACGAAGGAGTTGCCGGAATTGACGCTGGCGATCAAAGGACCGAATGGATTGCTGCTGGTGGACGGGTGCTCGCACGCGGGGATTGAAGCGATTCTGGAAGCGGCAAGCGTGGTGGATCCCAGGACGCAGATTGTGTTTGGGGGATTGCACCTGGTGACGACGCCGGTCGAGGAGATAGATACGCTGGCGGGGAATTTAAAGACGAAGTGGAAAGTGCAGAAGATTGCGCCGGGCCATTGCACGGGTGAGCCGGCGTTTGCGCGATTGAAAAAGGTTTATGGGGAGAATTATTTGTATGCCGGGCTGGGGACGAAGATAGAGGTTGCGAAGTAACGCGGCTAACCAGGCGCTGAGGCGCCGCGTACTCCATTAATTTTAATTCGTTGTAGACAGTGTTTACTCTAGCTCGTAGTCGTGAATTTTTAGCGGGCGATTCTGGGTGTCGTATTTCGCGGCGGCAAGGTGTACCATGTCGCTAAGTTTCAGGCCCACCTTTCCGGAAAGTGGAGTTGGCCATGTGTGTCCGCGTACTGACGGCCTTCCTTGTAATGTTGGTTTTAGTCTGCTGTTCGTTCCTGCCTGCTGCTGCGTACGCTCAAAATAATGTTGCCGCGAAAGTGACTGGGCTTGACGTTATGTCCGCGCCTATATCTTCGAATGACGGCTCTACGATGAAGGCCACAACTGATTCGCGGCGAGTGTCTGAGGCGGAAAAGACTATGCCGGCGGTGGCGTCGGCCGGGCTTGCTCATAATGCGCAAAAAGAAATGGCGAAGGCGCTGGAAGCGCTGCGGGCCAACAAACTGCGTGAGGCGCGAATTCACCTGGATGCTGCATATCGTTTGGCTCCTACCAGCGCGGACGTGAACTACATCTTTGGCATTTATTCGTCGCAAGCGAATAAGCCGGAGCAGGCAAAATACTATTGGGCAAAGGCGCTGGAGCTGAATCCCAAGCATCTGAGCGCGCTGCTTTCTTTGAGCGACCTGCTGTTGCGCGAGAGAAAAGCGGCCGAAGCGTTGCCCCTTTTGAAGCGAGCCACGGAAGCGGAGCCTTCTTCCTGGCGTTACCATGCGCTTCTGTCCCAGGCATTTTTGTTGCAAGGGTCGCTCGACGAAGCCATCCAGCACGCGGAACGCGCGCTGGAGTTGGGTCACGGGCCGGCAACGGTTATCGAGCCGCAACTGGCCACGGCTTTGGCAGGGCGCGGCGATACGACGCGAGCGATCAGCATTCTGCAAGCATTTGTGAACGAGCACCCGAAGGATGCGGCAGCAAAGCGACAGCTAGAGAGTCTACAAGCTGTTCGGGTAGCGGTTGTAAAGAGGAACGACGACATCGCTCCCGCAAATCAGGTTGAGTCGGAGGATATAGCGAACGTTGTCCCGGACATACAACTGGAGCATTTGCCAACTTCGCAGTTGGCGGTGGGCAGCGGCCCAGCGTTGAAGGGCGCAAACGAGATAGTGGTGCCGGATTTGACTCTTGACATCACCGGGTTGCCTCCGCCCTCCAGTTGGCTGCCGCCTGATGTAGATGAGCGAGTGCCGCCGGTGGAACCTGGCGCGGCGTGCGCGCTCGACGAGGTGCTGCAGAAAGCGGGCGAGCGGATACAGGAATTGGTGACGAATGTTGACCGGTTTACTGCGACGGAATCGCTGAAACATGAATCGATCAATAGATGGGGAATGCCTTCTTCTCCACAAACGCGCAAGTTCGACTACGTGGTTGGCGTGGAAGAAGTGCGTCCCGGGCAGTTGAGCGTGGAAGAATACCGGAGCAGTCGCGGCTCCGCGGGGGATTTCCCGGACGGAGTGGCCACGATCGGATTGCCGGCCCTGGTCCTTATATTCCATCCATACAACGCGGGGTCCTTTGAAATGACCTGCGAGGGGCTGGCCCGGTGGAATGGGGCACTGGGGTGGCAAGTGCATTTCCGCCAAAGGCGCGATAAGCCAAATACGATTCGCTCTTACCGGATTGGTAGCGGCCCATTGCAGCGGACAGCTATCAAATCCTGAGACTGGAAACAGATTTGATCGCACCGGTGCCGGAAATCAAGCTGGTGACGGACCGCACGATTATCGAGTATGGCCCAGTCCATTTCCGAGAGAACCAGGTGGATATGTGGTTGCCGCAGAGCGCGGAACTGTATTACGACTGGAAAGGTCGACGCAGCCACCGGCGTCATGGCTTCAGTAACTATTTGCTCTTCTCAGTGGGGGACAAGCAGCGCATTTCTGCGCCGAAGATCGAGGATGAGGCGGCTTCCAACTAGGCGGAGAAACGATAAAGCAGGTCTTTGAAAAGCCCTGGCGGCGGCCCTGGGAATTGCCGGGAGACTCACCAGTAAGAAAGTGAATCAGAACTCTAATTGAAGAGTTCGCAACTGCGCGTTAGTCTGCAGCGATTTGAACTGCCGGGACTTTAGCGGGAATGCGCCGCGAGCGGGGAAAATCCTGCCACTGCAGAACGACGTCCGCAAACAGCAGCGAGAAAGCGACGCACAGCCGCTACGGCCGGTCTTGTTTCGTCGCAAGATCAATAAGCAGGATGTCCGAATTTTCCCGCAACCGGTCGAATACAATCCGGCTGCCATCGGGAGTGATATCAAAGGTGCGCATTGCGGCGGGATTGTTTAGCCGCGTCAAACGCCGTGAATGCACGGTAGCAAGATCGAGCAGCCAAAAATCCTGCCCGGCCGTTGTACTTCCAAGCATATAAACCAAGCCGCTGCCGTCGGGCAGGAACCGTGCTCGCTCACCGTCGCGTTGCACGCTGATTTCGGGCAGCTTCGCGGGGGTGCCATCCGGATGCACCGCCAAGAGCGGCAAGAGCGTAAACACTTGCGTGCCGCCATACACAATGAGGTCCCCGCGCGGAGACCACACCGGATCCAGGAACGGTCCGGTAGCTATGCGAATCGGCGGGCCACCGGCGGCGGGCAATTTGAACAAGCCCGCGCCATTGCGGTCGGTGCCAGCCGCGACAATCCATTTGCCGTCGGGAGACCAGGAAGCCGTGCCGCGAACATCGACTTCGCTGGAAAGTGGGTGCAGCCCCGTTCCATCCGCGGCGATTACGTGCATCTGCAGCTTCCCGGCTCGCCTAAGTGCAAACGCAACGCTGGTGCCGTCCGCCGAGATAGCCGGAGCGAACTGAAGCGCGCCTTCCGAACCGTTCCAGACTTCCAGCGCGTGCCCATCGCGAAAACTCCACAATCCGTCGGCGCCGTCCCGCGATGATAAATAGAATAAGGATCCGCCTCCGAAGCGCGGCGTCAGGGCGCGCGCGGTGGGTAACGGAAAGGCTTGGACTTCACGTTCTTCGATAATGCGATCGGTAATCGGAACGCTCCACAGGTTGACCTGAGCGTTTACGACGCTGGCGGCGAGACGGCGGCCGTCCGCCGTGGCTGCGATGGCGGTGTATTGTTCCAAACCCAAACTTACGCGACGTGAGGTTCGGGTCTCGTTGTCGAAGGCCCACAACCATGGTCCCGCACCATTTTCGTTGCGCGCAACGTACAGCACGGTGCGCTCGTCGATGGGAGTCGGATGCGTCATATCGGTATTGAGCCGAGTGAGCTGTTCCGGTTGTCCGCCGTCCGGCGAAATGCGCCACAGGTCCATCTCCCGCGTGGCGGGCCGGCCGCGAACAAAGTAAATCCAGCGCCCATCCTTTGACCAGACTTGAAAGTGGTTGTGTAAACCGGGCTCGTTTTTCACGATTTGGCGCTCATTGGCGCCCTTGTGATCCGCCACAAACATGGGGTCGCCCGGTTCCCAGGTGTGGTAAACGAGCCTGCTGCCGTCGGACGACCAGGCGACCTCGGCAACGTGTTCCCCCAAAAAGTTGTGCGGCACTCCACCCATTAGCGGCAACAGCCTGAGTCTTCTGTCGTGCGTTCCAGAACTCCACACCTCCGATCCGTCACCTGAGAATCCAATGGCACGAAGGGGTCCGCGCACATCTCCGAGGCGACCTTGGGTAAGGTTCGCGAGGCTGCCACCGTTGGCTTGAACCAGCCAGATGTCAAACGTGCCGCTGCGATCGGAGATGAAGACCACAAATTTTCCGTCTGGAGAGATCGCAGGGTTGGTTTCGGCGCCTTCGAAGTTGGTTAGCCGTGTGAACTGCGCATTGGAAAACGGATTCTGCAGTGCCGGGCGGCGACGATTGACGACCGTCCATGCAAGAAATCCTGCGACGAGCACCGCTAGCAGCACCCATGGTAACCAGGCATAACGCCTCGGCACGGTCACCGTCGGAGGGGGATTATCCAGTGCCGCGGGCGCTCTTGAAGTTGATGAGGACGCGCCGACGTCAGCAGCATCCGGCGAAGATGTGGCGGCAAGTCCGACTGAGCGACCCGTGTCGATATCGCGTTTTAGGCGCAACAATTCGGCCCGCAATTCCTTTGCGCTCTGAAACCGCAATTCGCGGTCTTTCTCCAAAGCATGATTGATGAGGTCTTCCAGCTTTACTGGCAAGTCCGGGTTAAGACGAACGGCGGGCACTGGTGTTCGTTCGAGAATGGCATGGAAGATGACGCCGGAACTTGCTCCACGGAATGGCAATTGGCCGGTGGCCATTTCATAGAGGACCACACCGAAAGAGAACAGGTCTGTTCTTGCATCTAGGTCCTGGGCTCGGACCTGCTCTGGTGACATATATGCGACCGTGCCCAGCGCGGTGCCCGGACTTGTCAGGTGACTTTCGTCTACACCCACCGTCGTCAGACGGTCGGAGCGCTCAGGAACAATGCTGGCTGAAATCACTTTTGCTAAACCGAAATCCAAAATCTTGGCGTGTCCTCGTTCGGTAACAAAAATGTTAGCGGACTTGATGTCGCGGTGAACGATGCCCTTGCTATGCGCGGCATCCAACGCGTCCGCCACTTCAATTGCGATTTTGAGCAGCTTTTCCAGCTCCATCGGACCGCTCGTGATGGTGTGTTTCAGAGTGTTGCCTTCCAGATATTCCATGGCGATGAAGGCTTGGCCGTTTTGCTCGCCGGTGTCGTGAATTGTGCAGATGTTGGGGTGGTTCAAAGCAGAGGCGGCTTGTGCTTCACGCTGAAAACGCGTTAACGCTTGCGAGTCTTTGGCCAAATCATCAGGGAGAAACTTCAAGGCGAGGAAGCGGTGGAGGCGCGAGTCTTCCGCCTTGTAGACCACTCCCATCCCGCCACCACCAAGTTTTTCAATTATGCGATAGTGGGAGACGGTTTGGCCGATAAGCGCGTCGGGATCCGCCATGGTTGCCGCCATCTTAGGTTGCGTGTCTCAAGTAAGTCAACGAACAGAACCAACTGTGGAGCAACGCCGTTAACAGTTCGAGCGCCAGATAGCATCGCAAAAACCACAAAATAGAGGGCGCGGAAATACGCGTCGTCGCTGATGAAAAGCGCTCGTTCACTATTTAAGTAAGGATAGGAGTGACTGGGGTTTTTAACTGTTGCGCAGAGCGATGGTCGGATCGACGCTGGCCGCGCGGCGCGCGGGAAGGTATGTTGCGAGCATGGACACCGCGATAATCGCGAGAGGAACGATGAAATATACCCTCGGTTCAGCAAAAGCCATGCCGGTAAACATCGCACCAAAAACCTTGGGCAAGGGTAACGCCACCGCCAACCCAACTGCCGCTCCGATTGCGGTCATTTTCAGGCCTTCCAAAAGCACCATACGTAGGACTTGGCTACTTCCTGCTCCCAAGGCCACACGTATTCCGATCTCGTGGGTTCGTTGACCGACGGAATAGGCGATCAGGCCGTAAATACCGATGGCGGCGAAGAGCAGAGCCAGAAATGCGAAGATCCCCAGCATGCGCACGAATAGCACGTCTCCTCCCTTCTGAAGGTCGATGACGGAGGTCATGCTCATCACGCGATCAAGCGGGAGGTCTGAATCGGCCTGCTCAATAGCGCTGCGAAGGTCCGACGACAGGCTGTTCGGATCGGTCTTTGCGCGTAGCATGACGGAGAAAGACGGCACCGGCCGCTGAAGGAAGGGCTCAAAGACTGCCGGGTCCTCATCCGGTGCCTCGGAATAGTTTTTTACGTTAGCCACCACGCCGACGATCTCACACCACTTCGGGGCAGGGCCGCTCACACTCAAGCGGATCTGTTTCCCAAGAGGCTCCTGGTCGTGCAGAAGACGATGCAAAAACTGCTGATTTACGACGACCACCGGCGAGGCTGTAGTGTTATCCATGTCGGTGAAGGTGCGTCCACGCAGCACGGGAATTTCCGCGGCGCTGAAGTAATCGGCGGAGACGATAACGTCTCGCGTGCTGAGGGCCTGGTTGGCCGGCAAATCCGGCTCACCCTTTATTTGTACGGTTACGGTGTTGGGACCGGTGGCGGGCAAGTCGGAAGCGACGGCCACGGCACTAGCGCCAGGGATGTGTTGAAGACGAGAAGTGATATCTCGAACGAAGGAAGTTTGCTGAGCAGCATCTTTGTAGCGCGCGCTATCCAAAGTTACAGCGGCAGTGAGCAGATGATCCGGCTGGAACCCGAGATTCTGATGCTCGATGACGTAAAGTCCGCGGATCAGCAAACCGGTGCCGACTAGAAGAAACAGCGCCAAGGCGATTTCGCCGGTAACAAGGATGGCGCGCAGGCGGCTGTGAGATCGTCCCGCGGAGGCCGCACGACTTTCGGCCTTCAAAATTGTGTTGATATCGGTGCGGGAGGCTCTGAGCGCGGGGGCGAGGCTGCACAGCACGGCGGAAAACAGCGAGACAGCAAGCGTGAATAGCAAAACGTTGCGGTCGAGAGTTAGTGGGACGGCGCTGATAGCTTCGTTGAAAGTCATTTTTGTTCCAATAAAGTTGATGCCCCACCAGGTGAGTACGAGCGCCACGGCGCCGCCAAGCAAGGCATTCAGCAGGCCTTCGGTTAACAATTGCAGAATAATCCGGAGCCTGCCGGCGCCGAGAGCGATGCGGATGCCCAGCTCCTTTTGCCGGCCGGTCGCGCGCGCTAACAGCAGCCCGGCGACATTGGCGCAGGCCATCATCAGAACAAAGCCGACGGCGGTCATCATCACCGCCAATCCGTTGCGAATACCAAAGTTGTAGACCAGGAAATCGGGCAACGTTCGCACTGCAGCGCCCCAACCTTTTTCAGTTTCGGGGAAGTCTTGCTCGGAGCGGTGCGCCAAGTTGCTTATTTCCAGGCGAGCTTGCTCAAGGGTCACGTCGGGTTTTAATCTCGCGAACACATATAGCGCCTGATCTTTTCGCGCTGAGACGGCTCGATCCGCTACTGTCAACGTGAGCGGGGTCCAGAGTTGCGGAATGAAGCCCAATAAACGAAAACTGGCGGGCATAACGCCGACCACTACATAGTTTTCGCGGTTTAACCGAATGGCGCTGCCAATGACCGACGGGTCCGAACCGAAGCGTCGCTCCCAGAGTTCATGGCTGAGAATGACGACGTGATCACGTCCGGGTTGATCTTCGCCTTCGGAAAAGGTGCGACCCAGATGCGCGGCGACGCCAAGCACGTTGAAATAATTTGACGAAACCGCCGCGGCGGGAAGCGCCTCCGGCTTACCCTGGGCGGTCAAACCGGTAGTCCGACCTTCGTCTGCCGCGGAGACATCAGAGAAAACATCGTTTGCTTCGCGCCACGCAAAATAATTTGGCGCAGAGACAGGATTGGTGTCGGGCAGAAATCCTCGAGCCGCATTAATGGAAGTAACGACGGCCACGCGATCGGGTTCGTTTACCACTGGACGTCGCAAGAGAAAAGCGCTGACGAGGCTGAACATGGTCGCGTTTACGGCGATGCCGAGCGCCAAGGTGACCACCACCACGATGGTAAATCCGGGATTCTTGAACAATGCGCGCACCGCATAGCGCAAATCTTGAAGCAAGATTTCCAGACCTGGCAGGCCGCGCGCGGCGCGACGCTGTTCGATGGCTTGCTGCTTTCCGCCGAAACGGATCAGCGCCTGGCGCCGGGCTTCCTCTGGGCTCAGGCCGCGTTGCAGGTTTTCTTCGATGGCCAGGTCCAGGTGCGCGGCCAATTCCGCGTCCAGATCCTTATCGAGTTGCGCGCGGCGGAAAACGGAGGTGACGCGATGAAAAAGTTGTTGGAGCCAGTCGATCATTGATCGCCACCTTCTTCCTGCATACCGAGAACTCGACTCATGACGCTCGCTAGTCTTTGCCAGTTCACGGCATCCTCAGAAAGTTGCTTGCGTCCTTTTTTCGTAATGGAATAAAACTTGGCCTTGCGGTTGTTGGACGAAACTCCCCACTCGCCGGAAATCCATCCGCGCTGCTGCAGTCTGACGAGAGAAGCATAGATGGTGCCCTGGTTGAGGAAGACTTTGTCGCCGCTGACTTGCTCGATGCGGCGCGCGATGCCGTAGCCGTGGAGCGAACCCATGGTGGTGAGGGTTTGGAGCACCATAAGGTCCAAGGTGCCTTGCAGGAGGTCGAGTTTGGATGCGGTCATATAGCTCCTGTGGTATGGCCACAAGTGTGGCACGACTTCTGTGGGAATACCACAGGAAAGTTAAGTCTTGGTTTATTTATTGCTGCGCGCGGGAAGTCATAAGCAATGGAATTGATCTGCGATCTGTGGCAGAGCTACGATTTCAGCTGTGGAGGTCCTAATGCCAACCCAAGGTCCGATTCGCCACGTGGTGATCCTCTTCAAAGAGAATCACGCCTTCGATAACTACTTCGGAACCTTTCCCGGCGCCAACGGCGCAACTATGCCGCATTCGCCAAATCCGCCAACGCACGACCCCAACCACACTCACAAAGGTTGGTTGAATCGCGGTACCGGGGCCGTCCGTCAGCAATTTTTGGAATCGGACATCCCTGCGTACTTTGCTTATGCCCGCCAGTTCACCCTGTGCGACAACTATTTCACCGATGTTGCGGGCCCTTCCACTCCCAATCACCTGATGCTCCTCACTGCGGGCTCTCCGGTCATCGACAATCCGTCTGGAAATCCGGTCTATGACCTTCCTTCCTTACCTTCCAGCCTCGAGGCTGCGGGGCTCACGTGGGGCAACTACGGGGGCTACGCGTTCGGACTCATTAAAGCTCTGGCGGGGCGGCCTCAGCTTGCTTCCGATCAGTTCGCCAAGGACGCCGCTGCGGGAAAGCTTCCTGCCGTTTCCTGGGTCTATGCACCTCACGCTTTCAGCGAGCATCCGCCCGACCCGCCGGATAAAGGTACAAATCCAGCTGTCGGAAATGTCACCAACGGTATGCAGTGGACCGTCAGCCAGGTGAACGCGATAAATCAAGGCGGTTTGTGGCCTCAAACGGCGATCTTCATCACCTGGGATGACTGGGGTGGCTGGTATGATCACGTTAATCCGCCGGAAGTGGAAAAATGGAGTGATGGTACACAGTTCCGCTATGGCACCCGGGTCGGCTGTCTGGTGCTTAGTCCTTATGCCAAAGCTGGATATATTTCGAGGACGCTGCACTCCCGCGTCAGTATCGTTAAATTCTGCGAGATAATCTTCGGCTTGCCCGCTTTGACTGCACGCGATGGCGCGGCCGATGGCATGTCGGACTGTTTCGACTTCACCCAGAAGCCGGCTCCGCCGCCATCCGCCACCTAGTTTGCAGCCGGGCGAAAGGGTCTAAGTGGCCAGAATTCTCTTCCGTCAAGAGACTGCATCCGTCATAGGCCGGGAGGTGCGATGCCTCCGGGGACGTTGGGCGGGAGCTTTTCGATGATGCGGTAATGGGAGATGGTCTGAGCGATGCGAGATGAGGAGTCCACGATTGGCGCTCATATAAGGTGGCGAGAAAAGGTAAGTCAATGAATGTGCTGAAGACCCCAGCCGCGACTCAGGATCGTAGGCGATTCGAACTTTGCGCTGCAGCCTAAGCCGCGCTGTAATAGGGCTGCCATGAAGCCTTGGAGACTCCTTCTTTTGGCGAATCGCGCGATAGTGGTATCGCTTGGCGTTATTTTCGCGGGCGGGACGTTCGCGATGGCTCAGGCACAATCGCCGGTTGAGCACTCAAAAGTGATTATTGACGTCGTTGAGTTGGAGGGCACTCGTTTGCCTAAAGCGAGCCAGGAAGAATTAGTGACCTCCTTGAAGCAGCGCGAATGGGAAGAAGGTTCCGACTGGGTAGCCGATTTGGAGCGTATCGTGATTCGCGCAGAGGAAGAAGGTTGGCCGGATAGGGAAAATCAAGGATATTTGGGCTTGTCCGTTTCAGCGTGGTGGAAACCGCTACGGCGTGAACCGGGGCTGCTGCATGTTTGCGTAACCGTTCACGTTGACGAGGGGCACCAAAAAAGACTGGAGAAGATTGAGTTTCGTTGGGTTGATGACCACTTGGGGCCTCCAGTTTTCGAGGCCAATGACCTTCGCAAGCTAATTCCGTTGAAAGATGGCGAAATATATAGTCGCGACAAATACCATGCCGGTGTGGACGCAGTCGCCACGGCTTACGCAGAGCGGGGATTCGTCGGGCTTACAACGTACGAGACGCTCGCTTTGGACGACGATAATCATACCGTTGCCCTTGTGATAGAAATAACCGAAGGTGCGAGATACCGTTGGGGAAACATTCAAGTGAGTGGCCTGGACCCGAAGATAGAAACGATCCTGAGGGCGCGGCTCCCGAAAGACAGGCCTGTGAATCCCAAGCTCATCCGAGACTTCTATCAAGAGTACAAATCATCTCTGCCTCTTGGCGCATTTCCCGAAACTGTAGAATGGAAACATAACCCGCAACGCGCCACTGTAGATTTGACGTTTGACTTCAGCACTCCTCCTGCAGAAGCAGTTCACGATTAAATAAACGGTTTAGACTATTTTTCAATAAAGAGCTTGCGGCGGATCAGAGTGAGTCGCCAGACTCGCGTCCCGTCTTTCATACGAGATTCATCAAGCAGAAAATTACTTCTGAAATCACGGATGACGAAGACCGAAGGCAAAGGCGAACCCAAGACCCACGCTACAAATCGAGCGTGGGGCACCCTTCGCGTTTTTGTGGTTAAGATGAGCGACGGGGAAAGACCTACGATCGTCGGATAAAATTCTACGGTCAAGCGATTGTTGATGAGTTCGATGCTTGGAAAAAGTTCAGGCATCGAAAAAATCTCTCATGGCGTTTGGATTTGCGCTTCGAGCTGAGGCGCGATGTAATAGTGAGCGCATGAAGCCTCGGAGACTTTTTGTTTTGGTCGGTGGCACGATACTGGTGGTGCTTGGCTTTTATGGGGTGCGGCTGATTTGGCATGGTTTTAGCACCGCAGACCAGCCGTCGTATTTGGAAAAAGTCGTGGCGCGTACTGCGCGCAACATGGCCATCCCGCGGAGAGCTCGGCTGGAAGTGAACCCGTGGACGGGCACGGCGGACGTTCTAAAGGAAGCGCGGGAAAGTTTCGTGGATCGCTGCGCCGTTTGCCACGGGCCTGACGGGTCCGGGCAAACCCAAGTCGGCAGCAACCTTTATCCTAAAGTGCCGGACTTACGCTCGCCCCGAACGCAGAAACTGACGGATGGGGAAATCCGGTACATCATTCGCAATGGCGTGCGCTTGACGGGCATGCCGGGCTGGGCGAAACCCCACGACGAGCAGGGCGATGATAGTTGGAAGCTGGTGCTGTTCATCCGCAGCCTGGGCCTGTTAAGAAAGGAACAACGCGAACAGCAGGTGACCACGGCAAATTCGGCTCGGTACGCCGGCTCGCAATCGTGCAAGAAGTGCCACGAGCAAATTTACGAACACTGGCGAAAGACGCCGATGGCGAATGTGGTGCGCGATCCGCGGGAACATCCCGACGCGATCATTCCTGATCTTTCGACAAATACTATTGCCAAGTTTACGAAGGACGATGTCGCGCTGGTTTACGGCAGCGTTTGGAAGCAGCGCTACTTCACGAAAAGGGGAGACGATTATTTTCCGGAACCAGCGCAGTGGGACATTACCGGGCACGTCTGGCGGAAGTATTTCGTAGCCAAGGGAACGGATTGGTGGGAAGCATTTTATCCCCCGGACAATATGCAGCGGCCGACCGGTCCGACCTGCGACGGTTGCCATTCGGTGGACTACAACATCCACACTAAACAAGTGGCGGAGTGGAACGTGGGCTGCGAGAAATGCCACGGCCCGGGAAGCGCGCACGTCGAGCATCCGTCTCGTACGAATATTGTGAATCCCGCGCGAATGGATTATGTCCGGGCCAGCGACACGTGCATCCAGTGCCATTCGCAGGGACGCCCGCCGGTGAGTCCCATCGAAGGCAAGTATTACGACTGGCCGGTTGGCTTTCATGTGGGTTTACATTTGCAGGATTTTTGGCAACTGGAAGAGCATACGCTGGGCGAGACGACATTCACGCACTATGCTGACGGCACCGCGCACAAGAACCGCATGCAGGGGAATGATTTTGTGCAGAGCGTCATGTACCGGCGGGGAGTGACCTGCTTCAGCTGCCACGACACGCACGGCACGGAGAACTACGCACAATTGCGAAAACCGGGCGACCAACTATGTTTGGATTGTCACGGACCGCTTTCGTTGAACGGGCCGCGCACCGGGACACTCGAAGAGCATACGCATCACAAAAAAGGATCGGCGGGAAGCAGTTGCATTGCGTGCCATATGCCGAAAATCGCGACGACCATTGCGGACGTTAAGGTGCGGTCGCACACGTTTGCATTTATAACGCCGGCGATGACCGACAAATATAAAATTCCTAATCCCTGCACGACGTGCCACGCGGACAAGACGACTACCTGGGCGACTGAGGAATTGCGACGCTGGCCGGAGCGCTCGGCGTGGCGCATGGAGTGAGCCGTGGACCCAGGCGACACTCATAATCCCCGAGAACAGGTGCGACTTATAGTGACTTAAACTGAATCGCTGAATTGACTTGGCATTTCTGGCCTCCTAATATGTCAGCACTATCCGTAAACCATGATTGGCCAAACCATTGCCCACTATCGAATTCTGGAGAAGCTTGGTGGCGGTGGAATGGGCGTCGTTTATAAGGCTGAAGACACGCACCTGGGCCGATTCGTGGCTTTGAAGTTCCTGCCAGAAAATGTAGCCCACGACCCGCAAAGCCTGGAACGTTTTCGTCGCGAGGCTCGCGCAGCGTCCGCTCTCAACCATCCGAATATCTGCACCATCCATGAAATTAATGAAAGCCAAAGCCAAACTTTTAT
>Ga0193751_1001461_pt1 | contig 15173 bp, 19 predicted proteins | sample L1c2metaG_FD_143050 | JGI IMG/M metagenome (GOLD analysis project Ga0193751, IMG submission 143050) | Soil microbial communities from a riparian zone of the East river system, Colorado, United States - L1c2 | ecosystem: Environmental > Terrestrial > Soil > Riparian zone | place: USA: East River... | reverse complement strand
GGCCCGAGACGACCGGCGAGACCGAGAAGGGCAACTCGATGAAGGCGACGAGCGCGGTCTTGCCGGCAAAGTCGAACTTGGAGATCGCCCAGGCGGCCGCCAGGCCGAAGATGGTGTTCAAGGGCACCGAGATGGCGGCGACGAGCAGGGTCAGCCGGATCGCGGCGCGGGCATCGGGCTCGGAGACTGCCGCGAGCCACGCTTGCCAGCCCTCGCGAAGCGCCTCGGTCAGCACCGCGCCGAGCGGAAGGACGAGCATCAGCGCGACATAGAAAATCGCGGCGGCGATCAGCAGCGCCTTGGCCGCGGGCGGCTCGCGAAGGCCGGCGGAAGCCATCAGCCCATCCTCGCCCGCTGCCAGTGTTGGATCAGGTTGAGGATCAGCAGGACCGCGAAGGAAATGAGCAGCATGACGCAGGCGATCGCCGCCGCTCCGGCGTAATTATATTCCTCGAGCTGCGTGACGATCAGCAGCGGCGCGATCTCCGACTTGAACGGCATGTTGCCGGCGATGAAGATCACCGAGCCATATTCGCCGGCACCGCGGGCGAAGGCGAGCGCAAAGCCGGTTGCCAGAGCCGGAGCGATCGTCGGCAGGATCACCCGGAAGAAGGTTTGCAGGCGGCTGGCGCCGAGGGTCAGCGCGGCTTCCTCGGTCTCGCTCGAAACGTCGGCGAGCACCGGCTCGACCGTGCGGACCACGAACGGCAGGCCGATGAAGGTCAGAGCGACGACCACACCGGCCGGCTGGTAGGCGACCGGTAATCCGAGCGGCGCCAGGATCCGGCCGATCAGCCCGGTGTCGGCATAGAGTGCGGTCAGCGCAATTCCGGCAACCGCGGTGGGCAGCGCGAACGGCAGGTCAATGAGGGCGCTCAGCAGCGGCCGGCCGGCGAAACGGTAGCGGACCAGCACCCAGGCGACGAGCAGCCCGAACAGGCAGTTGACCGCCGCCGCCAACGCCGCCGCTCCGAACGACAGCCGGTATGCGGCGAGCGCGCGGGGCGAGCCCGCCGCCGCCCAGAAGGTCTGCCAGCCCTCGCTGACGCTCTTAACGAACACCGCGCTCAAAGGAATGAGCACGATCAGGCTCAGCCACAGGATCGTGATGCCCAGCGACAAGCCGAAGCCCGGGAGTGGGGAGGAGCCGCGGCTCTTAAGCGCGCTGGGCATCACGAAGGCTCAACGCTTGGCCGCTGCGAACACCTGGTCGAACGTGCCGCCGTCGTCGAAGTGGAGCTTCTGGGCGCGCGCCCAGCCTCCGAAATTCTTGTCGATGGTGAACAGCATCATGTTCGGGAACTGGCCCTTGAACCGGGCCGCGACCGCGGCGTTGCGCGGGCGGAAATAGTTGTTGGCGATGATGAACTGCGCGGTCGGCGTATAGAGGAACTTCAAATAGGCTTCGGCGACCTTGCGCGTGCCGTGCTTGTCGACATTCTTGTCGACGACCGCGACCGGCGGCTCGGCCAGGATCGAGACCGACGGATAGACGATTTCGAACTTGCCTGGGGCAAGCTCTTTCGTGGCGAGAAGCGCCTCGTTCTCCCATGCGATCAGCACGTCGCCCTGGCCACGCTCGACAAAGGTCGTGGTCGATCCGCGCGCTCCCGAATCGAGCACGGGCACGTTGCGGAAGAGCTTGGCCATGAAGCCGTTTGCCTTGGCCGGGGTGCCGTACTTGCGGAGTGCGTAGCCGTAAGCCGCGAGATAGTTCCAGCGGGCGCCGCCGCTGGTCTTCGGGTTGGGCGTGATCACCTTAACGTCGGGACGAATGAGGTCGTCCCAGTCGCGGATGGTCTTCGGGTTGCCGTGGCGGACCAGGAGAACGATCGTTGAAAAATAAGGCGTGCTGTTGAACGGCAGGCGCGACTGCCAGTTCTTCGCGATGAGGCCATGCTGCGCGACCTCGTCGACGTCATAGGCCAGTGCGAGCGTGACCACGTCGGCGGGCAAGCCATCGATCACCGCCCGCGCCTGCTTGCCAGAGCCGCCGTGGCTTTGCTTGATGCTGATCTGTTGCTGGGTGCTCGCGGCCCAGCTCTTGGCGAAGGTGCTGTTGATTTCCTGGTAGAGCTCGCGCGTCGGATCGTAGGACACGTTGAGCAAATCGACGGGCGCCGCCGGCACCGCGGTCGGAGTCACGGCCGCTGCGGCCATGGCAAAAAACAGCGCAATATTGCGGAAGAACACCATTAACCGACTCCCCTGTTTGAGTCGGCGAGTGTCTAATCCCTAGTCATTCACTAGGAAATACGGGAGCACCTTCAATTCGGCGCGGATTCACGCCCGTTCGGCGCTGAATCTAGAAATCACTGACGGTCACGAATTGCGCGCCGGCACTTCCCGGCAGTGCCCAGCGGATGCGGGCTTTCAATTGCCCCATGCGGGGAACCGCAATCGACAGCCGCTCGCCAATCTGAAACGCATCGAGTGCGTCGATCCGGCAGCCATGCTCCGAGAAATTGGTCAGCTTTACGGGGATCTTGGTTCCGTCGTCACGGTATGCCACAGCATCGATCTCGACGGGATGGCGCTCCTTGCGCCCGATCAATTCCTGTCCACTTTCCACACACGCCTCCCACACAGGCGCGGCAATAGTCGCAGGTCGGAGTAAACGAATATTTAACGCGGCGACGGAGGGATTTAGACTTGCTCAGGCGGCAATGTCGTAAGGCTGAATCTCACCCGAGAGGTAGAGGTTACGGGCCTTGGTCCGCGACAGCTTGCCGGAGCTGGTGCGGGGCAGCGTACGCGGCGGGACCAGCTCGACAACCGGGGTGATTCCGGTGATCGCGCGCACCCGCTCGCGGATGTCGTCGCGCAGGCGGCCGCGTTCCGCGGGATCGGACACCCGGCAGTGGACGAGGACGGCGGGCGTCTCCTCGCCCGAGGTGCCGGTGATCGCGAACGCGGCGATGTCCCCGGACTTGAACCCGGGCAGCTGCTCGACCGCCCATTCGATGTCCTGCGGCCAGTGGTTGCGCCCGTTGATGATGATCATGTCCTTGGCGCGGCCGACGATGAAGATGTAGCCGTGCGACATGTAGCCCATGTCGCCCGTGTCGAGCCAACCGTCGGCGCTCAGACAGGCAGCGGTCGATTCCTCGTCGCGGAAATAGCCGACCATCACGCTCTTGCCCCGGACATAGACCTTGCCGATGCCACGGTCGGGCAGGACCTCGCCGTCGGCCCCGCGAACCTCGATCTCCATGCCAGCGATCGGTTTTCCGCAATTGACCACGGCGCGGTAGCGGCGCGGCCGCTCCTCGTCCCCGGGTGCGCAGCCCGACAGCTCATTCTCCTCGACCAGCTCCAAGCGGATTCCTTCGCCCGGCGGCATCAGCGACACCGCCAGCGTCGCTTCGGCGAGGCCGTAGCTCGGGCAGAAGGCCGACGCCTTGAAGCCTGCCTTGGCGAAGCAGTCGACAAACGTCTGCATCACGTCGGGACGGATCATGTCGGCGCCGTTGCCGGCGATTCGCCATCGGCTGAGGTCGAAGCGATCCTCGGCGCGGGTCTGCGAGCTCATCCGCCGCGAGCAGATGTCGAAGCCGAAGGTCGGCGAGTAACTGACGGACGTACCCGGGTTGCGGGTGATCAGGTCGAGCCAGGCGAGCGGGCGCCGGGCGAAATCCTCGGTCTTCAGATAATCGACGGTCATCTGCATCGCGACCGGCGAGAGGAGGCAGCCGACCAGGCCCATGTCGTGGTACCAGGGCAGCCACGAGATGACTCGATCCGTCTCCACGACCTTCAGGCCGAAGCCGTGCGAATGCAGATTGTCGAGCAGGGCGCGGTGCGTGACCGCGACCCCGTGTGGGAAGCGGGTCGAGCCGCTCGAATATTGCAGATAGGCGATGTCGTCGGGGCCGGCCGAGGGAAGCTCGGCGCTAGCCATCTCGACCTCTGCGAACGACTCCCAGTCGCGCGCGGTGACCTTGGCCTTGTCCGCCGCCGGGGCGCCGAAGTCGGCGAGTTCCAGGGGATAGAGCAACAGCACCGGATCGGAGCTTTTGAGCTGGACGGCGAGCTGATCGGTATAGGCTTCGCGGCCGCCGAAGCTGGTCGGAAGCGGGAGCGGCACCGGCCAGGCGCCCGCATAAACCGCGCCGAAGAAGCAGGCCGCGAACTCGGTGCCGGTTTCGGCGACCAGCGCGACCCGGTCGCCCGGTTTGACTCCGAGCGCGATGAAGCGCCGCGCATGGGCCAGCGAATCCTCGCGCAGCTCGGCGAAGGTGTAGGCGCGAATCAGAGTCCCACGAGCGTCGTGGAAATTGAGCCCGCGCTTGCCCGTCGCCGCATAATCGAGCGCTTCGCCAAGGGTCGAGAAGTCGGCGAGGCGGCGCGGTAGCGTGTCGAGGGTCGGTGTTGCGCCCGGAGGGGCAAGCTCGGTTTTCATTGAGGCGTTGCGCTCGAGCACCCCGTCCCTTCCTTGAAACTGTTGCACAGCCGGCCCCCCCACGGGATATGCGGCCGGGTTTCCTGATGGTCGGCGACTGTGGCACAAAAACGGCGCAAATGACACGAATGCGAGCGCGCCGGGCCCTGCCGCCACTCGACGAGGTCAAGCTTAACGAGCTTGCGCTCGCCTATGTCGGCCGTTTCGCGACGACCCGCGCCAAGCTCAGATCGTACCTCGCGCGCAAGATCCGCGAGCGCGGCTGGGACGCGACACGCGAGCCCGACCTCGAACGCCTGGCCAATCTCTTCTCGGATCAGGGCTATGTCGACGACACGGCCTACGCGCTGTCGAAGTCTCAGTCCCTGAGCGGTCGCGGCTATGGCAAGAGGCGCCTCATCGAGAAATTACGCGTGGCGGGCGTCGAAGAGGCGGACAGCGCGGCGGCCCGCGACCATGCCGATAAGGAAGCGGTCGCGGCCGCGCTGCGCTTCGCCGAGCGGCGCAGGCTCGGCCCGTTCGCCCTGGCGCCCCTGCGCGATCCCAAGCTGCGCGAGAAAGCGCTCGCCGCGATGGTCCGCGCCGGCCATGGCTTCGCGCTGGCGCGCGAAATCATCGGGCTGGAGCCCGGTGCCGAAATCGACCCCGGCGACCTTGCCGATCGCGCCGGGCTCGTCGCTAACTAAAGTCGGTTTGCCGACACAACGGCGCAATGTTAATGAAGGCCCGTGGTACGCGTGAGTGCAATTGTGGCGGGGGGCGATTCTCAGGCCGAAATGGAGCCGGACGACTCATCCGCTGCGTCCGAGCATGCGCCCATTACCGGACGCGTGAAGTGGTTCGACGCGACGCGCGGATTCGGGTTTCTCGTCAGCGAAGAAGTCGACGGCGACGTGCTCCTCCATTTCAGCGTGCTTCGCGAGCATGGCCGAAGGAGCGTGCCCGAAGGCGCGATCATCGAATGCGTGCCGGTGCGACTTGAACGCGGCCTCCAGGCGAAGAGGGTGCTATCGATCGACCTGTCGACGGCCTTGCCGCATCAGCCGCGCTCGTCCATTCCTCCGTCCGAACGAGCGGACCGCAAGTCGTTGGCCGAGGCGGCGGGCGAGTTCGAGCCGGTGGAGGTCAAATGGTTCAATCGCGTGCGCGGCTACGGATTCGTCAAACGGCCGGACGAGTCGGGCGGCGAGGATGTGTTCGTCCACATGGAAACCGTACGCAACGCGCGGCTTCCGGAGCTCCAGCCGGGCCAGCAGCTCGAGGCGCGGATCGCGCCCAGCGCCAAGGGCCTCACCGCGGTCGAGCTCAAGGCCTGCGACGGCTCTCCGGAATAGCCGCGGCTGTTGCTGTCGCGCTCGTCGCGTGCAGCCCCCCGGCGCCCGCAGCCAACGTGCCCGCTGAAGAGCAAGCGCAGACCGGCCTTAGCCAAGTGCCGCTGACGATCCGCTCGTCGAACGGCGAGCATCATTTCACAGTGGAGGTTGCGGCGACTCCAGCGCAGCAGGAACGCGGCCTTATGTTCCGCAAGTCGCTGGCCGGCGACCGCGGCATGATTTTTCCGTACAATCCGCCGGTCGATGCGACGTTCTGGATGAAGAATACCCTGATTCCGCTCGATATGCTGTTCATCCGCGGCGACGGCACGGTCGTGCGCATAGCGGCCAATACGAGTCCCCTGTCATTGACGCCGGTGCCGGCGGGAGAACCGGTCTCGGCGGTGCTCGAGATCCGCGGCGGGCGCGCGGCCGAACTCGGCATTAGCGAAGGCGACATCGCGAGCTGGAAGCACTAAGCCGGCTTGCGCCGTCCGCCGCAACGCGGCACAGGCACCGACCGATGGGTTTCTGGCATAAAACCTTTACATGGTGGAGCGGCGCCACTTGGGGAACGTCGCTGTGGACGCGAATGCGCGGCGACGAAGTCGGCCGCGACGACTCCGGCAACCTCTACTACCAGGATAACAAGAACCCGAACCGGCGCTGGGTCATCTACGACGGATCGAACGATGGTAGCCGAGTCCCGCCGGACTGGCAGCTATGGCTGCGCGGCACCATCGCCGAGCTGCCCAGCAAGGTCCTGCCGCCGATGCGCAAGTTCCAGATAAAGCCGACTCCGAACCTCACCGGGACCATGGCCGCGTTCCGGCCCGACGGGGCGCTCGGCTCGGGCAAGATCCGCCCCGCCTCGACCGGCGATTACGAGCCCTGGATCCCCGAATAAGCGTGAACCGGAAGCTTGCCCTGCCATTCCTGCTTGCGCTCGCCGTTGCGGCGTGCGGGCGGGGCAATCAGGGCCAATCCAACGCCGCCGCGGGCAATGCGGCTTCAGGGGTGAACGGCAACCAGGCCGGAGTCACGCCGATGGCGCAGCGGGTCGCGGTGCTAGCGATCCTCAACAAGCGTAACGGGATCGTGAAGAGCGTCGCGCTTCACCCCGGCCAGGCCGCGCGGTGGAAAGACCTGATGGTGCGCCTGCGCGCCTGCGAAACGACCGCGCCGTGGGAAGACGAGAAACTGACCGGAGCGTTCGTCCAGGTCGATGTCCAGCGCACCGACAAGAAGTGGGCCCGGGTCTTTTCCGGCTGGCTCTACAAGGAATCGCCGTCGCTCAACGTGGTCGAGCATCCGGTCTATGACGTCTGGCCCAAGAGCTGCGAGATGACATACCCGGCGGGCCCGCCCGCGCCCGCGGCCCCGGTGGCGTCGAGCAACCTGTCGAGTGCGCCGAAATCGGGCGGACCTTCGGGGACCCTGCCGACGCCTTCCACCCCGCCGCCGGCTACCCCGACCCCCGCCACCGAGCCGCCAAGCGCCGTCGCCAACAACGCGACATAGGAATCGCGCGTGACGCTGACCGCTCCCAAAGAGGCGAGGTGATCGGTCATGAACTGGCAGTCGAGAAGCGTGAAATTGCCGACCTTGAGGCGCGCCACGAGCCAGGCCAGCGCGACCTTGGACGCATCGGTCATGCAGCTGAACATGCTCTCGCCGAAGAAGGCGCGGCCAAGCCTCACGCCGTAGACGCCGCCGACCAGCGTCCGGTCGTGCCATACTTCGATCGAATGGGCGTGGCCCGAGCCGTGGAGCGCCAGCATCGCGCGCTCGATCTCAGCGCTGATCCAGGTCTCGTCGCGATCGGCGCAGGCCGCGATGACGGCGGCGAAATCGTGATCGCGCGTGACCTTGAACTTGCCCGAACGGAGCGTGCGCCGCAGCGACCGCGAGAGATGAAAGCCATCGAGCGGGATGATCGCACGGTTCTTGGGCTCGACCCAGAACAGCTCGTCGGCCTCGCGGCTGTCGGCCATCGGGAAGATGCCGATGGCATAGCCCTGGAGCAGGAGGCGCGGATCGAGGCGACTCATCGCCTCATTATGGCCTGCCCGACGTCCGGTGGGGAGGACGAGGTTAAAGAATCTCGCGCACCATTTCCTGCGGGCGGCACAGGCGCACGCCCTTGTCGGTCTCGACGATCGGGCGGTTGATCAGGATCGGATGCTCGACCATCGCGTCGAGCACTTCGTCGTCGGTAACATCAGGCCGCGTCAGGCCGAGGTGCTCGGCCAGCGGCTCCTTCGCCCGAAGCCCCTCGCGCGGAGTGATCTTGGCGCGTTCATAGAGCCGCTTGAGCTCGTCGCGGCTCGGCGGTGTCTTGAGGTATTCGTGGACCCACACTTCGGCCCCGGAATCGCGCAAGATGTCGAGCGTTTTGCGCGACGTTCCGCACATCGGATTGTGGTAGATGGTTGCTTTCATTTTGGTGGAAGCTTTCAATTTAGAATCAAAGACATGGGTGAATCAGTGTCGACCGGCCGTGGACTTTCATCGGCGTCCATTGTCGCGGTCATTGTCGCGGTTGCGGAACGATGAGCCGCAATCGTCGTTCCAGCGTCTGTAACATGCACCCGTCGCCGGTGAACCCCAGGTCGCGCGGCGCATGTTCGGCAGCTCAATAGAACGGGAGAAATAGCGATGCGTAGATCCATAATTGCCCTTACGCTTGCAAGTACGGTGGCCCTCAGCGCGTGCGCGAGCAATCCGCAGACAGCGTCGAACGTCGCCACTGGCGCGGCGGTTGGTGCAGCCGGCGGCGCCGCGGTCGGCGCGGTGGTTCCGGGCGTCAGCGTGATCGAAGGCGCCGCGGTTGGCGCAGCGATCGGCGGACTGGCGGGCGCAGTATGGGCCGACCAGAACAACGACGGCTATGTCGACGGCTATGTCTACAACGGCCAATATTATGCCGGCACTCCGCAGGGCTATGACCCGACGCTTCGTCGTGTCGCGACCGGCGCTGTGGTCGGCGGCGCACTCGGCGCTGCTGCCGGCGCGGTCCTTCCGGGCGTCAGCACGCTTGAAGGCGCGGTGATCGGCGCTGCGGTCGGCGGTCTCGCCGGCGCGGTTTGGGCCGATCGCGACAACGACGGCCGGGTAGACGGATACGTCTATAACGGTCAGTATTATGCTGGTGCACCGTCGGCGACTCCGCCTCCTGCCCCGGCTCCGGCTCCGGCGCCGACTCGCAGTGGTGAGCGCGGCTAAACTATCGGAGAGTCCGTGAACAGTTCGCGTACTTTGTGCACCGGCCGCTGGCCGGTGCACTTTTTTCAAGGCATGAGCAGTGCCGCGCTGGCCATGGGGTTGGCTGCGGCGCCGCTTTCCCCAGCCCAGGCGGCCCCGGCGGCCCAGGCCGCCAAGCCGGCTCTTGCCGGGCAAAGCGTCGCCGATTTCTATCGCGCGCGCGGCAATGCGCCGCTGTGGTTGACACCGGCCGCCGGCGACGCCGCCCAGCAGCTCATCACCTTGCTCAGCACGGCGAGCTTCGACGGGCTCGATCCCGGCCGCTATCCGGTCGCGTCATTGCAGGCGGCGATCCAGTCGGCATCATCGGGCGACAAGAAAGCGGTGCGCAACGCGGACGCGCAATTGTCGGATGCCTTCGCCGCTTACGTCCGCGATTTGCGGCACGATCCCGACATCGGCATCCTCTATGTCGATCCCGACCTGAAGCCGGCCGCGCCTTCGCCGCTGGTTGCGCTGCTGACCGCCGCCTCGGCGCCGTCGCTGGCCGATTACATGCGCAATATGGGCTGGATGAACCCGATCTACGGCGAGCTGCGTGCAGCGATCGCCACCCACAATTATGCCGACGACCATGAATTGAAGCTGCTCGAGATCAACCTCGAACGCGCCCGCGCGCTGCCTTCGGGAAAGGGGCGCTACATCCTCGTCAACGCCGCCCAGCAGCGGCTCTACACCTATGAGAACGGCCAGGTGCTCGACTCGATGCGGGTGGTGGTCGGCAAGCCCAAATATCCCACCCCGATGATGACCGCGTGGGTGCGGTTCGCGAGCCTCAACCCTTATTGGTTCGTGCCGCCCGACCTCGCCGCCGAGCGCATCGCGCCGAACGTCGTCAAGCGCGGCCTCAAATATCTCGACGAGCTCGGCTACCAAGTATTGTCCGAGTGGGATGCCAAGGCGACCATTATCGATCCCAAGACGATCGACTGGAAGGGCGTCGCCGACGGCAAGGTCGAGGTCCGAATCCGCCAGCTTCCGGGGCCGCACAATTCGATGGGCCGGATGAAGTTCATGTTTCCCAACGAGGCGGGCGTGTATCTGCACGACAACCCCGAGCGCGAGTTGTTCGAGCAGGCAGCGCGGCTGTACAGCGGCGGCTGCGTCCGCCTCGAGGATGCGGCGCGGCTCGGCCATTGGCTGTTCGGATACGATTTGGTGTGGGAAGGCGCGGCGACCGAGCAGATGGTGCCGCTGCGCGATCCGGTGCCGGTCTACATCACCTATCTGACCGCGATGCCAAGCGGGACTTCGATCGCGTATTTCGATGACGTTTACGGGCGCGATGCGCAGCGCTTGGCGAAGCTCGGCAGCGCCAGCTCGAGCTCGGTCGCCAGCCGCTGAGGGGCACTTACGGCTTCCACCAGTTCGGGAAGAAGGTGATGTCCTGCGCCACCGGCCGCCCGGTCGGATCGCGCGCGGGATCGAAGCGGATGTAGGTCAGGGTGAGTTGGCACATCAAAGCGTCGATCGACCGGTCGCCGCTCGACCGCGCGACCCGACAGTTCGAAACGTTTCCGTCGGTATTGACCTTGACCGTCACGCCGACGCTTCCGCTGACGATCCCGGTCGCGGCGAGGCGGCGATACTCGCGGTCCGGGATGCGGGTGATCCGCCGCGCCGGAGTGTAGCCGGCGAAGCCGCCGCCGCCGGGACCGTTGCCGTATCCACCCGCGCCGGTGCCATTCCCCAACGTGCCGGCGCCCGACGTCGAAGCGCTGCCGGCGCCGGCGATCTTGGCCGCGGGGATGGGCGACGGGAGGGGCAGCCTGGGCTGTGGCGCGACGACCGGCGTCGGTTCTGCCTTTTTCGCCGGCGCGCCGGCTTCCTTTTTCATCTGCTGCGGCCTGGGCGCCGGGGGCGGCGGCTTCGGCGGGGGTGGCTGCGGCTCGGTGATGTCGAAGGTTTTGAGGCGCTCGACCGCCTCGGTGACCATGCGAACGTTGAGTCCGGTGAGGATCGCGAACGCCAGCGCGACATGCACCGCGACCACCGCGGCGATCGCTTTCGCCTTGTCGGGCCGGTCAGCCGTTCCGGTGTAGCTGGACATGTGAGCGCTTCGTCCTTGCCCGACGAAACGCGCGTTATGGCGGAAAGTTTGCAAGGCCGTCCGCGGGCGTGCTGAGCGGATCTAATGCGCAACGCGCGCGGCGCAATTCACGCGTGCCACATGACACAAAATTCATGGAACGGGCCCCCAAGGGGTCGCGTTGCGCGCAACGAGTGAAGGAGAGTGCAATGAAAGTTCTGATGATGGTCGGAATGGCGTCCGCAATCGCGATCGCGGCCGCAGCGCCGGCTGACGCCCGCCAGGGCTGCGGCCGCGGCTTCCACCGGGCGCCCAACGGGGTGTGCGTCGCGAACCGTGGCGGCATGCAGGTTTATGCGGTTGGACGCTATTATCCGGGCCACGGCTATTGGTACAACAACCAGTGGTACCCGCGCCGCTACCGTTACGGTCACGGCTGGCGTTACCGCTGAGCTCTAACCGCTATTCCGCCTGCTTGGCGAGCCACTGCTCGAGCCATTTGATGGTGTAGTCGCCAGCGAGGAACTCGGGGTCGCGGACCAGCTTCTGGTGAAGCGGGATCGTCGTCTTCATCCCCTCGACGACGAACTCCTCGAGCGCGCGGCGCAGCCGCATGATGCACTCTTCGCGGGTGCGCCCATAGACGATGAGCTTGCCGATCATGCTGTCGTAATAGGGCGGTACGCGGTATCCGGTGTAGAGGCCGCTATCGACGCGGACGTGCATGCCGCCCGGCGCGACGTAATTCTTCACCAGGCCCGGCGAAGGCGCGAAGGTTTCTGGGTCCTCGGCGTTGATGCGGCATTCGATCGCATGGCCGTGCAGCTCAACCTGGTCCTGGCGGCAGGTCAGGCCTTCGCCTGCGGCGACCCGGATCTGCTCGCGCACCAGGTCCATGTCGCTGATCATCTCGGTCACCGGATGCTCGACCTGCAGCCGGGTATTCATCTCGATGAAGTAGAATTCGCCGTTCTCATAGAGGAACTCGATGGTCCCGGCGCCGCGATAGCTCATCTCGCTCATCGCCTTGCGGACGACTTCGCCCATCCGCGCGCGCTCCTCGGGGGCAAGCGCGGGCGAGGGCGCTTCCTCGAGCAATTTCTGGTGGCGGCGCTGGATCGAGCAGTCGCGCTCGCCAAGGTGGATCGCGCCGCCCTTGCCGTCGCCGAACACCTGGAACTCGATGTGCCTGGGGTCGGCGAGATATTTCTCCATGTAGACCGTGTCATCGCCGAACGCGGAGCGGGCTTCAGCCGCCGCCTGGCTCATCAGGCTTTCAAGCTGCTCCTCGGCAGGGACGACCTTCATGCCGCGACCGCCGCCGCCCGACGCGGCCTTGATCAGCACCGGATAGCCGATCTCCGCGGCGAGCTTCTTGGCCTGCTTGACCGTGGCGATGGCGCCGTCGGAGCCGGGCACCAGCGGCAGGCCGAGCTTGGCGGCGGTGCGCTTGGCCTCGATCTTGTCGCCCATCAGCCGGATATGCTCGGGCTTGGGCCCGACCCAGATGATGTTGTGGCTTTCGACGATCTCGGCGAACTGCGCGTTCTCCGACAAGAACCCGTAGCCAGGGTGGATCGCATCGGCGTGGACGATCTCGGCGGCCGAGATGATGTTCGGGATGTTCAGATAGGATTCGCTCGCCGGGGCCGCGCCGATGCACACCGTCTCGTCGGCGAGGCGGACATGCATCGCGTCGCTGTCGGCGGTCGAGTGGACCGCGACGGTCTTGATGCCCATTTCGTGGCAGGCGCGATGGATTCGAAGCGCGATCTCGCCGCGGTTGGCGATCAGCAGCTTGTGGATCTTCATTGCTGCGGCGCTTCCGCTAGCCGAGGATGACGAGCGGCTGATCGAACTCGACGGGCTGGGCGTCGGCGACGAGGATTTTCTTGATGACTCCGCCGCCCGGCGCGGTGATCGGGTTCATCACTTTCATCGCCTCGACGATCAGCAAGGTATCGCCGGCTTTGACCGCGTCGCCGACCTCGACGAACGGCTTGGCGTTGGGCTCGGGTGACAGGAACGCGGTTCCGACCATCGGCGACTTGACCGCGTTGCCGGAGCCCTCCTCTTCGGCGTGGCCGACGTCCTCATGGCCACGCATTGGCGGCGCGGTGAGTGCCGGTGCAGCGGGCGCGCCGCCGAACACCGGCGCGGCCTCGCGCGCGACTTTGATCCGACGTTCGCCGTCGGCGACCTCGATCTCGGTCAGCTCATTCGCGGTCAGAAGCTCGGCAAGCTCGCGCACCAGGCTTGGGTCGATGCGCATCGACCCGCTCTTCTCGCTCGCCGCGACCGGTTTCGGGACAGGCTTTTTGGGTTCGGCCATCTCTATCCCCTATTGAATCTGGCTCTTGCCCTGCGCCGCGGGCGCTCCCTTGCAGAGGTGCGCCGCCGCGTCCAGTGCCAGCACGTAGCCGAGCGGTCCGAAGCCGACGATGGAGCCGCGCGTGACCTGGCCGACGAGGCTGGTGCGACGGAAGCCTTCACGCGCGTAGATGTTGGTCAAATGCACTTCGATCACCGGCATGGGGAGCGCCGCGACCGCATCGCGGATCGCGATCGATGAATGGGCGTAGCCGCCGGCGTTGATGATCACCGCCGAGGCCTTGGCCATCGCCTCGTGCAGCCAGTCGACCAGCACGCCCTCGTGGTTCGACTGGCGGATGTCGAGCTTCAGTTTCAGCGCTTTGGCGCGCTCATTGAGCGTCGCCTCGATGTCCGCGAGAGTCTGAGTGCCGTAGAGGCGCGGTTCGCGGGTGCCGAGCAGGTTCAGGTTCGGCCCGTTCAATACGAAGACGGTATCGGTCATTTGCGTGGGGCCGTGGAGCCTCCTATCTCGCGCTTGTCAATGACTGTCACGGAAAGCCTCTCGGTCCGCGTCAACGGCGAAGAGCGCCGAGTCCCGGGCGGAATCAGCATCGCCGCGATGCTCGCCGAGCTTGGGCTCGACCCCAGGAAAGTCGCGGTCGAACGCAACCTCACGATCGTTCCGCGCTCGAGCTTGGGCGAGGTGCGCGTCGAAGACGGGGACGAATTTGAAATCGTGCATTTCGTCGGAGGGGGTTGAGTGAGGGCTCCCAAACCCGTTCAGGCCGACGGCTGGACAGTCGCGGGCCGAACCTTCACCTCGCGCCTGATCGTCGGCACCGGCAAGTACAAAAGCCTCGAGGAGAATGCCGCGGCGGTCGAAGCCTCGGGCGCGGAGATCGTCACGGTCGCGGTTCGGCGGGTCAACATCTCCGACCCAACCCAGCCGATGCTGACCGACTATATCGACCCCAAGAAGGTCACCTATCTTCCCAACACCGCCGGCTGCTTCACCGCCGAGGACGCGATCCGCACGCTGCGGCTGGCGCGCGAGGCGGGCGGCTGGAACCTGGTCAAATTGGAGGTGCTGGGCGAGGCGAAGACGCTTTACCCGGACATGCGCGAGACTCTGCGCGCGACCGAAGTGCTGGTCAAAGAAGGCTTCGAGCCGATGGTTTATTGCGTTGATGACCCGATCGCTGCGAAGCAGCTCGAGGAAGCCGGCGCGGTCGCGATCATGCCGCTGGGCGCGCCGATCGGATCGGGCCTCGGGATCCAGAACCGGGTGACCATCCGCCTGATCGTCGAAGGCGCGGGCGTGCCGGTGCTGGTCGACGCCGGCGTGGGCACCGCGAGCGACGCGGCGCAGGCGATGGAACTGGGCTGCGACGGCGTGTTGATGAATACCGCGATCGCCGAGGCCAAGGACCCGGTGCTGATGGCGCGAGCGATGAAGGCGGCGGTCGAGGCCGGGCGGCTCGCTTACGTCGCCGGGCGCATGCAGAAGCGCCGCTACGCCGATCCGTCGAGCCCGCTCGCGGGGCTCATTTAGTCGCGGTCACGATGTGCGCCGACATCGGCGCGTCTAACCCCTCCGGACCTTCATATCGGCGCGCGGCCACCGCCAGCTCTTCGAAAACGGCGTCCAGTGCTTCGGGACCATGTTCCTCAAGCTCGACGCGCATCGGCGAGCCATAGCAAAGCCCCCTGGCCGCATCCGCCGCGGATGGGCTGCGGCTGGTCAGCGTGACGGTCTCGATGTCGACTCCGTCAAAGCCCGCGGCCTTGAGGTCGCGCTCGATCCACTCGGGCTCGTAATAGCTGAACGGCCCGCGTTTCATGAACATCGGCG
>Ga0193751_1001460_pt1 | contig 15181 bp, 14 predicted proteins | sample L1c2metaG_FD_143050 | JGI IMG/M metagenome (GOLD analysis project Ga0193751, IMG submission 143050) | Soil microbial communities from a riparian zone of the East river system, Colorado, United States - L1c2 | ecosystem: Environmental > Terrestrial > Soil > Riparian zone | place: USA: East River... | reverse complement strand
CCCCAGCGAGAACAGCACCAGGTGCGCCGTTCGTTTGGAATCGTCTTCCAGGATCCCAGCCTGGACGACGAGTTGACAGCTCGCGAAAACATGGAGCTTCACGGGGTTCTCTACGGCATTCCGTCGGCCGAGCGAAGAGAACGGATCGAAACGCTTCTCATATTCGTCGAGCTTTGGGACAGGCGCAACGACTACGTGAAGCAGTATTCGGGAGGCATGAAACGCCGGCTCGAGGTCGCGCGCGCACTGTTGCACAAACCAAAGATTCTTTTTCTCGATGAGCCAACCCTGGGCCTCGACCCGCAGACGCGCAATCATATTTGGAGCTTCATCCAAAGTTTGAGCAAGGAGCAAAACGTCACGGTATTTTTCACCACCCACTACATGGAAGAAGCGGATCGCGTGGCCAACGAAATCGCCATCATCGACCACGGAAAAATCGTAGCAGAGGGTACGCCCGCCGCATTGAAGGAGAAGGCCCAGGCCAAAACTCTGGAGGATGCGTTCATTTCGCTCACTGGCCATGCCATCCGCGACGACGAAGCGTCTTCCGCCGACCGGATGCGCATGATGCGGCGGGTTTGGAGAGGTTCGGGAAGACGATGAGTGCGATCTACATTCTTTGGCTGCGACAACTCAAACGCTATCTTCGTTCTCGCGCTCGAATCATTGGCTCGCTCGGCCAGCCGCTTCTGTTCCTGTTGGCCCTGGGTTTTGGTTTCGGCCCGACGTTTGCAAAAGCGGGCGGCGGAAACTACATCCAGTTTCTCGCGCCTGGGATCATCGCCATGGGAATTCTCTTCACTGCGGTGTTCAGCGGCATTGAAATCATTTGGGACCGCCAGTTCGGTTTCCTCAAGGAAACTCTGGTGGCCCCAGTCTCGCGCCTGCAGATTGTCTTGGGCCGGGCGCTCGGAGGAGCGACGGTTGCTATGATTCAAGGGGCCGTCGTCTTCGTCATCTGTTTGCTGGCGGGGTTCCGGTTCCAGAGCGCCGTGTTTTTGCCAATCGCCCTAGCCTTCATGTTTCTAATCGCTCTCTTGTTTACGGCTATCGGCACAGCCATCGGTTCGGTTCTGGAGGATATGCAGGGCTTCCAGCTCATCATGAATTTCATCGTGATGCCGCTGTTCTTCTTTTCCAACGCTCTCTTTCCGGTGCAAGGCTTGCCGAAACCGCTGCAGTTTATTATTCATTTGAATCCGCTGACGTATGGCGTGGATGGAATACGCGGGGCCTTCAGCAACGTATTTGTCTTTGGCCTGGGTACCGATTTTGTCGTGCTCGGCGTTCTCACCACGATCCTGCTAGCTATCGGGAGTTATCTCTTCTCCAAGATTCAACTCTAAAAGACCATTCACTTCATGCTCTGACGAGTCGATTTGCCTGACGGGTGGGAACAGCCGAGAACGCAGCGAAGATTCCACTAAAAATCAATCGAGAGTTTGGGAAATCGATCGAATGGCTGCTCACCGGGAAGACCAAAAGTCAAGTTGCGAGGAGAGCTGAGCATTCGGAAGGCGCCATCACGATCTCGACTTGGCAGCGCCAATTTGCAGTGAAACGCCGCGCACCAGTGCCTGCCGGTAGCTGTTGGAGATGCCCCGCAAGATTTGGCGAGTGAGGCATTCCACAGAAAACGGGGAGGAATAGATATGCTAAACCTCCGGTGCATGGACGCTTTCTTACCAAGCCCGAGACTACTTGGACTCGTCCTTACGATAATGCTCCTTCAATTCATATTCGGCCTGTAACCAATCTCCGAGACCGTCTCCACCTACCCCTCCCCTCGCGAGGTAGATCGCATAAGCGCGACGGCTGATCGCATCAGCTGACGGAAGCGCTTGAGCCGCATCGACCACCGTTTGCGAATGTTGTGTCCTGCGCTTCTCTGTTCGGTATCCGCCCGCACGGGGTGCGGTTTCCGTCCTCTCGTCCGCCAAAATCCCACTGGTACCGGACTCCAGGGCGCTGTCCTCCATGACTTGCTTTGTCTGTTTAACAGTCTTAGAGGGGGTCCATTCCAGATCCCAAAAGTTATCCTTGCCGATGAACTCGATACCGAGTTCTCGGACTCCATCCGAATTGTACCGGCAATACCTCGCTCGAGCCTGGGCGCGTTGTCCGTTATCCCTGCGCAGGATTACCACGATGGTGTCGGGTTGAACGAAGTGGCGGCAGCGCAAGCCCGCCCCATAACGGCTCACCACTTGCGTTTCTGTTTCTTCCTCCCAAATCGAGCGCGGTTCTTCATTACGCAGCCATACCGGGAATGATAGCGTCTGGCGGGTGCCGCGACGCGAGCTGTGAATCTCTGGCAGCACATCATGCCGTGGCTTGTCCGCAGGGTTGTTATGGTGTCGACTTGAATCCATACGGTAAAGACGACCTCAAAGCAATTTTTGAAAGTATAACGGGAGACTGGGAGTGACAAAACGCAAATTGACTGGAGGGAGTATCCTTTTCGTATCTCTTCCGTCCCGACGCAAATCGCTCGAGCTTCTGCGCAAAGACGCGATTAGATTTTCCTGACTGTGCCGGAGGCGCAATCAACTGCTTTTAAAATGTCAGCACCGGCGAAACCGCAACCGCCGATTTCACTTTCACCGCCCCGTGAGATCGCGCGCTCGAGATACATATCCTATTCGTCCTTAGATGAAACGTGCAAAATGCCAAGCACGTCTATTACCTCGGGCCTGCACGTTTTCAACCCAGTATGGAAAGGGAGGGAGTCATGCGTATGAGACGGCGGAATGCCTGTTTAACAGGTCTGTGTGCAATTTTGGTGGTGTTGCTTGCTTTGGTGATTTCTACCGCGCCCCCATCAGTGCACGCGCAAGGGCAAGGGCAAGCGCAAGGCGCCGCACCGCCACCTCCGGCGCCGTTCCTCCCGGGCCAGACGGCGGGGCAGTACTACAAGAACGTAACGGTCTTGAAGGATATTCCGGCTGCTGACTTGAACCCAGCGATGCAGTACATCCGAAGTGCGCTCGGCGCGGATTGCGAATATTGCCATGCTGCTGACCGCTCAAGTGACGAGAAGGAAGCCAAGAAAACCGCTCGCATGATGATGTCGATGGTGCTGAAAATCAACGCGGACAATTTCAAGGGTGGGAACAACGTGGAATGCTTCAGTTGCCACCAAGGCTCGACGAATGTCGCCACTGCGCCGCCGGTGCCTGAACTCGGAATGAAACCCGCTGCCCTACTCATGGCCGAGCCCAAGCCGGCGGACGGCCTGCCCACCGCCGATCAGCTCGTCTCCAAGTACATGCAGGCCATTGGCGGCAATATCAGTTCGCTCACCACGCGGACGGCCAAGGGTACTGTGGAAGCGGGGCAGAATAAGAATCCATACGAGCAAACCTTCAAAGCCCCGAACAAGTCGTACATCGTGACGCACGGCCAGCAAGGGGACGCAGTGCAGGGTTTTGACGGTACCACCGCCTGGCAGCAGAACCCTCGCGCTGTCCAGGAAGTCATCGGCGTCGCAGCCTTGAATCCAAAGCGCCAGGCCGATTTCTATCGCACACTCGACCTGAAAAAATCGTATTCGGGGTTTCGCCGGGTGACGAAGGACAAGGTCGGCGACAAAGACGTTTATATGGCGCTCGCGCAGGCTGCCGATGGGTCTGGAAACGAGCGACTGTACTTCGACGCCAACAGCGGCCTGCTGGTACGCGTGGTCCAGCGAACACCCACGGCGTTTGGTCCCAACCCGACGCAATACGATTTCAGCGATTATCGTGATGCCGGGGGAGTGAAAGTTCCGTTCGAGGTTCGGGTGGCTGGCCCCAACAACATCGCCTTTTGGCATTTCACCGACATCAAATTTAATGCGCCTGTGGACGACAGCATATTTGCCAAGCCCTCGGGCCCCTCAAAGGCTGCCGCCAAGTAACCGTCACACCCACGGACCATCGCCCAGGAGGGGGTCCGCTGTTCACACAGAACAGCGAGCCCTCCTCCTTTTAGTTCGGCAACAGGATTAGGCATAAATTATTTGCTCGACGACCGGAAGCCAAAACCGAAGTCCGGTTAAAACCTTTTAGCGCTAGTGCACCGATTGATCCGCCACAATGGCTTCCGGTTTTACGATAAAGATTGACCACCTGCATTCAAGCGCCGAAGGCAACCAGACATTGGCGGACAGCATTGATCTTCACCTTTTACAACGGTGACATGTATCTGCCGCGCGGCTGTATGGGCTGCACAAAAAGTCTGAAACGCACGTCGGCTTTACTGAGTCCGTGACCGGAGGTCGCCAATGAGTTCGACAGCGTCTCTGACGGCCTATTACAAGCGATCACGCATTATTCCAAATGCAATGATTGATAGGCCCATAGCTGCTGTGAGCGGGTGTGCTATATTGTCTTGGGCCGGTTTACACCCGGAAGGTCGCGGGTTCAAATCACGCACTGCCCACCACTTACGAACACAATGCGGGGCCGTAGTTCAGTTGGTTAGAACGCCTGCCTGTCACGCAGGAGGTCGCGGGTTCGAGCCCCGTCGGCCCCGCCAGGTTTTTCAATGAGTTAGCTGCGCGCGTTTTCATAGCGCTCAGTTGACTGTAGTGGGAATTGTAGTGACTGCCTGACTTTTTTGGATCGCCTGCACCGTTCCGGCGATCCGAAATGCCTCGAGCTTGCCTGCCGCGATTTTCTTCTGTTCGTCGGCCGGATGAACGTAGCGCATCGTCATCTGGATCTTCGTGTGGCCGAGCAAGAACAAGAGCAGGAAGACGCAAAAGAGAAATCTTCTTCAAGCAAAACCAACTTGACACTAACCGGCCTTCTCCAGATCATCTAGCTCCTACTGCTGGCAGCGATTTGGCACAGCGACTGTTGCGGGGCCTGTCGTTTTCGGTGTGCTGGTGGCGCGCCGCTAAAGGCGCAACCAAACGAGGGCTAAGCGTCCGCGGCTCAGCCGACGACACCGCAGTGGCAGCTGGACGCAGGGGGCAAGATGGCGTTCGACGTTGCTTCAGTCAAGCCGAGCAAGTCCGGCCTCCCGTCGTCCGTTGACAGGCCAAACGCGAGCGTTCTCCTCGGTCCTAGGGATGTCTATGCCCCCAAGGGCCGCCGCTTCACGGCGACCAATTTCCCACTAGCCACCTACATTGACAGCGGTTGTGGCCGTCGCAGCATCGGAGCATCGTGTGCCTAATCTGAACTGGCTGTGGCAAGACCTGCGCTTCGGACTGCGAACCCTCAGAAAAGATTTCCGCTTCGCCAGCTTGGCCATTTTGGCTCTCGCGCTGGGGATCGGAGCTACAACTGTAATCTTCAGTGCGATTGATGCCATCCTGCTGGAACCATACCCCTACAAGGACGCCGGCCGGTTGACTCATTTTTTCATCCACGACGTTACTCGCCCACTTGAGGACGGGCGGGGAGCGTTCTCTGTCCCGGAGTTCATGGATTTCCGCGAACAAAACAGCGTGTTTGAGGACATGATTGGTTACGGTGCCATGGACGTCCTCTATTCCCAAGGCGCAGGAGCAGAACAATTCGATGGCTGTTGGGTGACCGGAAACACTTTTGAGTTTTCCGGTGTGCTGCCGTTGTTAGGACGGTGGATTACGCCTGAGGACGCGAAACCCGATTCGCCGCCGGTTTTCGTGATGAGCTACCCACTGTGGATCAAGCGGTTTAATCGCGATCCGAAGATCGTGGGGACTACCTTCACTCTGAATGGCACGCCGACGATGCTTATTGGGATCATGCCCCCTCGATTTCTTATCGGCAACCGCGACATCTGGATGCCCATTAGTCTGACTCATGAGGGCGTCCTCAACAGCCAAATCGGATACCCGCTGTATCTTTTAGCCAGAGGACGCCTTAAGGCCGGCGTCAGTCTGCAAACTGCAGCGGCAGATCTCGATGTGATTGCGAGGCGGCTCTCGACCATCTACGAGAAAGACTATCCAAAGCAATTCAACCTGCGGACGAAAACACTGGCCGACTGGGAAGTCGGAGATTTTAAAGGCACCCTCTACGCGCTGATGGCGGCCGTCTTGATGCTTTTCTTGATCGCGTGCGCCAACGTGGCCAATTTGCTGCTAGCCCGTGCGACGGCACCCGAGAGGGAAATTGCCATCCGGGCATCCCTGGGCGCGAGCCGATTTCGGCTGGTCAGGCAGCTTTTAGTGGAAAGTTTCAATCTATCGGTGGCCAGCTGCATTCTCGGTTGCTTCCTGGCCTATTTTGGCTTGAAGGCGGTCGTGACCGTGCTTCCATCCGATGGAGTCCCACCCAACGCGGTGATCGCCCTGAATCCCAGGGCACTATTGTTCGCGATGGGAATCTCCACGTTGACGACGTTGCTCTGCGGCCTGGCACCCGCCATTCACGCTGTACGCGGTGAATTGCAAAGCCGGCTCACCGGGACCGGCAAAGGTGTGAGTGCGGGCTACCGGCACGGCAAGCTGCGCGCCGGTCTGGTGATTGCGGAGGTGGCGCTGTCGATTCTTCTGCTAATCGGCGCCGGCCTGATGATGCGCACCCTCTTCGCGCTTGAACGAGTAGATCTCGGTTTTAATTCTACCAATGTCCTGGTTGTGAGGCTGCCGTTCCCGAAGGGGCGTTACGATGCCGCAGGCGCCAAGAAACTCTTCTTCCAACAAGTTCTGCAGCGTGTAACCGCGTTGCCCGGCGTTGTCGCTGCCACGGAAACCGCCTCGCTGCCTCCCTATGGCGGAATCGAAAGCGAAATAACCGTGCCCGGCAAAACCCACTCTGAGAGCTGGAAAGCCCAGTTGCAGTTGTGCAGCGAGGGCTATTTTCAAACCCTGGGACGCCATTTAATACGGGGTAAGACGCTTTCGGATGCCGACGTCGCTTCCGCGCGACATGTAGTCGTGATCAACCAGCTGCTCGCACGCAACTATTTCCAGCAGGAAGACCCCATCGGAAAAACCATCAAATTTAATTTTCTCGATCGGGTTGTGGATGCTCCTCATGACGCCTCCTTCGAGATCGTGGGAATCGTTGGAGATGCCAAGAACCAAGGTGTGCGAGATTCGCCCACGCCGGAGGCTTTTGCTCCGTACGCCATCACCGGAGCCTTCAATCGCGGAATTCTTGTCAGGACTACGGCCGACCCGCTTCTGATGTTGGCGAGCGTTCGTCGGGAAATTTGGGCGGTGGATTCCAGTGTCGCGCTAACGATGACCGGTTCGCTCGAAGACTATTTGAAACGGTTCTCGTATGCCGGGCCGAAATTTAGTCTCGTCATTTTCAGCGTTTTTGCGGGGATCGGCCTGGTGTTGGCCATGATCGGAGTATTCAGTGTGATGGCCTACACGGTGTCGTTGCAGACGCACGAGATTGGGGTGCGCATGGCGCTCGGCGCGCAGCAGAGCGATATTCTGCGGATGGTGCTCAAGAAAGGTCTGGGCTTGATCGGAACTGGCATTGTCGTCGGCGTCCTCGCGAGCCTTGGCCTGACGCGTTTCATGGCCAGCCAGATCTGGGGTGTTTCGGTTCTCGATCGATCTACCTTTGCCGCGGTAGTCGTGGTCCTGGCCGTAGTTGGTCTGGCCGCCTGCATTCTGCCGGCCCGGCGCGCCGCTCAAGAAGATCCACTGACTGCTCTGAGATATGAGTAGCCCGGTGGTCCACACAAACCTTTCTTAACGTGACGCCGGCAAGATTCGTATACTATGGCCAGACTAGGAGCAGTGGGTGCCGCACCCTTCGTTTCTAAGGGTGCGCATTTTATCTATGCGCAACCCTTTGCGGCGCTACTACGGACGGCGTGATCTCCACTTGTAACCTTCAGCTGTTATCGGCGCCGTCCTTATCTGGGAACGAGGCGGGCGCGCGATCAGTTTGCGAAAGTGCTGGACCAACTATTACGCAGGCTCCAAGTAGAGCCCGCACCCGTGTTCGCGTCCGCTGGAAATTCCCGCTCATCGGTTACGTGGTTATGCCGGAGCACGTCCATCTGCTCATGGGTGAGCCTCCCAGCGGCGACCCCTCCAAAGTCTTGCAGATCCCGAAACAAAAAGTTTCGCGAGCCTTAAGAGCAAAACGCAGAAAGCCGCTGCGCCAACAGATGTCGCTGCCGTTTCATGAAGGGGAAGCCCGAGGTCACCCCTATTCAGCTCGAATCGCCTTTGGTAGCACAGTCATTCTTGGCTGTGCATTCGAAAAATTGGCCCTGGAGCAGTTGGTCGTATTACGAAACGGGCGAGAACGGTTGCATCGCGATTGAACTTTCCGGTGCAGAGCGGAACGAAAGAGCAGACTCACCCGGGAACCGGAAAAGGCCGGGTGGCCGACCCCATATCACGAAAAGGTTTTGAGGGTGCCTGTCCCCGGCTTTCATCGGGCGCAGGGCTTTGCGCTCTTTGAGCGTTCACCCTCCACCGGACTGGATCAATCGGCACCCAGCCCGGCTGCCGTTTACAACAGAACGCAAAACTGCTCAATGCGGAGTGGTAGAGCTCTTCGATTTTCTGCCAGCGTTCCGGAGCCACACGTCGCTCGTCACTCTTCATTGTTTTGTGGGCACGCGCCGCTGCTTCAATTCTTCAAGCCAGTTCAGCACCACATTGATTTGAGTGGCGGCCTGCTCTTGCTCGACAGCCTTGAGCATCAGGAAGCGCTGGCCACCAGATGACACATCATAGTTGGGTGTCGTGGCCGCTGTAGGCAAGTACGGTCTCTCGAACAGCATCCTGGGTTTGCCGATGGAAAGACCCGGCTGCGAAGTAAAGTCCACGGCCATCATCTTGTCACCGCTGCGGTAGAACAGTTCCCGCCCGTTGGGATTCCACACCGGCTCGGTTCCACCCTCGGTCGAAATTGCCCATTCCCCACCGGGGCCGGGATAAGGCTGCACATAAATCTCAGGGCGGCCCGATTTATCCGACCTGTAAGCCAGCCAGTGCCCGTCGGGAGAAAACGCTGGGTCGGTTTCGTTGAATTTTGTTTGGAGGAAAAGTTGCGCCTTACGATCGTTCAGCCCCAACACCCAGATGTCCTGTCCCGTGACGGGATTGGATTCAAAGAAGGCGAGTAGTTGACTACCGGGAGAAAACGACCTAGCAGTGGCGGCAAACTCATTCGTCGTAAGCCGCTCCAGACCGCCACTGCCATCTGCCAGTTGCCAGAAAATGTTCGTGCTCGGTCTTTCCTTGTTTGAGCGAAACGCTATGCGCTTGCTATCGGTTGTCCATGCCGGGGGTTGGTTCAAAGTACCCTCAAATGGGAATCGGGCCAACGCCTCGCGGGAGAGATCGTACAACCAAATCTGACTCGACTGGTCCTGTGCAACGATGTCCACGGCTAACCGCCGGCCGTCTGGAGAGAGGCGCGGGAAGCTATAAGCGCGCGGAGTAGCAGCCAAAGCCTGCTCTGCCCCATTGCGATTGACCCACACCAGCCTGCTGGGAGTTAGTCCGCCTCCGCCGCGATAAGCCAGCACGCCATTGTCGGACGCGGCAAAAGCCGCCCCGCCGTTCCTAGCATAGAAATGCACGCCCTCCGCAATGGGAACCGACTCCCCTGTCAGTTGCAAGCGCTTGGCATCAAAGGGTTGCGCCATAAGAGTTCCGTCGCGGTTGAAGAGGATATAGCCCGGAGAGACGTATACGGCATTCGAGTTGGCGTTCAGAAGAAGCTTTCTCTCTTTGGAATCCAGCGATCCAACATAGATGGCGTCATTTTCCGTCTTTGTGCTATACGCAAAATAAAGGAAGTGCTTCCCATCCGGAAGAAAGTATGGCCAAAAGTGGAAGGCCTCCTGGCGGGAAGCATTGAGGGTTGTCACCGGAGTGGCTATGCCACCGGCGGCAGAGACGCGGTAGATCGTGCTCGCTGCGAAAAGGACGACTCCCTCCCTACTCCAGGTACCGCCAACAGCACCCGTCAAGGCTTCGGCCAAAGTCTGAGCAGGGCCGCCTGTGATGGCGATCTTCTTCAGCTTTCTTTCAGCGACAAAGCCTACAAAGCGACCATCGGCTGACCAGAAGGGTTGACCAGCATTTTCTGTCCCCAGAAGCGGCTGCGCCGTTGCGGAGTCCATCGCGCGAATCCAGAGTTGCTGCTTGCCGGAGGAGTCCGCAGCAACGAACGCCAGCTTGCTACCGTCGGGCGAAATCGCCAGCAAATTTGAATTCGGGCTAAAGCCCAAATCTGAACTCGGGCTAAAGCTTCCCTTTTCCGGGGGACCAATAGTAAAGCGAATGGATTGCGTTTCCGCCGGAGCGCGGCGAAGTAGAGCAAGGGGCACGAAAAGCGCAACTATGGCCAGCACCGCAGCAACGCTCCAGGGGATCGCCTTCCGTAATTGGGGGCGACTGGCAGGCACGGACGCACTCGGCTGACCTTCTGATGCGGGAGCCGTCAGCACTTCCTCTATTTCAATTCCAATGTCCGCCGCGTCGCGAAAGCGGCGGTTGATATCCTTCTGCAAGCAGCGCCTCAGTAGGTCGCGAATTTTTGCTGGCGTCGAACTGGGCAGCGCCTGCCAGTCGGGTTCGCGTTCGAGGACAGCGGCAAGCGTGTCTTGTAACGTCTCGCCACGGAAGGCGCGTTTTCCCGTAAGCAATTCGTATAGAACACAGCCGAACGCCCAGATGTCGGTGCGCTTATCGACTGGCTTGCCGCGCGCCTGCTCCGGGCTCATGTATGCCGGCGTGCCCAGTATCCTTCCGTCTTCGGTCCCCACTGTTAGCGTCAGCGCCCGCGAAAGATCCGCCTCGCCGTCTCCCTCAAAAGCTTTCGCCAAACCAAAGTCCAAGACCTTGACGCGGCCTTCCGGTGTCACCTTCACGTTGGCAGGTTTCAGGTCTCTATGGATCACTCCTTTCTCGTGAGCGGCTTCCAGCGCTTCCGCAATTTGGCCCGCGATTGCCAGCGCCTCTTTGATGGGCACAGGGCCACCGCTCACGCGTTCGGCCAACGTCTGGCCGGGAACAAGTTCCATCACCAAATAATGCACACCGTCGAATTGCTCCAAACCAAAGATCGTCGCAACGTTCGGATGATTCAGCGAGGCCAGCATCCTCGCTTCGCGTTGAAAACGCGCCAGCCTCTCAGAATTGTGCACAAAGGTTGTCGGAAGAACTTTGATCGCCACGTCGCGCCGAAGCTTGCTGTCGTGTGCCAAGTACACTTCGCCCATGCCTCCTACACCCAGCAAGGAAAGAATCTGGTAGGAACCCACCTGCCGCCCGATGAGGGACTCGCCCTGCTCTTTGCTGAACATCCTTGCCGCTGCCTCCAGAGCGGGAGCTTCCAAAAAACCGCTCGCTCCGCCCTCTTGTGCGAGTAGGGATTCCACTTCCCGTCGCAGCGACTCATCCCCCGCACAGGCTTCTCTTAGATAACCGGCTCGCTGGCTCTCCTCGCGCCCCAGGGCCGAGTGATACATCTGCTCAATTCGTTGCCACCGATCAGTGCTCTTTGCCACTCGTCTCGGCCTTTCCCATCTCTCTCGCCAGCCAGGCTTTCGCTAACTTCCAGTCACGCATCACCGTATCCGGGGAAACTTTCAGCACCTCGCTGTTTCTTCCACGCTCAATCCGCCAAAGAAGCGCAATTCCACCACGCGGCTCTTCCTGGCATCGCTGACCGCTAGCGCCGTCAGTGCTAGTCGAGCGCCACCAAGTCCTGCCCTTGCCCTCGAGAAGCAATCAGCGCTTCATCGAACGTGACCTTTTGGGCTCCCCCGCCGCGCTTGAGGTAGTGCTTTGAGCGGGCGAAATCCACCAGAATTCGCCGCATCAATTGTGCGGAGACGCCGAAAAAGTGGGCACGATTCTGCCAGTGCACTTGCCGGGCATCAGTCAGTCGGAGGTAGGCTTCGTTCACTAATGCTGTGGTTTGTAAGGTATGGCCGGGCCGCTCTCGGTACATATGCCGGCGAGCTACGCGCCGCAATTCCGTGTAAACCAGAGGGACTAACTTCTCCTGCGCCGTCTGCTCCCCCTGGCTCCAAGCCAGGAGCAGCGCCGTAACTCCCTGGGACGGTGGTCCGGCCATGAGCCCCATCCTCTGTTTCGTTCTGGCGGTGCCGATTTGCTTGGGGGAGGACTTTGAGGGTCCCGATCCCGCCCCTCGCTTGCCATGAGTCGATTCGCCAGTTAGGTGGCGTGACTATAACCCCTCCCACCTAAGGAATTCAAAAAAACATTTTTCGTGGCGTGCCAGTTCTTGCACTCCCTTCCCGCCTTCCCCAGTGAGAGCAGGGGGCACGTCATGAAGAGAGTATTGAGAGCGTCTCTGGCCCTGGGATTGATACTAACAAGCGAGTTCGGAGGGTTTAGTCAGATCGCAGCGGCTGGGTCACCAGCCTCGGCCAGACTACGCAACCTTCAGATTAAGGTGCGGGTCGACAACCGCGTGGACATGCCATCCGACGGGATGTCTAAAGCGGAAGAAGTTGCGACGCAGATTCTGCGCCACGCTGGGGTACAGGTGCTCTGGCTTGACTGCAGCAGCACGGTAACCACAGCTCGGTCGCAATTCTGTGATGACCCCTTGGAATCCACCGATTTCATGCTCAATTTCGTTGAGGAGATCCGGCCCCTGAGTCCCAAGGTAAGTGGGGACACTCTGGGTTTCGCCATGGTTCCCGATGGGGGCGGTCAGGCCAATCGGGCCTACATCTCGAACCACCGCGCCCATATCGTCGCAGGCGACGCCGATGCTTCGCCCGAAATGGTTCTAGGCATAGCGGCGGCGCACGAACTCGGTCATCTGTTGATGGGCTTGCAGGAGCATTCGCGCTCCGGACTCATGCGGTCGCAGTGGGATGCCAAGGATCTTCAGCGCGCAGAGAAAGGCGATCTGCGATTTACGGACGATCAGGTAAGGCAGATTGCTTCTGGTGTGCGTGCGCGAATCGCGCAACAAAATACAGCCCAAGGGGAAGCGCTGGTCTCTCACTGAAGCCGTGGAAAGAATCCGCATTTCGGATTCAACCGCTTTCCTCTCGATAACGCCGCCAAGGACGCTGCCGCCCACTAAATGGCCGAAACCGTATTTGTCGAGGATGTACTTGCACCATCCTGTAAAATAGAAGTATGTCCGAACGAAGCGAAACCCGACCGCGCTGGCCCTTTTCGCCTCAGCGGGCGCCAGTCGCCTTGCGGACGACAAAACAGGGCGTGTATCAATTTTGCCGGAAAAACGACAGGCGCATCCAGAAGCCTTTTAGAATGATATCCTTGCGAAAAATTCGTCAGCAACTCCCATGGATTGATATCCTTACGAAAAACACCGGGGGGTGGGGGTATATACCATTTTCTAACCCCCCAATTCCTGCAAACGCCGCAGCCCTGCGGGAGCAGGCTCAAAGCCTTTTGCCGCCGGGCGTTTCGTACCGCACCTCGAGCACACCTCATGACGAAGCTACCAACCAGCCCCACGCTCGTAATCGTCGGCCGCCACTCGTTGTGCCTGTTCTGGCGGCAAATTCGTTGTGTCGTGGGGTGAGACGCATTAGGATTCCCGAGCCGGGGGTACAAATCGGACATTCCGTCTGAAGGAGCAACGATATGAAGAATTCAGCCAAAGGTGTCCCAGCAGTCGCCCTAAAAGTACTTATGGCAGTTGGTATCGCACTCCTATTGTGCGGCAGCGCGAAGGCGCAGGGAGCCGGGAACGCGCAAGGGCCGGCGAACGCCCAGGGACTCGTGACGCAGCGGAATTTGTCGCTGGATCGCGCGGGACAGGTGCTGGTCATCCTGCGGGACGAGCAAGCCACGGCGCAGCATGCCGAGATGGCGCGGCGCAAGGCCTACACCGCGCGGATGTTTCGCATCACCACCACCGAGTTTCAGAAGCGCACGGCCGATCCGCCCTACGCAGCGCAACGGGACCTCCCCGATATCCTGGCGCTGGGAGGCGGAGCTCCGATTCAGGTAGGCAATGAGACGGTTGGGGGTGTGGGAAGCGCAGGGTCCACCCTCGAGCAGGACGACGCTTGTGCTAAGGCAGGCATCGCCAAGGTGACGGATCTGTTGCAGTAAGCAGGCACGGAACCCAAGACCTACAAATCAAGGTTACCGAAGAGCGGGAGACACTATTTCAGAAAGTCAACAGGATGATAAAACCGGGAAGGTAACCGCAACAGTTCAGGAAATCGCCCAGTACAATATGCTTCTCACGGAGGCGATTTTCGAGCTTTTGGCTGAGAAAGGCCTCCTATCTGGCGAAGAGGTGAAGGCGCGCATCCAAAAACTGCAAAGTGAAACTTCTTTGCGGTTTCACTGGCTCCAATAAATCGTTCGGGGGTGAGGTCTCTCCCGCGTCGCCTAAGCCAGACCGCTTCCCCAACTGCGCTCGAGTTCGGGCCATCCAACTGCTGGCATCCGGCCGAGCGTCTGTGCAGCGGTGTGAGACATTCTGCTAACGAGTCCTCTGGCACACCGGCTAGTTCTGCATAGTGCGAACGGACCTAGCGTGTAAATCGAGGTTTTCAGTATGCTCAACAGAACAACGGACGCCACGTAGGTTCCCAGGATCTCCAGCTCCTCTTGAAAATTCGACGAAGCCCCACGGCTGATCAGAAAGCGATGGAACCTCAGCAGCGTTCGCAAATCCGTTTGCAGCATCGAAATCCACGTGAGGGCCAGTTCCTGGCGCTCTTTGCGAAAACTCTTGGCGACGCGCTGTAGATACATATTGGAACAAAGCAGCCGGTACTCAGCGTCATCCAGCAATCCGGCGCCGTTTGTAAAGGCCAGTCCGTCCAGTCGGACCATCTCGCCGACCGCCGTCATCACGGAAGACTCAGGCAGCTTGCGTGGAGGACCCAGAAAACTGAGCGCCAAAAAGCCGGTGAGTAGACCTACACCGACGGTCGTGAAGAGTATGAGATCAATCATGGTTGATTAACCCGCCGGACCGCCGAGTTGGCCTGATTCCAATTCTCCGCCCACCTGTCGAGCACAACTCCGGTGAATTCGAGAGTGGGATATATAGCTACCATTGCGGCAGCCATTGTAGTTGCCAAATTACTTTTCAAGGAAGAGTACCAACGTAACGTACTGACGTACCAGTGACACTCGCTTCACAAAGTCGCTTAATCTGGGGGTACACACCACGGGTCGGGATGAGGGAACCCTCGGCTTGGATTTAAGAAACCATCGACATCGGCAAGGTGCATCGACGCAATCCAATCGTTGGCGCGTAGCTGCCGCCGCATTCCAGGGCTGCTGGGATGA
>Ga0193751_1001459_pt1 | contig 15198 bp, 13 predicted proteins | sample L1c2metaG_FD_143050 | JGI IMG/M metagenome (GOLD analysis project Ga0193751, IMG submission 143050) | Soil microbial communities from a riparian zone of the East river system, Colorado, United States - L1c2 | ecosystem: Environmental > Terrestrial > Soil > Riparian zone | place: USA: East River... | reverse complement strand
CCTGGTACGTCGCTGCGAGTGCCGGAGTGTTCGCAATCGCCTCCAAGCACCTGCTACGGCGGCATCGCTCTCACATCTTCAACCCCGCGGCCGTTGGACTCTTGGCTGTCTTCTTCCTGTTCTCCAACGGGCAAAGTTGGTGGGGCGCGTTCGCGAACCTGCCCTTAGCTTCGGTGATCGTCGTGCTTGCCGGTGGCATGCTCGTGTCGAATCGGGCGAATAAGCTCCCTGCTTCGCTGGCGTTCCTTGGCACGTATGTGTCGCTGTTCACGCTCGTGGCGATTCTGGGCCATGGAGCCGATGTGGCCGACGTCTTTCGAGCGCCGTTTGTCAATATGGCTGTGTTCTTTGGGTTCATGATGCTGACCGACCCGCCAACGTCGCCGTTGCGGTTCCCGGCCCAAGTGTGGTTTGGGGTCAGCGTGGCAGTGGTCTGCTTTGGCGCCTTCGTGGCGACGCATGGACTGTACTACCTGCTTGCCGGCGTATTGGTAGGGAACCTGGGCTACGCCGTCAGCAAGAGTATCGACCTCATGCGCCAGCGCGTCCCGGGCCTGCGTTTCGCAACGCCGGCTATTGCTGGCTTCGACAATCGCGTGCTGAACGCGAGCTTTATCGCGACCGGGTTTGCGATTTTGCTGATCCTCGGCGCCGCGGCCGCAGTGTTGCGCCAAGGTGACGGCGAATCCTACAGCGCAGCGCGAATCAGCGCTGCTGAGGGGTCAAATAGCAATCACGGGGCGGGCGAGGTCGCGCCGGCGAAGAGATGCAAAGGCCCTATGTGGGCAGCATAACCGCGACACCAGGGCAAGTAATACTGGCCCATTCCCCGCCTCTCTCTCGGTCTCTGTGAATCCGAGGCTGAACTGGCGCAGCCAGAGGACACCTCGCTACGCATGTGCAAGGTTACGGAGTCTTGCCGATAGTCATGCTCCGAGAGGGGCTCGCGATCGGCAAAGCTGAGGTTGATTGAGTCGTGAGGTAGCTGAGGATTGGTCCTCCATCGACCCATTGGCCATCAACGCAGAAGACCCGGTGATACACCCCGTGGGCGTCTTTGGCGATGACGTAGCCGCCGTTTGCGACCCAGTTACCACTAAGAGGGCAGTCCAGCTCAATGCCGTCGTCGTTGTTGGGTTGGGCGTCAACATGTATTTGCCCAGTGGGACCGCAGCAGACGCCTAAGGCCAGTGTGGAGGCCATGACTAGAGTTCGGGCGTGATTTCGGATGTTCATCGTCGTCTCCCCTCGTGATTGACGCCGTCGGCCAGTCGCCGATGTCGTCGTTGTGTTGGTTCGAGGGTAGGAAGACTCGGCAGTCATGGCTGCTCACGACGCGACGGGGGATGTGTTATCTCGACAACATTCCACCTGCTGGCCGCGCGCGGCACGTGGAAATGATGAAAGCCCTTCGTGTTGGAAGGGCTTTCGAATCTGAGAGGGAAGCCGATGTGGAGACTCGAACTCCAGACCTGCGCTTTACGAAAGCGCTGCTCTACCAACTGAGCTACATCGGCCCGCGCAAACAAGGATAGGCGAAGCCGCAAGCTTGGAACAAGCCAGGACCCCTCGTCCAGAGCCTGCCGCAGGACCGCTGAACCAAGAGCCGCATGCTCCCGGTTGCGCTTGCATCCCCGCTGCTGCATGATCTCGTTCAGGGCTCGTAATGCTCAGCTTGGAGGGACCGGCGGATGCCGTCAGCTATTGTCGTGGCCTCAATAGAGCGACCCGTTCTCGGCTTCGCGCTCGAGCGAATGATTTCGTTCCTCGTCAAGGGGACAAAGGAGCAGCAGGAGATCGCGGACTCCCTGGCTCAAATGCTGACCGGCTTGGAAGCCACGCCCGCCGGAGCGGTTGAGATGGAATTTCTCGAGCAGGACGCCTATCTCCTCGGGATCCGCATCTTCTATGCTTCTGCCGAACTGGAGGACTTCTGGCTGGACGCTTGTGAGCGGGCCTCTGGCCATGAGACTGAGCCGCCTGACCCGGAGCTCGAAGGGGCGGTCTCGAAGTATTTTCCGGAGCTGGTTGACAACCCGCGCGGCTGGAACTACGAGCCTGTGCGCGGATCGTTCATAGATCTTGGCGTCAAGCTAGACCGTATCGTTACTGAGCTGGCACCCCGAGCACGTGCCATCTACAACTCGGACCGTGAGGAGATGTCCGACAGAGCGATCGCCGTCCGTGAGGAGAATGCCCGCCGCCGTTCCGCTCGAACCGGCGTCGCGCCCTTGCCTCCCGAGCCCGAGACGGCCGTGGCGACCGCCGAACGCCCGACGCCCGCGAGCTTCGATTGGGGCGTGGAGTTCTCGACCGGCCTCTCTCCCGATGACATTCCCATGAATTCATTTCGGACGCTGACCGTTGGCTCCGTCCGTGTGTTGATTACGCGCTACAACGGTGAGCTGGGAGCGATCGATGGCACCTGCACGCACCAGCACGCGAACCTCACCAAGGGAACGGTGGAGGAGACATCGATCGAATGCGGACGGCACGGAGCCACCTTCGACCTCAGGACCGGCGAGCAGATCTGCCCGCCCTTCTGCCAGAAGTGGCTTGACCGACACGGCGCAATCGGATCCTTGGTAGCGCTCATAACCCCCGATAAAAAAGGCGGCGACCTGCAACGCTTCCCGTTGCGGGTCGAGAACGACGAGATCATTCTCAGGGTGTGAGATGTGACGCAGCCGAGAGCGGGTCGGTCCGGAACGAATCGCGGCACTGACGCGGTACAGGGTCCGCGGAATGGCTCCCGCCCGTTCACAAAGGCGGAATACGAGGAGCTTGCGCGCTTCCGCTACGGCGTGCGCCGCTACCTTCGATTCAGCGAGGTCGCAATTCGCCACGCCGGTTTTCGGCCACAACAGTACCAACTCCTGCTCGCCATCAAGGGCTATCCAGGCCGCGATTGGGTTACTGTCGGCGAGGCGGCCGACCGCTTGCAGATCCAGCACAACAGCGCGGTCGGGCTTGCGGACCGCTGTGAGCGCCTCGGTCTGATTCGCCGCGAGGATCACCCCAGCGACCGGCGCATAATCGTGCTCCGCCTTACCGAGCGAGGTGAAGAGGTGCTCGGTGGCCTCGTTCAGCTCCACCGACAGGAGCTGGAGCGCCTCAAGGATCTGCTCGAGCTTCCCCAGTCAAGCGGCGCGTGAGACCGGGCCCCCGGTGACCACCAATGGTGATTGCTGTACGCGAGCCGGCCGCACGGGCGCGGATAGCCCACCCGCCTGCTCAAAGTTCAGGGTTTATTCAGCATGCGCCCTGATGAGCGCGTCGGCCGCGGCTCCCTCAGAGCGATGACGGCGCGTGTACACCCAGGCCCAGAATAGGCCGAACGCCCCGATCGCGGCGGCGGACTCGACAGCCGCCTCAACGTTCCAACGCTCAGAGATGGTTCCGATGAACAGAGCGCCGAAAGGTGTCGAGCCCTGCTGCAGAAGTGTGTAGATCCCCATCACCCTGCCCCGAAACTCGTTGGCAACGATCAGTTGTAGTCGAGTCTGGAGAGCGGTGCTGAACACGATGCTCGCCATCCCCGTTAGTAGCAGAACGGCCGCGCTCACTGCGTAGTTGCGCGAGATTCCGAGCACGGCGAGCAGCAGCATGAAGCCGGCTCCGCCCATGTAGACGCTGCGATCCCGATAGGTGCTTGCGAAGGCAACGGCGACTGCGGCCAGGAGCGACCCCGCCCCAAGCGCGCTGAAAAGCAGGCCGTATTGAAACGAGTTGGTATGCAGAATAAAGCGCGAGACGAGCGGCACAAACGTGTTGAAGTTGTATCCGAAGGTGCCCACGAACAGCAGCGCGAACAGCAGCCCAAACGCGGCGGGCGATCGAATCGCGTAGACGATGCCCTCCTTCAACAGCTTTCCGGTCGGGCCGCGCTGGAGCTTCGGCATCGCGAAGAACTCCGACGGCCGCATAGCGATCAGGCTGCCCATGACCGCGATGAAGCTGACGGCGTTCAGCCAGAAGCAGCCGCCGACGCCGATAGTGGCGATGGCAATGCCGGCGAATGACGGTCCCAGGATGCGGCTGCCATTCATCAGCGTCGAGTTCAGCGCCACGGCATTCGCGACTTCGCCGCGCCCGACGAGCTCGATCGGAAACGATTGCCGCGCCGGATTGTCGAACGCATTACTCGTTCCCAGAACGAGCGCCAGCACGTAGATCTCCCAGATCTGAATGACTCCGAAGCTGGTGAGTGACGCGAGCACGATGGCCTGGACCGTGGCCACGCTCTGCGTGACCAGTAGCAGCTTTCGTTTCGGTACACGGTCGGCGATAACCCCGCCAAACAGCGAGAAGATGGTGACCGGCAGCGCCTGCAGCATGCTCACGGTGCCGAGCGCGAACGGCGAATGCGTGATGTTGAGCACGAGCCAGGCCTGTGCCAAACGCTGCATCCAGGTGCCGGTTTGGGAAACGAACTGGCCCGCGTAGTAAAGACGGTAGTTGTAGACGCCCAGCGATGCAAAGGCGCGTCTCAGCTCATCCAGGCCGCGCGACCGGCGGCCCGGAACGCGCGCCGGCGGCGCGCTCACAGATGCACCCAAAGGGCAAGGGGATAAACGGCTCGGAAGCGATAAAAGATGAAATCCCGCACCGCACATATGATACCCTGGACGAGCGATACGGGACGTACCCGGTCCTCGCCGTGGTTCGGCGCGGAAATCCCGGGGCGGAGAGCAGGAGAATAGACGAAGATGGCTGGTGCTAGCACGGTCACTGACTCTGTCGCAGATGCAGTCCTACGCGTCGTACCGCGTCTGGCGCGCCTTATGGAGCGGGAACTGGTCCGGTCTGGCAGCGCGCTGTCCGTACGCCAGCTGCGCGTGCTGCAGCGCCTGCATGATGGCGAGCAGATCGCTGCAGAGATTGCCCGCCATAGCAGCGTCGGCCCCGCTGCGATGCAGGGTGTGCTCGACGGACTCGTCGATCGCGGGCTCGTCCTACGCCAGCGTTCGTCGGCCGATCGCCGCAAGCAACTCCTCGCGCTCACGCCGGACGGCGAGAATGCGCTGCGTGCAGGAAATCTGATCATCCAGGAAGCCGTAGGGGCACTGGTACAGGACATGAAGAAGACCGAGCAGGCTCAAATCGCTGAGGGCCTTGAGCGGCTCCAGGGCGCTATTGACCTGTATGTTTCCGCAACCCGCGTGTCGCGGACGCCCTCGGTGACCTAGCCTCGTCTGCAAGACCTCCAACTTCTCACTTGGCCGCACTTCTTCGGGAGAGCTTGAGATATCGCATCGGTCAATCATGCCCCACAGGTTGGGGACCTCGATCACTGCGATGCCGGCGTCCGCGAGCAGGGAGGATAGACCTACCTTCAACGAAGCCGTTCAGATCTGAGACGTGTGTCGGGATCCAGCGCTCTTCGCGCGGAACCCGGGCGACGTTATTCGCCGGCTCAATACCCAGCACTGCCACGCCAGCGCGGTTGTAGTGCTGGATCAGATAGCCGTCGTTACTGGCGATCTCGAGGGCCGCGCTGTTTGTAGCCGGCTGCTGTTCCTCGATGAGCTTGCGGGCAAGCGCTTCGGCCCGATGCGCACCGGCTTCGTGGACTCCGCTACTTCCAGCGGATTTACCAGCGAATCTGCGTACAATCGGCAGCGATGGGAGATTGTAATGGCGATTGGTGGAACGCTGCCATTTCGCGATTTGGCTCGGGCGCGGCTCGCATCGCGACAGCCGCTTGCGCTCGATCTCGGCGACTGGATGCCCGCCGCCGTGCTGGTCCTCGTTTATCCCAGAGATGGAGACGAGCACGTGCTCCTAACTGTGCGTACGGAGTTGGTGGAGCACCATAAGGGCCAGATCTCCCTCCCCGGCGGAGCGGTGGATGAGTCGGACGCAGACCTGGAGTCCACGGCACTGCGCGAGACGTTCGAGGAGGTTGGGATCGTGCCCGATGAGGTGGAGGTGCTCGGACGGCTCGACGACATCCTGACAGTCAGCCGCTACAGGGTCACGCCGGTGGTCGGCGTTCTTGATAATGCTCCGCATGGTTTCACTCCGAGCCCGTTCGAGGTTGCAGAGGTGCTCGAGGTGCCGCTGATCCATCTACTCGACCCCGCAAACTATATCGAGGAGCGCCGCGATAGGAATGGCATACTGACCGTCTCGCCCGGCTATGAGTTTGAGGGGCATCGCGTCTGGGGCGCCACCGCGAAGATCCTCTACGGCTTCCTCGGCCTGCTCGTCGATGCCTAACCTCCTGCTCATCCGCCATGCGGAGTCAGTTGGGAATGCCGAGCGCCGCCTTCAGGGTCAGGGAGATTTCCCGTTGAGTGAGCGAGGCGTTGACCAGGCTCGGTTGCTCGCCCAGCGCCTCTCGATAACCGAGCGCTTGGTCGCGCTGTACGCGAGCCCGCTCCTGCGAACGCGCCAGACAGCAGAGATCGTGGCGGAGGCAGTCCATCTCCCGGTACAGTTCATCGACGACTTGTGCGAGTACGACTTCGGCGAAGCCTCGGGGCTCACCTGGACCGAGATTGGGCAGCGCTACCCCGACCTGCTGGCCGCGGTCCGCGCGCGGACGTCCGAATATCCCCCCTATCCAGGCGAGGAAGGTCGAGACGCATTCCGCAATCGGGTCTGCCAGGCGGTATGGTCCCTGTGCGACTGCTACCCCGAAGGTGCGTCTGTCGCCGCCATCACGCACGCCGGCCCGATCGTTGTCTCCTGCCTGGAGGTGCTCGGCCTGCCGTACCAGCGGCCGGCGGCGTTCGCCGTCGAGAACTGTTCGATCACAACAATCGAGCTGCGCGACAACCGCGCCGTGCTCGTGTCTGTCAATGACACCTGCCACCTCTAGGTGGTCTCTCTGCTTCGGTTAGCTCTTTTAGCACTGATTCGCGGCCATGCTTCTCTCAGTCCTCAGTCCTCAGTCCTCGGCCCGGCGCCACCGCGTTCCCGCTGTCGCGCGCGCCGGTGCAGCATCATCTCGGTCAGCGGCCTGGTCGCGAGCTGAGACAACCCGAATGCGAACAGCGCCGCGAACACCAGCGTCGTGACGCCCTCCCAGTGCGGATGAGCCTTCGCAACCAATAGCAGGCCGACATCATAGCCCGCGAACAGGCCGACGGCCAGCGCGAAATAGACGGGAAACGTCAGCCATTTCCAGGGCGCCACCGGTCTCCCCCGGCGGTCGACCAGCGTTCCGCCATCCTGTCCGCGACGGCGGCGGCGTCTAGACGGCACCACGACCCTCCTTCGGGCTGCTCTGCTCCATACGCCCTGCCTTGTCGAGACAGCGATTGCACCCGAACTCGAGTGCCTCCAGCTCGTCATTAATCCACACCTCGCCGCACTCCTCCACGACGACGTCGATCCGCATGGCCAGATGGAAGCCGGCTCCGCAGGACGTGCAGATGGCCCGATCGTGCGCTCTAAAGGGGCGGCGGCAGCAGACACAGACATCGGTAATCTCTGTATTCAAAGCCCCCACATTCTCTCGCAGTAGGGCCCCCAAGCGCCACTCCTCCCCAAACTGCTAGATCTTTTGGTTGACGCTTCGAGATAGCACTCGTTATCGTGTGGACACCAGGTGGACGAACTTCAATATCTCCAAACGGTACTCGGAATAGCATTCCAGGACCCAGACCTGCTTCAGCAGGCGCTGGTGCACCGTTCATACCTCAATGAATCGGCAGATCTCCCGCTTAGCGCTTCGAACGAGCGCCTCGAGTTTTTGGGCGATGCGGTCGTTGGCATGCTGATTGCCGACGAGTTATACCGGCGCTTTCCTGACTCACCGGAGGGTCGCCTTACAGAGATGCGCGCCCACCTGGTTCGTGGTGCGACGCTGGCCCGCATAGGCGAGCGGTTGCAACTTGGACGCCACCTTGTGCTGGGACGCGGCGAGGAGCAAACAGGAGGGCGTGGGCGCGCCCCTAACCTCGGACGTGCGCTGGAAGCGATCGTCGGCGCCGTCTATCTGGACGCTGGCATTGTCAGTACGCGGGAGCTGGTTGCGCGCCTGTTCGAGGCAGAACTGAGCGATCTCGAGAATGGTGGTCTCCGCCTGGACGCCAAGTCCTCGCTGCAGCAGTTCGCTCAGGCTGCCCTGCGGGCCACTCCAGAATACGTGACGGTCGCTACCGAGGGTCCGGAGCACGCGCGAGAGTTCGTCGTTGAAGTCCATGTCGGTTCGACAGTTGCGGGCGTCGGGCGTGGACGCCGGAAACGTCAGGCGCAGCAGGAAGCCGCTGGCAACGCGCTGATAGCGCTGCTCCCGAGTCCACCAACGTGACCGACTCCCCGGTTCGACTGCGGCGCCTTGAGGTTCAGGGATTCAAGAGTTTTGCAACTCGAACAGTCTTCGAGTTCGGTGCGGGCGTTACGGCCATCGTAGGACCTAATGGAAGCGGGAAGAGCAACCTGGCAGACGCCTTCCGTTGGGTTCTGGGAGAGCAGAACCCGCGCGGTATGCGGCTGCGGCGACTTGAGGATGTGATCTTCGCCGGGGGTGGCAAGCGGGCGCAGGCCGGTTATGCCGAGGTCAGCATGGTGCTCGACAACAGCGAGGGCTGGCTCCCGCTCGAGTTCAGCGAGGTGGTCGTCACACGCCGCTTGCACCGCTCCGGCGAGAGCGAATATTTGCTGAACCGGAATCGAGCCCGGCTGCGCGATATCCTCGATCTGTTTCTTCGAGCGCGGCTCGGCCAGAACAGCTACGCCATACTTGGCCAGGGGATGGTGGACCTCGTCCTCAGCCTCCGTCCTGAGGAACGCCGTGCCCTCATCGAAGAAGCCGCCGACGTCCGCCGTCACCGGCTGAAGATTGAGGAGGCCGTCGATCAGCTCGCCGCCACACGCGACAACCGCGATCGCGTCGAGCTGCTGCTTGCGGAGATTGGGCCACGACTCGAGCAACTCGAGCGTCAGGCGCAGCGTGCGTCACAACATACCGCTCTTGCGCAGGAGCTCGCGGGCAAGCTGCACAGGCTCTACTCGAGCCGGCAACAGACGACGCGGGTTGCCCTCGAGACCGGTCGTGCCCGGCACGCCGAGGCAGTGGCAGACACCAGCCGCGCCGCGGCCCTCCTCGCCGCGGCCGAGACCGGGCTTGCCTCCGCTCGCGAGGAGGGCCAGCGGGTTGAGGTGGAGTTCAGGGGCCTGGAGCGGAACTGGCGCGAGCTGGAAGACGAGCAGCTAACCTCGGAGCGTGCGCTCCGCGCCGTATCGCAGCGGCTTCCTGAGCTGATCGCCCGGAAGGCTGAAGTCGAGTCCGACCTCGAAGCCCTCGAGGAAGAGTTGCACTCCCTCGCGGCGGAGGCGCCGCAGTCCCGCTCTCCCACTGAGGCCCTGCAGCAGGCTGAGCAAGAAGTTAAGTCGGCTGAAGCGGAGCTTCGGGCCATCGCGGGCGAAGCCGGCGATGCTAATCGTAGGGTCGAGGCGGCTGAGAAGGCTCTGAGCGCAGCCAGGGACCGTCACAGCGCCTCTCAGGACCGCATCCTGCGGCTGGAGGTCGAGCGCGAGCGGCTCGTGGTTGAGGACGCGCGTCTCGCCGAGCGCCGCATTCTTGCACTCGCACGGCTCCGAGATTGGGCCGGCGATTTCGCAATGGCGCGGGCGGCCGCCGGCGGCACCGCTCAGCAGCTGGATGCCACGCAGGGTTTGCTTGCCGATGCGCGCCTGCGCGCGCAGAAGGCCCAGGCGGCGTACGCAGACGCCGAGCTGGCCGTCGCCGGCCTGACCGAACGGCTCGATACGGCGAAGCGCCGGGCGCAGTCACTCGAGAGCGAACAGGAAGCACGGCGCCCGGCCGAGGAAGTGATCGTGTCGCTGCTGGATGCTCTCCGCGGCGGTGGACCAGGCCGCCCGCGAGTGTTGGGCATCCTCGGCGGCCTCATCCACGTGCAGCGCGGCTATGAGATCGCCGTCGAAGTCGGACTTGCCGAGGGAATCAATGGCCTTGTCGTTCGGACGGAACGCGAGGCTCTCGGGGCGGTCGCTGTTCTGCAGGAGATCGAGGCGGGACGGCTCAACTTCTTTGTGCTCGAAGGCCTGCGCGGCGGCTATGCCCTCAACCTGTCCGGCGAGAACGGGGTCCTTGGTGTGGCGTCGCGTTTTGTCCGCTGCGAGGACGCCTATCGCGACCTTGTGGATTTGCTCCTCGGTCGCATCATCGTCGTTGAGGACGTTGAGACCGCACGGCGCGTGGTCCGGCGTGGCTTGGGTTCGGCGGTGACGCTTGACGGCTCGCTCATTCGAGCCGGAGGAATGATCAGCGGCGGTCGAGGCAAGGCGGATGGGTACGTGTTCCAGGCCGGCTTGGAGCTGGACGATCTTCACGCCGAGATCGCCACGCTCGAAGCGGAGTTGGCTACGGAGAATGAGCGGCTCGCTCGCCTGCGGGATCAGGCGGGCGAGACCACGGCGCGCATGCACAGCGTGGAGACAGCCTCGGCTCGGCTTGAGCAGGATATCGAGACCTCGCAGCGCGGCCTCGGTGCCCGCCACAGAACGCTGGAGCCGATTCGGGGTGAGCTCGATTGGATCCACGCCACGCGCGTCGAGTCGGTTGCTCGTCGCGCCGCACTTGAAGAGGAAGAGGCGGCGCTTCCTGCAACGCCGGCCAAAGCTGCTGAGCAGGCGGCTCGACTGCAGCAGCAGATGCGTGACGCGGCCGGTCAGCTGGAGGAGATGCGGGCCAGGCAACAGAGGGCGGAGGCCGCGGTCTTTGAGGCGCGCGGGCGCCACGCGGCGCTCCTTTCGGAGCGCGCGGCCCTCGAGGCGCTGCATCACAGTCGTGGCGAGGCCGAGCAGCGCTCCCAGAGGCGTATCGCCGCTCGGCGCGCTGCTCTCGAGACACACTCCGCGGAGCGCGACGCGGCCGAGGCTGACCTGCAGCGTCTGACAGCGGAGGTCGCGGAGCGCCAAGCCGCGGTTTCGAACGCGCTTGCCCGTCTCTCGCCTGCGCGGAGTCTTGTCGGGGACCTCGCGGAGCGGCAGCGCTCAGGCGCGGAGGATCTGACCAGTTTGCGGGAGACCTTCTCATCCCTGGAGCGCGCGCGTCTCGAGGCCGAGCTCCAACTGGCGCGTGCCGAGCAGGACGCGGATCGTCTGCGAATCGAGCTCGAGACCGAGGGCCTGGTGTTCGAGGCAACTCCACCGGAACCCGAGGAACTTCCAGGTTCAGCCGATCCTGGATATGCCGTGGAGCTAGAGGGCTCCATCCGCAACCTTAGGCGTCGTATCCGCGAGCTCGGCGCAGTCAATGAGGAGGCAACGGCCGATTACCGCGAGAGCAAGGAGCGGTTTGACTTCCTCAGCGCGCAGGTTACCGACCTGCGGGAGGCCGAGACCACACTGCTCGAGGCTCTGGAGCAGCTACGGCAACTCGTGCGCGAGCGGTTCCGGACGACATTCCAGGCGGTAAACGCGGATTTTCAGGTCTACTTCCGTACATTCTTCGGCGGCGGCCAGGCCCGATTGGCACTTACCGAGCCGGAAGACTACGGCGAGTCGGGCGTCGACATCATCGCCCAACCGCCTGGCAAGCGCCTGCAGAATCTCGCCATGCTTTCTGGCGGCGAGCGCTCGATGACGGCCGTGGCGTTGCTGTTCGCGCTGCTTGAGAGCAAGCCGGCCCCGTTTTGTGTGCTCGACGAGGTCGACGCGGCGCTCGACGAGGCGAATGTCGGCCGCTTCAGCGAGGCCCTCGCCCGCCTGGCCGGCCGCAGTCAGTTTCTGGTCATCACGCATAATCGTGGCACTGTCCAAGCCGCGGACCAGATCTACGGCGTGTCAATGACCGGCGACGGCGTATCGAACGTTCTCTCGATGCGTCTCAGCGAGGCCGCCCCCCTGCTCGCGTGATGTCCGCAATTTGTTTCCGCCGCGTCATAGAGTAGACGTCGCGGCAGAAACGAAACGCGCCTCTACCTTCTTGCCAAGATCCCCTCTCCCTCTGGGAGTGTTAGGAGACGTTTGATCCCCTCTCCCTCTGGGAGTGTTAGGAGACGCTTGATCCCCTCTCCCTCTGGGGGAGGGTTAGGGTGAGGGTAACGGTTCGTCACACGGCTAGATGCACAACTGTCACGCCCTCGCCCCCCTCGGCCGGGTCCGCCGTTTCGTACGACGCGACGATCGGACTGCTCGCGAGCTGTTCGCGCACGACCCGACGCAACGTCCCCGTCCCCTTCCCGTGCACTATGCGAACGTAGGGAACGCCCGCCTCGTAGGCGCTCTCAAGATATTCCTCAACGCGCGGCAGCGCCTCGTCCACCCGCTGCCCTCGCACCTCGATCTGGTCGCCGGCCGAGACCGTTGCTCCGTCCGTGCGCCGTGCGAGCGTGATTGTCACACGCGACCCGCTCGCCGGCCGCTCGACACGCCCAATCTGATCTACTCTCACCCGCGTGCGGAGCGAGCCCAGTCGTACTTCAACCTCATCATGCTCGTCCGGTAGCCCTGCGGCCTCGCCCGCTTGGGCGAGTCCGCGGACCCAGATGCGGTCGCCGGGACGCACCTCGTCCGGCGCGATGCCGGGGGACATTCCGACGGGCGGCCGCCTGCGCCGTTGAGGCGCCCGCCGCTCCAGGTGTTTCTGCGCCTCCTCTACTAACCGCATGGCTTCGTTCGCCGCCGAGATGTCAGCCCGCTCGCGCTCTTCGCGCTCGATTGAGTGGACGGCTGCGCGCAGCGAGAGCCGCGCTTCCCGCAGCTCTTGATCGACTTCAGCTCGCGCTTCGTCGAGTATCGTCTCCCGTTCCCGATCGATGGAGTCGAGCCGCTGGGAGAGGTGCTGCCGGATCTCCTCGGCCTCCCGCGCGGCATTGCGCTCGGCCCGAGCAGACGCTTGTAGCTCGTCCCGCTCCTGCTGGATCTGCCCGAGCAGTTGCTCCATGTGCAGTTGCTCGGGGGCAATCTGCTCACGCGCACGCGCGACGACTGACTCCGGCATACCAAGTCTGCGGGCGATCGCCAGGGCATTGCTGCGGCCCGGCAGCCCAATGACAAGGTGGTACGTGGGTGCGAGAGTGATGGGGTCGAACTCGACGCTGGCGTTGCTGACGCCCGGAGTGGCCTGAGCGAACGTCTTGAGCTCGCCGTGATGGGTCGTCGCGATCGTCGGCGCGCCGCATGCGACGAGGTGCTCGACGATTGCCCGGGCAAGAGCCGATCCCTCGGCCGGATCGGTTCCTGCGCCGAGCTCGTCAAGCAGCACAAGCGTGTCCTCGCGCGCCTGCGTAAGAATTCCAATGATCGTGCCCATGTGTGATGAGAACGTGGAAAGCGACTGCTCGATGCTTTGTTCGTCACCGATGTCGGCGAAAACGTCCGCGAGAACCGGGATACGCGTTCCTTCGGCGGCCGGCACCGGCAGACCTGCCTGAGCCATCAACGTCAGAAGCCCCGCCGTCTTCAGTGCTACCGTCTTGCCGCCCGTATTGGGTCCGGTGATCAGCAGAACATGAAAGGCGCCGCCCACGCGTAGAGAGATTGGCACCGGTTCCTGCGTCAGTAGCGGGTGACGAGCGTCCAGGAGGTTCAGCTCGCCCGGACCGCGGACGAGCCAGGGTTGCTCCGCTCCGTCGTAAGGAAGCTCACCCGCCTGCATCTGCTCGCCAAGGCGGGCCTTCGCGATCTGGAGATCGATCTCCGCCATGACCGCGACATTTTGGGCGAGCGCCTGTTCCTCCTCGCCCACGAGCGCGCTAAGCCGGCGGAGGATCCGTTCCACCTCGCGCTCCTCCTCGAGTTGAGCCTCACGCCAGGCATTTCCCATTTCAACCACTCCAAGCGGCTCGACGAAGGCCGTCGCGCCGCTGGCGCTCACGTCGTGAACGATACCTCGAATCTGTCCGCGGAAGTCCGCCTTGATCGGTATCACATACCGGCCGGAACGCAATGTGATGATCGGCTCCTGGGCAATCCCGCGGGCGCTCGCGTTCGCCAGGATCTCTTGGAGCCGTCGCGTTAGGCGGTCGTGCGACGCATGAACCTGCGCGCGGATTGCTCCCAGCGTGGGGCTGGCGGAGTCGAGGACATCGCCCCGCCGGCTGATGCAGGCGCCGATCTCGGCGTGTAGATCTCCGAGGTCGTCGATGGCCTTCGCAAGTTCCGCCAGCAAAGGCAACTGCGTGGACAAGCGCGTGACGTTCCCGCGTAGCAGTCGGGCCGCCGCGACGGTCTCGTGGATAGTGAGCAACTCCCCCGCATCCAGTACTCCCCCCAGAGCCGCCTTCTGCACCGGCTGCCGGATGTCGCTTGCACCACCGAGGCCGACGTTTGCCTTGACGGCGCGCATGCGGCGCGCCTCCGCAGTTAGCCGCTGCCGGCGGAGAACCTCCGCGTAGTCGGGAGATGGCTGCAGCGCCAGTGCCCGCTCGCGAGCCGGTGGGTACGAGGTGAGTGCCGCCAGCCGCGCTACGACCTTGTCATATTCGAGGGTACGCAGTGCCTTGTCGTTCAGCGAGATCCTCCCGCATGTTCATCTTTGTGCCTAGGGGCGAAAGCCCATTGGCTCGTCCGTCGAAGGGCGAGGCTGACACATCCAGCGTACGGGAATCGATATTTCGTTGAGACGATCGGTTATAAGTTCCGCTTATGGTGAGCAACCCATGAGCGCCTTGGTCCCGTTTTACAGCACCCTGCTACGCCAGCTCGCGCTCGACGCGGGCGGTTCCCGTGCCCGTCAGACCCCACGACTTGAGTCCGTCCCGCCTGCCCTGCTCCACCAGGTGGCCCTTCCGGACGAGCGAGGCGATCACATCGGGGAAGTTCTGCGGCCGTCGCAAGCGAGCGCGCTGATACGCCTCGGTCAGATCTCGGGCCGTTACTGGTGGCCCGCTCATGTAGCGCTCCTGATAGAAGGCGATGCCAAGAACTCGGTCTGGGTGAGTCTCGGCGCGTAGGGACGCCAGGAACTCGTTCAGATCGAGGCCGGCAACGAGGTGCAACCCCGCCGGCTCGCCCGACGGCGCCTGGTTGTTAATCAGGTAGTCCAGCAGTGTCTGGAAGGCTATCGATCGATACGGCTCCGGTTCCCCGTCCGTGAGCCGCCGTGCGCGTTCGACGGCGGAACGGAGTTCGTCGTCACTGACCGATGCCGATCGCGTAGTCATTGTCCTAGGTCTCGCCTCGATTGCCTGCCCATAGTGAAACTGCTATGGGCTCCTATAGACACGCCTCTGGGACATCTCCGCCTGCGCTATATAGCCGCGACACTAGGGAGTC
>Ga0193751_1001458_pt1 | contig 15199 bp, 15 predicted proteins | sample L1c2metaG_FD_143050 | JGI IMG/M metagenome (GOLD analysis project Ga0193751, IMG submission 143050) | Soil microbial communities from a riparian zone of the East river system, Colorado, United States - L1c2 | ecosystem: Environmental > Terrestrial > Soil > Riparian zone | place: USA: East River... | reverse complement strand
GGGAGACCGCCGACGCGCGCGAGCTCGACGCGCAGTTCGTGATCGGCGCCGACGGCTGCAACGGCTCCTCCGCGAAGCAACTCGGGCTCGCCGACGGCGTCGTCCACGGCGTCGGGCTCGAGGCGAACTACCCGCACGAGCGGCGGTTCGCGGGCGCGATGGTGATTGAGATCGCGGTCATCCGCGGGGGCTACGGCTGGATCTTTCCGAAGGGCGACCACGTCAACGTCGGCGTCGGCGGTAATGAGGAGGAGGGGCCGCTGCTCCGCGCGGAGCTGCGCCGGATGTGCGAGGCGTACGGGATCGATCCCGACTCGGCACAGGACATGCGCGGCTACCGGCTGCCGATGCGGCTGCCGGGCACCCGGCTCGCCCGCGGCCGCACCGCGGTGATCGGCGACGCCGCCGGGCTCGTCGACCCCTTCTCCGGCGACGGGATGTACGAGGCGTTTCTCTCCGCGCAGCTCGTCGCCGAGGCGGCGCTCGCGGTGCTGGCGGGCCGCGCCGAAGACCTCGAGCCGTACCAGACTGCGGTCGAGCGGCGAATCACGCCGCTCACGCGCGCCGGCTGGGGGGCGAAGCGCGCGTTCGAGCGCTCCCCCCGCACGACGTACGCGCTCGCACGGCTGCCGGTCACCTTCCGCGCGCTCGAGAAGCTCATCGTCGGCGACCTCCCGGAGCCTGCCGTCGCGCGCGGGATCGAGGGCGCCGCGATCCGCGCGGTCCACCGGGTCTCGCGCCGCGCGGCCTGAGGAGGAGGAGCGCTAGCCCGAGTTGCCGATGAGCTGCATCATCCTGAACATCGGCAGGTACATCGCGATGATGATGACGCCGACCATCATCCCGACGCCGATCATCATGATCGGCTCGATGATCGAGGTCAGGTTCTGGATCGCGCTGTCGACTTCGTCCTCGTAGAAGTCGGCGACCTTGCTGAGCATCTTCTCGAGCTCGCCGGTCTCCTCGCCGATCTTGACCATCTGGCTGACCATGGGCGGGAAGAGCGGGTCGTTCGTGAGCGGCTCCGCGATCGGGACGCCTTCCTGCACCTTGATCCGTGCCTCTGTCAACGCTTTCTCGACGACCCAGTTGCCTGCCGTCGAGCCGGCGATCTCGAGCGCCTTGATGATGTCGACGCCCGCGGCGACGAGCGTCGCGAGCGTGCGCAGCAGCCGTGCCATCACGATCTTGAGCACGACCTCGCCGATCTTCAACGGAATCCGGAGCTTGATCCGATCCCACTTCTGGCGGCCCGACTCGGTCTTCTTGTAACGGAGCGTGCCCCAGACGAGGAACCCGACCAGCGGGAAGATGATGTACCACTGATGGCGGAGCAGGTCGGAGGCGCTGACGACGACCCGCGTCAGGAACGGCAGCTGGCCGTGCAGCTCGGTGAAGATCTTCGCGAAGATCGGGACGATGAACATGAGCATCGCGACCAGCACAAGCGTCGCGAAGGTGAAGACGACGGTCGGGTAGATCATCGCGCCCTTGACGCGGCGCTTGAGCTTCGTCTCCTTCTCGATCTGGTCCGCGACGCGGTCGAGGACGTTGTCGAGCATCCCCGACGCCTCGCCCGCCTGCACCATCGAGACGTACAGCTCGCTGAACACCTTCGGGTGGCGCGCCATCGCCTGCGAGAGCAGGAGGCCTCCCTCGACGTCGGCGCGGAGCTCGGAGATGATCTCGGCCAGGTAGACGTCGTCGGTCTGCTCCTCGAGGATCACGAGCGCGGCGACGATGTTCAGGCCCGCCTCGATCATCGTCGAGAACTGGCGCGAGAAGACCTGCATTGAGCGCGGCTTGATCTTCTTGAACGCCGTGCGGAGGCCTTCCTCGCCGCTGGCGGGGAGCTCGCGCAGCGTGTGCGCGAGGAGTCCGCGGATGCGGAGCTGCTCGCGTGCGGACTCGAGGTCGGGTGCGTGGACCTCCCCGACGGTCTCGAGACCCTCGATGCTGATTGCGGTGTAAGCGAATCCGGCCATGGCTAGATCTGACAGGGCGTCTGGCCCGTGTCCCCTTGGACGCCCGACTGCGTGCACCGCGAGTACGTCGAGGTGCTCGTCACGAGCACGGTGCCGGTGGGACCTCCGTCGCGGATGGTCACGGTCGCCACCGCCACCGACGTGCTGCCCTGGTTGCCGCTGGTCTGCCGGCCGGTGGTGACCGCGATCTGGACGTTGTACGTCCGACCGTCGGCGCCGGGCGTCTGCGTGTTCGTCCCGTTTGCCAGCAGGATGTTGGCGTACGACTCGTCGCGGAGCGTCTCGATCTGCTGGTCGGCGATCGCCGCAGCGGTCGAGGTGTGACTGGCACGGCGGATGGTGGTTGCCGCGGACGTGAAGGCGCCGAGTGTCGCGAAGATGCCGACGTTCAGCACGAGGAGCGCGATCAGGAGCTCGACGAGCCCGATCCCGTCCTCGCAGCGCAGGTTCGCCGCGAGCCGGCTCCGGCGATTCCTCCGGAGGTCGATGACGGCGGCAGCGCTCACGATGCGGAGAGCAGCCTGACCCTGTAGCGGATGCCGTCGGCCGTGTCGACGAGCGTCAGCGACCGGCCGGCGGCGAGGGACACGGTCTGCGCACCGCTCGCGTAGGAGCCGCTCGCGATGCCGATCCTCGCGACGCCGTGGACGATCGAGACGAGCCTGAAGAGGGGGTTCGAGCTGGGGAAGCTCGCGCCGATCCGGACGGTCTGGACCTTGCCGTTGACCTGGAGCACGGCCGCTCCGGTCTGGGCGAGCGTACGGCTATATGTCTTCGCCGGTACGGCAGCGCTGCTGCTGCTTCCGCCGCTGCTGCTCCCGCTGCCGCCATTGCCGCTCGTGCCCGACGACGCGCCTGCCGTTGCGGGCGAGCTGGTGATGGAGGCAGCCGTGACCTGCTGCACGAACGGGTCCTTGCCGGCGAACTGGCTGAACGAGTAGAGCTGCGACTTCGTCCGCGTAGGCGTCGGGTCCGAGTTCGGCAGCTTCGTGCTCGCCGCCGGCACGGCTGCAGCAGCCACGGTGCCAGGCGCGCTGGTCGCGGGCGTCGTCGAGACGCCGGTGCCGGCTGCGGTCGTAGTCGCGGCAGGAGGCGAGCTGCTATTGCCACCGCTGCTCTTGAGGACCTTGGGCACCTCGAATGCGAGCACGGCCACGAGCAGGACTACGCTGCCGACAGCGATCTTCTTCGTGCGCCGGTCCTTTGCTTCCCGGACGCTCTGCATTCTGCTCTTGCGGCTCATGAAGTCCCTCCGCTCGTACTCGGCGCAGCCGACGTCGGGTTCGAGATCGTGGTGGTCGCGCCCGTTGTGGTCGACGACGTGGTGCTGGTCGAGCCCGGAACCGCGACCGCGGCCGGCGTCTGGGGCACGAAGGCGTTGATGATCAGCGTGGCCTGGATCTGCGGCCACCCCTTCACGCCCTCCTGGAACGTGACGTTGCTCACGTCGAACAGGCGCCCGACCGTGAACAGCCTGCCGTTCTCCACCCGCACGAGGTTGCGCAGGCGCTGGAGGAAGGCGAGGAGGTTGTAGAAGCTGCCGGAGAACTTGACCTGGATCGGCTCGACCGCGAACGGATCGGTCGTGTCGGGCGTCGCGACGGGGATTGGGGCGGTGCCTGTGGTGGCGGCCGCGCCGGTGGCGCCGGGCTGGATCTGGTCGAACGAGATGCCGGAGTCCTCGGCCAGCCCGTTCAGCTGCAGGATCATGTCGGGCGTCTGGAGCTGGGTCGGCATCGCCATCGCCAGCCGGAAGACGCTCGCGGAGCGCACCGCCGGCAGCGCCTGCGTGAACGCGGTCGAACGGTTGGCGGCGATCTGCGCCTGCACCGCGGCCGTCTGCTGCTTCAGGCTGTTGGCGGTCGAGTGCTTCGGCGAGATCAGGCCGAAGTAGCCGACGACGGCGACGAGGACGAGGACGGCCACGACGATCGCGACCTGAGCCTGCGACGAGAGGCTCTTGAGGCGGGCGATCACGAGGCACCCCTTCCCTGGCGGATGTCCGAGACGATGGTGAAGTTGATGACCTGCTGGCCGTTGACCGTGGCCGTCTCGCTGTCCTGGAGCTGGACGTTCTTGAGGTCGGGTAGGACCTGGAGGCGCTCGAGGAGCCGTGCGACACCGGCCTGCGTGTACGTGTAGCCCTGAATCGTCAGCGCGGTGGACGCAGGCGGCAGCGCGCCCGGCGTCGTCGTCGGCGTGACCGTTCCGGTCGCGCTCGCGGGAGTGAGCGGCACGTTCCCGATCAGGGTCGTGAGCCAGACGTCGTTGGGCAGGACGAGCGCGAAGCGGCGCAGGATGCGATCCCACGCGACGCGCTTGCCGATCGCCGCCGCGAGGGCGAGCGAGCGCTGCTCGCGCTGCGTGAGCACGGCCGAGCGAAAGGCGTTCGTCTTCGTCGAGACGTGGTGCGCGGGGGTGACAGCGAGCACGGCGCGCGCCGTGTCGAGCGCCTGGCGCTGGCGGGTGACGCTGCGGTTCGCGAGCAGGAAGCCCCCGACGAGCGCGAGCACGACGGCTGCGCCGCCGATCGCGGCGACGAGGACGACCGTGTTCGGCCGCTCGCGCCGCTGCACGACCTGCTGGCGAGGGAGAAGGTTGACGGCGCGCATCAGTCCTCGATTCCCAGTCCGATCGCGACGGCGAGGGCGCCGTCCTGGCCGTCGGAGCTGATGCCGTGGCCGGAGCCGACGCGCGCGAACGGGTCGGCGACACGGACCGTGATGCCGACCAGCTCCTCGAGCTGCTCGGCGAGCCCCTGCAGGTGGGCGCCGCCGCCGGTGATCGTGATCTCGGCGAAGCCCAGGGAGTCCGGCTGATCCTGGTAGAAGTGGAGGGAGGAGGCGAGCTCGCGGGCGAGCCCGGGCACCTCGCGGCGCGCCGCTTCGACCGCGCGGGTCGTGCGCTCGTCCGCTTCCTCCTGCGGAGCGTTGGTGGAGATGTCGATCGTGCGCTTGATCCGCTCGGCCTCGTCCGCGTCGACCTCGAGTGCGTGCTCGATCGCGGCCGTGACGCGGGCGCCGCCCCAGTCGAGGACTCTCGTGAACTCGCAGACGCGCCCGTCCGAGACGGCCACCGTGGTGCGGTCGTGTCCGATCGAGACGGCGACGCGGGCTGCCTCCTCGCGCTCGCCGGCGCCCAGCGGCTCGCCGCCGACGGCGCGCAGCAGGGCGAAGGCCTCGATGTCGATGCCGACGAGCTCGATCTTCGCCAGGGCGCACGTGGCCGCGAAGCGGTCGACGAGGTCCCGATAGGCGACGGCGAGCAGCACGCGATCCTTGGTCGCCGGGTCCTCGACGATCTGGTAGTCGAGCATGGCCTCCTCGATCGGGATCGGGAGGGTCTCGTAGGCGCGGAAGCGGATCGCGTTGGCGAGCTGCGTGGGGTCGTCGACGGCGGGACGCTCGAAGACGCGGACGCCCGTCCGGCTGCTGCCGATGCCGAGCCTGACGTTCTTGCGCGGGAGGTCGGCCTCCTGGAAGAAGGCCGCGATCTCGTTGGCGAGCGCCGCGGAGTCGCGCACCTCGCCGCCGGCCACGATGTCGGGCGGCAGGATGTGCCGCGCGGCCTTGACGAGCTTCGGCCGGCCGTTGTTGACGACGACGGCGGCGGCGAGCTGGGAGGCGCCGATGCTGAGCCCCACGAGCTGCTTGTGCCGGGTGCCCGAGCTCGTCGAGGCGGCCTTCGGCTTCGGCTGCTTCGGCGTGCGCTTGGGCAGCGAGAGCGACAAGTTGCGCTTCAAGAGGCTCGCCTTCGGCGATTCCTGCGTCGGCGCTTCCTCCTGCGTCGGCTGCGCCGCCTTCGTCGCCTTGGCCTTCGGCTCAGGCTTTTCCGCCTTCGCCGCCGGCTTGCGCTTGAAGGAGAGGTCCTTCTTCAGAAACTCGGTGATCCCGGTCACTCTGAGGCTCCTGCGACTCGGAGCCCGCGGAGGGCCTCGGGAAGGTGTTCGTCGGAATCGGGACGCGGCGCGAAGCCGTTGCGCGCGAGCAGCGCCTCGAACTCCTCGCGCCGGCTCGTCACGTCGAACGCGGTCTCGTGCGAGATCACGCGACGCATCACGAGGTCGGCGAGGGACTGCTCCATCGTCTGCATCCCGCGCGTCGTGTTCGTCTGCATGACGGAGTAGATCTGCTCGGTCTTGCCCTGGCGGATGAGGTTCCGGACGGCGTCGTCGGGCAGGAGGATCTCGAGGGCGGGCACGCGCGCCCGGCCGTCGGCCGTGGGCATCAGCGTCTGCGTGACGACTCCCTGGAGGCCCGCCGCGAGCTGCATCCGCACCTGTCCCTGCTGGGAGGCGGGGAAGACGTCGATGACGCGGTCGATCGTGCTGGGCGCGCTCTGCGTGTGCAGGGTCGCGAGCACGAGGTGCCCGGTCTCGGCAGCGGTCAGCGCGGTCGAGATCGTCTCGAGGTCGCGCATCTCGCCGACGAGGATCACGTCAGGGTCCTGGCGGAGCGCGCCGCGCAGCGCCTCGGCGAATCCCTTCGCGTCGGCGCCGATCTCGCGCTGGTTCACGACCGAGGTCTTGTGCCGGTGGAGGAACTCGATCGGGTCCTCGATCGTGACGATGTGGAGCGGCCGGGTCTCGTTGATCTTGTCGATCATCGTCGCGAGCGTCGTCGACTTACCGGAACCCGTTGGGCCGGTGACGAGGACGAGGCCGCGCGGCTCCATCGCGAGCTGGAGGAGCACGTCCGGCAGGCCGAGCTCCTCGGCCGACTTGATCAGCCTCGGCACGAGGCGGAAGGCGGCGGCCAGGCTGTCGCGCTGGAAGTAGACGTTGACGCGGAAGCGCGCGACGCCGGGGACGGCGTAAGAGAAGTCGATCTGCCGGTCGATCTCGAGCCGCTTCTGCTGCTCGGTGGAGAGGATGCGGTAGAGAAGGTCGCGCGTCTCCTCCGGCGTGAACCGGTCGAAGTCCTCGAGAGGCGCCAGCTTGCCGCGGATACGAAGCAGCGGCGGCGACCCCGCGGTGACGTGGAGGTCGGAGGCGTCCTCGGCGGCAGCCCGCTCGAGAAGCGTGTCGATGGAGTAGGGCTGCGGCGCCATGCGACCGAGCTATCGGCGGGTGGTGTCGGCCGCTTTAGGGAGCCCGCCGGGAATCACTCGATCGAGTGAGAGGCGGGACGGAGCCCGGTCGGCATCCCCCACCGCGGGTGATGCCGCGGGTGAGGCGAATCACTCGGTCGGGGGGACGCTTCGCCGGGTCGGGTGCCGATAGATGCGGCGTCTGGGTTCCCCGTCCTAAAGGAGACACTGAATGCTTTCCACCCTCAGAAAGCGGCTGAACGCAAAGGATGAGAGCGGCTTCACGCTGATCGAGCTGCTCGTCGTCCTGATCATCATCGGCGTTCTGCTCGCGATCGCAGTTCCGTCGTACCTCGGGTTCAAGGACAAGGCTCAGCAGACCGCTGCTGCGGCAAACGTCCGCGAGGCGGAGCCTTCCGCCGAGGCGTACTACTCCGACAACAACACGTACGTCGGCATCACCACCACCAAGATGCTCGCCTACGACTCGGGCCTCGCCCAGGGCCTGGTCGTGTTCGGCAGTGCCAGTGGGTTCTGCATCTCCGATCAGAACGGCACGCACTTCGCGAAGACAGTCGGCCCGGGCGGTTCGGTTTATACCGACGCGTCGCCGTCCCCCAACACCGTGTCTGCAAACTGCGCCAGCGCGACCGGCTAGTCGGAAGCGCACACGCAGCATTGAGGGGGCGCGGGAGACCGCGCCCTCTCTTTATCTCCGGTATCCCCCTTTTCAGGGAGGCCCGCTACTCCGGGCCTGCCGATAGGAAGGCCATGAACGTCGCGACGTTGAGCACGCGTCAGCTTCGGCTCGCCGGCCTGTTCGTACTGGTCGTCGTCACCGCCGGGGCCTACCTCGTCGTCACGAAGCACAAGACGAGCTCGCCGAGCACGGCGAGCTCGACGCCCGCGGTGACGACTCCAGCTCCGAGCAAGGCGCATTCGCACACCGCGACGCCGGTCAAGCTCGAGACGCACGGGCTGCCGGTCTCGGTCGCGCGGGCGCTCCGGAAGCACTCCGTGGTGGTCGTCTCGCTGTCCTCTCCGGGCGCGGCGGTCGACAAGCTCGCCGCCGCCGAGGCGCGGGCGGGCGCAATCGAGATGGGCGCCGGCTTCGTTGTCCTCGACGTCTACCACCAGCGGCCCGGCACGGCGATCCTCCGCACGGTTGGAGTCGTCAACACGCCCGCCGTCCTCGTGGTCAAGCGGCCGTCGAGCGTCTACTCGGAGTTCCCCGGCTTCGTCGACCGCGACGTGGTCGAGCAGGCCGTCGCCGACGCGCGCTGATGAGAATCGCCGGCCGCCATCAGGCAGCCGACCCCGAGTCGCGGGAGCTTTTTGTGCGCAGCGCGAGCCGGTACGGGCGGCCCGTCGTGACGATGCGGGCGCGTGACCTCGGTGACGCCTGCGTCGTCGACGTCGAGGTGGAGGGCCGCCCGGAAGGGGAGGAGCCCCGGTCGTACAGCTTCGCCGACGCACAGCAGGCGAGCACGTTCGTGACCGAGGCCGTCGAGGCTCTGGTCTATCTCGGCTGCGAGATTCACGCCTGAGAGGCAAGCGAGGGGAGGCATGGACCCGGTGCAGAGGGACGAAGGCGAGCTCCTGGGACACGAGCCCGAGTCTGTCGCCGATGTGATCCCTCTCCCCCAGCTCGAACGACTGCCTCCGAACCCCGACGGTCCCGACTTCGGGCCCGACTCGGAGGGCTTCGCCCCTGACAGCGGCGTGGCCAGGCTCGAAGCGCTCGAGCTGGTGCGGGCGGCCGTCGAGCTGGCCGACCGCATCGAGCGGAACGCGCACGAGACGGCGCATGACCGGCTGGCGCGCACCGATGAGGAGATCCAGCTCCGCAAGCTCCTCGACGAACGCGAGTTTGCGCTCGACCAGACGAAGCGCGAGCTCGACGCCGCACGGGAGGAGCTCACGCGGGCCCAGCAGGAGCTCGAGCAGCAGCGGCGGGAGGCGGCAGAGGCCGCAAGCCAGGCACAGGCGCGCCTCGCGGCCGCGGAGGAGGAAGCCGGCGCGACCGTCGCGGCTGCGACCGAGCGCGCCGAGGCGCTTCAGGCGAGGGCGCACGCCGAGGCCGAGTCCCTTGAGGCGAGGGCGCACGCCGAGGCCGAGGCCGTCGTCGCCGCCGCCCGCACCGAGGCCGAGACGGTCGTCGAGCCCCTTCGCGCGGAGGCCGAGACAGCCCTGGGAGCCGCTCGCTCCGAGGCCGAGACGGTGCTTGGGACCGCTCGCTGGGAGGCCGAGACGTTGCTAGGGACCGCTCGCTCGGAGGCCGAGACGGTCCTTGGGGCCGCTCGCTCCGAGGCCGAGACGGTCCTTGGGGCCGCTCGCTCCGAGGCCGAGACGGTTCTCGGTTCCGCCCACTCCGAGGCGGAGACGCTCGTCGGAACGGCCCGCACCGAGGCGGACACGCTCCTCGGCACGGCTCGCACAGAGGCGCAGACGCTCGTCGGGACCGCTCATACGGAGGCGGAAGACGTGGTCACCCGGGCGAGCGCGGAGGCCGCGCAGACTGCCGAGGGCGCACGGGCCGCCGCCGCCGAGCTGCTGGCGCAGGCGCGCGCAGAGGCGCGCGACATCTCGGTTGCGGCACACCGCGAGGCAGAGGAGCTGCTCGCCGCGGCCGGTGCCGCGGTCGCTGAGCCCGAAGTCCTGACAGAGCCAGAGCCTGAGCCACAGCCCGAACTTGCGGAGATCGAAGAGCCTGTCGAGCCTGCTGCGTCCGCCGAGCCCGTCGACGAAGCGGAGGCGCCTGCGCCCGAGCCGGAGGCGGTCGAGCCCGCTTCTTCCAAGGCCTTCACGCTGCCGCCGACCTCACTCGAGGATCTCGCCGCCGCCACGGGGTTTGCGCGCTTCAGCGCGCGCAACCGCTCCCGCGGCAAGTAGCCCTCTCGAAGAGTCATGTCCCGGTATCTGATACCGGGACACGGCCCACCGAGCCGAGTGGGCAGCTCAGAGGGTCGTCACGCAGGCGAGCTCAGGCCCGCGGTCGAGCTCCTCGCGTTGCCGCGGTATGTCTTACGGGACATGTCTCGGTATCTGTTACCGAGCCATGCCCTATCGAGACGAGCGTCGCGGCTCAGATCGTCGTGACGCGGGCGAGCTCTTCGACAGAGGTCAGGCCGGCCATGACCTTCTCGATTCCGTCGGCCCAGAGGGTCTTCATGCCGTGCTCCAACGCCGCCCGCTCGAGCTCCTCGTGGCTCGCCTTCCGCGCGGCGAGCGTCGAGAGCTCCTCGTTCATCGCCAGGAGCTGGAAGACGCCGATGCGGCCGCGGTAGCCGGTCTGACGGCAGCGGACGCAGCCGTTCCGGCGGAAGAGCTCGATCTTGCCGTGGCTTAGCTCCTCGGGGATACGCGCCGCGGCGAGCTCCGACTCGTTCGGCACGTAGAGCTCTTTGCAGTGCTCGCAGAGCCGGCGAGCGAGGCGCTGCGCGAGCACGCCGCTGACGGCGGCACCGGTCAGGAACGGCTCGACGCCCATCTCGTTCAGGCGCGAGAGCGCGCTCGGGGCGTCGTTCGTGTGCAGGGTCGAGAGGACGAAGTGCCCCGTCAGGGCCGCCTCGATCGAGATCTTCGCGGTCTCGACGTCGCGGATCTCGCCGACCATCACGACGTCGGGATCGGAGCGGAGGATCGACCGCAGCGCCGTGGCGAATGTCAGCCCGGCGCGCGGGTTGATCTGAACCTGGCTCAGGCCGGTTAGCCGGTACTCGACCGGATCCTCGACCGTGATGACGTTGATCTCCGGGCTGTTGATCTCCGTCATCGCGGCGAACAGGGTGGTCGACTTGCCCGAGCCCGTCGGCCCGGTTACGAGCAGGGCGCCGGTCGGCCGGTGGATCAGCCCGGCCAGCTGCTCCTGCATCGTCGGGCCGAGCCCGACCTCCTCGAGCGTCGGCGGCTTCTTCGACTTGTCGAGCAAGCGCATCACGACCGACTCGCCCTCGACCGTCGGGAGGGTGGCGACGCGGACGTCGAGCATCCGGCCTGCGGCGGCGGCGGAGAGCGAGATGCGGCCGTCCTGCGGCTTCCGGCGCTCCGCGATGTCGAGCTTCGCGAGCACCTTCAGACGCGTCGTGACGCCGATCGCGCTGCGCTTCGGGATCCGCTGCGTCTCGTGGAGCACACCGTCGATGCGGAGCCGCACGATGAGGGAGTCGGCCTGGGGCTCGAAGTGGACGTCGCTTGCGCCGGCCTCGGCCGCCTCGAAGATGATCGAGTTGACGAGGCGCACGAGCGGCGCGTCGGAGATGCCGTCGTCGACCTCGAGATCGTCCGCGTCGCCCTCGGCGATCACCTCGAACCCGGCGGCGAGGTCGCTCAGAGCAGAGCTCGCGCCGAAGGCTTCTGCCGTCCGGGCCATCCGGCCGAGCTCAGTCGCGATCTCCTCGCTCGCGGCGACGCGCAGGGCGATCGGGTGGCGGCTCGCGAGGCGCAGCGCGTCGATGCCGTGGATGTTCTGCGGGTCGGCGATCGCGACGCAGAGGGTGTCGTCCTCGAAGGCGTAGGGAAGGGCGTTGACCTGCTGGAGGACATGCAGCGGCACAGAGCTCGCAGCCATGGGGTCGATGCCGACGGCGCCCAGCTCGATCACGGGAAGCCCGTGCTGGGCCGCGACGATGCGCGCGATCGCCTCGTTCGAGGCAAGTCCCTCCTCGACCAGCACCTGCACGACCGGCCGGTGCTTCGCCTCCTCTCGGAGCACCTCGAGCTTCGCCTCGGGGATCAGCCCGGTCGTCTCGAGCAGGTCGACGACGAGCTCGCCCATGAGCTGAGAGATCGGGGCGGGAGTGGCCGGGCCCTTCGGCGCCGGTCTTCCGCCGCGGGTCACCGCAGGCTCAACGGACACCGCAGCGCCTCACTTCAGCACGCCGAGGTAGGCGTGGAGGATGGGCTCGCCGGCGAAGAGGGCAACCACCGCGCCGGCGGCGAGGAAGGGTGCGAACGGGATCGCGAGCCGCCGGGCGCGCCGCCCATGGCGGGCGAGCAGGACGGCGCTCGGGACGAAAGCCATGAGGAGCGCGAGCATGATGGCCACGGGAGTCGTCTTGCCGAGCAGGGCGCCGATCAGGAGCGCGAGCTTGACGTCGCCCATTCCCATGCCGCCCGGATAGGCGAGCGCAGCGAGGAGGAGGAAGCCGGCCGCGCCGGCGGCGCCGAGCGCCCACTGCGGCGACGGGTGCGAGGCCGTCTGCAGCGCGAGCACGGCGACTGCCGCGGGCAGCACGACGCGGTTCGGGACGATGCGCCGCTCGAGGTCGGTGGCCGTCACCACGACGAGCGCGCCGCACGCGATCCCTGCCGCGGCCGCCTTGGCCGTGAGCCCGAACGCGAGCACGCAGCCGACGAGGAGGGCCGCCGTCGCGAGCTCGATCGCGAGGTCGCGCGGCGGGATACGGGTGCCGCAGCGGCGGCAGCGGCCGCGGAGGAGCGCGTAGGAGAGGACCGGCACGTTGTCGTACCAGCTGATCGGCGTCTCGCAGTTGTCGCATGCCGAGCCGGGCCGCACGATCGAGCGGCGCAGCGGGACGCGCGCAGCGACCACGCCGAGGAAGCTGCCCAGGGCGAGCCCAGGCACGAATACGAGCGGCACGACCAAGGTCATCTCCCTCGTTATCGACACTCGTGCAGCGGTGCTTGAGGGCAGCTTTCCCGCTCCTCCCGGCGCCGGCGGAGCCGGCACCTCCGCTACCTGATGAGCTCCGTCGAGCCTACGCTCATTGCAGCGTGTGTCACGAAGGGGGCTACTTGGAGTGCGTGTGCTTGCCCGGCCGCTGGATCAGGCTCGCTCCGTAGGGCGACCTGTTCTGGGGCTGGCCGAGCTGCGCGCCGCTGCCGCGTGCGAGGCGGAGCGTGATCGTCGGCGCGCCCGTGTCGATCACGTGCGTGCCCGGCTTCGGCGACTGGCCGACGACGACGTTCGCGGGGTAGCCCGCGACCGCGCCCCTGACCTTCCAGCCGAAGCCGCCGTCCTCGAGCATCCCCGACGCGAACACGAACATCTGGTGGCGCACGTCCGGGACGAGCATCACCTTCCGCGGCGGCGTCACGTTCGCCGCGGGCTTGACCGTCGCCGGCTTGTCGGCGGCGAGGCTGATAGTCGCGCTGACGAGCAGGCCGGCAGCGGCGATGGCCGTTAGGCGGGGCAGCGTGAGGAGACGCCTGGACATGGGTCCTGAGTCGGAAGCTTCGAGCACGCGCGTGACCCCCTAATGGGTGAAGTAGACGACGTCGGAGCCGAATGCCGTCGTGCCGGCCGACTGCGGGAAGTTGTCGAATGATGCGCCGACGATCCGCTTCGCACCGGAGTACTTGGCTGCGTACCAGCTCTCGCTGAGGCTGTCGATGCGGACGAACGCGCCGGTATGCGGCGCGTCGATGAACTCCCCTTGGCCGATGTAGATCCCGACGTGGTCGAGCCGGTTGAAGAAGACGAGGTCGCCGGGCTGGAGCTGGTTCTGCGGAACGGAGACTGCGCCCGGGTAGTTCCACTGCGCGACGGTGTTGTGCGCCAGCGAGACACCGATCTGGGCGAACACGTACTGGACGAGGCCGGAGCAGTCGAAGCCGCTCGGGCTCGCGCCGGCCCAGAGGTACGGGACGCCGAGGTACTGCACCGCGATCGAGACGACGCCGCTGTAGTCCACGCCCGCCGTCGGCCCGGAGAGGAGCCCTGGGCCGCCCGTCAGGAACGAGGGCCCGTTTGCCTGGTCCTGGATCCTGCCGAGCCGCGCCGTTGCGGCGTGCAAACGCTTGCGCAGCCCGTTCGCGGTTACCTCTGCCGTGTGGCGGCGGGCGCCGAGCTGGACGGCGTGCTTCCGCGCCTCGAGCTGGTCCGAGAGGAGTGGGGCGGAGGCGGCAGCGCGAAGGAACGGCCGCTCGGCGCGCGCGAGCTTGCGCGCCTGAGCAAGGGCGGCGACGAGTTGCGTGTGCGCCGCGGCGACGCTGGTGTTCGCCGAGTCGAGCTGGGACTGGAGCTGGTCGACGGAGAAGAGTCCGTTGCCTCCGCCCCGACCGTAGAGGGCGGCGAGCCCCAGTACGTCGTGCACGTACCGGGAGGAGTGGTTGTAGCAGTACACCGCGGCGGCGATGTCGGTCTGGCCGCCGCAGGCCGCCAGGTAGCGCGCGGCGCTGAAGATCGCGTCTGTGGGGTTGTTGGGGTCGGCGATTCCGTCCCCGTTTGCGTCGAGGCCCCAGCGCGCCCACGTGGAGGGCATGAACTGCATCCAGCCCACGGCTCCGGCGGAGCTCGGCCCGAGGTTGCGCCCGAAACCGGTCTCGACCTTGTTGATGGCGGCGAGCACCTCCCACGGGATGCCGTACGCGTTGCCGGCCGCCTGCCAGATGCCCCGGAGGGCGGCGAACGACATCGGGCCGGACTGGGTCTGCGTGAATGGGATCACCCCGGCGGCCGGGCTGAACGCCGCGGCGCCCGAGCCGCCGCTCGCATGCGGCAGCACGACGCGGAACGTGTCCGCCGCCGCGCTACTCGAAAAGGCCAGCGCAAGCGCGGCCCCGAGGAGGGGGATGAGACGTCGCATGGCTACTCGCCTGCAACGCGCAGTCTCGGCAGCGCCTCGCTCTTGTCGAGCTCGTCGGCCGGGTCGTGTTCGGACGGCTCCGGCGGGTCGTCCTCGGGATCCGGATCCAGAACGGGATCCAGATGGAGGTACGCCCCGACGGCCTGCTCCTTCAGGGCGCGGTCGAGGGCGATGAGGAAGTCGTGGCGGTTCGACGCGGCGTTCGTCGCCAACTCGCGGTCGACCTTCCCCTCCAGCACGAGCTGGATCAGCGCGCTGCTGAAGGTCTGCATCTGGAAGAAGTCGCCCTCCGCGATCGCTTCGGTGATCTCCTCCGGCTTGTTGTCGCGGATCAAGTCGGCGATGCGGGCGTTCGCGATCATGACCTCGACGGCCGGGACGCGCCCGCCGTCGAGGCGCGGGAGCAGGCGCTGGCTGACGACGCCGCGGAGGACGCCGGCGAGGATCGACCGGATCAGCTGCTGCTTGACGGACGGGAAGAACTCGACCATCCGCCCGATCGTCTCCGACGCGTCGGCGGTGTGCATCGTCGAGAAGACGAGGTGGCCCGACTCCGCAGCCCCGAGAGCCGTCTCCGCGGTCTCGGCGTCGCGGAGCTCGCCGATCAGGATCACGTCGGGGTCCTGGCGGAGACCA
>Ga0193751_1001457_pt1 | contig 15200 bp, 17 predicted proteins | sample L1c2metaG_FD_143050 | JGI IMG/M metagenome (GOLD analysis project Ga0193751, IMG submission 143050) | Soil microbial communities from a riparian zone of the East river system, Colorado, United States - L1c2 | ecosystem: Environmental > Terrestrial > Soil > Riparian zone | place: USA: East River... | reverse complement strand
CAGATCGCTGAATTCCTCGCCGTGCTGGCGTGCGGCTTGTTTACCGGGGCAGCCGTTTACGTCAGCCTCGTTGAACATCCGGCAAGAATGGAATGCGGTGTAGAAATAGCTGCGGCTGAATTTTCGGCGAGCTATCCCCGAGGCAGTGTCATGCAGGCGATCTTGGCAGCGGTGGGTCTGCTGTCTTCTATCGCAGCGTGGCTCGCCGGCGCGACGTTCTGGTGGGTCGTTGCGGGACTCCTGCTGGGTTCCGTGATCCCATTCACTCTGATCGTGATCCTGCCGACCAACAAGCAACTGCTGAGCCCCACGCTGGACAAACGGTCCGCGGAAACGGAGCGCCTGCTCGCCCACTGGGGCGTGTTGCATGCTGTGAGAAGCCTCCTCAGCGCTCTCGCACTCTTGCTATTCCTGTATCTTTTAATTTTCGCGAAGGCTTAACGTTGAATGCTGACGGATGCTACATCGCGCACCGCGAACCGCGCAGGGTTTCTCGAAAGCAACCGGATCAAGAGGCTCGACCTACCACCGTGCGGGCATTTGCCGGAGGTCGCAAAGCAACTCGAAATCCGCAATGAACGCCACTTTAACGCCGAAATATTCTTAGGCGAATAAATGGCGAATAGTGGTACCCTCAATATACGTTTGGCAGAATCACTTTCGATCCTGCCGCACAGGACAGGCGGTGAGGTATGGCTAATGGAAAACTCTTGCAATTCCCGGTGAGAAATCCCGATTTATTCTCTCGTGAAATCAACTATCAGGTTCTGAGCAATAGCGAATGCAATCGAATCCTGTACGCAGCCATCCGGGCCTTACCCCACATCCAAGATCAGCGTCACCGCGAAGAATTGAAGCGTGCACTCTGCGACCTGCTGCTGCGCGAAGATGGCGTGGCCTGAAACTCTCAAAAAGCCCTCATAACCCTAAGCGGGCTCCGCGCTGATTACCCCGGTGCACCACCAAATGTCTTTCAAAAACATAGGAGGAAGTGTGTTTGTCGAACTCATGCCTCTGCTGGGCGAGCGGACAGTGATGATAACCGTCTCTCGCACGAGTCAAAACTCAATCCGCGTTAATTTCATTCCTTCGAGAAAGAAGGAAGACGAGAACGCGGCCCTCGCAACCCCACTGAGCTTTTCGGGGACGCCAGAAGAACTGGACCGAGAGCTAGGAAGCAGTCTCGCGTCTTATGTGGAAGAGAATCTCCGGCTCCTGACTACGCTCACGGAAGCCAAGGCCGAAATGGAAGCGGCTGCGAAAGCCGCGCGCGACCAGGCCAGATCCAAAGCCGGCCAGACCGCAAAGAAGCAGGAAGATGCTGCCCCCAAGGAACCGACGCCAGAAAGCACTACACCCGCCGAACAAAATATGACCTTATTTGCGCCGGAACGGAAGTGATCAATGACGACAGGTGCAGGGGCCTCAGATTAGCGGGAATCCCGGCGCATGCGCTGCACGGCGCAGTTCAGCGCCATCGAGGGGCCCTTGATAACGTTTGGGAACATGCACAATTCTTTGAATTGACACAGTCGTTGGCTCCGTAGTATTACTTTATTGGAAAAGTAATGGAGCCAATATGGAATCCGCAATCACCGCCAAAGGTCAGGCCACCATCCCGAAAACGATTCGCGTGCATCTCGGGTTGAAGGCCGGTGACCGAGTTAAATTCTTCCTGCACCCCGACGGGAGCGTGGTTCTCCTGCCCAAGCTGCGGGCGTCCGCCCTTAGAGGCATCCTGAAGTCCCGGCGTCGACGGCCAGTGACAATCGAGGAAATGGGCACGGCGATTGCCGAAGGCGCATCTAGCGGCGCTCCGAAAGCGAAACATCGGTGATCGGACTCGATACGAACATTCTTATACGCTACCTCACTCAGGACGACGCGGCTCAGTCGCGCAAAGCGACGGAAATCATCGAAAGCCGGTTGAGTGAGGTGAACCCTGGCTTTGTGAGCGTGGTAGCAATGGCCGAGACGGTCTGGGTTCTGGACCGCGCCTACGGGTTCGCATCCCTGCAGATTGCGGTCGCTGTCGAACGCATGCTTCAGATCGAAGTCCTCGTGATCGAGAACGAGCAACAAGTTCGCGGCCATGGTGGCGCTCAAGCAGGGGCGAGGGTCATTCGCAGACGCTCTGATAACGGAGCTTGGTGCCAGAGCTGGCTGCATCCATACCCTTACGTTTGACAACAAGGCACTCCGGCTTCCCGGTTTTAAGCTTCCGTGATGTCGACTGATACGGACTCTACTCGAATCCAGATAAGTTTCTCCTCTTTCCAATCACCTTCCTAGGTGGCGCTTGCGCGATTTTAGTGTGACAAAAATTCAGAGCCTACAACAAGAGCCGTTCGTCAATCCAACTAGCGAACCATGCACTCGCATTGCTCGCGCGGTTGTTCCGTTACGGCCGCATCTCATACCAGGGCGGGTTTGTGAGCCTGGCAAATACGGCACGAGTCCAACCATTACCGATTGAGGCCAGGTATTGGAAACGTTTGCGCCAGCATCGGGAACGCAATACTGTTGATTGTGCAAACGCACCCTCCTAATTATGAGTGCGACATTAATCAAGTCTTTCGTTGCGCTAGTGCCATCCTCGGTGCTGTTTTCCGCCTCAATCATCTTGTTCTCCAAGACCAAAAGCGTGGGATCCGTTCTGCAACTGCTTGGCGCAGGATGCCTCATCGTGGTAATCCTTACGCATATCGCAGAAGCACTTCAGTTGTTCCCGTTGATGCAGTGGGGGCAGGAGCACAGCATTGGCCATTATCTTGATCTGACAAGCGTAATCCTCGGTATCACGCTTTTCCCATTGGGCTATCTGCTCCATGCACGGGGGACGAGGCGTCCCCGGTAATTGAGCGATCCACGCTCGCGCAGCGCCTAGCGCAATTCTCGACTCTCCGCATTGTGACTTGAAACATAAAGTGGCACCGGATTGAAGCATAAAATGGCACTGCCGCACGCACAGCTTCTTGTCGAATCAATGCGACTGCTCTCGACGCGGAAATCCAGATTGAAGCATAAGACGGCACTGGGTACAAAACAGAAGCAAAACGTGTCAGTAGGTGCAAAGCGCCGTGAGGCAGATTTGTGGGCTCGTTCTCACGGACGGTACACAGATTCGTCACGTTGCCTCGACTTCCTCCGAATTCCGAAATCCGGACAGACTCAAAAAGTGTTCCCCCATTGCGAAGATGTGATACGAAAGAAGCCGCTCTTGGGCTCTCAGTCCGGGAGATTTGTGTAAAGCAGGAGGAACATCCGATGAAAAGCCATTCCCATTCAACCCGTGCAATTGCCGTCATTCCGATATTGATGTTGATGATTGCAACATCCCAAGCGCAGACCTTCACTGTACTGCACGATTTCTCCAATTCTACCGATGGCGAAGACCCAACGAGTCTAATAATCGACTCTTCCGGAAATTTCTACGGCACAACAGGATCGGGTGGCGCGAACCTTGGCGGCACGCTATGGAAACTGAGTTCCGGCGGCACATTCAGTGTGCTCCATTCCTTCTCTAATTCGACGGATGGAGAAGATCCCAAATCACTAATCATGGACTCATCGGGGAACTTTTATGGTGTCACTGGTTCGGGTGGCGCGAACCTTGGTGGGACGCTGTGGAAGTTTAGCTCGGGCGGTACGTTTAGCGTACTTCATGCTTTCTCTAATTCCACCGATGGTGAAAACTCTAGCAGCTTGCATCGCGACTCATCGGGTAATTTCTATGGCCTGACCGGTACAGGCGGCACGAATCTTGGTGGCACGTTGTGGGAGTTTACTTCTGGCGGCACATTCAGCGTGCTTCACGCTTTCTCAAATGCCACCGACGGCTCGGATCCTGATAGTTTGGTTATCGACTCTTCAGGAAACTTCTACGGCACCGCCGGGGCGGGAGGTGCAAACTCTGGAGGCACACTGTGGAAGCGGACGTCAGGCGGCACGTTCAGCGTATTACACGCCTTTCTGAACTCTACCGACGGCGAAGATCCTGGCAGTTTACATATGGACTCGTCCAGCAACTTTTACGGGAGTACAGGGACCGGTGGCGCTGACTCTGGAGGAACGCTGTGGAAGCAGACTTCCGGTGGCGTTTTCAGCGTACTCCATGCTTTTCTAAACTCGACTGACGGCGAGGACCCTAATAGTTTGCTCATCGATTCTTCGGGTAACTTTTATGGCACTACCGGAACGGGTGGCCCGGACCTTGGAGGCACGCTATGGGAACGAACCTCTGGCGGGACCTTTAACGTACTCCACAGCTTTACCAATTCCACTGACGGTGAAAACCCCGGCAATCTCGTGCTCGCGTCCTCAGGCGACTTTTATGGCACATGCGGTTCCGGCGGTGCTAACCTTGGTGGAACCCTTTGGAAATATGTCCCATAGCACCAAAACACAGATTTCGTTTGGGCGGGTGAAATGCTGCACGCAGAGTCACCCGCCCACAAAGGAAATGGCGGTGTATACGATTCGACTTGTGATGTCCTGGTCAATCGCTTTCCTGGCGCTCGCTTCCGGTGTTGTGCACAGCCAGCAAGACATTCCTCCTGCTCACGTATTCCATCCTAATCAAGAAGTGCAGGTTCGCAGCTTGCGCGTGCGGGTTGCGTCCTCCGCTGACGCTACAGCCGTACTAGCGGCGGCGGTCGAAACAACCTTGAACGACCTGGAACTCTGTTGCAGGAAAGGCTCCGCGTTGCAAGACGCGCTGCAATCGGCAAATCCACTTTCCCTGAAGGACGTGAGTGCTAAGCTTGATGGGAGGCACCTCTTGAGCGATGGTCGCCCTTTCTCCATCACGGCGGAATATCTGGCGCCGGATTCCATCAATCCTGATCAGATCATCGCCTCTCTGTCGACGGACCATGCACTTCTGATGGAATGGAAGTCGCAACTATATGTGCTGTACGGAGCCATCTTCGATGAAACACTAGACTACAGCGGTGAGCGGCAATATGTGATCCACAAACTTCTCTTGTTGGATCTTCGCCCTTCGGGCCGTCGCAGAGAGTCTGTTTTCAATCGAGAGACCGACAATTGGAAGGATGTGCAAGGTTTGTTGAGACTGTCGGCGGCCGTGCCGAAAGGCTGAACGCAAAGTTGTATCAACACCCACCCACAGGTTTTTGAACCAACGGCAACCGTCCACGGAACAGCACCATTCCAGCTTGCACACGCTCGCCGTTGATGTTCCTTACTGAAAAGCGTGCATCAGAGCAGTAATTGACAGATCCGTTGTACAGGTGTCATATGACACATATACATGAGCCATCGTGAATCATCGCAGGATGTACGACGTTGGTTCTTGCGTGCGATCAAGGATTTGTGGCCGGTTGCTTTAGGCTCTGTTTCCCTGCGCAAGAGTCCTTGCATCCGCCAGAACTGCCCGACATGCGCATCGGGCAAAGGTCACAGCAGCTATGCGCTGTCGGGTTACCGCGGAAAACGCCGGTTCTCGGTCTACGTGCCGGACGAGCTTGCTCCGGACATTCAGAGGGCCCTCGAACAGGGTCGGCGATTACAGGATTTGCTCAAAGAAGCTGGGGTGCGCTACGTGCGTGCCCGGAAACGGGAGAGACGTTCCCGACGAGAGAAGTGAGAGGTGCAGGACTCCTACCCGGAGGTAGCCACTATGCTGGGACAAGATGACCTGTTGGCGTGGTTCAAAAGGCTGACGATTTCTGAACCGGCACGTTCGACGATCAATCACATTCGGTCATCGGGCCCATCGCGGCGCGTGGGCGGCGGCCGTTCCAACGTGAGTGGTCGCTATCCCAGCCGGAAGATGGGTGTCACCATCCAGTTCGAAAGCCACCGAGTTGAGTTGGCCGGAATCTACGAGATGGAACACGATGCCACTGTCCTCGAGTACTTCGATCAGCCGCCGGCAATCAAGCTGGATTTCGAGAGCGTGACCGGCAAGCGGATGGGAGTGCTCCACACGCCGGACTTCTTCGTCATCCGCCGCGAAGAAGCGGGCTGGGAAGAGTGGAAGACGGAGGAAGAACTGAGGCGACTCCACACACATAACCCCAATCGGTACTCTTCCGGAAGCGACGAGCCGTGGCATTGTCCGCCCGGCCAAGCCTACGCGGAACAGTTGGGGCTCTATTATCGTGTCCGTTCCTCGGCAGAGATTAACTGGGTGTTTCAACGGAACATTCAGTTTATCGAGGATTACCTACGTGCCGATTCGGCTGAGATCGCGGCCGACAGCCGCGACGTTGTTACTGCCTATGTGTTGGCAAACCCCGGCCTGACACTGGAGGACCTGTTGCGAGAAACCGCGGGCAGGGCTTCGCCGGACGATATCTTCCGCATGATTGCGGCGAGTGTGGTCTACGTAGATCTCCACGCCGCACCGCTAGCCGAGCCGTCGCAGGTCGCTCTCTTTGTTGCGCAAGAAATGGCGCCGCCGACAAGCGGCGATGCGGTTCGGCAACCGGAAACGTCCTCCACAACCGCTTTCCACTGCGGGAGTACCGTGACATGGGACAGCAGGGTCTGGAAGGTAGTGAACATCGGCGAAACCTCTGTGGGCCTGCTCTCCGAAGAGCAGCAGTTGAGCGAGTTACCGAGACCTGTGATCGAAACTTTGATCTGCAAAAATCGAATGCGAGTGACTTCTCCCGCTCCTGGCCATGGTTCCAACTCGGCCGCCTGCGAGCGATTATCCCGGGCGCGCGAGAGCGACTTACATGTGGCTAATCAGCGTGTTCGAATGATCGGCCACTACCTGGAAAGTGGAAGGTTCCCAGCAGAGACAGAAGCGGCGCGGCGTACCTTCTTCCGCTGGCTCGCCCGGTACCGTGAAGCAGAACACAGCTGTGGTTCAGGGTATCTGGGTTTGCTGCCAAAGTCCGGCCACCGAGGAAACCGGACGCGGCGGTTATCCAAGGCGTCGCAGCAGATGATGGAACATTTCGTGGAGCAGGATTACGAGACGCTCAAACAGAAAACACGGTATGCATCGTGGGCAGGGCTGAAGCTTGGGTGCGAGTCTCAGGGAATCGCCGTCCCCAGTTATAAAACGTTCTGTACGGCCGTGAAAAACCGCCCGGCTTTGGATCAGACACTGAAGCGTCAAGGCCGACGCGCCAGCTACGAGTTGGAGACGTTTTATTGGGAGTTGGACCAAAAGACGCCGCGGCACGGTGATCGCCCGTTTGAGATTGTCCATGTCGACCACACGGAACTAGATGTCGAATCGATCGCCAGTACCGGTCAGCTTCTCGGTCGGCCATGGATGACGCTTGTCACTGACGCATTTTCCCGGCGGATCTTGGCTTTTTATCTGACGTTCGATGCGCCGAGTTACCGATCTTGCATGATGGCGTTGCGGGAGTGCGTGCGACGATTCAGCCGGCTTCCGCAGATCCTGGTCGTCGACGGAGGGCGGGAGTTCGAGAGCACGTACTTCGAAACTCTGCTGGCGCGGTATGAATGCATAAAGAAGACCAGGCCACCTGCCAAGGCACGATTTGGGACAGTTTGCGAGAGGTTATTCGGGATCACCAACACCCAGCTCATCCATAATCTGCGAGGGAACACGCAGATCACTCGCAATGTTCGACAGGTCACGAAGTCTGTGGATCCGAAAAGCCTGGCAACATGGCCACTGGCGGAACTGCATCAACGATTATCGCAGTACCTTTACGAAGTTCGAGATACCCTCAACCATCCCGCGCTCGGCCAGAGTCCGCTGGAAGCGTTTGAGACTGGCTTGGCCCGAAGTGGCAGTCGGCTGCATCGAATGGTTCCCTACAACGACGAGTTCCTGATGCTGACGCTGCCTACGACTGCCAAAGGAACCGCAAAGGTGATGCCGTCGAGGGGAGTGAAGATCAATCATGTCTACTACTGGTGCGAAGCCTTCCGCGACCCAGAAGTCCAACGTGAAGCGGTCCCGATCCGATACGACCCTTTTGATGCTGGCCTTGCTTATGCTTTCGTTCGCAAACAGTGGCTGCAGTGCCACTCCGAGTACTACGCCGTATTGAAAGGCCGCACGGAGCGGGAGATCATGCTGGCCACTAACGAACTGCACCAGCGCCGCCGTAACCACTCCGCTGACTTTACCGTCACAGCCCGGCAGCTTGCCGAGTTTTTGCAGTCTGTCGAGGCGGAAGAGAAGTTGCTGACCCAGCGACTACGTGATTGGGAGAGCAAGGACGTTCGACTGAGTCTCACGAAGAGACCTTTGAACGAGGACTCTGCACGTTATCGAGAGGCCGATGTGCCGGTCGCGTCAGAGGTCGAGCAGCAAACAGCGGTGTTAACTATCGGTGAAGTATACGGGGCATTCTGATGGATACGGGGTCGACAGGATTCCCTCACGAGCTACTTTCCCAGCCTGGGCCGGTGAGGCTCGCCTATTTTCGAGCCTACACGATGGCCCATCCGCGATTGCTGGCGGCGCGAGAAGACATCCTGAATGCGATTCACGAAGTGGCGCCGAACTCCTTGATTCTGCTCATGGGGCCAACCGGCGTTGGCAAGACGACCTTGCGGGCGAAGGTCGAGCAGATACTGACCACCGAGATGCTGCCGGAACTCCGCGCCGATCCTGTGCGGCTTCCAGTTGTGAGCGTGGAATGCATTGCCCCGGAATCGGGCACCTTCAGTTGGCGCGACCACTTTCGCAGGCTACTGCTGCAGATGGACGAACCCTTGGTGGATTACAAGGTGAATCCTGAGACACCGGTCCGGATGGGCGAGCGAGCCACCAAATTCCTGCCCGGTGCGAGAGCGGCAGGGTCGCAGTACCATCACGCCGTGGAGCAGGCTCTCCATTTTCGGCGACCCGTGGCTGTACTCCTCGATGAAGCACAGCACCTGGCCAGAATGAGTTCTGGGCGAAGGCTTTCTGACCAGTTGGACGTTATTAAATCCCTTGCCAATTGCACGCGAACAGTACACGTGCTTCTGGGCACCTATGAACTGCTTGCCTTCCGCAACCTGAGTGCGCAACTGAGCCGCCGAAGTATTGATATCCACTTTCCTCGCTATCGCGTCGATGACTCGAACGACCGAAAGATATTCCTTGCCGTCTTGCGCTCATTCGAACAGCAGATTCCTCTCCCGGAACCACCGCGGCTGGTAGAAGAGTGGGAGTACCTCTACGAGCGGAGCATCGGTTGCGTGGGCGTGTTGAAAGACTGGCTCGTCCGCGCGCTCACCGGCGTCTTCCGGCGGAATGCCAACGCTCTGACACTCCGCGACTTGCAGGCGCACGCGCCAAGCGTGGCCCAGTGCGACAAAATGTTGTCGGAAGGGCTAGAGGGAGAGGTGAGCCTACGGGAGGACGCAGAGGGGAGCAAGCGGCTGCGCACTCGACTTGGTTTGGACTGTCGAGAAACTTCTAGCGCCAGTTCGTCAACCGGCGCAGCAAAGCAAGTGACCATCGAGACTACGTCGCGACAGAAGCGACTTCGAAGGCCTGGTCAGCGACATCCTCACCGTGATCCCATCGGCCTTCAAGCGACGCACTATGCGAAGGCCATTAACGTTTGATCACTGGGACTGCAGGCTGCCGCACATACCGCCGCGAAGTCGCCTATATTCGCTGAAGCCCATAGGGATTGGCACTCCATTCGTCGAGGGTCTTTCTGGATACGTCACCCGGTTGGCCGATGGTCACGCAGTTTCGGTGGGCGACCTAGTGGGGCGGGAACTATCGACCTTTGCATCGAAACCACTGCTCTCCTTCGGGCTGTTCATGCGACGAAACCGCGCGGGTTCACACGGTTTTCACGCACGACAGTACACGATGAATGGCTTTGGAATCACAGCGAAGAACTGGGTTGAAGCTCTGGAACGGGCCACTCTGCAAACCGATTTACGGCTGCTAACACTTCTGCCATTCGAGAACGTGCTCAATCGCAACGCCATGTTTCGCCGCACCCGTGCTTGGTGCCCGGCCTGCTATGAGGACTGGCGAAGTGCTGGAGAAGCTGTGTACGACCCTCTCTTGTGGTCTGTCGCTCTTGTTACGATGTGCCCTCGGCATCAGCGACCGTTAGAAGATGTGTGTGGACATTGCCATGGACAGCTGACGCCGCTTGCGGTCTTCTCTCGTCCAGGCTACTGCTCGCGCTGCCAGGTATGGCTTGGGCACAATAAAGCCAACGGTGCACTTGAGCGCCCAATCCAGTTTGGTGATGAAGATGGTTTGGCCCTTTGGCATGCCACGGCGATCGGCGAACTGCTCGCTAATGCCTCGCGCTTTGATGGCTCCACTTTGCGGGCTAGATTCCTGGCAAGTTTTCGTGCCTGCGTGGACGCAGTCGCCGAAGGCAACCGACTTGCCTTTGCCCGGACCTGCGGGCTATCGACTTGTGCCGTTCATTCCCAGATGGTCGGAAAGAGTCTGCCACGAATCGACACGCTGTTGCGTATCTGCTACCACTTGAACATATCGCTAACGGCTCTGCTGGAGAAAGATTCCACTCAGTTCACCACGCGTTTGGCACAGGCAAAGAACAGCGTTCGAGGCCAGCGAAAGCGGCCCCTATCACGTACGCCCGAGCAAGTTCGCCTTGTTCTCGCACAGGCATTGCACACGCAACCGCCACCCAGCATCTCTGAGATTGCTCGTCGACTGGGCTTCAAGGGAACGGAGCGCCTGTACCAAGTGGACCGAAACCTCACAAAACAGGTTGTCACAAATTACCGAAAATCAGGGGCGAGTCATTGGTGGAGGAAACCTGGCGCCGTGAGGATCTGCTCGCTCTCCGACATTCAAAAGCTGTTAGAAGAATCGCTCACCCAAGAACATCCAGTCTCCGCCCATCATATTGCTGCCCGTTTGGGCTATGCCAACGATGGCTATCTCCAGCGGAAGTTTTCTGATCTCTGTCGTGCAATTCGGCACAAGATCGCGGCTCAGCGCGAACCGCGACTAAGCGTCATGGAAAGGGTTCTCAAGAACGCGCTTCGCGAGAGTCAGGTTCCCACTCTGATTCAGCTATGCAGACAACTCGGCTACTCCAGCTCACTTGTTCTCCGATATCACTTTCCGCACCTTTGCGACGAAATACTGGTGCGCCGCCGGCATCTTCGCAACCAACACATCGCCGATTTACGAGAAACGCTACAGCTCGTACTTACCGAAGCGCCTGCTCCATCGTTCGCTGCCATCTGCAGGCGCGTCGGACTGTCGGCTGCGACTCTTAGGGAAAATTGTCCCGACGAATCCGCTGCGATCTGTTCAAGGTATGTGAGGAGCCGAAGCGAAACATCGCGGCGCAGGAAAGAGCAACTGCATGAAGAGGTCCGGCATGTCGTACGGACAGTTCAAGCTGAAGGCGAGTGTCCCTCCGTTTCTCGGGTGACAGCCCGCCTTCCTAACACAGCACTCAAAGACTGGCGGACCATCAGTGCCTCGGTAAAAGCTGCGCGCCAGGAACTTGGTCCACGCAGTTGCACCGGCCAAACCCTCACTGGCTCTCCTGCCGCGCTCCAGGTCCAACTCCCGTAACAGATACGTCGTCTGCACTGTTAACTCTTGAAGCATAACGTGGCACTGAGTGCCACTTTATGCTTCAAGTCACACGCATTGAGCCGATGTTTAGGAGACGAAGATGTCCCGCCCGTTCGCCAGATTGAAATTGGGGTATTACCCGCTGCCAACTGAAGAAGCGCGCAATATCCATTCCTTGCTTGTTGATTCAGGTCGTTACTTTGCGATAGATCCGTGTGCCGGCAATGGCACGGCACTTCTGGAGATCACAACTGATACGGGCGCTCATCTTGCCGCCATTGAAATCGACGCGGATCGCGCCGCGGGTTGCGTGCAGAGGGGAATCACGACTGTCCACGGCAGCGCGTTCGAGTGCAAGGTGCAAGCTGAAAGCTGCTCGCTTCTATACCTCAATCCTCCCTACGACACCGAACTAGGGCCACAAGGTAATCGAAGAATGGAACCGGTGTTTCTGGAGCACTGCTATCGCTGGGTAAGGGCCGCGGGCGTGCTGGTCTTCGTGATCCCTGTAACGGCACTTAATTCGTGCGCGCGATTGCTGGCCAGCCAGTTCGACCGCGTTTGTGTGTTTCGCCTAGAAGATCCAGAATGCGTTCGTTTCCGCCAGGTCGTAATTTTCGGTGTGCGGAAGAAAGCACATGAACGCGGCGAACCACAGGGAGTGGATGCCCTTCTTCGTGCGGGGTATCGGCCGAGTCTGATCCCGCCGCTCAATAAAGACGTGGCGGAGCGCTACATTATTCCACCATCTCCTCCGGCTACGATTCACTACACCGGCTTGCAGCTCGACCAAATTGAAGACGCGATTGAACGTTCAGTAGCCATGCAGAACGCTCGCGGATTGCTGGTCCGCAAACACCAGAAGATGAGCGGCCGGCCCGTAACGCCCTTGCACAAAGGACACGTTGGGCTTCTCGCCTGTAGTGGCATGTTGAACGGCTTCTTTGGACAAGGCGACGAACGACACATCGCCCACTGGCGGGCGGTGAAGCATGTGGACGAGTTCAACGAAGAAGGCGAAGAGGCTGGCGAAACCGTCATTCGCCGGCGGGAGCGGTTCAGCCATGAACTGACGCTCGCTTTCGAGAATGGCCGGATTCTCGAATTGAAAGAGACCAAAGAAGAAGGTCACAAGCCTGAAATGGATGACGTTCGACCGGGAGCGATAGCTACCGTCGGCTGCGGGCGTCCGGCGGGTTCTGTTACGAAGATAACCGGCGAGCTACGACCCAGGGGATAAAGGGAATGTGCTACAATAGTTACAACACCTACAGTGTAGCTACATTTGGAGATTTTCATGAGCGCGTCTCGGTCCGTCGTTATCAGCATGCGCCTGCCAGCCGAGAGCGGAAGTCGCCTCAAGCGCATGGCGACTCGCCATGGCTGGACACCGAGCGATGCCAGCGCGCGCCTGGTTGAGGAAGGCCTCAGGCGGTCGGAGTTCGCGTTCATCGACTTTCGCGATTCCCCTGCGGGCCGGCAAGCCTACATTCAGGGGAGCACGCTCGCCGTGTGGGAATTGATGCTGCTGTTTCAGAGCTATAAATCAGATGTCGCCGCTGTCGCGAAACATCTCAAGTGGCCAGAAGCCAAAGTCCAGGCTGCCGTTAATTACGCCGAGGCGTTTCCTGAGGAGATCGAGGGGGCGCTGTCCGAGAATGCCGCCGCCGATTTTGGGACGCTCAAGCGTTTGTTGCCGCAGGCCACAAAATTCGTCTCCCGCCGCGCCCGGAAATCGCGAGATGCTCAAGCTTCTTCTCGATGAACACATCTCGCCGAGTGTTGCTGACGGTCTCCATCGCCGCAACCGTTTATTGGTGGTTCGCTTTATGGCGGAATGGGAAGGCGGTGAGTTCTTGGGGCGGGACGACTCTGCCTGCATACAACAAGCCGCCGCGCAAGGTTTGACCCTAGTTACCTATGACCGAAGAACAATTCCGCCACTGCTCAAAACTTGGGCCGAGGAAGAGCGAGACCATGGTGGGGTGATTTTCATTGACGAGAAGACCATCTCCCCAGCGGACATAGGCGGCCAAGTACGAGCGCTATCCAATCTGGCGAGAGAAGCCGCGAAATGGGACTGGACCAATCGCGTCTGCTTCTTGCAGCGTTGATCCCGGCTACTCATCCGCTAATTCACGCCTAAGCGGTTCCCCCTCATAACCTGCCTTCATCAGGACTCAAGAATCAAGTGTTCCGATGTGAGGCTGTCTTCCTTAATCGGCAATCATCGAATCAGCAAAACAAAAGGGACAGCTCAGCATGAAGAACGCCTACGAGCGTTTTGGCAAGCTTGTATACGTGCGGCGAACCGAAAAGGCTGCCACCAACATTCGTGTTCATCTGGACGCTTTTCTTGGCGAGGAGCGCGGCAAGGCCCATTTGGTGTCGGTCATTGGCGGCGACGTGGAAATCGGTGCGATAGCAGCCGCCTTCGGCAGCGGGGATATGTTCACGGTGATAGATCCCACCGGTGCGGAGAGGTTAGTCGCGCTCGGAGAAAAGCCACTGCTCTTCCGAGGTTCAATCATGGTCGAGGGGCGCAAGCGCCCGCTACGCCATCTCGTGGCGTGCTCACAGGAGTTGGCCGACACCAGTTCCGATGGCAAGCTCCTACTCGTGAGTAATGACGACACTTTTATCTGGTCCTCGCTGGTCAGCCATTACGGACTACCCGCTACACCTGAGTGGGGGGCCTGGATGCTTGCCGAATTGCGATCACAGAAACGCCTCTACTCTCTTCCCGGGTTTGGGTACCAGGGAATTGCGATTAGTGCGACGCGGAAGCAATTATTGGCCCTGCTCTCCAGGGGTCTTCGGAACCGTCATCTAGGCTTTCCGTCGAGAAATCGCCCGGTCGAGTGGCCGAGCATCCGCCTCACAAAGAGTGCTTAACCCAGGAGTACCATATGAAACCTCGTGTTCCACATGAATCCATGACGAAAACACAACGACGGACGCCGGGTGACCGTTTGCGCTCCCTGCGTCAACAACGCGGACTCACCCTCCGAGATGTCCATAAATTCAGTTTGGATCTCGCTCGCACCTCACAGCAGCCGGGCTGCGTAATACCGCCCAGCCGATTGCACGAATTCGAGACGAAGAACATCGTGCCCAGTATTCACCGGCTTTGCACATTAGCGCGAGTTTATAGTTGTACCCTCCAGAGGATTCTCAAACTCTACGGCCTGCCTCCGCGGTAAGCCCCGACCTGCTGCAGATACAGACTTGCCGTAGTGAAGCCGGGTTGTTTCCTTCCGCCGCCCTATCCCTTGGCCCGACTCAATCCGAACCGCGTGGTCTTCCGCCGAGCATCCTAGCGAGAAATTTCATGCAGAACCTCGAGACGATTCACGACTATCTACGCTCACACTGTGCGGAGATCGGGGAACGAATCCTGTCGTCCTATCCTGCCTTGCATCGTCCTGACGAAGATCCTTCCCCTGTAGTTTCGCTAATGCTGCGGACACCATACCCCGCTCAGGCCTTGGCAGTTATGGGGATCAGCAAGCGTTGGCAGATGGCCCGCAATGGCAATGTCATCGCAGAATGCGGAACCGGGAAGACCCTTATTGCGCTCGGAAGCATGCTGGTGCACAGCGCCGGGAAACCGTTCTGCGGTTTAGTTATGTCCCCACCGCACTTGGTCGAAAAGTGGGCGCGAGAAACCTTTCTGACCCTCCCGTACGTGCGGGTGTTCTTGATCGAC
>Ga0193751_1001456_pt1 | contig 15200 bp, 7 predicted proteins | sample L1c2metaG_FD_143050 | JGI IMG/M metagenome (GOLD analysis project Ga0193751, IMG submission 143050) | Soil microbial communities from a riparian zone of the East river system, Colorado, United States - L1c2 | ecosystem: Environmental > Terrestrial > Soil > Riparian zone | place: USA: East River... | reverse complement strand
ACTCTTTTTTCGGTGGCTCGCCTGTTGGGAGGTCTCGCGATCGGCCTAGCCTCCGTGCTCACGCCGGTCTATATTGCGGAGATTTCGCCTTCAAGAAATCGCGGAACGCTCGTCTCGCTGAATCAACTGGCGATCGTCGTTGGCATCCTTTCAGCGTATCTGGTCAATTGGCAGATCGCTCGCCTGGGAGCGAGCAGCTGGCGGTGGATGTTGGCTGTCGCAGCGATTCCATCCCTGGGGTTTCTGCTTGGGCTGCTTTTGATTCCTGAGAGTCCACGCTGGCTGGTCACTAGAGGCCGCCACGGTGAAGGTGAACGCGTTCTGTCCCGAATTTTCGGCCAGCAGGCCGCAAAGGAACAGGTCGAGGCTGTCGAACAAGCAGCAGCGGGCGAGGAGGGTTCATGGCATGAGGTGCTTTCGCCGAAGATGCGCAAGCGCCTCGCAGTCGGAATGTTGCTCGCGCTTTTCTCCCAGATTACAGGAATCAACACCGTGCTCTACTATGGCTCAATCATCGTCAGCGAGCACTTCCCAGGACAATCGACGAGCATGGCGCTTATCGCAAACGTAATTATCGGAACAGTCAATTTCTTGTTGACCATTGTTGCCATGGTCTTTCTCGACCGCTGGGGCAGACGGGCGATTTTGATGATCTCGAGCGGAGGGATGGGACTCGCGCTTACGCTTCTCGTGATCGGCTTGAATGTTCCTGGGATCTCACCCTTACTGATGCTGGGCGGCATCCTCCTTTATGTCGCCTTTTTCGCTCTCGGCATGGGTCCAGGCCCATGGCTGATCATCTCCGAGATTTTTCCCACAAAGGTACGAGGTCGCGCAGCTTCTATCGCGACATCAACTCTCTGGTCGGGCACACTTCTGGTCACTTTTACATTCCTCACCTTGGTGAAGGTCCTAAACCTCTGGGGAACATTTGCGATCTACGGGGCGCTTTCCTTTGTTTGTCTTATCTTCGTTTGGAAGATGGTTCCTGAAACGAAAGGTCGTACACTCGAGCAGATTCAACAGGCGTGGAACAAATAGAGCTGGATTGTTTTCGAAAGAGGAAGACCTCGAGGAGTCATTTTCAGGTGAAAGCTTTAGCCATTGATTTCGGGGGAACGCACGCAACGTGTGGCTTGGTCGAAGATCGTGTTCTCCTTGCGCACGAGACGATTGACACTAATTCCGCAAAGAGCATCGAGGCAGTGTTGCCGCGGATTCGTGATATCTGCCGCGGACTCATGCACTGGCGAGGACTTTCACACGGTGACATCGCGGGCATCGCAATCGGATTTGCCGCACTTGTTGATTCGCGCGTGAACCGAGTCCTCTCAACCGACGGCAAGTATGAGGACGTCAAAGACATCGATCTTGCGAAATGGATCCACGAAAATATTGGCTTGCCAGTGCGAATTGAGAACGATGCGCGCATGGCGCTGTTGGGAGAATGTTACGCCGGTGCGGCGCGTGGCTTTACTGATGTCGTAATGATGACGTTAGGCACTGGGATTGGCGGCGTGGCAATGATCGAGGGGAAGTTGCTACACGGCAAGCATGCGCAAGCGGGTTGTTTGGGCGGGCATATTCCGGCCGTATTCAATGGACGGCCATGCTCTTGTGGGGCGGTTGGCTGCGCAGAAGCTGAAGCGAGTGGCTGGGCATTGCCATTGATAATAAGGGATTGGCCGGGAGCTAGAGACAGCGTTTTGTCAAGATATTCGAACGTCGGATTCAAAGAGCTTTTTGAAGAAGCTGCAAGTGGCGACAAGGTGGCCGTTGCGATTCGCGACCGTTGTTTGAACATCTGGGCGGCCACTGCTGTCGGACTGGTTCATGCGTACGATCCGGAGATGATTGTGATGGGTGGCGGTGTAATGAAGAGCGCAGACGCTATCATTCCTTACCTCGAATCCTATGTGCACAAGCATGCGTGGACACCCTGGGGCAAGGTTCAAGTCTGCGCCGCCAAAATGGGGAACAATGCCGTGCTTATGGGAGCAGTTCCGCTTTTGTCACAAGACATCGCAGGTGCGTCTAACAAGTCACCCAGCTTTTGGAATACATCAACTGCCCACTTCGACTCTTCATCACTTCGACGCCGCTCGACGAAATAGCCGATAGGTGCAAACCGCGGACCACCCAGCAAATGTGCCCCTAATTCCGCTGAAGCCTCGATACACCTTCGCAAATGCTCAACAGACTTGCGGCGTACTGCAGCATCCGCACTGATCGGATTGATGCCCTCGGGGAGAATCGCGCACACGGTACATTCAAGGCAACTAGCCTCAAAAGCTCGCCGAAACTCGGAACTGCTCCGACCGTGAGCGACGGAGGCACCGCTGGCCGGGAACCTTCGGCGAGCGTCGCGACGCAGAGAACTCACACAAAGCCGTGCCGGCTGTATGGGAAACTGATATTGCATGAAGAATTTCTCTCATTCGGTCGCTGGACACCGTCGCCGCAGTCACAAGCGCGCTCCGCTGCTGACGTGCTTCTGCAGTCCATTGACCTCGCCGTTGAAGTCGAGCGTCTAGGAATGGACGGCGCCTACTTCCGGGTTCATCACTTCGCGCAGCAACTGGTATCACCCTTTCCGTTACTGGCGGCGGTGGGCGCGAAGACGCGAAAGATTGAGATTGGCACCGCAGTGATCGACATGCGATATGAGAATCCTCATTACATGGCGGAGGACGCTGGGGCCGCAGATCTCATCGCTGGAGGCCGACTGCAGTTGGGAATCAGCCGCGGTTCACGCGAGCAGGTCATCGATGGCTGGCGCTATTTCGGATACCGCCCACTAGAAAGCGAGGACGATGCAGAGATGGGCCGGCGACATGCCGAGGAGTTACTTGAGTTGCTGCGCGGCAAGGGTTTCGCGAAGCCGCACCCGCGTCCGATGTTCCCCAACCCTCCTGGACTGCTGCGCCTTGAGCCGTACTCTGAAGGATTGCATGATCGAATCTGGTGGGGATCCGCATCCAACGCGACAGCCGCGTGGGCAGCGAAGCTTGGAATGAATATGCAAACCTCGACCCTCAAATTCGACGAGACCGGCGAACCGCTCCACGTCCAGCAAAGCGCCCAGAATTCGCGCCTTTCGCGGCGCCTGGAAGGAAGCCGGACACAAGCGCACTCCGCGTATTTCCGTTAGCCGGAGTATTTTCCCGCTGATCGACGAGCGTGATCGTCTCTATTTCGGACGAGGCTACAAGGAACAGGACAAAATTGGTTTCCTTGACGAAAATACTCGGGGCCATCTTCGGACGCAGCTATGCTGCTGAGCCAGAGATTCTTATCGAGCAGCTTAGGAAAGACGAGGCGATCGCGGAGGCCGACACCCTAGGAGGAAACTGTTCATGACTCCTCCAACGTCTCGAAATTAACGCTCGGACCGTACGCCGCAAGAATAAGCGGGATTTGCAGCTTAACTACGCCTCATTGTAGAGACCGATCTCCGCAATAGAGGGGGAACTTGATCCGCGCTCAAGCCGCACGCGGATTTTGCGCGCATTCACTGGTGGTATCGTCAAAATCGTGGTCGGAGGCGGATTCTGGCTTTCAGCCATAGCAACCCAACTGGAGCCATTCCAGCGCTCGAAGCTGAAGCTCTTAATGAGAGAGGCTGGGTTTTCCGGCTCTTTCTGTACGAGGGCAATGACCGAGACGCGGTGTTCGCTTTGGAGATCAACCTCAAGCCAGGGTGCACTATCGGAGTCGTCCGGCGACCAGGCGGAGCGAAAGTTGCCGTCGTTGGCCATGTCGGGCCCGACTGTGTCAGGACTCGAACTGGCGTGGATGGGTTTGCCCTTTGCGAGATTTGCAGTGGTGACAACGGCATGCGGAGCAAGGCGTGGTGCAGGCGGCCCTGGATTCCATAGGCGCCCGATCTCGGCGAGGCGTTCGACTACGTTCGGCGCGAGCTTGCCTTCGCGTGTCGGTGGCGCGTTGAGAATAAGGTTGCAATGGCGGCGGTTGAGGGGAACAAGCCACTCATTCACCACAGTCTCAGCGGTTTTGAGCCGGCCGTGGACATCCGCTTGTTTCCAGAACCATCCGTCCGTGATCGTCACGCAGGAGAGTGCTGGAAGATCGCTACCCTGTGGCACGCGCTCACCGGCGTTCTGCTCGTAAACTTTGATGTCCGAGTAATAGAGACCGCCGGTCGGATAGTTCGCAGCGTTGAGATCACAGATGAGGCAATGCGGCTGCAACGCCTTTACGTGGTCGTAGATCGCGCGGAACGGGACCTCTTCATAGGTGATACGGGTCCACGGCGCATCCCATCCGTCGGTGATGAGGATGTCAATCTCACCATAGTTGGAGAACAGTTCGGTAAGCTGATACTTGATGAGTTGGACCTTTCCCGGGGTGACATTGAAGTGCCGGATATCGTCGCGCAACGAGAGAATTGAATAGTAGAGGCCGACCCGCAGGCCCGCCTTGCGGAAGGAATCGGCATAGGCGCGCACTACGTCAATCTTGTGCGTGGTCTGGGCGACGCTGCTCGCATGTGTCTTTGTGGGCCACAGGCAAAAACCGTCATGATGCCGCGTCGTGAGGCAGCCCCATGTCATCTTGGCGGACTTCGCTGCCGTAGCCCATTGATCGGTATCGAGGGCGGTCGGGTGGAAAAGATCGGGCTGCGAACTGGGATCGCCCCACTCGCGGTCCTGAAAGGTCGCCATATTGAGGTGCAGGAACATGCCGAATCGTAGATCGACAAAACTCTGTTGTAGAGCGAGCAAGTTCTTGCCTCCCTGCTTGGGAGCACCCGAAGTATGGTCCGGTGTTTGCGCGGTGGAATTAATGTCGCGCATTGCGGCAGCCGCTACGGCTGTTCCCGCTGCAAGCTGAAGAAACTCACGACGTGATTTCACGGATGCTGACCTCGCATTGTAGTAGTGCGGCGCACGCCTTTTCCGACGGCCAAATGCGTCTGCGCGACTATTCAGTTCGTAAATGCTGATTTCCAGAACTCAGTTTCAATTATCCGTCTTATGTCTCAAGGACTCGCAGGCAGGCGAAGAGCCACGTCTCGGATAAAGAAAACGCCCACCGCTAGAAACTAGCAGCGGGCGTAGATTGTTCAGCCAATCCGGCCTTAGAAAATAAATCTCAAGCCGAACTGGAGTACTCTGGCCGCATTTCCATTGGCCCTCTGCGTGACGCTGCCAAAGTTGCTTGGGTTGCTCACATCGGCATTGGGCGAACCGAAAACGACGGTGTTGAAAAGATTGAATGCCTCAGCACGGAACTGAAGTTTCTGTTGTTCAGAAATGAGGGGGAAGTCTCGAAAAACGGAGAAGTCTACATTCCAATACTTCTGCGCCTGAAAAGCATCCGGGCGAATATTGCCGTACGCGTTAACAGGGGCTTGAAATGCGGTGCTGTTGAACCAGCAACGTTGCGTGTGCACGGGCGCTCCGTTCGAACAAGAACCCGAATTGGGATCGCCGACGAGATTGGCTTGCTCGTAGCCAGCCCATGCAGCGTTCCCTGTGTTCGCCGGGTCGCCACTGCCGTCAATTACACTGTAGCGCTGACCAGAACGGACAGCCAGGATGCCGTTCACCTGCCAGTTGCCAATGATGTAATCGACGGCATGGCTTCCACTCGAAAAGGGCTTGCCTTGGCCAACGGGCAATTCGTAATTTGCATTCACGGTGAGCAAATGCGGCATGTCGTAACCTGCCGGGCTCAAACTTCCTCTCGGGTTATAGGGATCCGCAACGACCTTGCCCTCAGCACCAAACCATCCGTCACTCTCGTCGAGCGCTTTCGAGTAAGTGTAGGCGACTTGATATGCCAAGCCACCGGAGAATCGCTTATTTATTGACAATTGGAAAGCATGGTAGTCAGCGAATCCTACACTCCGGTCATAAAATTGCGTGATCATGTAGGGATAGAGCGACCTGGCCAGTGGATTTGATCCGGGGGCCCCGGGTGTCAATGCGGTGTTATACATCCCGCCCACGTCGGCCCGGTGCGTCAACGCTCCCACATAGCTGCCGGTGATTGTGGTGGTTGAGTTCAATTGATGCTGCACGCCAAAGTTGAACTGGTACGCATATGGATTCTTGATGTGTGGATCATACATCCAACCCGTCCCGTTAGGATTGAACGGAGTCGGAGCAGGAATGTTCCCCGATCCGCCTGCCGCGAAGGGAGCTGCGTAAGTCGCCAAGGGCTTGCCATTGGCATCAGTAGTGGGGCCGCCGGGGACATTCAAATTGCTAGCGATCAACTGCCCTATGCCCGGCCAGGCGCCCTCGATGTTCTGCGACATCTGGCTCACCGCCGCCCAGTTGTCATACACTATGCCCGCTCCTCCACGCACCACCGTCTTATCGGTCGCGCGGTAAGCGAATCCAACGTGGGGACCGACATTAGTGTAAGTGTTATGCGCGACGCGTCCTCGCGGATCCACGACAACATGCGGAGGTAAGGTTCCGGGAGGCATACAAGTCTGCGTGGCTGGATTGCATGCGACCGGGTTCCCTTGAGCATCGAGCATAAAACTGGGAATGCATGGAGCCTGACCGCGTACCGTGCACGGCGGTGGCGGATATTGCAGGACATAAGTGCCATTTGAGAAGTCGAAATCACCGGTCTCAATCCCGCCTTGTTTGCCGATCGTGTCTATCGTTCCGTAGGCAGGAATCAGCGTCAGATCATAGCGGACACCGTAGTTCACGGTGAGCTTTGAAGTCGCTTTCCAGGAATCCTGGAAGAATCCGCTGAACAATCCACCCGGCCTGGTTTTTTCACTGACATCTCGCCGGCTTGCATTGTCGGGCACACCGATAAGGGCCGAAGCCACACTGAAGCCCCCGTGCGCGTTCGCGTCGGAGGTTTGACGGTTGTCAAAAGAAACCGCGTCGTTAGAAAGCGGGCTGGAAAATACGCTGGTGACGTAATTCGCACCGAACGAAAAATCGTGAGTGCCTTTCAGCTTGCTCAGGGTCGCGGACACCTGTTTGTTGTCCGTGGCCTGCGGCGTCAATGTAACACCCTCGCCTCCGCTCGCATATCCGTTCCCAAGTGAATAATTGGGAAGCAGAACACCTGAGACCCCAGAGTAATTGCCGACGAATCCCGTCGCGAAGCCAGCTGACTGAACAAGACTGGCGGAATCGCCTTTGAACTTGGTTACTGCATTGTCAGAGACCTTGGTACTGGAAAACAGCACTTGCAACTGTAGGCTCGGACTAAAGGTGTGTACCCAGTTGCCTCCCCAGTTCCGTCCTGGAATGGAGTCGGTCGTTAGCAGGCCTGGCACGCTGGTGGGCTTGAGGACGTCGCTGTTGATGAAGCTATAGCGGAACGAGACACTATCCTTTTGCCCAAAGGTGTGGTCCAGCTTCACGTTAAATTCATTCTGGTGTTGCGTATTGGGATCCGTGTCAAATGCGTTAGTCTTAAAAGTAGTATCCAAAGGACCGGCTGGCGGTAGCACGGCCTGTAGGAAAGTAACGATCTGGGGTTGAATGTCCCCTGGATTTGTGCCGACCGGAATTTGATTGTTCAAATAGGGGGTTCGAGAGAATCCTGAACCCGAAGGTACCGTTGAAAACGGATCGTAGAGCTGCTTTGTGGGATCGTTGCAGATACCCGCGGTAAATCCAGCCGTGCAGTACGCACTGAAATCGCCAGCATACATCGCCGCCGTGGGCACCAGGAGCCGCGTTGAGACCGGTTTGGAGAAACGGAACCCCTGATACGCACCATAGAAAAACGTGTTGTGTTTCAGGCCGGGCAGCGCAACCGGACCGCCGACGGCCCCACCGAATTGATTCTGGTGGTACCCCGAGATCGGAGTAAACGCATCTTGTGAGTCGAAAGCGTTATTCCGGATGTACTCCCATGCTGAACCATGGAATTGGTTCGTGCCAGACTTCGTGACGACGTTCACAACTCCGCCGAGAACGGAGCCGAATTCGGAAGAGTCGGTGTGCGAAACAACCTTAAATTCCTGGATCGCGTCCACAATCGGAGGCACGGCGTAAGTGCTCAGGAACGCCGCAAAGTTGTTCATGCCATCGGTCAGGAAGTAGTTGCTGCGGTTGGTGGCGCCGTTGATAGAAGGGAACACAAAGGCCGCGTCTTCGGCTATGGGCGTTGCAAAACCTCCGGTGCGACCCGACATGCTGTTCTGTCCAACGCTGATGGGCGCAACGCCGGGAGTTAGCGACAGCAACTGAGTAAAGTTCCGGCCGTTCAGAGGGAGGTCGTTGACTTGCTTCGTCGCGATGACTGTGCCAAGTTCGGCAGTAGAAACCTGGAGTTGTTCGGTCGTGGCTTCTACGTTGACGACTTCCGTTTGCGCTCCGGGCGCGAGCGTGACGTCAATAGTCGCTGTCTGGTTTACGGCAAGTACAAAATCCGAAACCTGCTTTGTGCTGAAGCTCGGCGCACTGACCTTCAAACTATAACGACCGGGGTTAATGTCGGTGACGACGTAGGTACCCGTGTCGTTGCTCACCGAACGGCGTTCAACGCCAGTGTCAGAGTTCCGCAGAACCACCTCAGCTCTCGGTACCTCGGCGCCCGTGTTATCGCGAACGACGCCGTTGAGAGACGCAGTCGAAAGCTGCGCATGCGCCGCCGCTGAGATTATGAGAGCAGTGATCAGCCACAGCAGAAAGCGGAAACGCAACGCGTGCCCGCGTGAATCGGTCATAGGTTTCCTCCCACCAGCCTGTTTTCTTTAAACGTTTCGCCATCCGAATTGCGAGACAATCAGTGTTTCACTCATATATCATGACCGTTACTGCCTTTTCAATCATTATTTGAGATTCTAGCGGGCAGCCCGACCACCAGCCTGTTTTCTTAAACGCCTGACGACGAACGATGTTGCAACACCACGGTTTTCAAGAAGCGCAATTTAATATCAAAGTGGTAGACGTTGTCAACAACTTTAAGCGCTCGTATTGGTACAATACGGCTGAAGTAAGGACTATTTTCGTTAAAACCTTTACTTTAAGCGCTTATTTACGATAATTCGCCAGTGGGTGCATTGGCACGACTGCGGTTCGACTGCAAGAGGTTTGGGTGGTCAGTGACCTCGGCAAGTACCTGCTAATCATGGACATATGTCATTAATCTGGTATTTAGTCGCCGGTCTCTTGACCAGACATAAGTTTCACCCCAAAGTTATTGAAAACGTCATTTAGGAAGGCCAATGGTCAGGACGCAACAAGGACGTGAAGGGCGAATGTTCGGCGAAGTAGTGTCGCCAAAGGTGAGTTTGAAAACCCGGTTCTCGGTTCTGGTTCTAGTCTTCGCCTGTGGAAATCTTTGCGATGGGCAATCTTCGCGCACCGCTTCACAAACCGAGTCGGAGTATGTCGGTTCCTCCGCCTGCGCCGCCTGCCACCAGGAGATCTACAAGAATTACTCGCGGACGGGAATGGGACGGTCGATGTCTCTGGTGACATCGAGATTCCTAAAGACGTGGCCGAGTTCCGGTTCGGTTGACGACACAAACACCGAATTGCACTTCGATGTTTATGCTCGAGACGGACGCCTGTTTCAGTCCGAGTACCAGATCGACAGCAACGGCAAGGAAATCTTCCGCGATGTTCGCGAGTTGGAATGGATCATTGGCGCGGGGGAGAACGGATTTGGCGCGCTGGTAAGAAACGGTCAATATGTTTTTCAGGCACCGCTCTCGTTTTACGCCAAAGTAAACCGATGGGAATTATCTCCTGGCTACGAATTGGGCAACGCCAGTTTCAACAGGCCGATTCTGCCTGGGTGCATTTCTTGTCACAGCGGCCGGCCGAATCCTCTGCCGGAAGGCATCGGACATTTTGATAATCCGCCGTTTGCGGAACTCGCGATTGGTTGCGAGAACTGTCACGGTCCCGGTCTCGCGCACGTGCTGACACATCAGATGGAACCCGGCAATGCCGGCCAAGGACATGATTCCTCGATCGTGAATCCGGCGTCGCTGACACCCGCGCTGGCCAATAACATTTGCATGCGATGTCATCAAACCGGCGATGTTCGAGTGCTGAGGCCCGGAAAGGATTACAAAGACTTTCGTCCAGGAACAGCGCTCGACGACACGCTCTCGATTCTCATGGTGCTACCGAAACGCAAGTCGCCGCCCCAACAGGACCTGCTCGAGCACTACTACTCGATGAGCCTGAGCAAGTGTTACCGCGGGAGCGGTGAAAAGCTGAGTTGCATCAGTTGTCACGATCCTCACGTCGAGCCATCGCGAGAAGATGCGCCGGCGTACTTCAGGAAGAGGTGCCTCGCATGCCACACAGAGAAGGGCTGCACTCTGCCGTTGCAAACCCGCGAGCACGAGCAGCCGGCCGACGATTGCGCAGGCTGTCACATGAAAAAGCGCAACGTGCAAGAGATCTCACATTCCAGCATCACCAATCACAGGATTCTCGCCCAGCCGGACGAGCCTTTCCCCGACATTGCATTTCAGCAGACGACGCCTGCTTTGCCGGACCTGATTCATCTGAATCCTTCACCGGGAAAAAAGGCTGAGCCACTTCCTCCGATAGTTCTCCTGCAGGCATATGGGGAGTTGGTGGAGAAACATCCCGAATACTTGAAGCGCTATTTCGAAGTGCTGGAACAACTGGAACGGACTGATTCCAGCAATCCGCTGGTGCAGGGCGCTTTGGGCAATCGCGATGTTCATGCTGGTAAGTACCTCGAAGCGATTGAACACCTGCGACGAGCCATCGCGGAAGGTCCGCCGAAAACCATCTTGTACACTGATCTCGCTGACGCGTTGCTCAAACTGGACCGTGCCGAAGAAGCCGTCAAAGCCCTGCAGCAAGCCAGTGAGCGGGATCCATTCAACGCCGAACTACGAAAACGATTGATCGTGCAACTGATTCAAGGCAAGGATTACGCAATCGCAAAAAAAGAAATGGAAGATTACGTCCAGCGCTTTCCGGCAGATTCATTCATGCGCCAGATGCTGGTGCGCGCGCAGGCTATCGGGCAGCCGCAATGACGAAGAAACTTCTGCCGGCCCTGTTCGTGATGGCGGCGGCCACATCCTGGAGTTCTGACCAGCCACGGATTCAATTCGAAAACCGGCAACCAGGTTCCGGTGTCACGTTTGTGCTGGAGAATGGCACCCTTCCCGACAAACCGATGCTGGATGGAATCCCCGGCGGAGTCGCGCTTTTTGATTACGACAACGACGGCTACCTCGACATCTTCTTCACCAATGGCGCGAGTCTGCCCGGACTTACCAAAACAGGCGACAAGTTTTCGAACCGCCTCTATCACAATAATCACGACGGGACTTTCACAGACGTGACTGACCGCGCCGGCTTGCGCGGTGAAGGCTACAGTATCGGCGCCGCCGCAGCCGACTACGACAATGATGGTTTCGTGGATCTCTATGTCACCGGTTTCGACCGCAACTTTCTGTATCACAACAACGGCGATGGCACCTTTACCGATGTGACCGCGAAAGCGCACGTCAGCGGCGTTTCCTCGACCGGAAAAAAGCTCTGGGGGATTTCCGCGGCATGGCTGGACTACGACAACGACGGCAAACTCGATTTGTTCGTGACCAACTATCTCGACTGGTCTTTCGCAAATTCACGCGTGTGTGGGCCTCCGGAGAAGCGGGTCTCCTGCTCCCCAACTCTGTTTAAAGGCGAACCCAACATTCTGTATCACAACAACGGCGGTGGCACGTTCACTGACGTTTCAGAACCGATGGGGATCTCACAACATATCGGCAAGGGGATGGGTGTTGCCATCGCCGACTACAACGGCGACGGCTGGACGGACATTTTTGTAGCCAATGACAATGACAGAAACTTTCTTTTCAAGAATCGCGGCGGCCAGGGCTTTGACGAGGTCGGCATCGAGTCGTTCGTAGCCTACACCGACAACGGAGTGCCGGTTTCCAGCATGGGCGTGGACTTTCGTGACTGGAACAACGATGGCAAGCCCAGCCTCATCGTCACCGCTCTTGGCGGAGAGACCTTTCCGTTGTTCCGCAACGAGGGCAATGGATTGTTCAGCTATGACAGTTACAAATCCGGCATTGGATTCCGCAGTTTTAAGATGAGCGGTTGGGGCACCGGCATCCAGGACTTCGATAATGACAGCTACAAAGACTTATTCAGCGCGAACTCGCATGTGAGCGAAAACGCCGATTTGGACAAAGAGCAGCAGTATCGTCAACCCAACGCCGTTTTTCGCAACATGCGCAACGGAACTTTTCAAGATGTGAGCGCCGATGCCGGAGCTGCCATGCAGATTCATGCAGCCCACCGCGGGTGTGCGTTCGGTGACCTGAACAACGACGGCAAGATTGACGTGGTCGTTTCAGCCATTGGGAGTGAAGCCGAATTGCTGTACAACACTTCGACTGGAGGACACCACTGGATTCTGATCAAGACCGTTGGTGTGAAAAGCAACCGGGATGGCATCGGAACGCGAATCAAACTGGCAACCGCATCAGGACTGGTGCAATATAACCACGTGACCACTGCGGGTAGTTATGCGAGTTCGAACGATCCACGCGTCCATTTCGGACTCGGAGCCGACACGGTCATCAAGGAAATCGAACTAAAATGGCCGAGTGGCACCGTACAGGTGCTGCACAACGTGAAAGCAGATCAGATTCTGACCGTGACCGAACAGTGACGCAATGAGAACTGCGCTCTTATCACTGCTGTTCGCCGCGTGTGCGACTTGGCGCGCATTCGCTGGGCCGTGTTCGGGCGCGGAAGCTGAACTTGCGCAGGCGTCAAAAGCCTTGACCCTCAATGCTCCTGATCGCGCCGAGAATACGCTGCGGGCCCTAAGCGTGTCGCATCCTGACTGTCCCGAGCTCATGCTCCAGGAGGCACGGCTCGCACAAGCAAAAGGTAACGTCAACCAGGCGACCAATCTCTTCTATCGCTACACGGACGTCGATCCGAACGACTCGCGTGGTCTGGCGTATTTTGGGCGTTTTTTTCTCGAGCAGCGTGATTACATGCGCGCCGATGCTCTCTCGGCAGCGGCCGTGGACAACAATCCGGGCGACCCGGTGGCTTTGGCTCTACGCGGGCAGATTCTCGTCATGAAACAACAGTCTTCTGCGGCGCAATCGCTGCTGGAAAAATCGGTTCAGATTGATCCAGATGATCCTGAGGCGCAATTTCAACTGGGCGCGATTTACGACAAGGCGAAAGAGACCGGGCAGGCAGCAGAGCATTTTCGCAGAGCCACAGCCTTGAATCCAGGTGACGCGAGAGCGTGGGACTATCTGGCCCTGAACCTCGAGCCTTCGGGAGACTTGAGCGAGGTGGATCGCGCTTACCAAAAAGGCCTGCAGGTCAATCAACCCGGGCGCTATCACGATGCTTTTCTCGATTACAACTATGGCCGGTTTCTCGCGAAGCGCAACGACCTCAGCGGCAGTAAACGCCACCTTGATCGCGCCGTCGAATCGACGCCCGAAATAGGAACCGTATGGTATGAGCGCGCGCGACTCGATCTGCGAATGCAAAACTATGAGCAAGCCCGCTTAGATGCCGAAAAGGCCGCGGCCTGTACGCAAACGGGAGGCATCATCGATTTGCAAATCTACAGCCTCCTGACTCAGGTGTATACGCGCTTGGGGAATGTGGGGTTTGCTAAGAAATATGCAGACCTGACCCGCGACACGCCTGCTCCAGTTCGCGGAGAACAGCGATAGCTTGCCTTCGAAGATCAATCGCCGCTCGTTCTTGCTGAACTCGCTGGCAGTGGTTCCCGCCGCAAGAGTCTTTGCCGCCACTCTTGCGCAACCTGCACCCCCACCCGTCTTCGAAGACGTGACCGTAAAGTCTGGTATTCGCTTCAAACACGAGTCCAGCCGAACCAGCCGAAAGTACCTTCCCGAATCAATGGGCGCGGGCGTGGCTATGTTTGATTACGACAATGATGGCTGGCTTGACTTGTTTTTCGTAAATGGCGCCCGGCTTCAGGATCCGATGCCACACGGCGCGTCTCCCGACAAGTCCGACCCACGTTATTGGAACCGGCTTTACCACAACAATAGGGACGGCACGTTCACCGATGTCACAAAGAAGGCCGGCTTGCAAGGGCAACTGTATGGCATGGGAGTGGCTATTGGGGACTACGACAACGACGGCAACGTAGATCTCCTGGTGACCAATCTTGGCGGAAATGTTCTTTATCACAACAACGGCGATGGAACTTTCACCGACGTCACTGCAAAAGCAGGCGTCGGCGGCAGTGGATGGTGCACTGGTGCTGCTTTTGTCGATTATGACCGTGATGGCCGGCTCGATCTGATAGTGTCCCGTTATGTGCAATGGGATTTCAGCCTGGATGTTTATTGTGGGCAGCACCGGCCGGGTTATCGAGCATATTGTCATCCGGACCAATTCGAGCCAATTACTCATCTCGTCTTTCACAACAATGGCGATGGGACTTTCACGGACGTTTCCAAAAAGTGCGGTATCGCCAGTTCGCCAGGAAAGGGCCTTGGCATAGCCATCGACGACTTTGATAACGACGGCTGGCCCGACATCTTTGTCGCTAACGACTCGGTCGCGGAACAACTCTTCCGCAACAACCACGACGGGACCTTCTCGGAAGTAGCTCTGGTGTCGGGGCTGGCCTACGATCAGAACGGGCGCGCGTTCGCAGGCATGGGCGCTGACTTTGGCGACTACAAGAATTCCGGGTGGCCTTCGGTGATCGTGAATGCTCTCGCTAATCAGAAGTACAGACTTTTTCAAAACAACAAGGGCACCTTCGACGACGTCACCGATTCGGCCGGTTTAGGCGCCGTGACCATGTCGCATTCCGGCTGGGGGACGAAATGGATTGACTACGATAACGACGGCTGGCTGGACCTTTTCGTTGCCCAAGGGCACGTGATGGATAACATTGAACTCACTGAGCCCACACTTCGCTATCTCGAAGCTCCTTTGCTGCTGAAGAACAATCAGGGCCGATTCTCAAATGTATCGCGCGAAGTTGGAGGGATTTTTAACATACCCATCGCGGCGCGAGGCGCCGCATTTGGTGATATAGACAACGATGGCTTCGTGGATATCGTCCTCAATTGCAATAATGGGAATGCGATTGTCTTGCGCAACCGGGGCGGCAATGGAAACCATTGGCTCACGTTGAACCTGGTCGGCGTTTCAAGCAACCGCGATGCGATCGGGGCCAAGGTTCGTCTGCTAACCGACTCCGGC
>Ga0193751_1001455_pt1 | contig 15202 bp, 12 predicted proteins | sample L1c2metaG_FD_143050 | JGI IMG/M metagenome (GOLD analysis project Ga0193751, IMG submission 143050) | Soil microbial communities from a riparian zone of the East river system, Colorado, United States - L1c2 | ecosystem: Environmental > Terrestrial > Soil > Riparian zone | place: USA: East River... | reverse complement strand
AGCGTGCCAAGCGCCGGAAGATTTCCCTTCAGCAATGCCTCAGCAGCTTGCAGTACACGCTCGTTCTCGGTCACTACGTGACGGCAGCGACGGTAAATCACCTCCGGCAGCAATCCCTTATGCTGCTCGAGTTGGGGCAGGGTCACATCACGCAAAGCCTGGATTCCTGTCAGAACGGATGCAAGCCTCCGCACTCCTTCCTCGCATTGCGCGCGACGCGCGTTATACTCTCCCCCGGCTAGTTGGTGTTTCACTCCCGTGTTGCAAATCCCCAGCAGCACCCCGGGCGGAATCGGCAAAGCCTTGGATTCTAAGGATCGGCAATCTAGCATAAGCGCATGACCGGCACGGCCGTGTGTAGATATGAATTGGTCCATGATGCCCACGCGTGCGCCCACAAATTCATTCTCGGCTTGGCGGCAAGCCAGAGCAAGCTGTTTGAGATCAATTTTTTCTTTATTGAGATCCAGCAACGCATATCCGGTAGAAACTTCGATAGCGGCGGATGAACTCAGTCCCGATCCTATCGGCACTTGCCCGCGAACCACGATATTGGCGCCGCTGAGTCTGTAACCACTGTTCTCCAGAGCTAATGCTGTTCCCACGACGTAATCGCTCCAGTCACCACGGCGCGAAATCGTCGCGTCGTCCAATTCCACAGAGACCGTTGCTTCGAATTCTGAGGAATACACTTGCAGTTTTCGATCCTCCCTCGGCCCGATCGCTACCCAACAATACAGACCAATCGCTGCCGGCATGACGAAGCCTTGGTTATAGTCGGTATGTTCCCCAATGAGGTTCACCCGACCCGGAGCGCGATACAGCCGCGACGGCCCTCCGAAGACTTGTTCAAAGATCTTTGCTGGATGGGCGTTCGACCCCGTAGTCCTAGCCGCCGATCGAACGTCTGCCGATATTGTCATCGTTCGACCTCCAGTGTGATCATCGACAGCGACTGCGCGGCGTCGCCTGGCATCAAAGACACTTGCTCCAGCCACAGCTGGCCATGACCGTTGAAATAGAATCGCGATTTTTGCTAAGGATCGGACTTCACCGGAGCCAACGTAACACAAAGGCTGGGGCTGGTCGAGAACGATCACCCGCCAGGATTCCTGAAAAACCTATACTCGGAGATCCTCCGACACGGACGAGGAGATGACCAGAAAAGTTCTGGAGCTAATCGAAACCGATGCAACTCTGAAAAGCCGCTGTCGTGGGTACGCCCAAGATCCGATCGGCAGTAAAAGGATGAGGCAGCGGCGAGTGTCTACTGATATGGATTGAAAGCGCTTAATTGAACATCAGAACCGCCTTCAGGAGTCCGCCAACTCCCCAAAGTGCCCCGGCATCTTATGTGGGCGCAATCCGCGGCATGGCGAACCTGCCTCCGCCTTGCGCACGATTTTTGCTTCTCTAGGAGAAACTATGAAACTACTGCGCTTTTTGGCAATCGCGGTAACGGGCCTCCTGACGATCACGACCACCGCTCTCGCGCAGGAAGTTAAAACCGATTACGACCACCATGCGAACTTTTCCCAGTTCCATACGTACTATTGGGAAAAAGTCAAAACAACCGATCCTTTGTGGCAAAGCCGCATTCAGGATGCGGTGGACCACGCTTTGCAGGCAAAAGGTTGGCAGCGTGTGGATAACGGCGGGGATGTTGCCCTGACTGCTGTGGGAAGCACTCACAACCAGCAAGAGTACACCACCTTTTACAACGGCATGGGAGGCTGGCGCTGGGGTGGTTTTGGCGAAACCACTACGCAAGTAGAGAACTACCCCGTGGGGTCACTCGTTCTGGATTTGTACGACGCGCACACCAAGCAGTTGATTTGGCGGGGCGTCGGCCAGGAATCGCTCTCCGATAAACCGGAGAAAAACGAAAAGAAACTGGAAAAGACAGTTAACAAGATGTTTGAACACTTCCCCCCGCAGGAACGGGGCTAGCTTACGAGCGGATGCGGGCGAATTTCGCGCCCGCATCCGCCTTGAATCTTGTTTGCTAGAGCGAGCCCGCTACTCTCTAGTCGGGAAAATATCATCCTCGATGAGTTTCAGTCCGAGCGTCTGACTTCAGAATGAGGATCGATTTTTGGCCATTCATTTTTCGAATTCCCTCTGCGAGTCTCCGAATCGCGCTAGCCTTCGCTCCAACAATTTGAATCACAATGGACTTCTCCGGCTCCTTCCGGTAGTAGCCCAAGGTGGGCTGAAGAGTGAAACTCTCGAATTGGCTGGCCAACAGGTCCACGATCGCGTCTTTGTTCTTTTGCTCTGTGTAAATTCTGTAGATGCTCTGCGGGCGCATTTCAGTTCCTTGGAGGAGAGAGCCTTGAGATGCCGTAGCTTCATCGGCACTGCCCAGAAGGCGATCTGCGCGCCGGTCGCACGATTGCGACAACCGGCAAATATTCGAGTTCCCGTTTGAGCGCGCAGCACTGCAGAAGCATGCTGCCCCGGCTCATATCGCCCAAGCCGAGGAAGTCCTTGGGATACAACACGCGTTCTGCGAACACTTCCGTGATCGGAGTGATGTACTTGGAAGTCGCGACACTTCCCAGCAGGATAACGTGCGTTTCATCTCCCACTTCGTCTCGCAACCTCAGCAGATCAGAGTCGAGAGGTTGTCGATACGAAGAATTCTTCGCATCGATAGAAGTGGCCGAGATCCGCTGAAGATCGCTCAATGTGACCACGGTTTCGGGCAGCATCAATCCAATCCCGGTAATGATTCGCACGCCCGAGACTCCCTGTGGAGGATCCTTAAACTGCTCAGCGTAGTCGAGCTTTCCGCGAAAATACAGGCCGCTGATGAAACGATACACCTCGCCTAACGGCGCTCCGGAGTGCCTGAGGCGGAACGCAAGGTCAGATTGCCCGGTTGGACCGAGCAGCCTTTGCCCGTTGACGCCTGAAGCATTGGCGGGCGACAGCAAAAAAATCCGTGAGCGAATCACAGGCTTGCTCATTGCCGAAAAGTTCCCCCAGGTTTCTTTTCATGTGCTACGGCCATTTCTTCGATGTTGTACAGCAAACCGGGAATCGAAGCTCGATTCCGATTTCGCATAGGTTCAATCATATCCCGCTCGAACCGGGCGTTGCGGCCCGCAAATGATTCAGGCTGTATCGGCCTTGAAATCGAGATAAAATAACCGTATTGAAGGGTTCACAACAGGCAGTTGAGATTGAGGTGGAAAGCGTTCGCAATAACGGCAAATGATGCAATGCGGAATTAGAGACTTTGAACGATGGAAAAAAACCATCGGGTTTCCTCTGTAGGCACACCTGCGTCCCGTGAGGCATCTATTGTGGAGCGTCCAACGTCTCGGGTCGGCGGACGGAGAGTCTCGGCCCGTATTAATACGACCATCCAGGGAATGCCGAGCCGGCGCTGAAGCTCCGCTCTGAAAGATGACATACCTATGAAAACATTAACGAAGAATTCACGCCGTACGATCGCGCTGTGGGCAGGATTGCTGTTCAGCACTGCGCTGATGCAGCGGGGAATGGCACAGGACCAGTACGATCAAGATCAAAACGATCCGCCAAGCCGGGTCGCGCGTCTTGGATACATGCAGGGTTCCATCTCATTTCAACCAGCTGGGGAATCGGAATGGGTGGAAGCCGCTCAAAACCGGCCCATGACAACCGGCGACCGGATCTGGGCAGACCAAGACTCTCGCGCGGAACTCAATCTAGGATCCGCTGTCATCGATTTGAATAGCAACACAGGCGTCTCCTTTCTGAATTTGGACGATCGCACGGCGCAGGTCCAAGTAAGTTCAGGGTCCATCAACGTCCGCGTTCGTCATTTGGGCCGCGACGATGTGTTTGAGATCGATACTCCAAATCAAGCCTTCTCCATCTTCCAGGCGGGCCGATATCGCGTGGAAGCCAGCGAAGATGGAAGCTACACCGTTGTGAGCATCCGCGAAGGAGAAGGCGAATCAACCGGCAACGGACAAACTTACACCGTGCGCGCGGGGCAGCGCGCCACTTTCGAAGGGACAGACAGACTCAATGCCCAAGTCGAGGAGATCGGCTATCCGGACGATTTCGATAATTGGAGCGATGCCCGCTATCGGCGCTATGAGAATTCGCGGTCGGCGCGATACGTCTCTCATGATGTCGTCGGGTACGAAGACCTTGATGACAATGGCGACTGGCGGCCTGAGTCGAGCTACGGCAATGTCTGGTTTCCTCACGTGTCACCAGGATGGGCTCCTTACCGTGATGGCCATTGGGCCTGGATTGATCCCTGGGGATGGACTTGGGTGGACGACGAACCCTGGGGGTATGCTCCTTTTCATTACGGACGCTGGTTGTCCATTGGAGGCCGCTGGGGATGGGTGCCAGGTCCAATGGAAGTGGCACCAGTCTATGCGCCCGCTCTAGTCGTATTCGTCGGTGGGGGCAGGGGGTTTGGCGGGAACATGGGATGGTTTCCTTTAGGCCCTCGTGAAGTATACGTGCCGTCTTACCGAGTGAGCCGTGGATACGTCAATCGCGTCAATGTCAGTAATACGACTGTTAACACAACCACCGTCACGAATGTCTACAACACCACCATCGTCAACAACAACACCACTATCAACAACGTCACGTACGTGAACAAGAACGTTTCCGGCGCGGTCACCGCGGTTCCGCAACAGGCCTTCAGGAGCGGACAACCGGTTGCGCGGGCAGCTGTCGCGGTGAATGCAAGGGAAGTTGCCGCGGCTCCCATGGTGGCTCGTGCGGCGGTCGCACCCACGTCGAACAGCGTCCTGGGGGCGCATGCCGATACTGCGAACCGAGTGAAAGCCCCGCCGGCGGCTGTGGCTAGTCGCCCCGTTGTCGCAAAGGCGCAAGCACCTCCGCCGCCAGTGCCTTTCGCGGCGCGGCAGCAAGCGCTGGCAGCACATCCTGGGCAGCCGATCGCGCGACAAGAGATGCAGCGTTTGCAGCCGGCGAACAACAACGCTGCAGCATCCTCTGCGCGGCCGGCTGTAAGACAAGCGCCGCCGGGGAAGCCTGCTACGGCGACCGTCGCAACGCCTGGCAATAGTCCGGCGAACCGGCCGGGCAATCCGCCTGCGGCCGGCGAACGTCCGGGTGCGAATCCAGCGCAACCGAATCGTTCCGCTCCGAACGGTCAACCAGCACAACCGAATAATCAACCGAACCGTCCGGCAGAGCCACCGGCACGGAATGATCGTCCTGCAGCGGCGCAGCCGAATAATGCGCCCCCAGCGAATCGTCCGCAGCCGAATCAACCGGAGCCGAATAACCGTCCGGCGGAGCCACCGGCGCGGAACGATCGCCCGCCAGCGGCACAGCCGAACAATCAGCCAAATCGTCCGCAACCAAATCAACCTGTACCGAACAACCGACCGGCAGAACCTCCAGCGCGGAACGATCGTCCGCCTGCGGCGCAGCCGAATAATGCGCCTCCACCGAATCGTCCGCAACCAAATCAACCTGCACCGAACAACCGACCGGCAGAACCTCCGGCGCGGAACGATCGTCCGCCTGCGGCGCAGCCGAATACTGCGCCTCCACCGAATCGTCCGCAGCCAAATCAACCTGTACCGAACAACCGACCGGCGGAACCACCGGTGCGGAACGATCGTCCGCCTGCGGCGCAGCCGAATACTGCGCCTCCACCGAATCGTCCGCAGCCGAATCAACCTGCGCCGAACAATCGTCCGGCGGAGCCGCCGGCGCGGAACGATCGTCCGCCAGCGGCGCAGCCGAACAATGCGCCTTCACCGAATCGTGCGCAGCCGAATCAGCCGGTGCCGAACAATCGTCCGGCGGAGCCGCCGGCACGCACAGCCCCTGCCGAGCGTCCTTCGACTCCCCCGCCGAGCGAACGCCCAGCGCAGCGAACTCCACCTCCGCCTCCGACCCAAACGCGTAAGGCTCCGCCGCCGCAGCGTCCGCAGACGCCGGAGGAAAAGAAGAAGCAGCAGCAGGATGAACAGAAGAAGCCGCAGTGAGAAGCGGCAATGAGTGACTCAGAAAAGGGCGTCCGAAATTGGGCGCCCTTTTGTTCTAGGCTAACGTTCGCGGGAACCATCACACGCGGAACAAGTAATCGAGCAGGAAGAAAAAGGCAGCGCCCACGAAGACAAGCAGAGCCATCTTCATTGCCGGTTCTTTGTTGACCTCGGGAATCAAATCGGAAGCCGCGACGTAGATCGTAACTCCCGCCGCCAGTGGCAATCCCGCTCCCACGCGATGGCGGAAGAGCGCCATGATGAGAACTCCGGCAAGTGTGGACCCACCCAAGACCACAGACGCTCCCCATGCCGCGCCACGGCTGCGGCCGCTGGCCAGCATTACGGAACTCACGGTGAAACCCTCCGGAATCTTGTGCAGAAAAATCGCGAAAAAGATCAGCCACCCTAGCCAGTTAGAGACCAGAAACCCCGAGGCGATGGCGATGCCGTCGAAGAAGGTATGAATGATGAGTCCGAGGAGCACGGAATATCCCTTGTGGGAATGCATGAACTCGTCGTGATGCGTTTCTTCGCCAAAGTGAAAATGCGGAGTTACCGTGTGCTCAAAGAAATGAATAATCAGATAGCCAAGTAGTACAAGAAATGCGGCGGACCTTCCGCGCAGCTCAAGACTTTCCGGAACCATCTCAACCAGGGCGGTGGCGAGCATGAATCCTGCGCCTAGCGCGACAAAGTAACGAAGATAACGCCGCTCCCAATGCCGCTGCACAATGATCGCTCCACCGAAAACGTTGGCGGCCGCTGCAGTAAGACCAAGCAAAATGCTGGTGGCAATGGGATGCATAGGGCGATGCCGAGTGCCGACTACTCCTTTTTCGCAGCCGCTGTTTGTTTTCGCAATTCGGAAAGAAATGCCTCTTCCCGGTCGGCGGTGTAGTTTTTATAGCCTTCCGGATCAATGTATGGGTTAGTTCCGCCGCCGCTTAGTTTTGCATACTTCATTTCCATACCGTAATAACTGCCGTGCGCGCCCAGGAAAACGTCGCAGGGCAGCGACTTAAGCACGCGAAACCCGCGTGCGTAATCTTCGGTAATATCGGGATAGCGTGCGTTATTTAGCAGCTTGTAACCGGGATTAACGTTAGGGCTGCCTACGATCACCACATCGTAGATTTTGCCCGACTCGTGCACTCTTAGACTCCAAGTCGTGCACCCCCGCGTATGACCAGCAGTCTTGTGAGCGATCAGGGCGGTGTCGCCTAGTTTCACTTCGTCGACATCGTGTAGCACACGGTGCACCTTGGCCTCTGGATACAAGAAATTTGCATCGTTTCCGTACTGGAAGTCGCTCTTGCCACCCGATTCGACGACGCCGACGTCACCATCCATGACCATGTACTTGGCGCCGGTCAGATTTATTACCTCGGCGCTGCCTCCATCATGGTCGAAGTGAGCATGGCTGATCAGCAGGATCTTTACGTCGCTGAAACGAAATCCCAACTTTTCAATATTCTCTCGGATGAGCGGAACTGAAGTTTTCAGATTGCTGTTGATCAGAATGTGCCCGGCAGCTGTCGTAATCAGGTATGAGGCCAGCCCGCGGCTGCCCACGTAATAGATGTTGCCAATCATCTGATGTGGCGGGAAGGGTTCACTCCAGTCAGCGGGACCAGGTGGGATGGCTTTGGCGTGAGTGATGTTTTGCGGGCGTTTAGCTGGTATAGGGTTCGTTTGAGCGAACAGGTTAACGGCGAACGCCAAAGCCGAACCAAACAAGATCAGGCGAATGATCATATGTGGAAGAGTATACGGCGGACGAGCGCTTGCCCTTGTTGAACCGTGGTTTGGAAGTAAGAGCTAAGACTGATTGCGATCGCGACTAGCCACTATGCCGAATATGCATCACGTCGCCATCCTGCACAATGTAATCCTTGCCCTCGAGGCGGAGCGTGCCTTTGGCGCGGGCATTAGCCTCCGACCCCGCTTCGAGCAACTGATCCCAGCGGATGGTTTCGGCGCGGATGAAATGTTTTTCCAGATCGGAGTGGATAGCACCTGCGCCCTCCTGGGCGCGCGTGTTTGCGGGAATTTGCCAGGCGCGGCATTCGTCTTCACCGGCAGTGAAGAATGAAATTAATCCTAACAACTTATAAGTCGTGCGAATAAGGCGAACCAGGCCGCTTTCCTTCAGACCGTAACTGGAGAGAAATTCTGCGGCATCGGCATCGCTCATTTCGGCCAGTTCGGCTTCGACCTTCCCGCAGATGGCCGTTGCCGCCGCGTTGGGCCGTGCGGCAATCTCGGTGAGTTTGTATTTGCCGACGGCTTCTTCAAGTTCTTTGCCCAGTTCAGTCGACTCGCCGATGTTGAGCACATACAGAATCGGTTTCTCGCTCAGGAACATAAAGCCGCGGAGCCGCTTCTTGTCCTCAGGAGTCATCTCCATTTCGCGCAACGGCTTCTCCGCTCCCAAATGAGCATTGGCGCGCTTGAGCAACTCGAATTCTTTTTCCAGGTCCGGCGTCTTCATCTTCTTGAGATCTTTTTCCAGACGCTCCAGACGTTTCTCGATCTGACCGAGATCGCTGACCATGAGGTCGAACTCGACATTCTTGATGTCTCGTAGAGGATCAATCTCGGCCACCAGTGGCACCGCCGGGTCCTCAAACACGCGGATGACGTGCGCCAGAGCGTCCACCTGGCGAAGATGGCCGATGTACGCCGTCTCTTTCAGCGCGTCCTGGCCAATGGCGCCAACATCGACGTATTCGACCGAGGTGTGCGTCAGCTTCTTGGGGTTGTAGAGCGCGGCGAGGCGATCGAGGCGATCGTCGGGAACCTTGGCGACGCCGATGTGTGCCTCGCGGGGATTCGCCTGCGCGGACAGATGCGCCTTTGTCAGAATGCGGAACAGAGAGGTCTTGCCCACTTGGGGCAGGCCGATAATGCCGGTTTTCATAAAAGCAGCTTCTAGCTGCTAGCTCCTAGCTAGTGCTCCGCTGAAATTAGGTCGGGATTGATGGTGCGATCAGCAGGCGTCCGACAACGTTTCAGGATAAATGATTGAGTGGAGATTGCCCAAACCGCGTCTGCCACGGGTAGTGTCCTAATTCAAATTAGGACACTACCCTGCCACGAGCAGCTAATGTTTCTCAGCGGGGAAATTCAGCCGCAGTCCCACGCGGTATAGAATCGGCGGCCCGATGTTAAACAGTGATCCACCGGAGACTGGCGTATTGGCCACGTTGTAGCGCTGATCCAGAACATTTTCGGCGGCCGCAAAGACTTCCAAGTTGCGCGTCAGGTTGCGTCCTACTTGTAGATCCATTGTGTAGAAGCGCCCCAGGGGATACAAGTTTTGGTCGTCATCGAACTGATTGCCGACGAAACGTCCCTGCACACTGAGCATGATGCGCAATGGGTTCCAATAACGGGCTTCCCAGGTAAAGACATTTTGCGGAACTTGCGCGACCCTTTTGCCCAACAGAGAAATTTCCCCAGGCGGAACCGTATAGTTGACCACCGTCGCAGCCGTGAAATCGTAGCCGGCGGAGATCTGAATATTGCGGCTGATGTGCGCTACACCGTCGAGTTCAATCCCGCGCGAGCGGATTCGCCCCAAGTTTTCCTTTCGCCGGATGACGGGAGACGACGTCGGATTGATAGTGACGTTCTGCACGGGATCCACGATGTCGCTCCAGAAAAATGTTCCGCGAAGATCGAGCCGTCGATCCAGCATAGTGACGTTCACTCCCGCCTCAGCCCCAGTGAGGCGTTCGGCATTGAGGAAGGGATTGTTCTGGGTGAGAACGTTCGCCACTCGAAAGCTGCGGTACAACTCATTCAGTGTCGGCGCGCGAAAAGCGCGGTATACCGATCCCGTCACCGAGACATTGCGGCCCAGAGCGCGCAGGACAGAAAGCTTTGGGCTGAAGGCAAGATCACTCCGAGATGGGTAAAGCATGCTGGGAGACGCAGCGCATGAGCCAGAAACGGCCGTGCAGATCGAGCTGGCCTTGAAATTGTTCCAGTCATCGACACGTCCGGCAAGAATGATTGTCCAGTTGTTCCACCGGAGAAGATCTTCCGCAAATCCTCCCAGAATCCGCTGCCGTCCTCCAGAAGCGTTGTTTCGTGTATGCGTGCCCATGGTGAAGAGTTGTTCGTCGCTCGCGCCCATTACTTCCATCAGGTCCATGCCGCCGATGAGCGTCTGATGTTTTCCGAGAAAATGCGTCCATTGCGCCTCGCCTCCAACCACTTGTTCGGGAACGTATTGGAGATCAGTGAGCGATTCACTATTCCGGTTGGCCGCGACGGACGAGAATCGCTGATCGTATCCCTGCACCAGACCATATGCTCGGAAGGTGAGGGAATCGCTGCTGCCGAATTGGTGATCCAGTCCAACGGCGCCCTCGCCCATGCGCGTGTCATTGGTCTGGGCCGGCGTGCCGTTATTTCGAAATTCGGTATAAAAGCTGCCGCGCACGAAGGCTCGTCCTTTTTCCCCGAGTTGATGACCGGCGGTGAAATCCACCGTCGCATCCTCCGAATTGGCTGGCGTGTCCACGCTTCCACGCTGCCATGTAGGCACGATGATGTAGCCGTTGGTGCGGAACATTTCCGAAGCCAGCGACAGATCCCAGGGACCGGCGCGGGTTCCGGTCCAGAAGGAAAGATCGGGAGTACGTTCGTTGCCGTAGGAAGTGTCCAACGCAAAAGCTGGGCGCTGGGGTTGACGAGTGATGAATTGCACGACTCCGCCCAGCGCATCGCTGCCGTATAGATTCGAAGCGCCGCCGCGAAATACTTCCACGTTGGCCAGCGACGACCGCGGAACGCGGTCCCAGTAGACCCAGCCCCCAAAGGCATCCACTAGCGGGAGTCCGTCTTCCAACACCAGCGCGCGGCTGGCGGCGGTTCCGCCCAAGCCTCGCAGCGAGACACCTTGATTAGAGGCGTTGGCCGTGCGGCTATCCGATCGACGAAACAGAGAGAACCCGGGAACCTGTCGAAGCACGTCATCCACACGCAACGCAGGAGTTGCAGCCACATCCGTCTGGCTAAGCAGAATCGTGCTCCCCGGGGTTTCCGAAAGGCGGACCTCCGTACGTGCTGCAGAGACCGTGAGCTGTTCGCCCGGCGAGCCCGGTTGCAGAATAATTTCAAGATTGACGATCCTGGCAAGTCCGGCGTTCCAGGGTTGGAGAACCGGGTTGAATCCTTCCCGATTGATCTCTACGGCTCCAGAGATCGCCGGAACGGCTTGAAACAGGAAACGTCCCGCGCCATCAGTCTTGGTCTCTACCTGGTAGTGGCCCGAGTTTAAAACAACGGATGCGTTGGCGATTACCGCACCACTACCGTCACGGACGGTGCCTTCGACAGAGGTTTGCGCAGAAACACAAGGAATTCCGGTAGTCCACAGCAGGAGCACCATCCAGCGGATCGTTTGTCGAGTTGGCATCGGAAGAAGAGGAAACTTCGACCTGGAAATCTACTCGAACTCTCAGCGCTCCGGTCCCCTATAGTTGTTCAAAAGCTCGGGAACGACGTGCCAGCGTTTTGACTGTGTAATTGATTTTAGCCAGACTTAACGCGACAGGCAAAACGTGCCGGGAATTTGACCGCAAATCCTAGTCCTGGTCGTGACGAGAGAACGAACATCAAGTTAATATTCTTCATATCGCAGATCCATGCCCTCGGCCCTTAAACTTGAAAGAGGGCCAAAATACATTTCCACAAGTGAATCCGATGAAAGTGTTAATTGTCGAAGACGAAGCGCGTATGGCCGACCTTCTTTGCAAGGGACTGACCGAAGAAGGCCACATGGCGACGTGTGCTTCAGACGGCGCCGAAGGCCTGGCTCTGTCGAAATCTTACGAGTTTGACGTGATTATTCTCGATGTGATGATGCCCAAGCTTAGTGGATATGAGCTCGCCAAACGTCTGCGCACGGAAAAAATTCGGACCCCTATCCTTATGCTCACGGCCCGCGACTCCGTGCCCGACGTGGTCCGCGGACTCGATTTGGGCGCCGACGACTACATGACGAAGCCGTTCTCCTTTGACGAGCTAGTGGCGCGTTTGCGAGCGGTGAAAAGGCGAGCGCTGGCTGCGCCGGACACCAGTTTACGAGTTGCTGACCTGGTCGTCGATCCTGCCAGTCGTGAAGTTCTGCGTGGGCTGGAACGGGTCGCACTAACGCGTACAGAATACAATCTGCTGGAGCGCCTCATGTACCGCGCCGGTAAGGTGGTTTCCCGGCGCTTGCTCATCGAATCGGTCTGGGGTTTCGACCGGGAGATCGAAGAGAACACCCTTGACGCTTTCATGCGGCTGTTACGCAACAAGATTGATCTTCCGGGGCGCCCTAAATTGATCCACACCGTGCGCGGCGTTGGCTACATGATTCGCTCGGACGCTCGGTCATAACCAGACTATCATCAGAAAAACAGGATGAGAAAACTCTCCATCGGCATGCGCCTCACACTGTGGTATCTCTTGTTTTTTGCAGTCGCTCAAGTGCTTTTCGGCATCGGCATGTGGTTGATCCTGCGCGATAGTGTTTATGACCTCGTGGATGACGGCCTCGAACAACAGATCGATGACCTAAAGAACTTTCTGCAGTCCCAACCCACGGACCGCTCGCTCGCCAAGCTGAAGGAAGAAGTGAACGAGGCCTACGCCATGGAGCATCCCGGCGATTATCTCGAAATTTATGCGGACAATGGCGAGTTGCTCTATCGATCCCCGTTCTTACAGGCGCATCAGTCGGCGGTGTTATCTCCCGAGCAAGTGATGACGCGGCCCGTCGTGAAAAGCCGCAAAATCAATGGCCGGCATTTTCGTTTTATCTTGCAGAAATTGAATGTCAACAGTCACGTCTACACGGTCGAAATGGGCGCTCTGGCCGAGGATGCGGTCGAGACTCTACATTTGTTCCGTTCTTATCTGCTAATGTTTGCTCCGCTGCTGTTGCTGGTGGCAGCGGCCGGCGGTTACTGGTTGAGCCGGCGAGCCCTTTCTCCTGTAGATGCGCTGGTGCGATCGGCTCGCGAGGTCAGCGGAACGAAACTCCATAGTCGTCTTCAGAAATTGGAAACCGGAGACGAACTCCAGCGCCTATCGGACACCTTGAATCAAATGCTCGACCGGATTGAATCGGCATTTCTGCGGATTACAGAATTCACCGCGGACGCATCCCACGAACTTCGATCACCCGTATCTCTCATTCGGACCGAGGCCGAACTAGCTCTGCGGCGGTCTCGGGGAGAGGCGGAATACAAAGAGTCGCTGCGGCACATTCTGTTGGAGGCGGAACGGACAACCGATCTCCTTGAGCAACTGCTAGCCCTGGCCCGCGCCGATTCGGGGCGCGAAACGCTCCGTCTGCAGCCCGTCGATCTGGGCCAGACACTGCGCAGCGTTGTGGACGGCTGGCATCAGGTGGCCACCATTCGCAGCCTGGAATTTTCCACTAATCTTAACGTCTCAGAACTGTTTGTTTTGGGTGATGAGACCCTGCTCCGCAGGCTGGTCGACATTCTGCTCGACAATGCCTTCAAGTACACGTCCGCGCCCGGCTCGGTGTGCTTGTCGCTCGCGCTGAAAGGCGAGAGCTCTGTGATCACGGTTCAGGATTCGGGAGTAGGAATTGCCGAAGAAGAACAGAGCAAGATCTTTGAGCGTTTTTACCGCATCGACAAGGCGCGGAGCCGAGTACAAGGCGGCGCGGGTCTCGGTCTGGCCATTGCGCAGTGGATCGTCACGCAACACGGTGGTTCGATCGCAGTCGAAAGCCGTTCCAGCGACGGTGCCACCTTCCGCGTAGTGTTGCCGCTAATTGTGGCCCCAGTAAATCCGCTTCCAGTATCCTGATATTCAAAATTCCCAACTGCTGCCGTACAATGGAGCAGCCTTCCGAATGCCGGGATGGCGGAACTGGCAGACGCAGCGGACTCAAAAGCGGATGCCAGCTATCTCATAAGTCTAAGTAAATAAATAACCTCCAGATACGATCGCAGACGCAGGGGATTATTATGTTTTTTTTCTCTTATAAGTCTAAGAAACGAAAGGGACCGGCAAGGCGGAGCGGCTGACACAGCGAACGGAGAAGCTTGAGAGCGGTCTAGAGATCGAGCATTGTTTATTATCATGGCGGAACTGGCAGACGCAGCGGACTCAAAAGCGGATGCCAGCTATCTCATAAGTCTAAGTAAATAAATAACCTCCAGCTACGATCGCAGACGCAGGGGATTATTATGTTTTTTTCTCTTATAAGTCTAAGAAACGAAAGGGACCGGCAAGGCGGAGCGGCTGACACAGCGAACGGAGAAGCTTGAGAGCGGTCTAGAGATCGAGCATGATCCATGTTGGAGCATGGTCGCTCGCGTTTTCCTGCCCACGCGCCCATCGATCAACACCGCCGTCCACGAGGCGGACCGACAAATTCGGCGAAAGCAGAAAGTGATCGAGTCGCATGCCTTTGTCCTTCTGCCACCGTTCAAATTTGTAATCCCAGAATGTCCAGAGCGGCCCGTCCGGATGTAGCTTCCGCATGGCGTCAGTCCAGCCTTGAGCCAGCAAGCGTGCAAACGCCTGTCGGCTTTCGGGTTGGATTAACGCGGTGTTATCCAACGATCGAGTCGGATAAATGTCCTGTGGTGTTGGTACGACATTGTAGTCACCGGCCAGCACCACGGGTGCGCCGCTCGCCATGAGTTCGGCAGCGTGGGCAATGAGGCGCTCAAACCACGCCAACTTGTAATTGAATTTCGGTCCAGGCTGCGGATTCCCATTTGGGAGGTAGATGGAAGTGATCAGGACTCCCTGAACCGCCGCTTCAATGTAGCGAGCTTGATGATCTTCAGGATTTCCCGGCAAGATTGTGCATCAATTCCGTCCTCGACTGACCGTGACTAGCGCGTGACTCTTGCGTTACCCAAAAGGGACAAAAATGAAGCAGGTTCCAGAAGCCTACCCGCACGAACTCTGGTGAACGATGCAGTTGTTCTGTCTTTGACGGCTTGGGGAGCAAAGCGGGGAGCAATCACACCCGAATGAGAGCACGTTTGCCCTACTGAGGTGGTTGCTCCCCAATTGTAAGCGATTGAAACGATTGAAGCGGAAGAGCCCCGGGCGGTTTAGCAAACCGCCGCATTCGGCCACTCTGCCACCTCTCCGGCGGATTTACAGTTTAACACGATGTAGAACTAACTACCTCAGCTTGTCACGGTGGTGCATGGCGCAGT
>Ga0193751_1001454_pt1 | contig 15203 bp, 16 predicted proteins | sample L1c2metaG_FD_143050 | JGI IMG/M metagenome (GOLD analysis project Ga0193751, IMG submission 143050) | Soil microbial communities from a riparian zone of the East river system, Colorado, United States - L1c2 | ecosystem: Environmental > Terrestrial > Soil > Riparian zone | place: USA: East River... | reverse complement strand
AGATTTTTAACGACCAACGCGCGACTCTGATTCTCGCGATTCTCTCGGACAAAGATTTGCGCGGCATCTGCGAAGCTCTTGCGCCAATCGCAGATTCTATCCTTCTTCCAAAAATTCGGAGTGAGCGGGCCGTTGAGCCGACCGAGCTCGCGGAAATTCTCGCAAGCATTCCCTCTTTTTGTAGGGGAGGCGCCTCGCCTGCCGGCAACCGGCCGCCTTCGCAAAGCTCCGGCGCGCCAGGGAGCGATTGCCCTACAATCACGATCGCTTCGTCGTTTGCCGAAGCATTCGATAGAGCTCGCGAGCAAACAGATCCCATTCTCATCGCTGGCTCATTACATTTCGCCGGCGAAGCGCTCGCGTATCTTCAAGGGCGACCCGCCGCCTTCGAAGAATGCGCGCAATAGGTAGGGGCGGTTCACCGAACCGCCCGCGGGCGATTGAGGTCAATCGCCCCTACCTTCGATTCGTGGGAACAACGGCACCGGTTTGCCAACGACATGTCCGTCCGGCAAACCACCCCACTCTGCATCTGCGAGCGAGAAGCGTTCTTCTTTCCCGCTCAACTCCATCTTCCAATTCAGTTGATCGAAGATTCCATGCGCCGCTTTTGGCAATAGGAAGGAAGCGAAAATGGCGATGAAACGAAGGGACTCAGACCAATCGTAGAGCAATCCATCAAGAACATCCTTACTGTCGGGATCCTTCGCTAAGCGCCAAGGTTGCGCTGCATCAATAGTCTGATTGCAAAGCGTAGCTACATTCAGAAGAGATGGAATGGCGGAGTGAACTGCAAATCTCTCCAACGCGTCTCTTGCAACCACAACCTGCTCAGCAGCATACGTTGCGAGATTCGGCAGGTTGGTCGTCATCCAGAATTTACCATCGGCGAGCGTCGTAGCCTGTTTCTGCTCCAAGTTCTCTTGCTCGATCACTCCGGTTTCACTAACAACACGTCGCAACTGCCCGGATCGATATTTCTGAGCCATGTTAATCGTGCGATTCAAGAGGTTACCCAACGAGTTTGCCAAGTCGGCATTGTAGCGTTCGATCAGGCGTTCTTCTGAAAAATCGGCGTCTTTGCCGGTGGCGATGTCGCTCATCAAATAATAACGAAGCGCTTCGGCGCCGTATTTGTCGGCGAGAACGAATGGATCGATGACGTTGCCGGCGCTCTTGCTCATCTTAGCGCCACCGAGATTCCACCAGCCGTGCACCAGCAATTGAGGCATAGCGTCGTCCGGAAATCCGATCGCGTGGAGCATGATCAGCCAGTAAATGCCGTGCGCGGGGACGAGAATGTCTTTTCCGATGATTTGGAGCGTGTCCTTAGACCAGCGATCACGGAATTCCTGCGGCTGCTTTTCGTAATTGTCGATCTTCGGGTCGTAACCGACGAAGCTGATGTAATTAGTCAACGCATCGAACCAGACGTAAGTGACGAAATCTCTGTCGAACGGCAGCTCGATCCCCCAATCCAGCCGCGATTTCGGGCGCGAGATGCAAAGGTCGCCGGAGAGCTTTTCAACTGCATTGACAAGTTCAGTCTGACGAAAATCGGGGACGACCGCGTTCTTCCGTTTCTTCAGATAATCGACGAGCCACTTTTTATGATCGCTGAGCTTAAAATAATAATTTTCCTCCTCCCGAAACTCGACCTGTCCCCATTCCGGACCAAACTCGCCGTCGGGTCCGCGTTCCTTATCGGTAAGAAATTGTTCCTGGCGAATTGAGTAGTAACCGGCCTGTTTGTCCTTGTAGATCTGTTTCTCGTCAAAAAGTCGCTGCAGCATTCCCTGCACGACTTTCTTGTGGCGTGGATCGATTGTCTCCGCCCAGGCGTCGTATTTCACATCGAGCTTCTTCCAAAGGTCGATAAACTTTTGGGTTACGCCTTTGACGAATTCCGCCGGTGGAACGCCCGCCTTGGCCGCTGATTGCTGCACTTTCTGGCCGTGTTGATCGACTCCGGTCAGATAGAAGACTTTTTCGCCTTTGAGCCGGTGATAACGCGCGATCACGTCGGCCAGCACTTTTTCGTAAGCGTGCCCGATGTGCGGCGGCGAATTGGTGTAATCAATCGCCGTTGTGATGAAAAATGTCTTCGACATCGCGCGACAAACTGGCGGACTAATCGTTGTAGGGCAAGCGGTCGCCGCGGCGACCTTGCCCTGCAGAACGTCGGCAGACGGAGCGCCTGCCCTACAAATTACCTGGGAAATCGCCGTGCTATTACAAAGAGGCTTCTCGAGACGCGGTTATTTGTTAAAATGCTAAGGCGATTTCCCGTTCACCTTGCCCACCGAGGCGCCGGTCACTTGGCCGCCGGACGAAACAAAATCGATTTCGTAAATTTTGCCGTCAGCGCCTTTCATGTCCACTGCGGTGGCTGATTTGCCGCCACCGAGTTTTTTCTCTTCGCGGAACTTTAAGGGAGTCAGCGCGAGATCCTTTCCGTTCAATGCGACGTGAAACTTCTTGTCCTTCGAACTCGCGATCTGGCTGTCGAGATAACCTTTTACACCGACTGGAGTAGTCGTCTTGGTTGTTGTCGTAGTAGTCTTTTGCTGCCCACCAGTTGAAGGTGGTGGCGGCTGCGCCTGAGGCTGGGAGTAAGATCCGGACATCTGACCGAAAGCGATCCGAGTAATAAATGATGCGACGACTGCTGCGATAAGAATTCGTGTGTTCATATTTTCTTGCGATTCGAATTGAAAGATAATGGCGGGCGAAGCGTTTAAGCGCAAGCGCCTGGCTATTCTATCTCAACGCCTCCCCGTTGATTTTATGAATCTTGACGCCAGTCACCTGTGAACCTGTCGTCACAAAATCGATGTCGTAAATCCTGCCGTCATCGCTCTTCATATCGATACACGTCGAGGTGCTGTCGGCGCCGGTGCTCTTTTGAGCCCAAACGTGGAACGGTGTAAGAGCGAGATCCCTTCCCTTCACCGTAAAGCGAAATTTTTTGTCTTTGGAGTTCGCGACCTGGCGATCGAGATAAGCTTTGACGTCGGGAGGAGGCACAGGCGTAGGCGTCGGTTTCGCCTGAGTCGGCGCAGGCGTGGAGGTGGATCTCGGCTGGATCGAGGTCGCTGTTCTCCGCGGCGGCGCTGGCGACTGAGCTTGCACCGGCGTTGTCTTCGGCGTCGGTGTTGGCGACTGGGAATTCGTCCGGCTGTATTTCATTTGGCTGAACGTAATCTTGGCAACGAACAACGATGCTACGGTTGAGACAATGATCCGTGTGATCATAAGACGACCCGTTTGAATTGTAATCTTTGAGATCGGAAAGACAATTTGTCGTGCAGTTAAGAGACTGAAAACAACAAAATTCGGATTTCTCGATTAATCCATGTGCGCCATCATCTTTGGCCCACCCGTTTGCAAGAATCGCGCAACGAGAAAAGCAGCTATTGCAAGAAAGACAACGTTCAGGACAGTCGTGTAATTGAATGCGATGGAGGTTTCGACAACCTGCGCGCTTCGGTGCTGCGGAATTAATCCCAGTAGATTGAAAAGAAACTCAATAATTAACGCAGCACCCGCCATCGCAATGTAAAAAACGCCGACGATGAACGCGGTCACTTTCCAGCCGTAATATTTGCGATAGATGTCGATGATCGGAACAATGATCAGGTCGGCGTAAATAAATGCGATCACGCCGCCAAAACTGATACCGCCATTCCAAAGAACTGCCGCAAGCGGGATATTGCCGACCGAGCAAACGAAGGACAGGACCGACACGATGGGACCCACCAGCGGTCCCCACAAAGTCGCCGCCACCGGATGCGAAGTTAAGAAAAATGTTTTCCAAAAATCCTGCGACACCCAGGCGGCGAGGGCGCCGGCCAGCAAAAGCCCAATCACGATGTCTTTCCAAACAGCAATCACATCCATCACGAAGTAGTGGCTTGTGGCAGTGATGCCTTCGGGAGACCTAAGCCGTTGCCAGAGCGAACCGCCTTCTTCGACACTCATGTCCATTTCAGCGTGACCCTCCATCACGCCCTTAATCCCTTTGTCGGCTTGTTCTCTCGCTTCCCGGACAAGCTTCCGGGAAAGGAGAATTCTAAAAAGCACCGCGATGATGACGACCATCACCAGCCCGCCGGCGAACTCAGCGAGCGCAAATTGCCAGCCCATCAGCACGATGAGAATGATGCTCAGCTCTGCAACCAGGTTAGTGGAAGCAAGCTCGAATGCCATCGCGGCCGTGAAATCGGCGCCTTTGCGAAAAATCGATCGCGCCAGCGAGACGGCGGCGTAGGAACAAGAAGACGACGCGGCGCCGAGGCCGGTGGCAATGGCGAGACTTTTCGGCGAATCGTTCGGCAACAGTCTGCTCATCTCTGCTTTTGAAACGACTGCCTGCACCGCACCCGACAGTCCGAATCCCAAAATCAAGGGCCACAAAATTTCCCAGAACATGGCAAACGCCATCCAGAGCGCGTGTCTAAGTGCAGAAACTAGATTGATCATAGCTTACCGAAAATTTTTCGGCCGGACCAGTGGATAGCGTGGATGCACTTTTGCCTTTCGTCAGCACCATCAGCTCGACGCCCGTGCTGTCGATCTTGATTCATAATCTGATTTAGCCGGGATGATGATGTGTCTGAGGCTCTGGTGCCGATGGCGTTGCCTGCACATCGATATCATCGCGGCGCAAATCATCCACAGCCGCAATATTCGCGACGGTTCCTTCCGGATGTTTATACCAACCGGGATCTTCATATGAAGTAATTCCCTCGCGGATTTTTATCACGGTAAACATTCCGCCCATGGCAATGTAATCAAACGGCCCAGGGCCGCCCATCATCGGCAAACTATTTCGCGGCATCGGCATTCCCATTGTTCCCATGTCGGCCATTCCGGTTTCCCCCATTGTCATATAACCGGGCAGAAGCGAGCTGCGGATTTTCTCGTCCAACTTGCCAGGCTTAACGCCGATCATGTTGGGAAATTTGTCGCCCATCTGCGTCATGGTGTGATGCGTCATGTGGCAATGCACCGGCCAGTCGCCGGGGTTATCGGCGATGAATTCGATAACGCGCGCGCTGCCCACTTGAACCAGGACGGTCGTTTCGACTTGCTGCGCCGACTCTGGAATTTGACCACCATCAGTTTCAACCACGCGACACGTGTGTCCGTGCAAATGCATCGGGTGATGATCCATCGCGCTCAGATTAACGAAACGAATGCGCACGCGATCGCCGAGTTTTGCGACCATCGGCTCTGTGCCGGGGAAAATGCGTGCATTCATCGAGAAGATATTGAAATCGGTCATTTCGTTTGGATTTGGGCGCATCGTGCCGGTATCGATGCGCCATTCGCTCAGCATGAACGCGAAGTCGCGGTCGACGCGATATTTCGGATTGCGCGGATGAATTACAAATAACCCCATCAAACCCAGCGCCATCTGCGTCATCTCGTCGTGATGCGAGTGATACATGTGTGTGCCGTACTGTTTGAGGGTGAATTCGTACTTAAACGTCTCGCCCGGTTTAATCGGCGTTTGAGTTAATCCACTGACGCCGTCCATTCCGTTCGGCAAAATGATTCCGTGCCAATGAATGCTCGTCGCTGCAGGTAGATTGTTTGTAACGTAAATCCGAACGCGATCGCCTTCCACCGCTTCAATCGTCGGTCCGTGGACACGACCGTTGAATCCCCAGCAATACGCTTCGAGACCCGGCGCGAACTCGTGTTTTACTTCCTCGGCGACGAGGTGATAAACCTTCGCGCCGTCGATGATCTTCCACGGCAATGAAACATTATTCGGAGTAATGACCGGCGTGTAATCGCGGCCCGGTTGCGCCAGTGGAACTGGCGTCGCAGTCGTTGAAATGGTCTGCGCCGAGGCCGGAACAATACTGCGTAACAATGAAACGCCGCCGGCCGCGGCTGCTGTCCCGCTTAAAAATTTTCTTCGCGTGATCATAATTTTATCTCCCGTGCACGACTTCTTTGCTTTCGGAGAGCTGAAGCAGCTTTCCGTTGAGCGAACCGCCCACCGCTTTTTCCAATTCGGCGCGCGCGACCCAATAATCGCGTTGCGCTTCGACGGACTGCCGCGCGGCGTTCACTTCCTCCTGTTTCGCCCGCAACAGATCAAACAAACTGATTTGCATCGCGTTGTATTGAAGCTGGGATTCCTCGATAATTCTGTGACGCAAAGGCAACACTGTTGATCGGGAATAATCGACCATCGCGCGCGCATTCAGCATCCGATCGCGCGCCGATCGCACCTCCGAACGAATTTGCACGGCGAGACCGAGGTAACGTTGTTGAAGCTGGCGAACCCTGGCTTCGGTGCGCGCTTTAACGCCTTGTCCGAAATTAAAAATCGGAATGGGAATCCTTATGATCGGTCCGGTCGAATGCTCTTTCTGAATTTCGTGAACATAACGGCCACCGATTTCGATTTGCTGCCCGATTTCCTGAAAGCGCGCGAGCCCGAGACCTTGCGCGACGCCCAGCGTTTCAAATCGCAGCGCGGCAAGATCGAGACGTTGCTCGATCGCGCGCGACTCCAATCCGCTCGTCCCGATTTCTTTTTCCGGCGGATCGGGCAAACGCGGCGCGATGGTCCAGTCGGTCTGCTCGCCCCACACTCCCATCAACCTGTTTAATTTCTCGCGACTTTCGATTGCCAATGCCTGCCCTTTCGACAGATCGAGTTTTGCCTGAACATGCAACGCTTCTTCGCTCGCAAGATCGACATCTCGCGTGTTGCCGGCCTGATGAAGTTGCAATGCCGCTTCGGCCGAAGCCGCCGCGGCTTTCTCAACTTCAACGCCGAGATCGCCGAGTTGCAGATTGCCTTGATGTTCGTAGAACGCCGCGCGCACTTTCGCCGCGATTTTTAAAATTTCATTTCCAACACGCGACTTCGCTGCTTCCAGTTGCGCTTTCGCCGCGCGTTTGCGTATTGGCAGGAAGAGAATGTCGATGAATTGCGTCACCAGTTCCGCTTCCAATGCCTGCCCGGGGAAGCGCCGCTCAATTGAGAAGAGAGGATTTCTCAGCAGCCCCGCTTCGATCACATCGGCCTGCGCAATCCCGATCTCTTCGTACACTCCTTGCAATTCATGATTGTTGAGCAGCGCGAGCTGAACTGCAGAGTTCGGCGTCAGCGACCGTTTCAACAGTGATCGCACGTAAGCTTCCGCTTCGGCATCTTGCGGTGTGCCTCGATTCCACTGCACGCGTTTGCTCGTCCGCGACAAAACCGTCCCGGAAACGTCGTTGAATGATTCGTCTAGAGACGCGGCCCAACAAAGGTTCGGTATGAGAACGGCCGCCAAGCAAACAATCGTTTTCATTTCGGTGGCGCGCCTTCTTTCTTGATCAACGTCGTCCCGCAGATCGGACACTTGTCCGGCTTGTCAGCATGGATTTGCGGATGCATGGGGCACGTATAGTGAAAATCTTGCGACTGCGTTTGCTCCGACTTCTCTTTCATTTCTTCCGAAGTCTTCTTCATCTCCTCGGAAGTTTTCTTCATCTCATCAGCGACAGCTTTTTCTTCCGTGTTAGCATTTGTTTGCGGCGGCATCTCCTTGTGACCTTCCATCTTCATGCCTGGCATATTGCTCATGTCATGGTGCATCGTCTCGGCACTCTTCGCGCTGCTCGCGGTTTGGCTCAGTTCCTTTTGGATCGCAACCGTTGTCTCATCATGGACGAGGAGATTGTTAGGCCGGTTGTCCGAAATACGCGCTTGAGGATCGGGCGCATTGCTCACAGGCAAAGACGGTGGAGTTGTGGATGTACACGCCACAAGAAATCCAGTCGCGAAAATCCAACAGACCGATTGCTTCGCGCTAACGCGGATGCTCATCATGTTTGTGCTCTGGCGATGACGCCGACGGACTCGCATTAGGAGTTGCCGACGGACTCGCGCCGCCAGCGGCTTCTAATTGTTTGCGGCTGGCTTCGAGCTGCAGCCTACTCGCTTCGAGTTGCAGGCGACTGGCCTCAAGCTGCTTCCGCTCTTCGTCTGTCTTCGGCTGCTCGCCAGCGGGTTGCTGCGTTTGCTCGTGCTCCGCATGTTCCATTTGCTGGCTCGCTGGATTCGGAGCTTTTTGCTCTTCGGCGTGCTCATGTTCATCGCCGTGATGGTGGTGTTCGTCGGCGCGCGCTTGAGGTGGCGATTCAAAACGAAATTCTTTGTGGCGAACGTGACCGCCGGCATACGCGATGTAACCGCCAGTGCCGAGAGTGACACCTCCCAACACGAGTGTGCCGACCGTGATCGCGAACGACGTGCGCGGCCATTTCAGGACTGCACCGACTCCAATGGCTGCCACGGCAGCTAACACATAAAAGAGCCAGATCATTTTCTCCCCGCGCGCCATATGCTCGTCGAGCCATTGCTCGCCCGCGGGATCCGACATCGCTTTCACGGAATCATAAGCAGCCTCACCATACTGATAGGTCGGCCACGCTGATAACGCGCTGACGAAAACAAGGATCAGCGCGGCAATTGTGACGCGTTGGTTCCGCAAAACCAAGGCGAGCGCGAGCGCCAAAACTCCGATCGCGAGTCCGTAAACCGGCATCGGGTTAATCAGAACATGCAGATACCCGGGATCGCTTAGATGTTGCCAAAGTGTGTTCATTGGTATTCCAGCGCCCGATGCCAGCCGCTACAGAGGTCCGAACCAGGAAGTTGCCCAGCTCTTCATCTGTTTGATTTCGTTTTGCTGATCCTTCGCGACTTTTGTCGCGAACTCTTTTAGCTCGGGATGCGTGCTCTTATTTTCAGCCTGCTCCGCCATCTCGACCGCCATGTGATGATGTTTCGGCATCATCTCCACAAACGCCTTGTCGAAATCGGCATCTTTTTTCGCCTGCAACATCGACATGTGCGGTTTCATCTCTTTGTCGGCTGCTTCGTTCGCGACTTCTCTTGGAGTGGTTTTGTACCAATCAGCCAACCACTTAGTCATCTGATCGATTTCCTGCTGCTGAGTGGTGATGATCTTGCCCGCAAGCTCCCGAAGCTCGGGCCGTTTAGTATGGTCGCTGACCAGTTTAGCCATCTCGACCGCGCTACGATGATGCTGAATCATCTGCTGCAAGAAGCTTTGCTCGAACTCCGCGCCCTTTAATTTCTCAAGCGAAGCGTTCATAGCGTCAACTTGTCCGTTCGGGTTGTGGCCAAAGGCGACGGTTGCCGTGATTAACGTGAACGCCGCGATGAGCGGCACGATGTTTTTTGTTTTGTTGTTCATATTATTTCTGAATTTCTCCGCAGCCGATCATCTCTTTTCCGCCATACGGATTGGAGATGGTTGTCGATGTTTGGACCCAGTCCTTGTTTAGCATTGGGCAATGCGCGACGTGATAGCCGCTTTGACCCGCCGTTACCGTCTTGGCTTGCGCGCTGAGTTTTTCGAATCCAGCACGCGCATCCTTTAACGAATTTGCCTTAGCGATATCGTTTCCCGACTCGCCCAGTTCAGTTGCGGCCGCCTTTGCGCCCGACAAATCATCGGCGGCTAAAGCGGTATGAATTTTCTCATAACCGGTCAGGAACTTTTTGTCCTGATCCGAAAGATTGGCAGCATCTCCGAACGACGCGCTCAGTCCGAGCGCAATCGCCGCGAAAAGCAGCGTTGTAAGTTTGTGTTTTGGTATCTTCATTTTTTTGGTTGTGCTTGAATTACAGTTGTAAATGAAACGGCAGCGCAGTGCGCGGCCGAGAGGTGCAGGCGCGACGCAACAGCGGCGCGCTAGAAAAGAGCAGACGCGCGCAAGAACCCTGCGAACAGGATGCGCCGCGTCAGCTCAGAGAAACCGGGGGAGCGTGAGCAAGGATGCTCCGCTGCAAAACAGATTCCGCGAATGAGCCGGCAAATGGTGGCCCGGTATCAAGCTCCAGTGGTGAAAGCTGCGTGTTAACCGCGGAAATTAATTCGGCAACAATCCAATCCTGAATTGGAACGAAATTTTTGCTCTCAACCTCAACAACCTTCGCTTCGCTGGTAATTGTCGCGCGCAGCGTCTTGCAGCAAGGCATCTCCTCGCTGCTCTTCTTCGACGGCGTTGGCTGATTCCCGTGACAATGCATCGGCGCCACCGCACAGTGTGCTTTGGCAATCAACCCGCCCAGTGCGCAATGGTTCGAGATCGAAAACCACGCCGCGACAGTTGCCAGGACTATCCAGATGCGAACGACCTTACCGGGCGTGTACCTCATTGCCCTTCTTCGATCAACCTAAAGCCCGAAATGTTCAAATGTTTTCTTCCTCGCCTAAAGAATCCCGACACTAAGGAACTCTCCTTCCGTGCTCCGCCTTTTTTTCTCTGAGCTCTCGGACTACTGATTCTCCTCGCTTTTCGCCCGACCAACCACCCCGCATGCGACTCGGTCGCCTGAGTCACCACTCGGCTGCGTCTTTAAATCGTCGGGTTTGGCGTGGACAATCACTGCCCGGCCAACAATTGATAGTTTGTCGTTCGCCAGCGACATCCTGTGATCCAGATAAGTGAGCTTGGCCGCGCCAGAGGCGTCCGCTTCAACATTACCCATGTCACCGAGGTGACGTTCTATCGCGTCGGCACCGCCATGCGGCTTGTTCGTTGGATTGAAGTGCCCACCCGCAGAACCTGCATCGGGCGCGCTGCAATCACCAAATTCGTGAACGTGAAAACCATGCTTGCCAGGGGTGAGTCCCGTAATCACCGCATCCACGCGCACACCATCTTCAACTTCAGTAAATGTCACCGTTCCGGTCACGTTATTGCCGGCTGTCGAGCGGAGCACAGCAATGGCCTTTAAGGGCGGCGATGCTCGGTTCGCCGTAGATTGACCACTAATCACAGCAGGTGACAAAAAAGTCAGCGCGATCAAGTAGGTAGCTAACGACGATTGCACATACATATATTTCGCCTTTCCGTGTCGTATCGAGCGCATACCAAGTACCTTGCTGAAAACAATCAGCACGGCTGCTAAAACAAACAAGCCCAACCAAATCTTTGTCACCCTATTAGGTTCGACCCTTTTTTAATTACCGGTGTTCAAAGAGCGCTGGTCGACGGTGTGCTCTGTCGGCGAATGGAGAGCAACGCGGAGCCGTGATGTGCACCGGAAAGAAACCGCTAGTGCAACCGAGATTCGGCCAGCTCTTCTTTGCGCAACGCCCGTAGGCTTCGAGCACGGTGGATGTGCTCCGCATCAACTGAAAGAAATTAATACGCGGGCGCGCGGGAGGATTACGGAGCTAAAACTCAACCTCGATCACGAACCGCACGAAATCCTCGCGATTTTGATCGAACCCTTTTGAGTATCCAGCCTTGAATGTAATGTCGTGCGGAAACGCGAGCCAGATTTGTGGGATTACCGCGCCGCCGCGCTCGTGCACATCGTATTTCAGCTCCGAGCCAAAACGAAACAGTTTTGTTGCATTGTAGCGCGCACCGGAAGCGAGCCCAACGCCGGGTGCGCCGCGATTTACCGGCAATTCCTCCGCCACGTTGAGCGTAAAATTCAACTTGGCAAAATCTTTCGACAGAATAAGACGCGGTTCAAGACCATATTGATAGTGACCATTTTCTAAACGCCGCGTATTCGCCTCCGCCGACAAAGCGAGGTCGATCGGCCAATCACCTTCCTCGGCAAAGCGACATCGAGTTTCAAGGCGCGCAGAATCGAAATTCGCTTTGCCGCTGTCCGGATCATCGACTGTCATTCGTCCATCGACCATCAAGTGATCCGTGATTCCGTACTCGAGCGCGACATTGTGCCGTGTGAAATCGCCTTCTGGTCGTGTGCCGTAGTCAAACCAGTATTCCGGCTCCATCGCATGTTGCTCCACCGTCTGGAAAACCAGGGTTTCATCGATGTAATCTTCGCGATGTGCGCTGGCGATGGGAACGAAACAAGCGAGCAACGGCAGCGCGATACAAAAATAGAGGCGCCAACGACCGTTCGGCATGGAGAGAAGAATCGCAGGCAAAAACGGATTCACAAGTTCCGGCGGTTTCCTGGCGGCCCGAAGCAGAAGCAATAGAGTGAATCGTTGATGTAGAGGCGTAGTCTATCAAATGACAACCACCATCCGTGAGAAGACCCTACACAGATTGTTTCTGATCAGCGTCTGGATCAAAGGGGCTGCCGGCCTGTTGGAGACCATCGCGGGAGTTCTTTTCTTCTTCGTCACCCCGAAAGCCATCGAGGCTTTTGTCGTTTTACTGACAGCGCCGGAGTTGTCCGAAGATCCCAACGATTGGATTGCCACTAGGATCAGCCGCGCCGTCCACCATTTTTCTGCCGATACCGCGTTGTTCGCAGGTGCCTATCTTGTCATTCATGGCCTGATCAAGCTTTTCCTCGTCGCGAGCCTGTTGCAAGGAAGGTTATGGGCATATCCGCTGTCGCTTTGGTTCCTGGCCGCGTTCATCGTTTACCAATGCTATCGCTACATGTACACTCATTCGATCTGGCTTGTTCTGTTAACGGTGATCGACATGGTTGTGGCGTTTTTGATCTGGCATGAGTATCCATCACGCAAACAGATGTGTGCAGCCGCTCACTAAACTAACGGGCGCGGAAAGACGACTTTTTCTCCGATCGAGCGTTCTTCATTTTTTGCTAGCGCTTGGCTGAGATCGCGGACAAAATTAAAGCCTATGAAAACTTACACGAAGATCCTGTTTTCAATTCTGGCGGCGGTGATTTGCACGACAGCGTTTGCGGCGGACAAGCCAGCCGGCTGCAAAAAGAGCGGCAAGAACTGTCCCATGAACGACAACAAGGAATGCACTTGCGGGAAGGCGTGCGACTGCAAGGCTCCAAGTAAACCTAAGTAAGCCGAGCGTTTCGCTCGAGACTCGAAAAGATCGACAATCGGTTAGACTCTGTGTTCGTGGGTGCACGGTTGCCCGCGCAAGCCGCTGATCGCTTCGCGCAGGATAATCGGCACCATGCAAAGCGCTGCGACCGGATCAGCCCACCACCATCCGAAAAGTGCGTTGAGGCCCAAGCCGCCTAACAAGATCACCGCCAGATAAGCGCAAATGTCGCTTTGGTGGGAATCGGCGTGCAGTGCGTGGCTCTGAAGATTTGCGGCCGCGCGACGTTTGGCGCGTGCAAGCAGCGGCATAACGACGACGCAAGCGGCCGCGTAAACGATTCCAAGATAAGTAACACGTGGTAACGAGTGCGTGAGTAGATGCTTGAGCGCTTCGAAGCTCACGTAAATAGCAAGCGCGAGAAAGCAAACGCCAACCAACCGGTGCGCAAATACTTCTCGATCTTCCGCCGCCGGAGCGTCATTTAGCCGCCACACCAGCACTAGACTGGATGCAACTTCGATTACCGAATCAATTCCAAAGCTGATCAGGGCGACACTACCGGCAATTACACCGGCAATAATTCCGACGATCGATTCAAGCGCTGTCCAGCCGATGCTTAGAAATTCAATCCTTCGGCCAGCTCGACGACGAACGGCCAGAGTTTCTCCAGGTTCAGCGCTCATTTTCAGATCACTTCATGTCGCAACAGCACTCGTCGTAACTTTTCTTGGTCAGCTTGCAATAGAACTTGCCGTCCGCCATTTCACAACAGCACTTGTCCATCGTCTTGCCTGTTACGCGGCAAGTCATCTTCTGTCCGGCTCCAAACGCCGAACTTGCCAAGATCGCAAGACTGAGACCAACGCTTAAGATCGAATTCTTCATATCGTCACCTCCCTTCTTCAATTAATCGAAACCAACTTCGGCAGGCAACTCGCGTCGCCGCCAGACTAAATAGATGATCGGATAAATTAGCAGTTCAAGCAACGCGCTGGTGATTATTCCTCCGATCATCGGGGTGGCAATACGCTTCATCACATCGGCGCCGGCCTGCGTGACCGGTGACCACATGATTGGCAGCAATCCGAACAAGATTGCGCAGACAGTCATGATCTTTGGGCGGACGCGACCGACCGCGCCTTCGAGAATGGCATCATGCAAATCGCGCATGTTGTTCATGCGTCCTTCCGCTTTGAATTTTTCCCAGGCATGATCCAGGTACAGCAGCATGACCACGCCGGTCTCGGCATCGAGACCAGCGAGCGCAATCAAGCCGACCCAGACGGCAACACTCATGTTGTAGCCGAGCAGCCAGAGCAACCAGAATGCACCGATGAGTGAGAACGGCACCGCTAACAGCACAATCGCGGTTTTGATTACCGAGCGGGTGTTGATGTAGAGGAGAACGAAAATGATCAGCAGCGTGAACGGGATAACGATCTTCAGTCGTGCCTTGGCGGCTTGCAGGTATTCAAACTGTCCCGCCCACTCGACGTAATAGCCAGGCGGATACTGAATGCCCTGGCCGATCTGTTGTGAAGCCTTTCGCACATAGCCGTCGATATCGCTCGTCGTGATGTCGACAAAGACGAAGCCAACCAGCTTGCCGTTTTCGCTGCGTACCGACGGCGGGCCGGTCTTATAACTAATGTCGGCTAAAAGCGCGATCGGCACTTGCGCGCCGGTCGGGGTGGCAACGAGCACTCGTTTCAGGGCATCGATGTCTTCACGGAAATCCCGCGCGTAGCGAGCGTTGACTGGATAACGCTCGCGGCCTTCCACTGTGGTCGTGATATTTTTCCCGCCGATGGCTGTCTCGATAATGTCGTTTACGTCGCCGACTTTAAGACCGTAACGTGCAGCTGATTCGCGGTTGACAACGAAATCGAGGAAATAACCGCCGACCGTGCGCTCGGCGAACACGCTGCGCGTATTCGGCAAGGTCGAAAGCTCTTTCTCGATCTGCACCGCGAGCTTTTGGATTTCGCCGAGATCAGGGCCGAAAACTTTCACGCCAAGCACTGTCCTAAAACCGGTCGTGAGCATTTCGGTACGCGTCTGGATCGGCATCCAGAAAATGTTCGCCATGCCCGGCGTTTTGATGTTGGCGTTGACTTCGGCGAGCAGCTTGTCCCACGTCATTCCCTTGCGCCATTGATCGGACGGTTTGAGTGCGACAATGGTCTCGAACATCGATAACGGCGCCGGGTCGGTCGGTGTCTCCGCTTGTCCGGCCTTGCCAAACACGGTCGTGGCTTCGGGAATCTTTTTTAGTTGTCGATCTTGAATCTGAAGAATCTTCGTCGCCTCAGTAATCGACATGCCCGGCACGGCGGTCGGCATGTAAAGCAGTGTGCCCTCGTTCAGTGGCGGCATGAATTCGCTGCCAAGCCGACCGA
>Ga0193751_1001453_pt1 | contig 15203 bp, 14 predicted proteins | sample L1c2metaG_FD_143050 | JGI IMG/M metagenome (GOLD analysis project Ga0193751, IMG submission 143050) | Soil microbial communities from a riparian zone of the East river system, Colorado, United States - L1c2 | ecosystem: Environmental > Terrestrial > Soil > Riparian zone | place: USA: East River... | reverse complement strand
GATAAGGACGACGTCGAAGCCGGCCCATGGGTGCAGGTTTCGCGGATGGCCAATCCGCTGGTCAACGAGCTCATCATCGGAACCGACACCAAAGACAAGTGGAACATGACCGATCCGAGCGATGAAGCCCAGTTCCTGAATTTCTATCTCAGCTCCCGAACCGCGACGGCAATCAATCTCCGTTTCGGTCTGACGATTCCCACGACCAACCGAACGGACCTGGTCAACGCACTGCTGAAGTATCCGTCGCAGCCGCAGACGGGCACCTGCGGGCGGAACGACTGCTCGGAACTGCTGCGGCTCAATCTGGCCGTTCCCCCGACGCAGCCTGCGCAGCAGCGTCGGCTGTCGGTCCTGGCGGGCGACAACGCCGGCTGGCCCAACGGGCGTCGACCCAACGACGACGTGACCGATATCGTTCTGCGCGTGGTTGCGGGGAAACTGCTGGGCGTGCCGACGGGCAACCTGTTGCTGGGTGACGGCGTGAACTTCAACATCGGCGCCGAGGGCAACAACCTGACCCCGAACGGCATCTATACCGTGTTCCCATACCTGCCGACACCGCACGACGGCAGGAATCGTCGCCATATCGATTGCGGCGAACCGGGCGCCAATCCCTGCAACTAGCGATCCGAACGGCCGCGTCTCGCCGCGGACACGACAACGCGCCCGGCCACAAAAGCCGGGCGCGTTTCATCCTGCTGCGACATCGCCGTCGTCACGAACGACTGGGCCAGGGAATTGCGCGCCGCGGTCTCGAGCGCTGTGTTGTATGTCATCGAATCGTACGATCCGTCGGGACCGTCTTCCCACCTGATCTTCGGCGCTTTCGGCCACAGCCCACCGGACGCGCAACTCGCAAAACTTCGGGCCGGGTAAACTCCGGCTATGAGCGAACAGACACGGGTTGGTCACTCGAAGGATGGTCCTTTGTCCAAGGACATAGAGGGATTCCATTTCCTGGCCGAGCTTGCCCTGGATATGCGGTCTTCGTGGAACCATGCCGCAGATCAATTGTGGCTGAAGCTGGATCCTGTGCTGTGGGACCTCACGCATAACCCCTGGGTCGTCCTGCAGACCGTCTCGCGGGAGAAGCTCCAGCGTGTCCTAGCGGATCCCGATTTCCGCAAGAACGTTGACGACCTGGTGCAAGCCAGGCGGGATGCTGCGCAGGAACATGCGTGGTTTCAGCAAACGTACCCGCAATCGCCGCTGCGCAGCCTTGCGTATTTCAGTATGGAATTCATGTTGAGCGAAGCGTTGCCCATTTACTCGGGCGGACTTGGCAACGTCGCCGGCGATCAGCTCAAGGCCGCCAGTGACCTGGGTGTGCCCGTGATCGGCGTGGGACTGCTGTACCAGCAAGGCTATTTTCGCCAAGCGATCGACAAGAATGGAGCGCAACAGGCTCTCTTTCCGTATAACGACCCCGGACAGTTGCCGATCACACCTTTGCGCCAAGCGAACGGCGAGTGGCTGCGGTTGGAGATCGCCTTGCCTGGGTACTCGGTTTGGCTGCGTGCCTGGCAGGTCCAGGTCGGCAGAGTGAAGCTGTACCTGCTGGACAGCAATGACGCGGCGAACTTCCCCGTTCACCGAGGGATTACCAGCGAGCTCTATGGTGGCGGGCCGGAGCTTCGCCTCAAGCAGGAACTGCTCCTCGGGATCGGCGGATGGCGACTGCTCGACGCGCTTGGCATCAAGCCCGAGGTCTGTCATCTCAATGAAGGGCACGCGGCCTTTGCCGTGCTGGAACGTGCCCGCAGTTTCATGCGCGAGACCGGGCAGCCCTTCGACGTCGCGCTGGCCGTCACTCGAGCGGGGAATCTCTTCACCACCCACACGGCAGTGGCCGCCGGCTTTGACCGTTTCGCTCCGGCCCTCATCGAGCAATACCTCAGCCGCTATGCTGTGCGGAGGCTCGGCATAACGATCCACGATTTGCTCGCCCTGGGCCGCCAGAACCCGGACGACTCGTCGGAAAGTTTCAACATGGCATATCTGGCTGTCCGCGGAAGCGGAGCGGTCAATGGTGTGAGTCGCTTGCACGCAGAGGTGAGCAGGCAAATCTTTGAGCCTCTCTTTCCACGCTGGCCGCAGGACGAAATCCCGGTCGGACATGTGACCAATGGAGTCCACGTGCCGACGTGGGACTCGGCTCCAGCCGACAAGCTTTGGACGGAGGCATGTGGCAAGGAGCGTTGGCTGAGTGCAACCGAAACCCTGGCGGCGCACATTCGTGGCGTTTCCGATGCCAGCCTTTGGCAATTTCGCAGCGCCGCCCGCAAGTCTCTTGTCGAATACGCTCGCGGGCGATTGTCCCTGCAACTGAGCACCTCAGGCGCGTCGCCCGAAGCGGTTGAAGGTGCGAAGTCTCTATTCGATCCCAACGCATTGACGCTGGGCTTTGCGCGACGCTTCGCAACCTACAAGAGACCGAACCTGCTGTTGCACAATCCGGCGCGTTTGCTGCGCCTTTTGGCTGATCCTGAGCGCCCGGTGCAACTCATCATTGCCGGCAAGGCCCATCCCGAGGACAAGGCGGGACAGGACTTGATCCATGAATGGATAACTTTCATCCGTCAGTCAGAGTTCCGACGCTACATCGTCTTCCTGAGCGACTACGACATGCTGCTGGCGGAGCGCTTGGTGCAGGGGGTGGACGTATGGATCAACACGCCCCGGCGACCCTGGGAGGCGAGCGGAACGAGCGGCATGAAGGTGCTCGTCAATGGAGGCATCAATCTCTCGGAGCTCGACGGCTGGTGGGCGGAAGCCTATGCGCCCGAGTTAGGGTGGGCGCTGGGGGACGGCCGCGAGCACGGCGACGATCCTGCCTGGGACGCTATCGAAGCCGACGCCCTCTACGAGCTGCTCGAGCGGGAGGTGATTCCGGAGTTTTATACCCGAGACAAGAGTGGGATTCCCTCCGCATGGGTCACGCGGATGCGGGAAAGCATGGCGCAGTTGACGCCGCGTTTTTCCGCTAACCGCGCCGTGCGCGAATACACCGAGCAACACTACCTTCCGGCCGCAGCCGCCTACCGCGACCGCGCTGCCGATAAAGGCGCAGCCGGCCTGGATATGGTTAACCGGCGGCGCGCTCTGGATCAGAAATGGAGCGCACTGCGCTTCGGCGAAATGAAGGTTGACACCGATGGCGGTCAACACGTATTCGAGGTCGAACTGTATCTCGATGACCTCGACCCTGTTGCGGTGCGTGTCGAACTCTATGCCAATGGCGGTAACGGTATCGCATCGGAGCGAGTGGAGATGGAGCGCGTGCGGCAACCGGTGGGCGCAACTCATGGCTACGCCTATCGGGCACGCGTGCCTGCATCCCGCCCGGCGACGGACTATACGGCGCGCGTGATACCGCGCTTCGATGGCGTTGCGATTCCACTGGAAGACGCACGAATCCTGTGGCAGCGATGATCCGATCGACGGAAGACGATGAAGAGAGCGGCCGCATTCACCGGCGCGCTACAGCCGATCGTGCTGTTGAGAGGATTCGAACCTTGGGAGCCCTGCAATGATCACCGTCATAGGCTTTGCGGGCAGCTTGCGCCGAGGCTCGTACAATGCAGCGGTGCTTCGCGCCGCTGGCTCGCTGATGCCCTCCGACAGCGAACTTCGCATCGAGTCGATAGCAGGCATTCCGCTTTACAACGGCGACGACGAGGCCGCGCACGGTGTTCCCGACCTTGTGTCACGTTTGAAGGACGCGATCACCGCTGCTGACGGCTTGCTGCTCGTTACCCCGGAATACAACAACAGCATTCCGGGTGTTGCGAAGAACGCGATTGACTGGTTTTCGCGGCCGCCACGCGACATCGCTCGCGTATTTGGCGGCAGGCCCGTGGCAATCGCTGGCGCCTCACCGGGCGGCTTCGGTACGATCCTGTCGCAGAATGCGTGGCTGCCCGTCTTTCGGACCCTGGGAGCGGACCTCTGGTCTGGAGGGCGTCTTCTCGTATCGCGCGCGGGTGGCGTCATCGACGCGAACGGTGAGATCACCGACGCTGCTACCCGCGACAACATTCGCAAGTTCATGGAGGGCTTCGTCGCTTACGTTCGCAGGCGAAAGCAATCGACAGCCTGAGTACGTGTTGACAGCTGGCCTTACGCCAAATCCTGACGCGTAGAACGGCCTGCAAGCTAGGCGCAACCCAGTCTTGCGCTTCCTGCCAAAAATGACTATAATAGATGCCAATTGGCAAAGAAAGTAACTTACCATGGCTATTCGCTCAGCTGCCGAAAAGGCATTTCAGTCGGTAGAGAATGTGCTTGGGGGAAGGGGGGTATTGGGCACTAAACGACATTCGTCATTGGACTGGGTTGGGATGATCCGCGAGGGCATTCCGGCGGCGGCAGTGGAGTCCGTGCTTAGCGCTGTGCACGTATCTCAATCGGAGCTTGCTCAGGCTCTTGGTATCCCTGAGCGCACTCTCGCGCGTCGGAAGCGAGAAGGCATCCTGAACAGCGAAGAATCGTCGAAGCTGCTCCGCTTGGCTCGGGTTATGAGCCGCGCGAGTGAAGTCTTTGATGGCGCTGCAGCCGCAATCGATTGGCTCAAGTCGCCGAATGCAGCGCTGCGCGGTAATGCGCCGCTGAATCTGCTCGATACCGATATCGGCGCCGAAAGCGTGCTCGATACGTTGGGACGCATTGAACACGGAGTGTTCGCGTAGCCGGCAATGCTGATTGTCTGGCGGATCACCACGGCTAGGTTTGCGCGGTCTGCCTTTTCCGGAGAGGGTGGGCGGCTCTACGGAGGGCGCTGGAGTCCCAAAGGGGTGGCCGTGGTCTACACGGCGGCGAATCAATCGCTCGCTATGTTGGAGATGCTGGTCCAGGACCAGCCGCTCAGAGCGCGCTACGTCATGATCGAAGCGCGTATTCCAAACGGAGTGACGATTGATCGCGTCAGCATCGATGATTTGCCTTCAGACTGGCGAGAAATCGGTGCTCGCCAAAAGCTCCAGGCCATCGGAGCGGAATGGGCAAGAAAACGGAAGGCATCGGTGCTCGCGGTACCAAGCGCGATCGTACCGCGCGAATCAAACTATCTGCTCAATCCGCTGCATCCTGCGTTTAAGCGGATAAACATCTCCAAGCCAAGCACAGTTGAAACGGACCTGCGTTTGATCAAACCGTAGGGCGCGGGACGCTGTTCTCGTGCTTGAAATGGGAAAGATGGGTCGGGTTAAGTTCCGAAGCTATCGCGGCAACCGATGGTATTGAAACTTAGATCGGCCGCACCTCCCCGCATTTTCTCGAAGAACTGTTGCGGAGTAGAGCCGGTACAACGGTCATTGCCGCTTCCGTCGTCTGGTTCCTCTACTTCTTAGGCTGCCCCGACTCGTCGACCGGGATGGTCGCGCTCGGCCCAATGCCGATGATCTGCAGGAGCACTTCCTCGTCCTTCGCACCATCGTAGTGGATCTTGTTCGGGTGATGGATGACGAAGCTGCCTGCCGGCACCGCCGTGGTCGCTTCCTTGTCCCACTTCGGACCTGAGCCCACCCACCACGTGCCCTTCAGCACCACGATGTAGCGCGCCTCAGGGTGAAAGTGCGGCGGGCTCATGGTGTTGGGCGGGAAGCGCACGCGGATCACATAAGGATTGCCCGGATCGCTCGGATTGCCTTGCACGACCGCAGTCGCGAGGCCAGGGACCAGCGGATTGGGGACCCACTTGATGTCGGCCTCGCGCACGATGTTCATGACATCTACCGGAGGATCGGCCAGCACGGCGAATGAAACGCCGCACGCCAACGCCGCGCACGACGCACGTATCAGATGCTCGATCGCGCCTGCTTTCATGAATATCTCCTCAGGACCTAATCGCTCGACTGCTAGTGGCACACCGTCCTTGGTTCGGAACAGTCATTCACGCGTGGTAGCCGCCGCATCCGGCCACGCTGCAAGAAGGTCCCTAACCGCGTTTGGATCGGTGCAGGTCTTAAGTTTATCGCGGAAATTGCGGTCCCCCAGCATGCCGGCGGCGGTGGCAAGCAGCTGCAAATGTCGTTCGCTCGCCTTATTCGGGACAATGAGCCCGAGAAAGACAGACACGGGTTTTCCATCGGGCGCGTCGAAGGGGATGGCAAATTTCGTCCGTACGAATACGGCAGCCGCCGTGGCACATTGACTCATGCGCGCGTGCGGAATGGCGACACCGTGACCCACACCCGTCGAGCCCAGTTGCTCGCGTGCGGTCAAGCCCTCAAGAACCACTGATTGGGGCAGGCCGTGCCGCGCGGCAAGCAAAATGGCGACCTGTTCGAGGAGTTGGGTCTTGTTCGACACCTCGAGATCCAATCGGACATCATCAGGAGCCAGCAGTTCGCCGAGAGGATTCATTACGTGTAACCGGGTCCGTTCGCTAAGATCGACCGCCGATAGGCCGCCTATGGGGAAGGCGGTCCGCCCTCGTCGTCATCCGCACCGTCGCTCGCCTCGTGGAGGTAGACGACATTCGCGTTTTGATCGAAGTCGATCAACTCGGCGTATCGCCCCCACGCGATCAGCGTCTCGAGGAGCTTCGCAGGGTGATCGTACGGCAAGAGGGTCGCCAACTCCTCCAGAACGCTATCGGCGTCGATACGCCCGTTGGGCGCTTCCGCCAAACGCGTGGTAAGCATCTGAAACAGACGCAGCTTCATGATGGCTTGCCGGAAAAGCGTCTTCCGTGCGGGAGCCGGTGCGGCAAGGAAGTACCAGCCGGCCTGGGTCATCAGCACGTCGTCCTTCGGCGTGTCGACCAGGTCCAGCATCTCAGCGGCCTTGACGATTGCGATCGTCTCGCCGAACTCCTTACCGATGCGAGCGCTCAAATCGAACACGTTGATCGTCTCCTGAGCGTCCTCAATGATCTCGAGCAGACCGACAATGGTTTCCACCGGTGCGTTCGGAATCGGTTCGACACGGGCGCCGGCGGGAATTGCAACCCGGCCCGTGACACTCTCCAGCGCTTCGGGTGGCCGATCCGTGGCAGCGCCAGTCGGGCGCGCCGCAGCCTGTTCGGTCGGTTCGTCCGGCAGGACCAACGCCGTGATCGCGGCATGGACCTGATCGACCATCGCGGCGAATTGCTTGGAATTGATATCGCGCGGGTAGGGCAGCGGATTGGGAATGACATTGCGCACGCGGCCTGGATGCGACGAAATGATGACAATGCGTGTGGCGATGAAGACCGCCTCTACGATGTTGTGCGTCACGAGAAAGATGCTCCTGAGGCCGGCGTGTCCGGAACCGCGCCACAGGTCAACCACTTCGGTGCGCAGGCCCTCTGCAGTAAGTACGTCGAGTGCGCTGAACGGCTCGTCCATGCATAACACTTCGGGCTGCGCCACAAGCGCCCGCGCGAAGCCGACGCGCTGGCGCATGCCGCCTGACAACTGCTTCGGGTACGCATTTTCGTAACCTGACAAGCCGATCAACTCCAGCGCCCGGTCGATTTCTTCCTGTTCCTTCCGCGCATCGAGGCGCCGTTGGATGAGGCCAACCTTCACGTTTTCCTGAACGGTGAGCCAAGGGTAGAGCGCAAAGCTCTGGAACACGATGGCGAGCCCGCGGTTGACGCCGACCAGTTGCGCGCCGTGACTGAGAACCGCGCCCTGTGTGGGTTCTGTCAGCCCAGCCATCAGTCGCAGGATCGTGGACTTGCCGGAGCCCGACTGACCCAGGAGCGCCAGCATCTCGCCTTCCCGAATTTCGAGGCTGATGTCATCCAGTACCGTCACCAGCGATCGGCCGTCAGCACTCGCGTATGACTTCGACACGTGCCGCAGCTCGATAAGCGGCGCCAAGGCGGCCGAGCTATCCGGCGGAGGGTCGGGCTGTGGTCTCTCAGCAAGCAAAGTGTCAGTCGCCATCGGTCACTCCACGGAATGTATCTTTCAGCATGGTCAGTCGAGCTTGAACTTCCGTTCCGCCAGGTCATAGAGGCGGCGCCAGAAGATGCGATTGATGACGACGACGAAGAATGCCATGACCATGATACTGAAATAGATCGCAGGCTGGTCACCCTGCTCGGTCACCTGGGCAATGAACGCGCCCAAGCCATCGGCAACGAGCTTGTCCTTACCCCAAGATGCGACCTCGGCGACGATGCTGGCGTTCCATGCGCCGCCGGTCGCGGTAAGGGCGCCGGTGACCCAGAAAGGAAAGATCGCTGGGATGATCAGTGTTTTCCAGAGTTGCCAGCGGTACAGCCCGAACAAAGCCGCGGCTTCGCGCAGGTCGGTTGGGATCGCCATTGCACCGGCGATGACGTTGAACAGGATGTACCACTGTGTGCCGAGCGCCATCAGTAGCACGCTACCCAGATTGATCGGGATGTCGGTTGCGATAAAGAAGGCCACAATGAACGGGAAGGTCATGTTCACCGGAAATGACGCAGCGATCTGCGCGAGCGGCTGAGCGACGCGAGCCACGCGCGGCCGCAGCCCGATCCACACGCCAATAGGAGTCCAGACAAGCGTCGCGATTACACTCATGGCCACCACGCGCAGCAGCGTGAGTACGCCCAGCCAAACCACGTGCAACATCTGCGAACCGGTCATGTCGGTCCTGATCTCCTGCGCGATGTCGATCGCATCCAGGACGAGCCAGGTCACCGCGATCACGGCCACAACCCATAGCCCGACGCGCAGCAACAATTTCGCTGGCGCGGGCGTGTGTTCGGAAATCGTCTGCGTGAGATCCGAGCCGAGCGCAGAGGCACGCTCCGAGAACCGTCCGAAAGCGTGACCGACATGGTCGGAAAGCCAAGCCAGGACGTATGAGCGTTGAAGCAGGTCCAACACCCACGACGTTGGGTTGTCCTTGCCTTCCGTCTGCTCCAGCTTGAACTTTTCGGCCCACGCCACGAGCGGCCGCCACAAGAGCTGATCCACCACCACGATGGTGACGATCATCGCGATGATGGCGTAAACGGCAGCACGGGTGTCGCCGGCCTCGACGGCTGCGGCCATGTACGACCCCAATCCGGGAAGCTTGATGTTCTTGTTCAGTACCGAAATGGCTTCGCTTTGGGCAACGAAGAACCAGCCTCCACCGAAGCTCATCATCGAGTTCCACATCAGGCCGATAGCAGAGGAGGGCAGCTCGACCTTGGTGAAGCGCTGCCAGCGGTTCATTCGGAAGACGGAGGCGGCTTCCTGCAGCTCGGCCGGAATCGTGATTAGCGAGTGGTAGAAACCGAAGGTCATGTTCCATGCCTGTGCCGTGAAGATCGCAAAGATGCTTGCGCACTCGACTCCAAGAAGGCTTCCGGGAAAGAGCGCCAGGAAGCCGGTGACGGTGATCGAGAGAAACCCGAGCACGGGCACCGATTGCAGAACGTCCAGCAGCGGCAGCATCACCTTGCGCGCGCGGATGCTCTTGGCCGCAACGTAGCCATAGGCAAAGGTAAACAGGAGCGCAGCGACAAAGGCGATGAACATCCTCAACACGGTGCGTGCGGTGTAGTAGGGAATAAGCGCTACGTCGAGCGAGAGCGGCGGGGGGTGCAGTTCATCGAAGCGGACCCGCATGTCGCCGCTCAGGGCCACGAGCAACCACAGCAACACGACGATGGTCAGGATGACGATCGCGTCAATCCAGCCGAACCGCCACCCGCGCGCGACTTGCTGCCCGGTTGTTTGTGGATACGGACGTGCGGTCATGGCAGGCTATTGAAATGGACGCTTGCCTTAAGGGTAGTGACGTAGCGCACGCCGGTGTCACCCGCAGCACTGCCAGCGGTGGCGAGCGCTAGCCGCACCGCTGGAACTCGATGGTGGCGTGAGCGATCTCCCGATTCGCGGCGAGCTGTTGCCTGACGTTCCCAGGGGTCAAGGTCGGGTCATGCGTGACGACGGTAAGTGCACAGGCGAAGGAACCTTTGCCCACGCGCCAGACGTGAAGGTCCGCAATGCGCGTTTCACCCGTTGAGGAAGGTGACTCGACCATTTCGCGAATCTCGTCAACGACGGGATCGTCCATCTCGCGGTCGAGCAGCACTTTGCTGGTTCCCTTGAGAAGACCGAAGGCCCATGAGCCGACGACTCCGGCGCCGACCAGGCCCATCGTCGGATCGAGCCACGACCGACCAAAGAGCATTCCGCCGGCAAGTGCGGTGATGGCGAGCATGGCGGTTGCCAGCCGCGCTGGGCGAGCGGGCTACCCTCATCGAAGGCGTGGCGGTGCGTCCAGGGGCTAAGGTCGTGCGGGTGCATCAGCTTGACTCCTTGGTGCATGTCGTCGTTGCCGCGATCGGCTGCTGGAAACGTGCACTTGACATTGCTCGGTAGATTGCTAAGCTAGTCGTTGGTTAACCAATCTCCGCACTGTGCCCAAGCCGCCTCCCATCATTGCGCAGCTAAGCCCGATCCAGCTTCAGAAGCCCGCGGACCTGATTATGCGGCAGATCAGAAACCTGCTCGCGAGCGGCGCGCTGAAGGCGGGCGATCGTCTCCCACCCGAGCGCGAGCTTGCCTCGCAATTCGGCGTTGGACGGGGGCATGTACGCGAGGCCTTGCGCAAGCTCGAGTTCTACGGTGTTCTGCAGACGTTTCCGCAAAGCGGCACGATCGTAGCGAGCTTGGGCGCCGGCGCGCTCGAGAGGCTCATTTCCAATCTGCTCGATCTCGATCGCGACGACATCAAGGCGCTCACCGAAACGCGCGGTATCCTCGAGATGCATTCCGCGCAGCTTGCCGCGCAAAGAGCTTCGAAGGCGGGCATCGCCGAAATCAAGGACGCGCTCGACGCCTTCCGTGTCGAAGTTGAGGCAGGACGCCCCGCGGTCGAGGAGGACCTTCTGTTTCACCTGACGATCGCCAAGTCAGCGCAGAACCCGGTCATGACTTCGCTCATCGGCCTGATGACGCCGGACATCATTCGGCTACACAAGGTGTCTCGGGTGTGCGAGGCGGGGCGAGCGCAGCTGGCGCTGCAGGAACACATCAAGATATTTCGGGCAATAGCCGCTCACGATCCAAGAGCGGCAACTCGGGCAATGTCGGAACATGTGCGTTTGATCAAGCAGCAGTTCGACGAGGCAGCATTGCAAATGATTGCGTCGCAGAGGAGCCAGGCACTCGCGTAGCTTACGGCGCAGTGCCGCGTCAAACGTTCATAGACAAGAATTCAATCTCATCGAGGCGCGCCGTTAGGCAATTTTGACGGCCGCGCCCATGAGCTCGTAATTCGACGCTGCAAGGAGGAGATGAAATGCGCACATATTTGAAGCATCTCGGAACGGCAATGCTGGCCGTAGGGTCGGTGATGCTTACGGCGCATGCGGCCAACGCTGAGAGCACACTCGAGAAGATTCTCAGCGCGAAGAAGATCCGCATCGCCATCGATGTCGCCAACCCTCCGTTTGGCATACTCGACAAAAGTGGGCAGCCTGACGGGTCGGACGTCGCGGTTGCCCGGCAGCTCGCGAAGGACCTCGGTGCTGAAGTCGAATTCGTGCAAGTGCCGTCGACCGGCCGCATTCCGGCACTGTTGGCGGGCCGCGCTGACGTCACAATCGCGTCGATTTCGGTTACCTCCGATCGCGCCAAGGCAGTGATGTATTGCAATCCCAACGGGGCGCTCTCGATCACGATCTTTGCGCCACAGAGTGTCAAGATCAAGACGCCCGCCGACCTGACCGGCAAGCGCGTCGGCATCACCCGCGCCACGCTCGAAGAGGCGACGGTTCCAAAAATGGCTCCCGAAGGCACCAAGATCGTGTGGTTCGACGATCTCGCATCGACCGTCCAGGCGCTGCTTTCGGGGCAAGTGGATGCGGCCGCCATGACAGCGTTCGCCGAGAAGACGGTCGCCGATGCAAACCCCGGCAAGCAACTCGAAAACAAGTTGCTGGTGACAACCGCGTTTTATGGTCCGATCGTGCGGCAAGGCGACTTTGAGCTGCGGCAGTGGATCAACACCTGGATATTCCTGAACACCCGCAACGGCACGCTTGCCACGATCTACAAGAAATACACCGGCGTTGATTTGCCACCGCTGCCGACGTTCTAGGTCAGACTGTCGGGTATTGCGCCTATTGCAGGCCGCGCCGAGACGTCGGCAACGCCCTGCAAACGCGGTCAAAAGAGAATATGGATCGGCGTGCACTACGCCTTTCACTTCAACGTGGTGTGGGAGCATTGGCGCGACCTGGCCGAAGGGGCCTTGCTGACCATTCGGCTTTCGGCGCTCGCAATGACTATCGGCCTGGCGGTGGCCACCGCTTGCGCATATGCCAAAGCGGCAGGGCCGAGTTCAATCCGCTGGACAGTCGCCGCCTATGTCGACGTGATAAGGAACACTCCCTTCCTGGTTCAGATCTTCATTATCTACTTCTCCTTGCCGGCCCTTGGTATCTCTGTGGGGGCAAACGAAGCTGCGGTTGCCGCCATGGTGGTCAACTTCGGCGCCTATGGAACGGAGATCCTGCGCGCAGGAATCGAGTCCATATCTCACGGCCAGATCGACGCCGCTAAGGCCCTCGGCCTTACGCGTCTGCAGACCTTCCGTTATGTCGTGCTGTTCCCTGCATTGAAAACCGTGTTTCCGGCACTGGCGAGCCAATTCATTCTGCTGATGCTCGCTTCAAGCATTGTGTCCGCGATCTCGGCAACCGAACTCACTGCCGTTACCAATTCCCTTCAGTCGACCACCTTCCGCCCGTTCGAATTCTATTTCGTCGCTACCGGACTCTATCTCGCCATGGCGCTGGGCTTTCGGGCCGTCCTGGGAGGCATGTACTGGATGGTGTTCATGCGCCGCCAACATCTATAAAGCCGCCGCCGTGAACCGAACCTTCGGAATACAGGAGTTCCTCTACATCCTTTCGGCCGTGCGGTGGACTTTGCTTCTCTCGCTCGTCGCGTTTATTGGCGGTGGCGCGGTTGGCTTCATGATCGCCGTACTGCGTACAACGCAATCTCGTGTTCTGCGTTGGCTGACCGCCGGTTACATTCAACTGTTTCAGGGGACACCCGTGCTCATGCAGCTCTTTCTTTTTTACTATGGGCTCGCGGTTCTCTTTGACATGCAGGTCGATGCGTGGCCCGCGGTAGCTTTGGCTTTTACGCTCTATTCGGGCGCATTCTTGGGCGAGATCTGGCGGGGATCGATTCAGGCCATCCCGCGGGCGCAGTGGGAGGCATCGGCTTGCCTTTCTCTCGGCTATCTGCAACAGCTCCGTTTTGTAATTCTCCCTCAGGCGATGCGGATTTCCATCCCACCGACGGTGGGCTTTCTGGTGCAGCTAATCAAAGGCACCTCGATTGCCGCCATTATTGGTTTCGTCGAATTGACTCGCGCCGGGCAGCTCATAGTGAACGTGACGTTCCAACCGATGATCGTGTATCCGGTAGTGGCTGCGCTGTATTTCGCGGTGTGCTGGCCGCTCTCACTCCTCAGCCGATCTCTTGAAAGGCGCATCGATGCCGATCTTGGAATTAAGCGGCATCTCTAAGCGCTTCGGCACGCACGTCGCGCTCGATGACGTTTCGCTGACGATCGACACCGGCGAGGTCGTGGCCATCATCGGGCGCAGCGGATCGGGAAAGACGACACTGCTTCGATGCATCAATGGCCTGGAAGTGCCGGACAGCGGCGAGATCCTATTCGACGGGAATCCGGTGGAACATTCTCGTGCGGGCCTGCGAGCGCTCCGCCGCGAGATAGGCATCGTTTTCCAGAGCTTCAACCTGTTTCCTCACCTTACCGTCGAGCGCAACATCACTCTTGGGCCCACGGTGGCGAAGGGATTGTCCCTCGCGGAAGCCAAGCAGCGGGCGCGCGACGTGCTTCGTCAGGTCGATCTTGAGGACAAGATCGCAGAAGTGCCTCTGCGGCTCTCCGGCGGCCAACAGCAACGCGTAGCGATCGCGCGCTCGCTCGCGATGCAGCCGCGTCTCATGCTGTTCGATGAGATCACTTCGGCACTCGACGCCGAGTTGGTGGGCGAGGTCATCAAGGTTCTCGAAAAGCTTGCCACTGATGGGATGACGATGATTCTCGTGACCCACGAGATGGGATTCGCCCGGGTCGCTGCCGATACGATTGTGTTCGTGCACCACGGCCGAATCTGGGAAAAGGGTCCTCCCTCTCGACTGTTCACCGCGCCGGCGACAGCCGAGCTGGCCGGCTTTATCGACGCGATGTTGCCGGTAGACGCCGGTGTCGCGCACCCAAATCCCCTGATCGAACAGCGCTGATGACCCGGCGCCGATTTCGATAATCGAGACGTTGCCTGAGTGGACGGATGATTATTTAGTCGGTGCCTTCATCGGCAGAATGACCATCTGCATGCCTTCGAATTGGAGTCGCCGCTGAATCGCGTAGACGATTTGGTTGTGCAGCAGCCGCGTGATCCACGTTTCGTTCTCGAAAATCAACTTTGACGCGAAGAACACGACCTGCGGAAATTCGGCGTGCGCTTCCCGGCAAAGCTTCACCATCTCTTCCACGCCATCCACGCCGAAGCCGAGGTAATATTTCGACGCCATGCCGTGTTGCCGCGCGAGTTCCATGTAGAACTCCATGTCCTTCAGCCGCTCTACCCGCAGCGCTTCGCACGTTCGATCGCCACCGTAGCTGCGTACATCGACCGGCTGGGCGCTGACGACCAGGAAATTCTTGTAGAACCCGGGCCACGTCTTGAGAACGGTGCGCGACGCGTGGATCAAGCCGCTGCGATTGCGGCCGATGATGAACGCCGCCGTTGGGCGTGCCGGGTCGAGCCGCGGTCGCGCCGCGAAATGGCCTGTGGGCGGAACATAGAGTTGGTCGGCGCGACCCACACCCGCGGCTACTTGATCGTAATGATGTCGGATAGCCAGTCCAGTTCCAATGACGAGGCCGGTGATGATGAGTGTGATCCATCCACCTTCGGTGAATTTTTCGATCGTCGTCACCACCAGGATTCCCGCGCACACCACGAAGCCGGCGAGCGATAGTGCGAGACGTACCTTCCAGCGGGCGTCTTCCCTGTGTCGCAACCAGTAACGTATCAAACCGGCGAGCGAGAGCGAAAACGTCAGGAACACATTGATGCTGTAAAGAACGACCAGCACCGACACATTCCCTGTGGTGATCAGCAACACCGCCACGGCCGCAATCGCCATGAGGATGACGCCGTTCTGCGTTACCAGCCGGCTCGACAGGTTGCGGAACTGATGCGGCATCCATGAGTCGACGGCCATGTT
>Ga0193751_1001452_pt1 | contig 15212 bp, 12 predicted proteins | sample L1c2metaG_FD_143050 | JGI IMG/M metagenome (GOLD analysis project Ga0193751, IMG submission 143050) | Soil microbial communities from a riparian zone of the East river system, Colorado, United States - L1c2 | ecosystem: Environmental > Terrestrial > Soil > Riparian zone | place: USA: East River... | reverse complement strand
GCTGCAGGCGCTCGGCGCCGCGGTCGATCGCCTCAGTGAGACCGACCGCGAGCTTCTGAGGCTGATCGCCTGGGACGGATTGACGACGCGAGAGGCGGCGGTCGCGCTTGGGATCTCGCACTCGGCCTGTCGTGTGCGCTTGCATCGAGTGCGCCGCCGTCTGACGCGCGAGATCGAGGCCGGCAGCGGATCAAGAACGGCACTCACCAGCGTCGCCCGTCTCGACGCGAGAAAGGAAATGTGATGACGACTGAGACTCTCGATCCAATCGAGCTTTTCGCTTGCCTCGACCCGCTGCCGCTCGAGCGGCTGGACGATCTCGCTCACGACCCGGAGCGCAAGACGACGTTCGCGCAAATTGTCGCGCGGCGGGACGCAAAACCGCCACCCACTCGGCGGCTGCCCAAGGGTCGTCTCGTAGCGGCCGTGGTAGTAGCCCTTGCACTGGCGATTCCCGCGCTTGCTTTCAGCGGGGTTCTCAGCTCCATGTTCAGCTTCTCCAATGCCGGTGCGCCCGTGCCGCGAGGCGATCTCTGGAGGGTTACCGGGATCGACCTCTCCAAGGCAATGCAGGGCAGCCTTGTGCGGCTGGCAGCCCGCGACGGCGTCGGCATCTACGCCGCCAAGACGGCGACCGGCGACCTTTGCTACTTCGTTGGGCCGCCGGATCAGAGCAAGCTGAAGACCCGGGGACTCGGCGGTGGCTGTATGAACGCCGCCGCATCGGCCAAGTTCCCGTCACCGGCCGAGCCGGTTGTCGACATGTCCCTCTACGCTCTTGCGCCTGGTGCGACGGGGCCTAGCATCCAGCGACTCGCCGGTGTCGCTGCCGACGGCGTCGCGTCGGTCCAGGTGCTCGCCCTCTCCGACTGCCACGTTGTCGCCACGGCCCCGGTGGTCGGCAACGTCTACGTCGCCGACAACCTGCCGCTGATCCCGGAGGCGGTGATCGTCGCCCGCGACTCAAGCGGGAATGCCGTCTGGCACGAGGCGGTCACACCCTCCTTCAACCCGAACGCGACTTCCTGCGGGCTTGGGTAGGAGTCTGAGCTCCGGAGGGGAATCCGTTCGAGCATGCTCCATTCGATCGCCCGCGCACTCGAGGAGCGCGACCAGACTCTCGGCCACGGCGCCCGCGTCGCGGCGCTCGCCGAGCCCATCGCGCTGGAGCTGGGGTGGGACCGCGAGCGGATCCGGTCCCTGCGCCGCGCTGCGCCGCTCCACGACGTCGGCAAGGTCAAGGTGCGGCCGCAGCTGCTGGGCAAGTCCGGCCCGCTCACGCTCGAGGAGCTTGCGGAGATCCGGAGCCACCCGGCGGCGGGCGCGCAGCTCGTCCTGCCGCTGCGGCGGTTCCACGAGGCGCTTCCCTACGTCCTCTTCCACCACGAGCGATGGGACGGCGACGGCTACCCAGCCGGGCTGAGCGGACGCGGCATCCCGATCGAGGCCCGGATCCTCGCGATCGCCGACGCCTTCGACGCGATGATCTCGCCTCGGCCGTACCGCCGTTCGCTCACCCACGAGCGCGCGCTCGATGAGGTGGAGAAGGGGGCGGGGACGCAGTTCGACCCGCTCGCAGCCGAGCTCTTCGTCGAGGCTTGGGCCGACGGCTGGGACACCTGGCACGCCGCGATCGCGTAGCTCGCGAAGCTGACGCTTCGCTCGCTGGGGACAAGGAACTCCACGGGCCGGAAAGCGTGGCTTCCGTCCCGCTTCGTGCTGTTTTGGTTTTCGATGCTTTGGACGGGATGGCTGCCTGGTGCGCTCGCGCGCGGCGGAGGCCGGCGCGAGCGCAGTCCGGCCTCCGGCTAAGCCCCCGCTACGCGGATCGCTTAGCCTCCGGCCTTTGGCCTAGTAGGGGTTCGAGACGTTTCGAGCCTTGATCGCGGCAGAAGCGCGGCCGGAACCTTGCGTCAGCCCCTATGTGCTCTCCGCACGGAGCGAACGGGAGACCGCGCTCTCCCGTTCCTTGTCCCAGCGAGCGGGTGTGCAGCACCCGCGAGCTAGAGCGCGGCCCAGACCTCGAGCTTCGCGCGCACGCGGCCGATCACCTCGTCGGTGAACTCGCGCGTGCCGATGTGGCCGCCGAGGTCGGCGGTACGCGAGCCCTGCGCCACCGCCTCGAGGCACGCCTCGCGGATCGCCCGTCCCGCGCGCTGCGCTTCCTCGCTCGCATGGGAAAGGAGCGCGGCTCCCGCAAGGATCATCGCCATCGGGTTGGCGACGTTCTTCCCCAGTAGTGACGGCGCGGTTCCGTGGGCCGCCTCGGCCATGATCGCGGCCGGCTCGAAGTCCGACTCGAAGGCGACCAGCAGCGACTCGGAGCCGGCGATCGAGCCGAAGAGCGGCAGGACGAGGTCAGACAGGATGTCGCCATCGCGGTTGAGGGCCGGGATCACGAGCGGGTCGCCGGCGGACGAGAGGAGGAGCGCAAACGTCGCGTCGATCAGCTGCGGCTCGTACGGGACGTCGGGATGGCGCGCGGCCGCCGCGTCCATCTCCTCCTTCAGCATGCCCTCGTACGTCGGGCTGACGGTGTACTTCGGGCCGCCGAAGACCTTGGCGCCGGTGCGCTCGGCCTGACGGAACGCGAATTCGGCGACGGCGTGGCAGATGCGGCGCTCGATCCGCTCGGTGCGGAACGCGACCTCGTCGTCGCCCTCGCCCTCGCGCCACTCCTTCGCGCCGTACGCGTCGCCGACCGCCATCCGGACGATCGAGATCGGGGAATGCACGCCGCCGAGCGGCGCGACTCCTGGAATGCGGCGCCCGGTGCGGACGATGACCTTGCCGCCGATCTCCTCGCGGAGGATGCGATTCGGGGAGCCGACGTCGCCCCGCCCCTCGGGCGTGATCGTCGCCGCCTTCAGCCCCAGCCCGTGCTCGCGGATCGCTGCCGCCGCCTCGTGCACGATCCCGTTGTCGGTCTCGCGACGCCGTTCGAGCGAGAGATCGAAGCGCGGAAAGTCGAGCGCGACTCCGGTCACGTCGGGCTGGAGAATGCGCAGGCTCTCCTCCAGCAGTTCCTGTCCGGTCTCGTCGCCCTCGAGAACGACGATCGTCGACTCGTCGCGCATCGGCGGGCAGTCTAGTGTCGTTGTGGAAGGGAGGGAGATGCCGAGCCGGGCTGGAAACAAGCGCGCATTTCGCTACCTCGACGCGCGTGGAGAGAAGATCCGCGACGTGGAGGTTCTCGAGCGCATCGAACGGCTCGCCATCCCTCCGGCGTGGAAGGACGTCTGGATCTCGCCGCGCCCGTACGCGAAGCTCCAGGCGACCGGCTACGACAAGGCGGGCCGGAAGCAGTACCTCTACCACTCCAACTACCGCGCCGAGCAGGAGCGGGAGAAGTACGCCCGGTTGATCCGCTTCGGCGAGCACCTACCGGAACTGCGGGCCGCGATGGCCGAGCACCTCGACAAGGACGAGCTCGATCGCGAGCGCGTTTCCGCGATCGCGCTTAGGCTCATCTCGCTCGGCTGGTTTCGCGTCGGTTCCGAGCGGTATGCCCGCGAAGGAACCTACGGAGTAACGACGCTGCTGCGGCGCCACGTCGAGATCCGCGGCAGGCGCATTCGGCTCTCGTTTCCGTCGAAGGCCGGGATCCGTGTTCGCTCCGAGCTCGTGGACGAGGACCTCGCCGACGCAATCCGCGGCCTGCGGGAGGTCAAGGGCGGCGCGCGCGTCTTCAAGTACCACTGGAAGGGCGACCTCTGCAACCTCACGAACGAGCGCCTCAACGACTACGTGATGGACTATCTCGGCGAGGAGTTCAGCGCCAAGGACTTCCGGACGTGGGGTGGCACGCTCCTTGCCGCGATCTACTTCGCGGAACACGCAGACCAGCAGGGATTTCCGCAGTCGGAAGCAGAGCAGAAGCGGTCGGTCACGTCCGTCATGCGGCGAGTGGCAAAGCAGCTCGGAAATACGCCCGCTGTGACGCGGGAGTCGTACGTCTCCCCGGCGGTCGTCGAGCAGTACCTGGACGGGCGAACGATCGACGATTTCCGGCCGCGCCATTTGCGCATCGTCAAGGCGCGCGAAACCGGTTTGTCACCGGAGGAACAAGCGATGCTCAGCCTGCTCCGATCGTGGCGTATTCGGAGGGAGCGAAAGGCCGCGTAGTTTCTTATAGGCTGGCGCGCGTCGTCCGTACTCCAAGGAGGAAAATCGTGGCTCGCAAGACAGTGCTCGTATGCGACAGCTGTGGCACCGAGGTCGAGGAGGGGAAGGGCGCGGTGATGCGGGTCACGTACACCGACGCGCGTCGCGGCGCGAAGCAGGCGGACCTCTGCGACCCGTGCGCCGGCAAGACGCCCGGTCGTGCCGCCGCCCGCCGTGGCCGCCGCCCCAAGTCGGCCTTGGCCGCGTGAATCGCGCCTAGAGCGCGTCCCGCGCTCGCGCTAGCGTAGGTGGGTGCCGCTCCGGCTCATCGCGGGGCCCGCCAACGCGGGCAAGGTCGAGCTCCTGCTCGGCCGCTATCTCGATGCGCTCGACTCGCCCGACGGCGCCGAGCCCGTGCTCATCGTGCCGAACCGGGCGGACGTCGACCGCGTCCAGCTCGAGCTGCTGACACGGCGGCAGGCGCTGCTCGGCGGCTCGATCGGCACCTTCGACGACGTCTTCCGGCGTCTTGCGGCGGGCTCCAGCGAGACTCGCCCGCTGCTGGGGCCCGCGGAGCGAGCCCTGCTCCTCCGGCGCGTCGTGGGCAGCGTGAATCTCGACGAGCTCACCGGCTCTGCCGGTTACGCGGGCTTTGTCGAGTCGCTCCGACGGACGCTCGACGAGCTGGAGGCGGGACTGCTAGCTCCAGAGGCGGTCGAGGGTGAGCTCGGCGTCCTCTACGCGTGTTACCGCGACGAGCTCGACCGGCTCGGGCGGTGGGACAGCGGCCTGCTCCGCAGCCGTGCCGTCGAGCGCCTCCGAACCGATCTCGATGCCTGGCACGGCGAGCCGGTCTTCGCCTACGGCTTCGAGGATCTCACCGGCGCGGAGTGGGCGGTGCTCGAGTCGCTGTCCGCGCGCGCCGAGGTGACGGTCTCGCTTCCCTACGAGCCGGGCAGGCCGGTGTTCGCCTCGCTCCGCCGGACGGCCGAGGATCTCGCCAGCCTCGCTGCGGGGTCGGTCGAGGAGCTGCCGCCGCGCTACGCAGAGGTCGCGCCCCCGGCGCTCGCGCATCTCGAGCGCGCGCTGTTCTCCGACGAGCCGGGGGATGCGCCGCCGATTGACGGCGCGATCCGCTTCTTCGAGGGCGCCGGCCGCCGCGGCACGCTGGAGCTCGTCGGCGAGGAGTTGCTCGCCCTCGTCAGGGCGGGAACCCCGCCGGAGCGGATCGGCCTGGTCGTTCCCAATTACGAGCGGCTCGGAGGCGCCCTCGAGACGGTGCTCGGGTCCTTCGGGGTTCCCTACTCCGTCGACGGCGAGGTGCGGCTCGTGCAGACGCCGCTCGGTCACGCGCTCGCGGCGCTGTTGCGGTTCCCGTGGGGAGGAGGGATGCGGAGCGACCTGTTCCGGTTCCTGCGCTCGCCGTTCTCGGGGCTCGAGCGGCGTTCGGTCGACTTCGTCGAGGGAAGGCTGCGCGGGCGCGCTGTGCAGGCGCCCGAACGCGTCGTCGAGGAGGCGGAGCGCCTGCGCGACGCCCCGCTGCCTGCGCTCGCAGAGCTGCGCGCGGCGACCGATCCGGTCGCGGCGGTGCGGGAGCTCGCGGAAGGGATGCTCCGAAACGCCTACGGCGTCGCGCGGCCGCCGGCGGACGAGGCGAGCCGGCTCGATCTTCGCGCATACGAGAATCTGACGCGCCTGCTCACGGAGCTAGACGGCTGGCGCGAGCACGGCGGAGAGCTGGGTTCTGAGGACGTTCTCGCGGCAGTCGAGCGAGCGACGCTCCGGCCACGCTCGGGAGACGAGCCTGGACGGGTGGCCGTCGTGGATCTCATGCGCGCTCGGACCCGTCGGTTCGACGCGGTCTTCGTGCTCGGGTTGGAGGAGGGGAGCCTGCCGCGGCGCGACGCCCGCTCGCCGTTCCTCGACGACGACGCCCGGCATGCGCTGGACGAGCAGGGCGCCAGGCTGGCGGGGCCGGACCAGGTGTCCCGCGACCGCTACCTCTTCTACACGGCCTGCACGCGCGCATCGGAGCGTCTCTATCTCGTGCGCGAGGCGGCCGACGACGACGGCAGCCCGCGGGAGGCGAGCCCGTTCTGGCACGACGTCCAGGCGCTCTTCGGCGGGGACGACGTCCGGCGTTGGACTCGGCGACGCCCGCTCTCGGCGCTCACGTGGCCGCTCGACGAGGCTCCCACCGAGCGGGAGCGGCTGCGGGCGCTCGCAGAGCTCGCAGCGCGCGACACCGTCGCCGCGGACGCGCTCGCACGCGCGAACGGGTGGGAGCGGCGGCTGGAGCGCGCCCGCAAGGCGTTCGACCGGCCGACCCGGCTCACGGATCCGCTCGTGCTCGAGCAGCTCGGCTCGCGCACCTCCTTCGGCGTGACCGAGCTCGAGCGCTTCGCCGACTGCTCGTCCGCCTGGTTCGTCGAGCGCTTCCTCTCCCCGAAGACGATCGACGCGGAGCCCGATGCCAAGCAGCGGGGGCTCGTCGCCCACACCACGCTTCATCGCTTCTTCACGCGCGTGCCGTCGGAGCTGGGGGTCGAGAAGCTCGAGCCGCAGCACGTCGAGGTCGCGACCGGGCTGATGCGCCGCTGCCTCGACGAGTCGCTCGCCGGGGTGCGCATGGACCTCACCGAGATGCAGGAGCGCGAGCTCGACCAGACGCTGTGGCGCGACCTCGCCGCGTTCGTCGAGGAGGAATGCGAGTCCGAGCTGCCGCTCGTGCCGCGGCGCTTCGAGGTCTCCTTCGGCAGCGAGCGGGCGGCGCCGGAGCTGCAGCGCGGGCTCGAGCTTGGGCCCGGCCTCACGCTCTCGGGGAAGATCGACCGGATCGATGTCGACCCGTTCGGCGCGCGTGGGATCGTCCAGGACTACAAGTCCGGCAAGAGCGCTCATTCCGCCCGGCAGATCGAAAGCGAGCTGCGGCTCCAGATCCCGCTCTACATGCTCGTCCTGCGCGACCTCGTCGGGCTCGAGCCGCTCGGCGGGCTGTACCGCCCGCTCGCGGGTGCGCGCCGGCCGCGCGGGCTCGTTCGAGCCGGGGAGGCCGAGACGCTGCCGGGCTACGTCTCGCACGACTATCTCGACGAGGAGGAGTTCTGGCGTCTCGTCGAGTCGGCGCGCGAGACGGCGACGGCGCTCGCCGGGCGGATGAGGACGGGCGACGTCCGTCACGACCCGTTGGGCGGCGAGTGCCCGAGCTGGTGCGACCTCTGGCCCATGTGCCGGATCGAGCGGCCATGAGCAGCTTCGAGCTCAACGAGCAGCAGCTCGCGGCGGTCGAGGCGGCAGGGGAGGTCTTCGTCTCCGCCGGAGCCGGCACCGGCAAGACGGCCGTCCTCGTCGAGCGGGTCGTCCGCGCGGTCTGCGACCGCGGTCTCGACGTCGACTCGATCCTCGTGATCACGTATACCCGCCGCGCGGCCGGCGAGCTGCGAACGCGGATCCGCGCGGCCCTTGCCGAGCGCGGCCGGCACGACCTCGTCCGCGAGCTCGACGGCGCCTGGATCTCGACGATCCACGGCTTCTGCGCCCGCCTCCTCAAGGCGTATCCGCTTGCGGCCGGCCTCGATCCCCGCTTCCGCGAGCTCGACGAGGCACAGGCGGCGGTGCTCCGCTCGGAGGCGTTCAGGGACGCTCTCGCGGAGTTCTGTGCCGACGACGCTCCGCAGCGGCTCGAGCTGCTCGCCACGTACGGGAGCGACCGGCTGCGACGAATGCTGACGAGCGTCTACGAGACGCTGCGCGCCGCCGGGCGGGAGCTCGACCTCGCCGTTGCCACTCGGCCCGAGCTCGGCGAGCGGGTGGAGGAGCTACTGGCCCTCGCGGCCTCGCTCGCCGCGGATCCCGACGCTACGGACGCCCAGCAGCGGACAGCCGCCGAGCTGCTCGAGCTGCTTGACCGCGACCAGCGACCGGACCGGCTGATGAACTTGGGCGGCTTCAAGGCCCGCGGCGACAGTGCGGCCGCCTACTCCGAGGCGCTCGCGGCGGTGGAGCAGGCCGCGCTCGACGAGGCCGCGGCGCGCGACCGCGCGCTCCTGCAGGAGCTCCTGACGCTCTTCGCCGAGAGGTACGCCGAGGCGAAGGCGCGCGAGTCGGCGCTCGATTTCGAGGACCTCCAACTCGAGGCGCGCGATCTGCTCCGGTCGCAGCCGGAGCTCCGCGAGCGCGAGCAGGCGCGCTTCCGCTCGATCCTCGTCGACGAGTTCCAGGACACGAACCGCCTCCAGACGGAGATCGTCGACCTGCTACGGACGCCGGACACAGAGCTCTTCTTCGTCGGCGACGAGTTCCAGTCGATCTACGGCTTCCGGCATGCCGACGTGCAGGTCTTCCGTGAGCGGCGTGAGGCAGCCGCTCAGCCCCTCTCGCTCAGCCTCAACTACCGGTCGCGGCCGGAGGTGCTCGCCGCCGTCAACGAGCTGTTCGGCTCGGACTTCGGCAGCGAGTTCCAGGAGCTCGCGGCGGCGGTCGAGTTTCCGGATCCCGTCTTCGGCCACCCCGTCGAGCTGCTCGTCACCGACAAGGAGAGCTACAAGGACAGCGGCGTCCACTGGCGGCGCGGGGAGGCGCGCGCGGTGGCGCGGCGCGTCCGGGAGCTCGTGGACGGCGGGGCGGCGACGCCCGGCGAGATCGTCCTCCTCTTCGCCGCCGGCACCGATGCCGAGTGGTACGAGGACGAGCTGCGGCGGGTGGGGCTGCCGACGTACCGGGCGACCGGCAAGGGCTATTTCGGCCAGCAGCAGGTCGTCGACCTGCTGGCGTACCTCCGCCTGCTTCAGAACCGCTACGACGACGTGGCGCTGCTCTCGGTTCTCGCGTCGCCGTTCGTCGGCGTCTCGAACGACGCGCTGGCGCTCCTGCGCCGGGTCGCATCGAGGCGCCCGCTTTTCTCGGGCCTCGAGCACTCGCTGCCGCCCGGCCTCGCCGAACGCGACGAGCGGCTCATGCGCGCCTTCCGCCAGCGCTACGACCGCCTCGTTCAGACGCTGCCGCGGCTCTCCCTCGAGCGGCTCTGCGAGCAGATCGTCGCCGCGCACGACTACGACCTCGCCGTGCTCGCGCAGTGGGACGGGCGCCGCCGCTACGCGAACATGCGGAAGCTCGCACGTCTCGCGCGCTCGTATGAGGAGTTGCGCGGGCCCGACGTCGAAGGCTTCGTCCGCTTCGTCGCCGAGCAGGAGGCGGTCGGCGCGAAGGAGCTCGAGGCGGTCGCCGAGGAGGAGGGCGCCGACGCCGTGCGCCTCCTCACGATCCATGCCGCGAAGGGCCTCGAGTTCAAGGTCGTGATCGTCGCCGACGCGGGACGCGACCGGATGCCGCCCTCGCCCGACGAGATTCTCGCGCTCCCCGACGGCCGCTTCGGGTTCCGAGTCGCCGATCCCGTGACGGCGAAGCGGCGCGGCGCCTTCGACTACGAGGCTGTGAGGGAGGCGCGGCAGGAGGCGGAGCGGGCCGAGCGCCTCCGCCTCTACTACGTCGCCATGACGCGCGCGAAGGAGCGGCTGATCGTCTCCGGCTCCGTCGACCTCGAGAGCGACCGCGAGACGCCGACGCCGATCGCGTGGGTGATCGACCGGCTCGACGCCGCCGAGGAGCTCGCGCAGGCCGGGGACGCGCCGATCGAGCTCGTCCGGGGCAACGCCCGGCTGCTCGTCCGCCTCGACCGCTTCCGCTCGGAGGAGGCCGAGCCGGCCACGGCGGCCGAGCCGGCGGACGAAGGGCAGCTCGAGCTCTTCGCCGGCCTCGAGGAGGTCGCCGCTCTCCCCGCGGCGCCCGAGCTGCCGCCGCTCGTGGCGCTGCCGAAGCCCCCGCTCTACCGGGTGCGCAAGCTCTCCTTCACCGCGCTCTCGCTCTTCGAGCAGTGCGCGTACAAGTACTTCGCCCGCTACGGCCTCGGAATGAGGGAGCGACCGGTCGAAGTCGACGGCGACGGAACGGCGGAGAGGTCCGGCACCCAGGTCGGCAGCCTCGTGCATGGGCTGCTCGAGCAGATCGACCTCCGCGCGCCGGCCGTGCCGGAGCTCGAGGACGAGCTGATCCGCGGTCTCGTGGCCGCGTACTGCGAGTCCGATCTCGCCCGCCGTGTCGCGGCCCTCGAGGGCGTCGAGAAGGAGCGCCACTTCACGTTCGAACACGACGGCGTACTCGTGCACGGCTACCTCGACGCGTTCCATATGGGCGACGGCCGGGCGCTCGTAGTCGACTACAAGACGAACTTCCTCGGCGAGGCGTCTCCCGAGGAGATCGTCGAGCACGACTACCGGCTGCAGCGGCTCGTCTACGCCCTCGCATCCTTCCGCGCCGGTGCCGAGGAGGTCGAGGTCGTCTACCACTTCCTCGAGCGGCCGGAGGCGCCGGTCGAGGGCGTCTTCTCGCGCGCCGACGTCCCCGAGCTCGAGGCCGAGCTCTCCGCGGCGATCGCGCGCATCCAGGCGGGAGAGTTCCCTCCCACGCCGAGCGACTTCGCCTGCGCGGGCTGCCCGGCGCTCGATCTCGTCTGCGCCGGGCCGCGCCTCCGCCAGCCGGTGCCAGAGATCGTTGCCTCGTAGCTACGTCAAGGAGGCTCGCCGCCACGTCGGGCCGAAGAAGCAGCGGATCGGGCCGATCATCGAGCGGCTCGCCGTGGAGCACGCGGACGCCGCGATCGCGCTCCGCTTCCGCAGCCCGCTCGAGCTGCTCGTCTCCGTCATGCTCTCCGCGCAGACGACCGACGTGAACGTCAACCGCGTCACCGAGACACTCTTCGCGAAGTACCGGCAGCCCGAGGACTACCTCGCGGTGCCGCAGGAGGAGCTCGAGCGCGACATCTTCCCGACCGGCTTCTACCGCCAAAAGGCCAAGGCGCTGCGCGGGACGATGCGGATGCTGCTCGAGGAGTTCGACGGCGAGGTGCCGCGTCGGCTCGAGGAGCTGATGCGGCTGCCGGGCGTCGCGCGGAAGACGGCGAACGTCGTCGCCTCCGAGCTCGGGGAGGCGCAGGGCGTCGTCGTCGACACGCACGTTCGGCGCCTTTCGCAGCGGCTCGGGCTCACGCGCCACGAGGATCCCGTGAAGATCGAGCGCGACCTCGTCCGCCTCGTGCCGCGCACCGACTGGGGCCGCTTCCCGCACCTCCTGATCTGGCACGGCCGCCGGGTCTGCGACGCGCGCCGGCCGCGCTGCGAGGACTGCGTCGTCAACGACCTCTGTCCGTCTAGCCGTGTCTGAGCGCGCAGCGCTCCCGCAGCTTCGAGACCGTGGCCGCTGACTACGAGCGGCACAGGCCAGACTATCCCGAGGAGGCGCTCCGCTGGGCGGCGGAGCTGCTCGGGCTCGGCGCGGGCGCGCGCGTCCTCGACGTCGGAGCGGGAACGGGGAAGCTGACACGCGGCCTCGTCGCGCTCGGCTTCGAGGTCGTGGCGGTCGAGCCGGGCGCGCCGATGCTCGAGCAGCTCCGCACCGCGGTACCCGATGCGGAGGCGCTCGAGGGGCCGGCCGAATCGATCCCGCTCCCGGACGCGAGCGTCGACGCGGCGTTCGCCGGCCAGGCGTTCCACTGGTTCGACCGCGAGGCGGCGCTACCGGAGCTGCACCGCGTCATCGGGCCGGGAGGCGGGCTCGCCCTCCTCTGGAACTGGTGGGACGAGCACGACCCGCTGCAGCGCGAGCTCGGCGAGCTCATCGGCTATGCCGGCCATGAGCCGTACCAGGACGATGAGCTGCCCGGCGCGCCGTGGTTCGGTGACCTCGGACGGACCGTCGTCGAGACGGTGCAGGAGTCGAGCCCGGACGCGCTCGTCGGCTACCTCTCGACGGCGAGCGCGTTCCTCACCGCGGAGCCGAAGGAGCGCGAGGAGTCGCTGCGCGCCGTGCATGAGCTCGCTCGCCGGTACGGCGAGCGGTTCCCGCTGCCGAAGCTCACCTACGTCTTCGCCTTCAGCCGGCTTCGAGCTTCTAACGGAATGACCACGCGCTGACTGGGCGCGATGGGCGAGTGCGATGCAAGGACGCAGGGAGCGTGAATAGCAGCGCTATTTGCGCGACTGAGGACGCCGCAGCGCGCCGCACAGCGCGTCCAGGCGGCCCGTGCTTCATTGCGTTAGGAGCTCTTAGTTGACGCGCGGATCCTCGGGCATGCGGGCGACGAGCTCGTAAATCCCGCCCTTGCGGCGCAGGACGTCGCGCCACAGCTCCTCCGGCTCCTCGGTGAAGGCGTCGTCGGGGAGCGCGGGCTCGAGGATCCAGTCTTCGTCCGCCACTTCTGCCTCGAGCTGGCCGACGCCCCAGCCCGCGTAGCCGGCGAAGACACGCCGGCGGGTGGTCACGGGGACTATCTCCTCGGGCTCGGTGAGGGAAGGGAAGCCCAGCGCGCCGAAGAGTGGCACTGCGGCATCGTCCGGATCGAGGAACTCGCCGAGCACGAGCACGGCCTCGGGCTGCACCGGGCCGCCGACCCAGACCTGGTCGCCGTCGTCGACGACCGGCTCGAGCTGCGGCACCGCGCCGGCGACCGCGACCGGCGAAGGACGATTGAGGACGAGCCCTGCCGCGCCCTCCTCGGTGTGCTCCGTCACGAGGACGACGGCGCGGCGGAAGTTCGGGTCGAGCAGCCCCGGCGACGCGACGAGGAGGTGTCCTTGCAGCGACTCCACGTCCCCATTGTGCCCGGTACGATGGCGCCGTCGTTCCGGGGATGAGGCTCCCCGCCAACCGCCCTTCCAGGGCTGATGGCCTCTAGACACGAGACCACTCCTGGAAGGAGAACGCGGTGAGCGACCTTGCACTAGCAGCAGTCCTGGCCGGAACGATCCTGTTCGCCTCGACGATCTCGGTCGAGCTCGGGCTCTCGGTCGCGCTGATCGAGCTGCTTGCCGGCGTCATCGTCGGCAACGCCGCGCACGTCGCCGTCCCGAGCTGGCTGAGTTTCATCGGCTCGTTCGCAGGGATCGTCCTGACCTTTCAGGCGGGGGCGGAGGTGGACGTCCCGCAGCTCGTGCGCGAGTGGAAGGCTTCGGTCTCGATCGGGCTCGTGTCGTTCTTCGCGCCTTTCGCGGTCGTCGGGCTCGTGACCTACTACGGGCTCGACTGGTCGCGGCGGCAAGCGGAGATCGGGGGCCTGGCACTCTCGACGACCAGTCTCGCTGTCGTCTACGCAGTCCTCGTCGAGACCGGGCTGAACCGGGAGCTCGTGGGAAAGCGGCTCATGTCCGCGACGTTCGTCACGGACATCGCGACCGTCACCGGCCTGACGGTTCTCTTCCTGAATCCGACGGTCTGGATCGTGCCGTTCGCGCTCGTCTCGATCGCGCTCGTATTCGGGCTGCCGCGTGCGGCGAGGCTCTTCTTCCCGCGGTACGGCAACCGCGTGATCGAGCCGGAGATCAAGCTCGTCTTCGCCTGCCTGTTCCTCCTCATGTGGCTCGGCCAGCGCGCCAACTCGCAGGCGGCTCTGCCGGCGTTCGTCCTCGGCCTCGCGATGTCGCGGTTCTTCGCCTCGCACCGGATGGAGCAGGATCGGATGCGCGTCGTCTCGTTCGCGTTCCTGACGCCGTTCTTCTTCCTCAAGGGCGGCCTCAACGTCTCGACGAGCGTGCTTTGGGCAAATCTCGGGATCCTCGCCATCCTCGTCGCCGCGAAGATGGGGCCGAAGCTGATCGGCGTCTACCCGCTCGCGCGGCGCTTCATGGCGCCGCACGCGAAGTTCACGACGCTGCTCATGTCGACGGGGCTGACGTTCGGGACTATCACGTCGCTGTACGGCCTCTCGGCGGGAATTATCGACCGGACCCAGTTCTCGCTCTTGCTGGCGGTCGTCGTGCTCTCGGCGGTCGTGCCGACGGCGATCGCCCAGCGCCTCTACCAGCCGGGCTCGGCGGCCCACCGCGATCTGACCGCGCCGGTCGGGCCGGCGCCGGTGGATTGATCAGCCGTGCGCGGGCGTGAGCGCGACGAGCAGGCCGCCGTCGTCGTCGAGTGCAGGGAAAAAATCCCCGATGACCCGCTTGACCGTGCCGCTTCGCGTCCGGAGCTGCAGCTGCTCGTTCAGGCGCCGCACGCCCCACTCGAGCGAGAGCTTGACGGGGTTCTTCTCCTCCTCGAAGCCGCTCAGGCCGAACGCTTGGACGACGTCGGCGCCGATCACGTCCTGCTCGCTCCAGCCGCTCAGCTCGAAGACGCCGCGCCCAAGGGCGAGGATGCGTCCCTCCTGGTCGCACGTGACCAGGCCGGTCGTCGGCGCCGGGTAGTAGTCGTCCATCAGCTCGAAGAGGAAGCCGAAGCCGCAGTGGTGACAGGCGACGGCCTCATCGAACAGCCCTTCCTTGCGGTCGATGTCGACCGAGCGCTCCTTGCAGTTCGGGCAGATGTAGTTCGGCACGGCCGCGATCAGAGTAGCCGCGTCAGAACCATCGCTTGCGGCGGAAGAACCAGAGCTGCACGAGCGTGAGTACGGCGATCAGGCCCCACGAGTAGGCGTAGCCAAAGCGCCAGTGCAGCTCGGGCATGTGGTCGAAGTTCTGGCCGTAGACGCCGACGATGAAGGTGGGGAGCAGGACGATCGAGGCGATCACGGTCAGGACCTTCATCACCTCGTTCTGATCGTTCGCGATCTTCGCCTGGGAGTAGTCGCGCACTCCCGCGAGCAGGTCGCGCGCGAGGTCGAGCCCGTCGGAGGCGCGGAGGAACTTGTCGTAGGCGGCGTTGAAGGCGACCTCCACATCGTGTGGGAACACCTCCTCCCCGTGCTCGACCTCCACCGAGCCGTCGATCACCCGGCGAATGGCGTCGCGCATCGGGCTGAGCGTCCGGCGGATGTGGAGGAGGTCGTGCCGCAGAGTCGAGACACGGCCGCGCGTGAGCTCGGACGTCTGCGTCTCGACCTTGTCCTCGAGCTCGTCGATCTCCTCGTCGAGCGTATCGACGAGATCGAGGTAGCGTTCCGCGATCTCGTCAACGAGCCGGTACGCGAGCATTCCCGCCGAGTCGTCCGGCTTCACTGCCTTCTGCACCGCGGCAACGTCGCACGCGGGCCTGCCTTCCGGGGGCGTCTTGCGGACCGTGAGCAGCGTGTCGTGCGTGATGACGAGGTCGATCTCCTGGTAGTAGACGCTGTCCTCCTC
>Ga0193751_1001451_pt1 | contig 15215 bp, 9 predicted proteins | sample L1c2metaG_FD_143050 | JGI IMG/M metagenome (GOLD analysis project Ga0193751, IMG submission 143050) | Soil microbial communities from a riparian zone of the East river system, Colorado, United States - L1c2 | ecosystem: Environmental > Terrestrial > Soil > Riparian zone | place: USA: East River... | reverse complement strand
TGCGCCCCGTCGATTTATATGTCCCGCCCGAGGCTTGGTGGAAGAAAGTCGAATCGCTGACTGGAGCGGACGTAGAACATCTCGGCATCACCCGCAGCGAAGACGCAGATACCGCCGTGAGTTTTCTCGGCCAGCCCACTCCCCGCTTCCACGGCGCAGTTCCCACGATGCTCGAAGAAGTCCAGAAACTTACCGGGCAGGGCAACCAGGTTTTGTTTTCGGTGCCCAACATCGGCGAGGTCGAACGCCTGGCCGACATCTTCACCGAATACAACGTTTCGTTTCGCCTGGGAAGCCGCACGCGCGGCGGCGAAAGTTATGCCGACGAGACCAGTTACTTTGCCGGCGAGGTGCACACCACGACGCTCGCGAAAGCCTACGTGCCCGACGGCGTGATGTTTCCGGATGCACATCTTGCGATCTTCGGCTCGCGCGATTTGTTCGACGAATCCGACACCGTGGTTTCGCACCCGCAACGCCAGAAGTCGAAAGTGTCGGCATTCCTTTCCGACTTCCGAGATCTGCAAGTCGGCGATTACGTCGTCCACGTCGAACACGGCATCGGCCAATATCAGGGCCTGAAAGAAATCAACCAGGGCGATGGCAACGCCGAGTTCATGCTGCTCGAATACGCAGAAGGCGCGCGCCTCTACGTCCCACTCACGCGGCTAGATCTGATTCAGAAATACCGCTCTTCCGAGGGCGCGAAGCCGTCTCTCAGTCACCTCGGCACGCAGGCGTGGACCAAAACCAAAGCCCGCGTGCGCAAGGCCATGAAAGATATGGCCGACGAACTCCTGAAACTTTACGCTGAAAGAAAGACGGCCGTCGGCCACTCTTTCCCTGCCGGCAACGAGTTCGTCCGCGAGTTCGAAGACGCCTTCGAGTTCAACGAGACCGAAGATCAAGCCCAGGCCATCGCCGACGTCACCCGCGACATGGAATCGACGCAGCCCATGGACCGCCTGCTCTGCGGTGATGTCGGCTACGGCAAGACAGAAGTCGCCATGCGCGCGGCATTCAAGGCCGTCGGCGACAACAAGCAGGTCGCCGTGCTGGCCCCGACCACGGTGCTCGCCTTCCAGCATTACGAAACTTTCAAGCAGCGCTTCGGACCTTTCCCGGTCACCATCGAAATGATCAGCCGCTTTCGCAACCCGAAGCAGCAAAAAGAAATTCTGCAAAAAGCGGAAACCGGCAAGATCGACGTTCTGATCGGCACGCATCGCATTCTCTCGAAAGATCTCAAGTTCGCCGACCTCGGACTGCTCATCGTCGACGAGGAACAGCGCTTCGGCGTACGCCATAAAGAACGCATCAAACAAATGCGTAAGCAGGTCGACGTCCTCACCATGTCGGCCACGCCCATCCCGCGCACGCTGCACATGTCGCTAGTCGGACTGCGAGACATGAGCGTGATCGAAACGCCGCCCAAAGACCGCATGGCGATTCAAACCGTCGTCGCCAGTTGGGACGACAAATTAATCCAGTCCGCGGTTGAACAAGAATTAGACCGCGGCGGCCAGGTCTATTTCGTCCACAACCGAGTCGATAGCATCTGGGAAATCGCGGCCAAACTGCAGGAACTGGTTCCGAAAGCGCGCATCATGGTCGGCCACGGGCAGATGGGAGAGACCGAACTCGAAAAAGTGATGCTCGGATTCATGCATCACGAAGCCGACATTCTCGTGGCTACGACGATCATCGAAAACGGCCTCGACATCCCACTGTGCAACACAATTCTAATTAACCGCGCGGATCGCCTCGGCCTCTCCGAGCTCTACCAGTTGCGCGGACGCGTCGGCCGTTCGAACCGCCGCGCCTACGCCTATCTGCTGATCCCGAAAGAAGTCGAACTCACTCCCATCGCACGTCGACGCCTGGCGGCGCTAAAAGAATTCTCCGACCTCGGCGCCGGATTTAAGATCGCCGCACTCGACCTCGAACTGCGTGGCGCGGGCAATCTCCTCGGTGGCGAGCAGAGCGGACACATCGAAGCCATCGGCTTCGAGCTCTACACGCAAATGCTCGAACGCGCCGTCCGAGAAATGAAGGGCGAAGCCGCCCCCGACGAAGCCGAGACTCAACTTAATCTCGGAATCAACATCCGCATCAACGCCGATTACATTCCGGAAGAAAATCAGCGCCTGCAGATGTACAAACGCGTGGCGCGCGTGGAAACCGAATCGCAACTCAGCGACGTTGCGGCCGAACTGCAAGACCGGTACGGCCCGCCACCGCCGCCCGTGCGTAATCTGCTCGACTACGCCTCATTGAAGCTGCTTTGCATTCGTGTGGGCGTCAACGCCATTGAGCGCAAGCGCGATTCCGTCACGTTTAAATTCCGCCAGAACGCCGCCGTCGATCCGGAACAGCTGGCCCGCTTCGTCTCCGGCCAGCGCGGCGCGCAGTTCACTCCCGACGGCATGTTGAAGTTCGTTCTGAAGGCCACCGCCGCGGACGAAGTGTTGCGAGCTCTGCGCACAGTTCTAGAGCAACTGGCCAATGACGAAGCTGCATCTGAGGTTCGATCCGGAGCAAGCGGCGAACATTCTCAGTGACGCCTTGGTAGCAGATTATATTGCCGACCTCGGTCGCCAGTCACAAGAGTACCAGTTACAATTGTCCCGCTCCTATTCACGCTGACGACCAACGACGAACGACCAACGACGACGGACGAACGACCGCCTCATGAAGACGAAAGTCCGCAAAGCCGTATTCCCAGCCGCCGGTCTGGGCACTCGCTTTCTTCCCGCCACTAAAGCCCAGCCTAAAGAAATGCTTCCGCTCGTTGACAAACCGATCATTCAATACGGAGTCGAAGAAGCCATGGCCTCTGGCTGCGATCAGATCGTCATCATCACTGGCCGCGGCAAGCAGGCGATTGAAGATCACTTCGACGTCAGCTACGAGCTGGAAAAAATGCTGGAGGAGCGCGGCAAAACCGATCTACTCAAGATCGTACGCAACATTTCCGACATGATGTACGTGGCCTACGTGCGACAGAAAGAAGCGCTGGGCCTGGGCCACGCCGTGTTGATGGCGCGCGAACTCGTGGGCAACGAACCGTTCGCCGTGCTACTGGCCGACGACGTCATCGATAATCCCGTCCCCTGCCTCAAGCAGATGGTCGACGTCTTCGAACAGAAACAGTGCTCAGTGATCGCCGCCCAGGTGGTGGAAGGAAAGATGATTTCCGCCTACGGAGTCTTCGATGCGCAACCGGCCGAAGGATTCAATGGACGCCTCTTCGAGATCCGCAACATGGTCGAAAAACCCAAGCCCGAGGAAGCGCCGTCGAACCTGGCAATCATCGGCCGCTACATACTTACGCCGGCAATTTTCGATTGTCTGGCGAAAACAAAAACCGGCGCGGGCGGTGAACTGCAGCTCACCGACGGCATGCGGATGTTGCTGAAGCAAGAAAAAATGTATGCCTACGTCTACGAAGGCCGCCGCTACGATACCGGTGACAAGCTGGGATTCCTGAAAGCGACAGTAGAATTCGCACTGAAACGCAACGACCTGGGCGGCCCGTTCCGAGAATATTTGAAGAGCCTGAAACTCACATAGACAACAATCGCCACGGATTTGCACAGATCTTCACGGATAAGGCTTTTTGAAAAATTGGGTTTATCCGTGTTGATCCGCGCCAATCCGTGGCAAAGAATTTGGACAGCCGAGGCAGCTGTCCCTACGAGGTACCGGAATTCTTCAGCTTCTTCGATTTCTCCTCCACGCCCCGCGCCAGCTTTTGTTTGTGCGCTTCCAGCTTTTTCACAATCGAAGCATCCCCCAACGCAATCATCTGCGCCGCAAGAATCCCTGCGTTGGTCGCTCCCGGCTTTCCGATGGCCACGGTCGCGACCGGAATTCCAGCGGGCATCTGCACCGTCGCCAGCAGGGAATCCATCCCCTGGAGTGATGTCGAAGGAATCGGCACTCCGATCACCGGCAATGTGGTATGCGCCGCAATCACTCCGGCCAAATGCGCCGCCCCGCCCGCTCCGGCAATGATCACCTGAATGCCGCGCCCTGCGGCCTTGCGCGCGAAGTCTGCCGTGCGATCCGGCGAACGATGCGCCGAAGTCACGTCAATTTCATACGCGATCCCGAACTCGTCGAGCGCCTTGCCCGCCTCGCGCATAATCTCCAGATCGGAATCACTTCCCATCACAATCGAAACCAGCGTCTTGCTCATTAGCTCCCCCACCACAATTCTGTCATCCTGAGCGAGGATTGTGCTTCGCGAACGCGAAGCACAACCGCAGTCGAAGGACCCCTATCAGTCTGATGGGACCTTCGGCCTCACTGGGAGTTTCTACCGATCTCACCCGACGTAATTCGCCGAAAAACGAGAAACTAGTAAAACATCGCGCCGATCCAATTTCCGACCGACAGCGCAAACAGCCAAAACAAGTTCATTCCACGCGTCCGTCGATCCACTTGCCACCAATACGATGACATGCTGCCCCACAAGAACAGTGCTGAAACCGCCCCACAAAGCCCCAGTAGTAGCCCGCCGGCGATTCGCAGTGGCAAGGAAATCACGGACTCGTCAACCCGAAAGAAATTTAGCAACACTGCCAGTGTGAGCACCGCCCCTGAGACTAAGGATGCCAGCAAGAAATAACGACGCAGCGAAGGATCAAGAGTCCAATGGTTTTCAGAAGTCCAATGCGCTTCCATTTGAGCCTCTTATTTCTTCAACGCCCGCGCCGCAATATCCTTCCGGTAATGCGCGCCCTCAAAATGAATCTTGCCGCAACTCTCATAGGCTCGCTCAACCGCCGTATCCAAATTCCGCGCCCGCGCGGTCACTCCCAACACCCGTCCGCCGGAAGTGTAATAAACGCCATCCCGCTTTGAAGTCCCCGCATGAAAGACCTTCACGCCCTCGACCGCGCTTGCTTCTTCGAGTCCATCAATCCGCTTTCCGACGTCGTACGTTCCCGGATATCCTCCCGACGCCATCACCACGCACACCGACGCGTCCCGCGACCACTTGAAATCTCCTTCACTTACGCGTCCTTCAATCGAAGCCTCGAAGGCCTCGGTCACATCGCTCTCCAACCGCATCAAAATCGGCTGGGTCTCCGGATCGCCAAAGCGGCAGTTGAATTCGAGAACCATCGGCCCGCGCGCCGTCATCATCAGCCCGCAGTATAGGACGCCCTTGAATTCCGCGCCCTCAGCTTTCATTCCTGCGACCACGGGCCGCGCGATGTGATTCACCAGCCAGTCGCGCATCCGGTCGTCGACAATGTCCGCGGTCGAATACGCGCCCATGCCGCCCGTGTTCGGGCCGGTATCGCCGTCGCCCGCGCGCTTGTGATCCTGCGCCGCCACCAGCGGAGCCACGCGCTCGCCGTCACTGAAAACCAGGAACGAAAGCTCGTCGCCCTTCAAGCACTCTTCCAACACAACCCGCGTACCCGCCTCGCCCAGCATTTTCCCACTGAGCATTTCCGTCGCCGCGCCCGCCGCCTCTTCCTTGCTTTTTGCGATGACCACGCCCTTACCAGCCGCCAGGCCGTCGGCCTTCACCACGACCGGCACATGGAAATGGCTCAGGGCCGACCGGACCTGCTCCATGGAATCGCAAATCACAAACCGCGCCGTCGGAATGCGGTGCCGCTGCAAGAATTCTTTGGCGAAACTCTTGCTCGCTTCCAGCTGCGCCGCGGCCTTCGTAGGACCGAACGCCGGCCAACCACGCCGCGTGAATTCATCCACCACGCCCAGAGTCAGGGGCAATTCCGGTCCGACTACCGTGAGATCCGGCTGCAGGCGCGCGGCCAGAGCTGTGATCGCATTCAAACTGTTCAGGTCGGCAGGCAGGCACTCCGCTTCGTCCGCAATGCCGCCGTTTCCCGGCGCGCAGTAAAGCTGCGAAATGCGCGGTGACTGCCGCAGCTTCCACACCAGCGCATGTTCGCGCCCGCCGCTTCCTAAAACCAGAACTTTCATAAGCCAGAGGAAATCAAGGTTAGGCGGTGAAGAGGAATGCTGTCAAACGCGGCGCTGCCTATGCAAGCGGCGTCCGGCAAAACATATCGATTAATATTCCTTTAATCGAACCTGCGTAGGCTGGGAGCCAGAATTGCAGGCCGTCTTGGCACTGTATTATGTAGTTAACTATAGTTAATGGCATTAGGTATAATGCGGTGAATGGAATACCGGGCAGTCGTGAATCGAAGGCAGGCAATGGAAAGATTGCGACGGAGAACCGCGGCACGCGGCGCGGTTTGCCGCCTCTTTCTAGCGCTTGCCGTCGCGCTTGCCGCGCCCGCTCTCGCACAGCAGCAAGAACCACCCGTCCCCTCGCAACCGTCGCGAGGCCAGCCGCAAGCCGGCGCCGCGGCAGTGCCCGACCCCCCCGAGCCGTTTGCCGGTGAGAGCCCGGAATCGATGCTGCCGCACTTCCATGACACGCGCTTCTGGCTTTCCGGCCAGGCAAACTTTATTTTCCAAACCCATCCGGATTTTCACGCGCCCTACAGCGGCCCGCATAGTCTCAGCCCCCGTTATGAGAAAGCCACGTCACGTCTGATGACACTTTACACGGGCCTGCGCCTGAATAACTCCACCGAAGTGCTCGTTGACATTGAGGAGGCGGGCGGCGCCGCCCTGACTACCGGCCTTGGACTGGCCGGAAATACCGATCTCGACATCGTGCGTAATCCGCTCTTGAGCAAGGCCCCTTATCTCGGCCGCGGCATGATTCACAAAGTGTTCACACTCAGCAACGACAAAGTTGAGAACCAGCGCAACGCCTTCTCACTCTTCGAGGAACTGCCGCGCCGCCGTCTGGAAATCCGCTTCGGCAAGTTCAGCATTCCTGATTTCTTCGATGTCAATTCGGTGGGGTCCGACACGCACTTCCAGTTCCTCAACTGGACCACCGACAACAACGGCGCCTACGACTATGCCGCCGACACGCGCGGCTACACTGTGGGATTCACTGCCGACTACGAGGACCGCAACTGGGGATTCCGTTTCGCCGAAGCGCTCATGCCTAAAGTCGCCAATGGCATCGATATGGTGTGGAAGCCCTGGCAGGCCCACGCAGAAAATTTCGAATACGAACTGCGTCAGGGCGTGATCCCGAAGAAAGGCGGAGTGGTCCGGTTACTCGCCTACACCAACTATGCGAACATGGGCATTTACCGCGATCAGGTCATCCAGGCGGCTCAACAGGAATCCACTCCCGACATCACTGCTCATCCCTGGCACATCACGCGCAAATACGGCTTCGGCATCAATGTCGAGCAAAATCTCACGCACTATCTCACCGCCTTCGCCCGCTTCGGATGGGATAACGGCAAGACCGAATCCTTCGCTTACACGGAAGTGGACCAGACGTTCGCCGAAGGCGTGGGAGCAAACGGCTCCTGGTGGCATCGTAAACAAGATCGCGCCGGAGTTGCGTACATCAGTAACGCCATCAAGAAAGATCACCAGAACTATCTGGCGGCAGGCGGCCTTGGATTTCTTCTCGGCGACGGCAAGTTGAACTACGGCCGCGAAAATATCCTGGAGTCCTACTACACCGTGCACGTCTGGCGCGGCATCTACTTGGCGCCCGGCGTTCAGCACATCGTGGATCCTGGCTACAACCGCGACCGCGGCCCCGTCATCGCCCCCTCATTCCGCGCCCACATTGAGTTCTAAAAACTCGATTTTACTGCCAGTTCCTGCTCGGTATCGGCTGGGCTTCGCCTGCGCGCGCCAGCCGAGGCGGCTGTCGCCCCATGACTCTGGCGCAGCGCCAATTCCCCATAAAACGCTTGAATGACGCTGTAGCACTCGCAGGCGCAGCCTTCCAGTTTCTTTCGGTTCAGGATTCTTACCGAGCCGCGGGAATATTCGATGATGCGTTTTCTTTGCAGCCCGCCCGCGGCCAGGCTCACGCTGGGACGGTCCGTGCCCAGCATCATCGCCAGGAAGTCGTGGGTGATCCGCAACAATCCCGAACCCACTCGATCCTGGGCCAGCAGCAACCAGCGCGAAAGCCGTTGTTCAATATCGTGCAGGCGATTGCATCCCGCTGTCTGCGCCACCTGCATTCCGTGGATCGCCGCATACCGGTTCAGCATCTGTTGCAGCGCGGGACTCGACTGCAAAGCTTTCTGCAATTCGCAAACGTTAATCTTGAAGCCCTCTCCGCCGATTTGCATGACCGCGCGGTGCGGACTTCTCTTCACCCCGGCTGACACCGGTATCGGAGTAAAGCCTTCGTTTCCCACCACGCCCACTTCCACGCTTTCTCCCTTTTGCGTGGTGAAGACCTGCGACACCATGCCACTATTCAAAAAGTAAGCATCGTCCAGCTTTTGATTGGCCTCTTGAAGTCTCAATCGCTGCGGCAAAGGGACGAACTGCAAATGTGGCCGGATCGCCTGAAATTCTTCATTCGGAATCGCGAGCAGAATGGCATTGCCCACTGGCTTTCCCGCCGGATTCGTCCGCTCTCCAGCATTCAAAGGTTGAGGGTCCCTGTTGGCTCCAGCAGTTTGATTTGCTTTGCTCACAGCTTCCTCCGCGTTGCTCGCTCTTCTTTGACAAATTGTTGACGAGGAATTAGATGCCGCGGGATGTAAAATCACAGATCGCTCAATGTCTGAAACTGTGCGGTATCGCACGGTAGGTTATACAAAGTTTGCTGTATTTGGAGAATGGGGTTTCGTGGTAAGTTCGTAGGGCATCATACCTTGCGGAAAAGCAGACCATGCGGCGCCACCCGTCTAGCTTGCCGATTCGCATGCCCATCCGAATTCTGATTGCTGAAGACAGTCCGTCGGTTAGAACTGCCTTGCGTACCCTTTTGTCAGTCGCCGGGCCCTGGGAAATAGTGGACGTCGACAATGGCGAGGAAGCCATTGCCAAAGCGCAGGAACTGAAACCCAATCTCATCATTCTCGATCTGGTCATGCCGGTGATGGATGGTCTGAAAGCGGCTCGACAACTCTCCAAACTCCTGCCCAACACTCCCCTCCTCATGCACACCATGCATTGGTCCCAGCAGGTCGAAATCGAGGCGCAAAAGGTCGGTGTGCGGAAAGTGGTGTCCAAGGCGGAGAGCATGCTTCTGGTTTCCACCGTCCAGCAGCTCCTCATCTCGGAACCGCCGCCGTCGCTTCCCGCAGCAGCGCTCACTGCAGCAACACAGACACCTTCGCCCGATCTCGCGATGCCCAACGTCACCCCGCCCCCGGCAGTCCTTTCCGCTCGCGAACCCAGTAGCCCGGAACCTACCGGCGACAAGCCAGAATCGGCCGCCACTGGAACAATCGGCGACGCCCCCGCCAAATCGGCATAGGCGGAATCGCAGGGGGGACTGTCATGGGGCAGAGAAGTGTCCTGAAACCTGGTTTCGGCCGAATCTTGTCAAGAGGGAGAAACCACACGATTCCGCTTAACCCGATGAAATCATTCCAGATATAAAGTTCCAAATTTTGCCGGTTTACCCTGTCCAACTTGCTATTCTGGATATATAGACAAAAAAGTCGAAAAGGCGCGGCCCACCGGTCGCGCCTTTCGTGTTTTCGGAGCGAGTCTTTTTCGGAATCATTTTTTTGGGAACGAGTCTAGGGGCGGTCTCAATGAAGCGGTGGGGCGAATTCAATACATTCAAAGAGCGCGGCGAGTGGGTGGAACTTCAGTTCATGGCAGCGGCTGCGTCGCGTGGCCATCATGTACTGATACCTTGGGGAGACTCCCAGGCTTACGACGTCGCCATCGACCGCGGAGGCAGCCTTCTGCGAGTGCAGGTCAAATACAGCAGCGTGCGCAGCGGCACCGGATACTTCTGCCAGTTCCGCCGCAACTATCTCTCAAAACGTCCCTACAGTCTCGATGAGCTCGACCTCTTCGCCACCTACGTCATCCCGGTCAAAGCCTGGTACCTGATCCCCGCTTCCGTGATTCTAAGACCGACCCGCAAAGTGGGCGTGATGCTGTTCCCCGTCGATGTCCTCAAGAAAAACCGTTACCGCTACGAAGCCTACAAAGAAGCCTGGCCCCTCCTAAGCGAAACCCGCCGCTCCCTGACCCGTCGCGGCAAGCCCCGTTAGAGTCTGATCACATCAATGTCTTCGCAGGATTCGATGTTCTCGCGGTGGCCTCGAACGAGAAAGGCACGGCTTCCAGGTCGCAGGAAAAGCCACGAAAGCGTCCTTCGCCGTGCACGAAAGCGTCCTTCGCCGTGGAAGAGCGGCCCTTCCAGGGCCGCGTAAGGCATCTGAATTAGAGCGGGCTTCAGCCCCCGTGGTCGAAGTGCGCAGCCCGAAGCCACCCCACTCCAGCCGCGAAGCGGCATACGATAGCCCCAGCCTGCCCTGAGCGAAGTCGAAGGGTAAGTCCGGGGGAAGCCGCAAAAAATGGAACCAAGTCCCGGAGGGACTTAGAAAGTGGAGCGGACACTCCTGTCCGCTGCCGTTGAAGTTGCCCTTGATCTTGCTTTTGAATTTGCTGTTGAAGAGGCTCGCACCCAAAACGCGCAGACCGAAGCCACCCCACTCCAGCCGCAAAGCGGCGGCATAGGATAGCCCCGGACGTAAGTCCGGGGTAAGCCGCAAAAAATGGAACCAAGTCCCGGAGGGGCGGCAGAGGTGCTCGGGCGAGTGAAGGCCATCGTCCAGGAAAGGGACGGGCAAGCCAAAGGACCCCAAACTGGAAACGTGGAATCCCACCCTTGACAGAGAACGTCAAGGATAAGGCACCGAACGGTAGTGTAGAAACCTCACATATAGAATCGAAAACTCGGCTGAACTATCCCGTCTTCAGGAACGCATTTCAGGATGTCTCCAACACGCCGAGCTGCTCGCACCGTAATCGGCTCACCACCGTCGAACTGAGTATTGTTCCAATTTAGTTTAGACAAGGACAACATCTCTTTAGCAAGTTGTTCGGGAGCGCTCTCCATTTGAGCGATCGATAGTTCTAGCGGTCGGGGCACATACATTCCAGGATACGTCCTAAAGAACTGAACGCTACCACGTAAGTACAATAACCCCATCGATTCTTGAATCTTTAAGAATGTTCCCCGAAGAGGCGGATACGTTCCAGCGCGGAACAATCTGGTAAGGGACCGCCTTACGCTAACAAGCTCTACAACGTCAATCTGATGCTCCGCCGCTGCTGCTCGAAATCCGAGCATTTCGCCTTCAGTCATCTTTGAAGTCTTATGAACGACGAGGCGTGCAGGACTCGTGCGATGTTCCCTCCGATACACGCGAACAGCATTGTTTAGCAAGAGTCTTGTGTCGTCTTCAGACAGATGGGGTTGGCGGTCGTCTTTGCTTACTTGGGCCTGCGCACCCTTGACAATCACCCCTTCCCCACGTTCGTTGAAAACCTGTGCCACACTAGTAAGGAGACGGTCACCTTCGATTGAGCGGTAAAAGCTCACACCCACAAAGCAAGTCGACAGGTCTGCTGGATTTCTGAGCAACCGCCACGGCACACCGCCAGCTTTGTAGTACAGTGCCGTATGCAAATTCCAAGCACGTGTGGCTTCATCCTGCAACGGAGCCAAGGAAGTTGATCGACCTTTGCTTCGCCTCCGCTCTCCCGTATAGGTGTAGGGTCGCACCATCTGGATGGGAATACCGAGGCGCATCCCCTCGGCTTTAAGAACGTCATGAAAAGCCGCAATTGAACGCCGAGCATCCTTAGAACTGTCAGAACCTTCGTCGATCCCTTGATCCGAGGAATCTGGCCGGTTTCCGAACGATGCATCGACTGCAGCTAAAACATCTTGTGGTGGGACGCACACAAGCACCATGGGACCGCCCTGCTCCAAAAGGTCGGCGGCATGCCCGATAAATATCGCGGCAGCTTCACGGGCTACGTCAGCGCTCTGGCTATGCGCCAACACCGCGTCGATTTCTCGTTGCCGGATCGGAGAGCACCATCGATCATGAAAGGCTAAGGATGATCGAAACGGCGAATCTTCTGAAAAACCTGGGAAGGGTGGAAACAAATTCTGTAGCTTGGTTTGCTTAGCATCTACCCCATCACGGCACCGATCCAACCATTGTCGGATTGTAGATATAGTATCTTCAGTGCCGATCAAGCCAAGGCGAAGTTGGCTGGGGGCGCTTGTCTCGCCTGAGTCAAGCGGTCCATATCGTATAACACCATATCGGATATCAACATGAGTACCGCCTCCTCCGAATTCGAGCTCCGGTTCATGGAAAAAGGACAGCTTCATACCACAACATCCTCGTCACCGGAAAGTAAAAGATCCTCGGTCCGCATTTCGTCGTCTTGAGCGAAAGCCGGATCACGAGAGAGCCAATCTTGGTCGTCGATGCCTACAGTCGACTCGAAGCTCACGAGTTTTCCAAACTGAAGCGGCGGCAGGTCGCTCTCGAAAAGGTCCTTCTTCGGACGAAGATAGTCCGCCCAAAACAATACTAAGCTTAGTACAGCTCGATTGCCCTCAATCCTTTTGATTCCCTTGAGTCGCTCTTCATGGAATCGGTCCAAGATATAGCCATCACGAGTAAAGCGGTACGTTGGAGTAATTTCCAAACACCAGTTGCCGGCCAAAAATCGAAACTGTCCACGGAAAGCCAAGTGCCTAAACCATTCGAACTTGCGCCCGTCCGCGGTCGTTGTTGAAAACTAAGATACGACCGTTATCTTGCTCCGGCGTTTGAGCGATTGGTAGGACAGTTTGCGTGGTCGGCCAGCAATCGCATAGCAATCTTCCTGTGGCCAATATCGAAGCTTTGCGCTAGTTTGATCTCTCAAGGTTTGGTTTAGAAGTTGAACGAAAATCCGCTTTCGTGCGGGATCGTTGGAAGTTGACCATTCCGTTGCGGCAAATTCTTCACGCGTACCGGTGTCACACAGCGAAGACCACGGTTCGGCAGCCAGATCGTGAAAGCTAACAATCTTTTTCTCCCACAATACCCATACACCATCTATCTCTCTCTTGGTTTCTCGGAGTGCGGCTCGGATATCGCTAGGGGTTCTATGGTCGGTGCCCGCAACGTAAACAGAAGAAGGGAAGGTCTCCAAGGTCAGGAGATTCGTGTGGAGAACCTCTTTACAGCGGGTCGGGGCGAGATACAGGCCGGATTGCGGAACCGCAACTTGTGCGAGCAGGTGAAACGTCTCTTTACTAAATCGATGTAGCGATTTTATGAACGTGACGCGTGTTTGGTCACCACGCTTCCAATTGGTGAAATAGTCTCGGGTCGAAATCCAATAACCTTCGCGAGTGGCAGGACTGGATACAATCAAGATGAGCGGTATGTTCCCGTTCAGCCAGTACTCTAGATCGTCCGCATCGCACCAATAATCAAAGCTCAGGCCGGAATTATTTCCGATAGCACTAACGACCTTACTCTGTACCGCCAAAGTAAGCCCGAGCGGTTCACGAGAAATAGGATCAAAGATTTCGATATAGCCGTCAATACCAATCTCGTTTGGACCGCTCGCTGTCCACCTGGATCCGGCGTCGAGCACGACGTGTTCTATGAAATTGACGCCTTGTTGCCCAGTTAAGCCTTGATTGGAAATCGTCTTGGGGCGCCGCCCTCGACGTCTTGAGTGTGAAGCCATGGCTATGTTCAGAGGACCTACATATATGCTTCGAGAAGAACTAAATCTTACTTCGAAACGAAGCGCCTCGCAATGTGTAATCAACTAAGCGAGCGCAAAGCTGCTTGTATCTTCGAAACTGCTTATTGAGGACGTGGAGGGAAAACTAAGCTGTGCACAGTTCGCCAGTTATGAGCAAGGTCCTACACACCTACCGGCTGTGCCTTCGTCGCCAACAACTGCCGCAACACATACTGCAAAATCCCGCCGTTGGCGTAATACAGCGCTTCCTGCGGCGTGTCAATGCGGACCAGGGCGTTGAACTCGATCTCACTCTTTCCCTTTGTCCGGACTTTTACTTCGCGGCCGGCGGCGAAGTGGTCGACTATGTCGCGGATGCCGGTGATCTCGAACACTTCTTCTCCAGTCAGCTTCAGCGATTCGGCGGTCTGGCCTGCTGGAAATTGCAGCGGGAGGACGCCCATGCCGACCAGGTTGGAGCGGTGAATGCGTTCGTAGCTTTCGGCGATCACGGCGCGCACGCCCAGCAGGGCCGGTCCCTTGGCGGCCCAGTCGCGCGACGAGCCGGAGCCATATTCCTTGCCTGCGATAACGATGAGCGGAGTGCCGGCGGCGCGATATTTTTCCGAAGCGTCGAAGATCGACATTTCGGTGTTCGTCGGCAGGTGACGCGTGTATCCGCCTTCGGTCGCGACCAGCTTGTTGCGCAGGCGCACGTTGGCGAAGGTGCCGCGGACCATCACTTCGTGATTGCCGCGCCGCGAACCGTAGGAGTTGAAATCGGCGGGCTTCACGCCATGTTCCTGCAAATATTTTCCTGCGGGACCATCTTTCTTGATCGACCCGGCCGGCGAGATGTGATCGGTGGTCACGCTGTCGCCCAGGACTGCGAGCACGCGGGCTTTCTTGATGTCGCGAACAGCGGCTGGCTTCACCGACATGTCATCGAAATACGGAGCGCGTCGGATGTAGGTAGAGTCCTTTTCCCACGCGTAGGTCTCGCCGTTGGGCACAGCCAAGCCGCGCCAGCGCTCGTCGCCCTGAAAAACGTCCGCGTAAGATTTTGAAAACATCTCGGAGGTAATCGATTGCTGCATCAACTCTTCGATCTCGCGCTGCGACGGCCAGATGTCGGCCATGTAGACCGGCTGGCCATCTCTGCCCTTGCCGATAGCGTCCTTGCGCATGTCGATGTCGATGCGCCCCGCCAGCGCAAACGCCACCACCAGCGGCGGTGACATCAGGTAATTGGCACGCACTTCCGAGTTGATGCGTCCCTCAAAATTCCGGTTCCCCGAAAGCACCGACGCGACGACGAGTTCGTTCTCGTCGATCGCCTGCGAAACTTCCGTGGGCAGTGGTCCCGAGTTTCCGATGCACGTAGTGCAGCCGTAGCCCACCAGATGAAATTTCAGCTTCTCGAGATAGGGCGTCAATCCGGCCTTCGCCAGATAGTCGGTGACCACCTTGGAGCCTGGTGCCAGCGACGTCTTCACCCACGGCGGAACTTGCAGCCCCTTCTCGACCGCCTTCTTGGCGAGCAACCCTGCCGCAATCAGCACCGAAGGATTCGAGGTGTTGGTGCATGAAGTGATCGCGGCGATGACCACGCTGCCGTGCTTCAGCGAATCCTTCAC
>Ga0193751_1001450_pt1 | contig 15222 bp, 32 predicted proteins | sample L1c2metaG_FD_143050 | JGI IMG/M metagenome (GOLD analysis project Ga0193751, IMG submission 143050) | Soil microbial communities from a riparian zone of the East river system, Colorado, United States - L1c2 | ecosystem: Environmental > Terrestrial > Soil > Riparian zone | place: USA: East River... | reverse complement strand
ACCTTGCCCATGCCCACCGTACCTTGCCGGTGAGGTGAGGTTTAGGACTGTAGGCTGGTCGGCCCTGCCTCAAGGCAGTGACTCGACTCTCTGGCTTGACTGGCTGTTCGACTGTTACCTCGACGTAACGCTGAACTTCGACTCAGTGTTACCAACAGGTTACACTCTGGCTGAGTACGGGACAGAGCCGTGATTCCTACTGACTGACCGAATTGTATAGTCGTATAGGGCAACGTGTTGTCACGTATGGTAGCGTAGTGTCACTGGCTGGTCTCGGACGGGAGTCGGTGGGACTGTACCAAAACGCCGAGCAATCTTTGGTGGAGCGCTTAAGGTTGTCGCTAGCCGTCCGTTCTATGCTAGTATGAACGACATGACGACCCTGACTGCTGAAGACGTAGCCGCTAACCTGGCCGCCATTGAGAACACCGAGGCTACTGACGCCACTGTTCAGATGGCTGACAGACTGCTGAGCAGCTGCCCCTACGCTTCGACGGCGCTGACTGCGCTAAGCATTGCACTCTCGGAGATGGGCGACGTCAAGGCCGCTAACATGCTCCTGGCTGCTGCCCAAGACATGGCTAAACACGAGTCGGAAACTATCTGAAGAAACCTGCATGTAGCCCTTGCACTAGGGCTAGCGGGTGCTAGTATGTACTGAGTCGGTGGTTGAATCTAACAACGGAGTCAATGTGAATAAGTCTTCTTTCGTCCGTGACCTGTCGGTAGGCGTGGCAGTAACCGCGCTGCTAGTGAGCAAGTGGTGTGGCGCCGCTGAGCTGGGCTTCCACCCGACCGCAGAGACGGCTCCAGGCAATCCGCCCTCTGCTGCTCGGGCACAGGCGGCGAAGTACAACGTGCCAATGACGCCAGTAACGACCGGTGGCATCTCTAGCCATTCCCATGTGCGTACCAGTCCCTTCGCCGTACCGGGAGGCTGCGTCACGAGCTTCACCGTCCGCAACGATGGCGCCATCCTCCGTCATACAAGCTGCGAGTACTCGTCTGCTCAGATTCAACGCCTAGCCACCACGGGCCGCTAAGTTTTCTCTTAAGTTATCCTCGCAGCAGCCGTTCTATAGTGTAAGGAGCTAAAGAACGGCAACTCTGAGATTAATTCTAGGAGGTCAACGTGTTCGATATGGTAATGACAATGTGGGCGACTCATCCGGTTTGGTGTGTGTTGGTTGTGGGAGGGTTTCTAAGTGCGCTCTAAGAATCACGTTGTGAGCGAAGCGAACGAACGTATCCCTCAAAACCTATCACCCAAAGGGGCGCAAAAACCTGCATGTACCTTTACGTGGGTGCCCGAGACACTGGACGGTCTGTTTCCCGACGGCCAGCGCTGGTGTCTGTACCAGACGAATCACCGCAAGGGTTACCCTCACTACATCGGCCGGGTTTGCGCCACTGTTTACAACGACACTAAGCCGGGTTCTGAGTACGTTTGCGAAGTGGGTTTCTTCTCAACGATGCATGATGCAGCAGAGGCGCTGCTAAGGAGCGCACAGTGACCAAGAAAGACGCCATCGCACAGTTCGCGCTGGTCATGATTGACCAGACCGACCCGGCGCTGATTCGGGAGGCTTGGGCCGCCTATGTAGACGCACTGCGCCGACTCGGAGACATCACCGACTATCAGTCCAGGACCTGGGTTAACCCAGTAAAGAAAGCTAAGAAACCGTGAGGTCAGCTCAAGAGCAGCTAGACTACATCAAGCGCGCTTGCGCTAAGGCTGAGGTCAACTACCAGGAGATGGTTGAACGGACTGACAACACCAGCCACCCGGACGACAAGGCTCGTATCGCCGCAGTGGCTGCTAAGATGTTTACCAAGTTTCAGACCCTGCAAACCCTTTGCCTAGACTTAGAAGACGAATAGTTACGCCCGGTGGAATGTTTAGCCATTCCGATGTGCGAACCAAACCACAACGCATAGGAGACGAATCAGAATGAGCAAGTTTACTAGAGAGCACTACCAGTTCATTGCATCCGTAATCAGGAATGCTAAGATGATTCGTAAGCACCGAGTCGAGCTTGCAGAGCGTACAGCCGAAGAGCTTAGAAGCACTAACGAGCGCTTCGACCGGTCTAAGTTCCTGACTGCCTGTGACCCGGAACAAGAGTTTAAGAACCGTGCTCCGATGGGTAACAAGAAAAGGATGATGGTACTAGAATGATGACCTGGCTTCTATCTAGGGTACTGATTGGTCTTACAGTGGTGGCACTGTTCTGTTTCTTAATCGGCTTCTTAAACGTTGTTCGTTAGCTTGCTTGTAGCTGACTCCGTGCTATCATGCACTGAGTCAGCAATCAATCAAACCAACCCAATCTTTCAAAGTACACTCGGCCGGAGCTACGAAGTTGGTCCGCCCCGTGAATGCGGTCCCTACAGGTCGACGAAGCTCAACCGTGTGTGGAGACAGAAAAACCTTTATGCTATATCGAGTTACCATCTATCGCCCGAGTCAGTATGAGCGCTGCTTCGAAGCTCGCGAGTCTTGGACATGCGGCAATCTGAAGACCGCCAAGCTGTCTGCTCAGTTCGCTTTGCCGGCTTCCAATGAGACCTATTACAGCGCCAAGGTGAACCGTCTCCCGTACGCTGAGATTACCGAGTCAGGACCAAAGCTTACGACTGGTAAGCCCGTTGACTGCGTCGAAACTCCAATTCATTACGTGCCCTCCGTGGGCGAACTAGGATACACGCCATGAAAGCGTGGGATATTGTGGGCTGGACTAACGGCACTGGTTGCGCGTTCTGCACCGAGTGTGAGCCGGACGATTGCGATGAGAAGACTCCTATCTTTGCATCAGATGAACGCCCGCGCATGACTTGCGACGTATGCGGCCAACGACTGGACGACGACGAGACTGAAGACGAATGCTCGTTTCACGCCAATGGTGGCGAGGGCCGCTGCAACTACTGTGAAAACGATTGCGAGGATTAAGTGAATATTACAATCGAAACCGTGATGGCAACTAATCCGTGCTACACCGTCGAGCAGGTAACTGAACTGTTCGCCAAGGGAGCCACGTTAGATACGCTACTTAGCATCCCTCAAAACGACGCTAGATGGATTCTGTCCAAGTTGCTTACGACACCAAACGCAGTTATCTGGGCTAAAGCTTGCGCCGCGCGTGCCGCCAGCTACGCCAGCAACACCGCTAGCCACGCCAGAGACGCCGCCGGCTACGCCAGCTACACCGCCAGCTCCGCCAGCTACGACGCCAGCTACGCCAGAGACGCCGCCGGCTACGCCAGCTACACCGCCAGCTACGCCAGACACGCCGCCAGCTACGCCTGCTACGCCTACTACGCCAGCTTCGCCGCCGGCTACGCCAGCAACGCCGAACACGAGCTAGCTTGTGAGCATGCTCTGGAGCTAATTAGGAAACAACGATGAGAATTGAAGTGCAGCAGCAAGACATTGACTGTGGAGTTAAGGAAGACGGTAGTTCATGCGCCATTGCACAGGCTATCGCTCGCATCCTTGGCACCCGTAACATTGAAGTTTGCGACGCAAACTATATCAAGATTGACGGAACCCGCTATACTGCCCCGTACGTTATTAACCGCTTCATTGAAGCATTCGATAGCGGCTCACCAGTCGACACTATCGAATTCGAACTGGAGGAATACGAAAGTACACTCGGTCCCGGATGGGACCCTTACAGACCGGCTAAGCTTGGTCGTGTGTGAAAACGAAAGAACCTTTACATGACCCATCTCCCTGATTATATCGCGCCATCGGAATACTCATCTTGGGGTGAATTCATTGAAGAGTCCAATTACTATGACTCGCTCGATACGGACTCGGACACGACCTGGCTCGGAGAAGTGAACGAGGACATCGATATAGACATTGACAGAGAACGACTACTGAGCTACTTTGCTGACTGATGGCGAGCCAATACCGGCAGCCACTTAGAATAACTTAAGACTGAAAGGAACATACATTGTCACTAGAATCTTTTGAGGGTACGGAAGTTAACGACGCAGAGCCTACCACGCAGCACGACCGTAGTGCCCTTGGTACGCTTACGAAGCTTGCCGGTCAGCCCATTGACCAGGCACAGAAGCTTTGCAAGTACGCTGCTTCTGCTAAGGCTAAGGTCGAGAAGCTGACCAAGGTTTGCTCGGCGCAGGCGCTCGAATTCGCCAAGCTGAACCGTCCTGACCTGTTCTAAGTTAAGCCCCCGCTGACTCGACGGGTGACAATATCGAGCAAACTCTAGCGGCACGACACATGCCGATAGTTAACAGTAGAGGCTGTTATGGTCCCTGTTAACGTGTGTCAACCTTTTAGGTCGTTGCGACATATACGAGGCCCTGAGTCAGCCAGGGTGCAACGTACCAGCTGACAATTCCACCATTACCTGAAAGGTAATTCAATGCCCAAGTATAACTGGTCTAAGGCTACGCGGGAACAGCTGGAGACGCTAGCGCAAACCGTTAGCGAGGCTCCTGAAACCGAGCTGGCTGTAGTGTCCAGCGACGTCACGGACGCAATGGCGGTACTAAGCAAGGCTTGCACGCTACGGACTCGCGCTGAAGTTGACGCTGACATTGTCAGGGCAGTCCGCAATGCCAGAAGCACCGTTAATGTGCTTACACTTTCCTTGCTAGCCGATGAACCTATCGATGTCTCGCAGGTAAAGGAAGAAGAGCCGGTTAGCCAGGTACCGTCAGAGGTAGCGCCTAGCAGCGAACCAACTGCTGATAAAAAAGAAGCCGAGCAATCTACTTTAAGGTAGTCTGCCCGGCCTCACCTGATGGCTTACGTAGACGATACTACGATTCGCCCCAACGCTAACGCTTGTCTTTACCGTCAAATGCCAACCGCATCCAAGTTTGATACCTTATCGTGGGCGAGCCACGCTCTCAAGTTGTATCGCGTGGTGCCATATATGGCAGGTTGAGCCAACGGGCTGAATTTCATGTCGGCGCAATATCAGTCCGACTGAAGCAGAGCAAGAACTTTAGGCTAGCTCTGTCCCGGCCTCACCTGTCCCCACTATCGCGTTAAGTACTGACACAGAGAGACGCATTACTATTCATGATGCTAGCCGACTTGCCGTCTGTCGTTACCGGTAACATCAAGATTGGTAGCGTAATCTACCTGGTACGTAAAGTATCAGGTCACGTTTTGGAGACTGAGTTAACCGCTCTGTCTCGGACTGGCCGACCCCAGGCCGAGGTAGAGTGGCTAAACCAGCGGTCCTACAGGTATAAGCTAGACCTGGAAGCTAACGTCATTCATGCCCTGGATGCATCAATAAAGCATAGAGCCGATATGCGCCGCTTGTGGGAGATATGGGAGCCACATCGCAAGCTGTTGCGAGTCTACTACTCAGAGTCGCTCAGAAAGTCTAAACGGTAGCGCTGTAAGGACTGGTCTTAACGACCGTCAGGGAGTAAATCCCGGTTGGCAAGACTTACCGGAGACAATATCAGGATATTAGATTATACTGGCGACGAAAACAAGCTGAGCCAGTTGGCCGGCTGTCGATTTCTGGAATGACCATATGTGACCATCCATATATGGCAATGGAGTTAACCTGTGGCAAAGTTAGTAATCAATGGCTTCGAGCCTCATCCGATGTCTTATTGTCCGCACGTTCCGTGCTTTCATATTGATGTGGAGATTCACCTAGACGGCAAGGCAGCGTTTCATACGAAAGTTTTGGTTACGTATGACGACATGTTCTCGATTGACGAGAAGCTTAAGGAGCCCGGTGAGAAGTACGGGTGGATGTACGGTCATTCTGTGCACCCTAAGTTTGACGAGCTGGATATGCAGTGGAAATATCGCGCATCTGAAGATGTACTGAAATATGCACAGAGAACTATTGAGAGCAGCCCTTATTTCCAGGACTGGCAACGTTCAGCGGAAGTTCTACTTAGCGGCGATAGGGATACGGAGGGACCAGACGAGAGTGACGTCGACTAATGGCGGCATGGCTGGAGGTCAGTGCCCGTCGCAGCATGCCGAGGCCAGGCTGGCTCGCAAGCTAGACTACGGGTCAGTGGTGTACGTTTCCCGTACACTTAAAAACGGAGACGTTGCCCTTGCTAAGCCTTGCGCCAGATGCTATGCTATCTTGAGAGGCAAGGGAGTACGTAAGGTGTTCTACACCATTAACGAGAGTGAGTATGGCGTCATATACTGTTAAGTATTTTGTGGCTAGCTTTAACAAACACAATAACCGTTGCAATGTTTGCTACACCGACAAGCCGATGAGCAAGTCAGAAGCGGAAGCGGAATGCCTACGCAGGAACCTTGCTGAGCCGTCTGAGCATGACGAATGGGATGTCATGAAGCAGGAAACTAGAGATGATATCCTTCCTAGGTGAAGATTCTCGCTTTAAGCGTAAAGACGAAATTATAAGTAAATTCCCTATAGTATTTGGAGATTACTATGAACCTTTTTTACGGCATGGTAGCATTTTCTTTAATCTCTACAATCACAAGCGTGTATTTGGCAAAGCGTTTCTGGCCAGTCAAGACGCTGACATTGCCCGCGCTTACAATGCGGTTAAAGAGCAACCGGAACGTGTGCAAAAAGTGCTCGCACACTGCGTCGCAAAGAATTCAGCGACATTTTACGAGGCGATGAGTAGGCAACTTGGGAATCCAACGTCGCTGATATATTGCTACAGAGCCGGCTATCCTGATTGGGATAAGCGCCAGTACGTCTCCTGGGGTAAGAAGATGACTCAGGACCTGGACTGTATTGGGGTGTGCAGCCGGTACCTGAACAAGTGGTGCGAGTGGGTACGGTGGTACAATTGGGAAGAATCCTTAATGTCCGTTAAAGAGAATGACTTGGTATTCTGTGACCCGCAAGACTTCGGGTGCGGCCCTAATGGTTTTCTGACCGATAGGTACCAATGGCTAGAAAGCTTCCTGGTGGCGCTCAAGGGGCAACGAAAGTGCCATGTTGTGATGATTAAGGACGAAAAGGTTATTGTGTTTTAAAAGTCCACTCGGCCGCGAATGCGGTCCTTACAGGCGCACGCAGTTGCGCCGTGTGCGAAAGCAAAAGAAACTTTATGTCCGACTATTTCAAGAACCAGAACCAGGGCAAAGAGTACGGACCGGGGCCTAACGCAGAAGTGCTTTGGCTGGTAGTCGACCCGGTAAACGAGAACTGTACCAAAGTGTGCTACGTTAGGGCAAAGAACGCTTACCAAGCCCGCCATCAGGCTTGCATTTACATCGAAGACCTGTCAAATAATGCAGTCTTCTATCCCAACCCAATGAGGTATCCCAGTGACAGATAACTTACAGTCTTTCGGCGAGCAGGAAAACGTATTCAAGCTGTACGAGGCTATCGGCAAAGCTCAGTCAGAGTTTGCCGACCTGCCAAAGCAGACGGCTGGCCAGTACGGTAACCAGAAGTTTAACTACGCAGCTTACCATACGATTCGGAAGTGTATCCTTCCGGCCTTGACCAAGTACGGCATCACGTTTATTCAGCCTACGCATAGCGAGGGAGACAAGACGGCGGTAACGCTGGTTGTTTCCGGGCATGGCGCAGCTGTAACTTCTACTATTGTTTTTGATAAGAATCAAACTGGTAAGGACCGGTTTACTCAAGAGGTAAAGTTTGATGTCCAGCTTTGGGGAAGAGAACACACTTATTGGCGTCGGTACCAACTCCAATCGTTTTTCGCTATGGAAGGCGATAAGGATGCGGACGACCTTCCCGAGGTTGCTCCGGTTGTGGCTAAGCCTGAGGATAAGCCTGTTAAACAGACAGTTAAAGCGGAAAAACCAGCTGACAAGCCAGTTGTTGAACCTGCTAAAGCGGCGGAACAATCTGATGCTGCACCGGTACGTGCTGAAGCAGCTAAGCCGGCCGAAGGGAAAAACATCAATCCGCGTACGGCGAACGAAAGGCTTCTGGACGCGAAGAAGCAGCTGAACTGGGAAATTCCTAGGGACTTTGACATCTTCGCTAAGGAACATATTGACCAGTTGCCTGGATACGTTACCGCAACCAAGATGACAAATGACCAAAAGCAAATTATGTGGAATCTTTTGGTTGAGTTTAAAGGCGTCGCGCCTTTCTGATGTTACACCCAGAACAAGCAACACACCGTAGCGCCGCCATTGGTGTCGACCTTGCCCTGATGCTGGCGCTACATATCAACACTCTGAAGCCATTCGTTGGCAAAGAAGAGTTGGTACATATTGAGATGAATGCCCTGTATTGTCTAATCGACTTGCTAGGGTCAACATGTAACACTGACCCTGATTTGGTTCTTGACCAGTGCAAAGTGTACTTCAGGAGACTGCGTCAGGAGACGGAAACTTTATGAGTGACGAATCTGATCGTGATTTGGTTCTTAGCGATATTGAAGAGCTAGTTTCTCTTCTCAAAGACAATCTCAAAGACTTTGACTTTGACGCAATGCAAGAGAATGCAGAATGTTTGCTGGAGTCTTTGGTTGAACTTGAAGGCTGGGAAGACGTGCCTAGGAATATCCATGCGCAGAATTAGTTCTTTGCCAGTAGCAGAGTATTGTTCTCGTAGCGATAGCTTTGGTGACGAAATTGAGTCCACCAACGCGCTACGCTCGACCGTCTTTCATTCGTATGCTGAAACAGGCGTATGGCCTGAGTTGATTAACAGCCTACCGGATACGGACGTAGAGGAGATTAAGCGCTGGAAACGGCCCACGCCGTTGACCGTAAACGTTGACGGCAAGAAGATTACGCTTGATTATTCCGCAGCAGTTAAAGAAGTAAGAGTTTCAATGGACTCTGACTTTAATTTTGTAGAAGTAGCCAAAGGAACACTTCCAGGTGACATACAGCGTCTATACCCCAATGTTCTTCTCTCAGGTACTCTTGACATCGGATGGGATTTGCCAGAATTGGACCTGGTTGTTGTCTCTGATATCAAATCCTCGGTCTTTGCGGTTAAGGCTCGCTGCAAATCCCTACAGCTGCACGGATATGGCCTTGGCTTTGCTAAATTCCTTGGACGAAAAAGGTATTTGGTTGGTATATGGGACGCCTCAGAAGGCCGTCACTATATTGACGACCAAGTCATTTGTTTGGATTCCTTCGAAGCTGAAGAGTACAAAGGAAGAATCAAGCAAGCCTCACAACACAGAGACGGAGGATTCGTTAAGGGAACTCACTGTTCCGGATGCTGGAAACGAGACGCTTGTCCGGCTCACCTCGTAGATGTGCCAGACTCTAAATTTGCTAGTATTTTCTCTGGAACAGCAAAGGAAGCAGATATCAGAGAGGCTCTAGTAGCGGTCAAACAACTAGAGGACACTGCGCAACGAGTCAAGGATGCCTGTAAGTCTTGGGTCGAGCGTAAGGGACCGATTCGTTCCGAAGATGGCCTTAAGGAGTGGTATTGTGCCCAGAGACCAGGCAAGAAAGCGCTTGACCAGGACGCCGTAGCTGCTAAGCTAGGTGTAGACGACCTGAAGGAATTCATGAAGCCGGGTCAACCTTATTCAGTTTTTGACTGGAGAAATAGGAAAGAATAATAGTGAACTTTATGAATTACGATTACGAAGAAAAGTACGACGCTGCGCAGAACCAGGTGACGTCGCAAGTTTGCGCACTGTCTAAGGACATAATCATTGACGCATATTCGGATATGGTTGACTACTTGCAACGCAAGGGAGAGCTTGGTCCGGTAGCTGTTGAAACCAGCATTAAGCTGATGGTTTCCAGCCTTTGGAACGTATTCGTAGCCGAGAAGCAGGCACGGTCAGAAACAGCGGTAAAGGCTATCGCTGATAAAGCTGCCCAAGATTTCGGTATTGTTAAACTAGACCCCAACAAGGTAATCCAATAAGAAAGTATAATATGAGCGAAAATCAGAAGAAGTTTAAGGTTATTTTCCACATTGTAGAGTCAAACCGTGGAGGCGAAGTCAAGAAGTTCTGGAATCGTATCGGAACTGCTTGGGTTAACAATGACGGTAGCATGAATCTCAACTTTGAGACGTTTCCTTGCGACGGGAAGAACGTCCAGATTCGTGACTACACACCAAAGGAAGACAACTTCGGCGAGTAATCTACAGCCCCGAATTCGGGGCTACCACATAAGGGTAACATTGAGTTACCGTTGCAACGGGCCAACCCGTGTTGACCTTAGTTGGTAGCCAGGAATTGAGTAAGTAATGAATACCATTGAAGAACAATTGGCTGAAGCGACCGCGCTGCTGGAGCGGTGTTGGGGCGCACTCGACTACGGCATGACTCTGTGAGTACTCCACTCGACGTGCTGAACATGATTGCCCAACTCCGCGCCGACCTCGCCACTGCGCGAGCCGAGATTCAGCGGCTCGAAAAGCAATGGGACGAGCATTGCGCATTCCACGGTGGCGAGAGCCCGCACGCGCTGAACGCCGCGCTGTACCGCGCATCTGACGCGGAATCGCACTGCAAGGCGCTGGCCGAAGATGTGAGCAGGCTCCGCGCCGACCTAGCCACGGTCAAGGCGGAGCACGCTCGCGTTATCGCCTCCTGGAAGTCCGAGGAGCTGGACTGGATTGCCGAGCGCGCCGCCCATGCCGAGTCCGAAGCGCGGTACAAAACTCTTCAAAACCATCTCATGGAAACTGAAGGCAAATTCTGGGATGTCTGATGATAGAAGTTTTCGAACATGGCATTGACCCTTATAGTAATACTACTAAGCTGGCTATTAAGCTAAAAGAGAAGTCAAATATTAAGCTAAGGCAGTATCAAGAACAAGCCTTTGAAGCTTGCATAAAAGATTTGGAAGAAGTTCAGTCGACGTTGATTGTAATGGCAACAGGACTCGGTAAAACTATCCTATTTTCTAAGATAGTCGAGTCATGGCCAGGTCGTGTTTTGGTATTGGTGAATAGGGAAGAATTGCTCCAGAATGCCTACGCAGAGGTTGAGTCTATCACAGGTGAGGTCTTGGGCATTGAGCGCGGGAGTGAGTATTCCCTTGGAGAGCGAATCGTTGTTGGAACCGTTCAGACTCTTAACCTCAAACTCAAGCGATACAAACCAGGTCATTTCAGCCTCATCATTGCCGACGAGGCGCATAACTGTGCTAGTGAAATTTACAGCCGAGTGTTTGGGCATTTTAGGGACGCCAAACGCATTGGATTTACTGCAACTGACACTAGGTCTGATGGCAAGCCACTACCTTTTGAACGCTGTTCTTATCGGATGGGTATTAGAGAGGGAATCGAACACGGCTACCTTGTGCCTATACAGGGTCGACGAATCGTAATTGAGTCAATCGACTTGACTCGTGTACGTAGGACTGGTAAAGATGAAGAAGGTAATTTTGATGATTCGGCTCTTGATGAAGAGATGGTTAAGGGAGCTGCAGCAATTGCTGATGTCATTTGTTCTGATTATCCGTTTGACAAAGGCATTTTGTTTTTCCCTGGTTGCGCTTCTGCGAAGCTCACAAGTGAATTCCTTAATAAAAGACTACCCGGTTTATCAGTATACATTGATGGTAAGATTACCGGCACCGAAAGACGTGAATTGGTCCGTAAGCTACGGACTGGAGACTCCAACTGGCTCTGTAACGTTGGGATTGCTACCGAAGGATTCAATTGGCCAGACGCTTCTGTGATAGGGATGTGCGCGCCAACTCTGAGCAGGACGGCGTATGTGCAGAGGGCTGGCCGTGGAACGCGACCTTTGCAAAGTATTCTAAATGGCATTTCAGATGCTTCGGAGCGGAAGCTACGTATCGCCAATTCTGCAAAGCCACATATGGTCATACTAGACTTTGTGGGCGTCTCTGCGAACCTGAATCTGATAACGAATGAGGACTTTCTAGGAACAAATGAAGAAGCATCTACTGAGGAATTTGGTAAAAAGCCAAGAGACTCCGAAATTGACGTTATTGAAGGAGAGCCAGACGATTCTGCGGAGGAACTATCCGGAGATGCGGGATTGGCAAGCTGTAAATTCAGAGGAATCGCTAGCGGAGTACAATCGAGAACGGTTCATGAATCTGAACACTTTGACCCCATTGACGGTCTCAGCGAGCCAGCGTCTGGAGTCAGATTCCCGAAAGCAACGGCATTAGACGATAACATTACCGACAAGCAGTATTCGTTACTTTGCAAGTACGGTATTGATGATAAGTCGCTTAGTCGTGCAAATGCTCGTAAGTTAGTTGGATTTCTTGCTATTAAGAAATTCCGTTTAACAGTTGTAGAACGGAATGTTTTGAAAAACCTTTACAAGGGATTGATAGATGTACATTCGAGTCAAGAAACTATCTGAAGGCGCAAAGTTGCCGCAGTACCAAACTGCCGGCGCATCCGGAATGGACCTGTACGCTTGCCTGCCAGCTGGGCACGAACGGTTGACCATTGGAGCCGGTGCCAGGTTGCTGATTCCGTGCGGCGTAGCCGTCGAGATTCCGACTGGGTACGAGGGACAAATCAGACCCCGTTCTGGGCTGGCTCACAAGTTCGGCTTGTTGGCAGCCTTTGGAACCATTGACTCCGACTATCGCGGAGAGATTTCAGTTAATCTATTCAATCATTCGTTCGTTAACTACAAGGTAGAGAACGGCGAACGGATTGCGCAACTGGTTATCTGTCCGGTTGTTCGTTGTCGTATTGACGAGGTACTGGAGTTGTCAGAAACCAAGCGTGGCTCTGACGGATTCGGCTCATCGGGTAAGATGTGATATCGTGATAGTAAGGCGTGTTGGAAATTCAAGGTCTAAGGAAAAGACATTCTATCCGAGGGAATGTGTGTGGTGCAAAACCAAGTTTGTGACAACTTATAGCCTAAAAACTACATGTTGCAGAAACTGCTCTAATAACCATTATCGAGAGAATCGATATGTCGTTTACAAAGAGCGTTACAACACACTGCGAACAATGGGAGCTAACGCTTTTGAGGCATCAGAAGGAAGACTGAGTTTGCGTCGCTACAGAGCCATTGTGGCATCGCTAAAACTAAGGAATTGTCATGGATAATGTCAGAGTCTGCCCAGTGTGTAAAAGGACGTTTACCCAGCACCGCCCCGGACACACATTCTGCACTTTTCCATGCAGAAGCCGTGACAGGGCCAAGCGGGCGTCAGAGCGTACCCGTACACGTTACGCTGAGTTAAAGCGTCTTGGAGTACCGTTGCCGGCTCGCAAGATGTACGCTATGGGGAGCCAGGCTGTTTACGATAAGATTGTTTTAAGCAAGCTCAACGTGGTCAAGGTCGATAAACCCGTCTAACTTATCATTTCCGTTAAAGTCGTAGCCAAACCTTAACTTAACACCGACATTGACAGCAGCGGCCTGGATGTGGCCCATCATGACGAAGAAACGCCATTCGTCAACCTTAGCCCAACTTACTGGATAAGGGGCACAATCTACCGCTTTGCTCGGGTTTTCGTTGTGCTTACTTTCTGGCCATTTCTTTTGAGATTTTCCTTCGGCAAAGGCTCGGTCTTGGTCGGCTTGATTCCTAAAGCCGTTAATGAGACTAATATTGCACGTTTTGGAAGCTTCAATCATTACCTTTTTTAGGTCAGGGTGTAGGGTGTCGAGCACCTTTAAAGAACCGTAGGAGTAAGGGAAAGACATAAAAAACTCTTTTCGTTTGACTTGCATTCGCAACAGCGAACTTGCAATTCGATTCAAGCGAACATTAAGCCTTGTTAATCAGGAATCTTAGATTAGGGTAAGGGGTGTCGTTTATGTGCTTGATGGCAGCTTTTCTAAGCTTCTTTGCACAAGGCGGTACGTAAGTCCTCATTACTTCTTCTTCTAACTCTTCAATAGTTTTTCCAGAAACTCCGAATGTTTGTCGTTCAGTTCCTGAATCTGCTTGTCCTGAGCTTCCACCTTTGCCCATAGCTTGTAGCAAGCGAATCCAAGGCCACCTGCTAGCGGGCTGCTTCCCAACAGTCCGTTTATGATTACTTGCCATTCAATCACATGTCTCCTATGAAATCATTATTTGTTTACAACGTCTACGATGAAGATTCGAGGCTGGCACTGGTTACGCCATGCTTCTACACAATGAAGAAACTTGTTCCGGCGTTTAGATTCAGTAAATACTGGTTTTGTGAGAAATTAGTAACTGTATCGGACAGTGGAAAACCTCCGACAGTTTCTGAATCATTGTGATGCCAGGGATTCTATGACCGGCCTCATAATGAGCAATAGCGGCTTGAGTTACGCCTACCAACTCACCTAGCTTAACTTGACTTAACTTACTCTTTTTCCTAAAGTGCTTGATAGCTTGGCCAAGTGTACCATACGGGTGCCTTTTGGCCGACGGGTCGAGAGTGGTCATTGCCATTGTCGGCTGTAATTATAACATAGATAGAACGAAGAAAAGGGAAAAACATTGGCAGCAATTAGCGCATCGTACAACTTCACTCCCGCGGTTACCGGCAGCACCGTTACCGTTACTGGTAACTCTGAGTCTGAGATTAAGGCTAACGTTAAGGCTGTTCTGGCAACTCGTACTGCTACTACGCAGGCGCAGCTTGACGCTCTTAACGCCGCTTCTACCGAGATGGATGCGTAAATGATTGAAGCCAGCTACCGATTAGGTAGCTGGCTTTTCTTATCCGAACTCCTCCACGACGCATTCGCCGCGTGCTCCTGCGCCACCGGTGCCAGCGGTAGCGTTCCCGGCAATCGTGGCGTGCGACGCGGCGCCGCCGCCGCCGCCGCCACCGCCCGGGATGCCGCCCGCACCGCCGACTCCACCAGTAGCTAGCGCGGCACCCGTCGCGGTATCGCCGCCACCGCCGCCTCCGCCATCACCGGCATGGAAAGCATTTCCGGCGTTCCCTGGCGAGCCGGCATTAGGGCCGCCGGAACCGGCCGCCCCGCCGTCACCAGACGTAGTGTCGGCTGTGCGAAATCCGGACCCGCCGCCGTTACCGCCAGCGATTTCTACGGAGCCTGAGGAGGAAGCTCGCCCACCGCCGCCTCCTCCACCCCCACCATAGCAGGAGTCACCACCAGCACCGCCAGCGCCACCTGTGCCTGGGCACGCTCCGCCGGCACCGCCACCGTAATTCCCTTGTCCTCCAGCAGAACTTCCCTGGCCGACGCACCCGGCACCGCCGTCTCCGGTGCAGTGTCCGAAATTGGTTGTCGTGGCGATGGTGCCGCCCGGTGCGCCGCCATTTCCGGGCTGTCCTGCTGCAGGCGCACTTCCGCCCGCACCCGAGGAACCTCCACCACCACCACCCGCGCCATTGGACGCTGCAG
>Ga0193751_1001449_pt1 | contig 15229 bp, 12 predicted proteins | sample L1c2metaG_FD_143050 | JGI IMG/M metagenome (GOLD analysis project Ga0193751, IMG submission 143050) | Soil microbial communities from a riparian zone of the East river system, Colorado, United States - L1c2 | ecosystem: Environmental > Terrestrial > Soil > Riparian zone | place: USA: East River... | reverse complement strand
TTGATGAACTGCAGGGCGACCGGGTAGTCGAGCCCGCGCAGGTGGCCGATCACGCCCTGCAGGTCGTCCTTGCTCTTGCCCGAGACGCGCACCGCGTCGCCCTGGATGCTCGGCTTCACCTTGGGGAACCGATCGCGGATCATCTTGCTCAGCTCCTTGGCCTGCTCCGAGGTGAGGCCCCGGCGCAGCGTGATGTGCTGACGCACTGTGCCGCCGGCCGCAGGTTCGAGCTTGCCCCAGTCGAAGATCTTGAGTGACAGGCCGCGTCGCACCGCCTTGGACTGCAGCAGATCCTTGACCGACCCGGCCCGGAACTCGTCGTCGGCGAGCAGCGTGATCTCCGTCTTTCCGAGCTCGAGCGCCACTTTGGAGCCCTTGAAGTCGTAGCGGGTGGCGACTTCGCGGCGGACCTGGTCTAGGGCGTTGACCAGCTCCTGCTGGTCGAAATCGCTCACCAGGTCAAACGATGAGTCAGCCATCTCCCCTATCTTCGCCTCTCGAGCCCGATCCGCGCGCGGCTCACAGTCGCGTGATCTCCCACTCCACGACTTCGCCCGAAGCGCCCATCGGCGCGAGTGGAAGTCCGTTGATTGTGAGTCGCACCGCGACGGCATTGCCGACCAGGATGCGAAGGCTGCCGGTCGCGGAGAGGTCGATCACCGCGCCCGGATTGGCATTGCGTCCCGAGACGCCGGGCAGCGGCCTGCCATCCTGGTCGATCTCCAGGTAGGAGGCAGCACCCACCACGGTCAGCCGGCCATGCAGGCCCGCCGCCGGAGCGACGACCACTCGTCGAGTCAGGGAAGAGGCGGCGGCTCCCGCGGTGGCCAGGCGCAGGTCCCAGGTGCCGAGGGGCAGCGCCAGCTGACCACCGAACGATCCGGCGGCGTCGGCAGTGATCGCCAGTGGCTTGGGGGCGGCAGGCCTCAGCGGCGGGACGGCGATGTCCCTGCCAGCCAGGCTGACGACGCGGAAGGATGACGTCGGGCCGGCGACCAGCGCCGCGGTCACCGTGAGCCGCGCGCCGGCTGCGGCCCTCCCGGACAGCGTCACCCCGCCGGTCAGGGTCGCACCTTGGGCCGGGGTATCGAGCGTGATGCCGACTGGCGGGGCGCTCGCCTGCGGATTGAGCACCATGATCGTGCGCCGCACCGGAGCGCTGTTCCGTCCGGTGCGCGGGTCGCTGGCCACCAGGGTCATGACGTTGGCTCCCGGGACGAGGGTGACCCGGATCTGGAAGTCACCGCGCGCGTCAGCGGTGACCGTCGGGTTCTCCTGGAGCCCGTCGATGGTCACGGTCGAATTCGGCTCCGTGGTACCTCGAACCAGGTAGGCGAGGCTCGAATAGGCCGGCAGGTCCCCCACCGGGTCCGTGATGCGCAGGTCGGGGGTGCCGGCGAAGGTGACGAACTCGGTGACCAGATAGACCCCGAAGGCTGCCACCAGGATCACGAGGGTCACGGCGGCCAGCCTGCCGGGAGTGATCACCAGCGCCCGTGAGCGACCCGCGATCGGTCGTGGCGGAGCCGGTGCATGGGGTCGATCGGCGGCAGCGCCCCCCTGCTCGAGGCGGTAGAGGTCGATCAGGTACTCCGGATCGAGACCGAGGTAGAGGCCGTAGTTGCGCAGGAAGCCCTTGGCATAGACCCCTCCCGGCAGGTCGCGGTAGTCCCCGCGCTCCAGCGCCGAGAGGTAGTGCGTTCGAATCTTGGTGTCGCGCTCGACCCGTGCCAGGTCGATGAACCTCGCTTCTCGGGCGGTCCGCAGCACCTCCCCGAGCTTCGTCGGTTCCTTCGACGTCACCCGCTGTCCTCGTCGGGCGCGATCTCCCCTCCCCAGCCGTCAGGCGTGACCAGGACCTCGCGGAAGCGGCTCCCATCTGCGGGACCGACGATGCCGCGATCCTCCATCTGGTCCAGAATGCGCGCCGCGCGCGCATACCCGATCCGCAGCCGGCGCTGCAGGAGCGAGGCCGAGGCCTTGTCGGAGCGACGCACGATATCAATCGCCTGGGTGAGCAGCGCATCGCCGTCGTCCCCGTCCTCCTGGCCGCGGCCGGCGGCCTTCTCCGACCGGCGCGGCGCGGTGACCTCGGGCCGGTAGCGCGGCCCGCCCTGGGCCCGCCAGTGGCGTGCCAGCTCCTCGATCTCGGCATCGGTCACCAGGACGCCCTGCAGGCGGACTGCCCGTGGAGCGTCGATCGGCTGGTAGAGCATGTCGCCGCGGCCCAGCAGGTCCTCGGCACCAACCGTGTCGAGGATCGTCCGCGAGTCGACGCCGCTGGTCATGGCGAACGCGATGCGCGACGGGACGTTCGCCTTGATCAGGCCGGTGATGACCTGCACCGATGGGCGCTGGGTGCTGACCACCAGGTGGATCCCCGTGGCACGCGCCAGCTGCGCGATGCGGGTGATGGTGGCCTCGACCTCGTAGGCGCTGACCATCATGAGGTCGGCCAGCTCGTCGATCACCACGATGATGTAGGGCATGCGTGGCTCGCCGGGGCGCAGTGCCTCGTTGTAGCCGGCGATGTTGCGCACGCCGCGCTGCGCGAACTCGTGGTAGCGGCTCTCCATGGTCCCGACCGTCCACTTCAGGGCGTTCACCGCCTTGTCGGTGTCGACGATCACCTCGGTGAGCAGGTGCGGGATCCCCTTGTACTGCGCCATCTCGACCCGCTTGGGGTCGATCAGGATCAGCTTCACCTCGGTGGGCGTGGCGCGCATCAGGAGCGAGCAGATGATGGCGTTGACGCAGACGCTCTTGCCCGATCCGGTGGCCCCGGCGATCAGGACGTGCGGCATGCGCGACAGGTCCGCGCTGAAGGGCTGTCCGGCGACGTCCTGACCGAGCGCGAAGGCGAGCTTGCTGCGTGCGGCCGCCTCCTCGAAGTTCGGCGAGGCGAGCACCTCCTTGAGGGTCACCAGGTCGAAGGCACTGTTGGGGATCTCGATCCCCACGTACGGCTCACCGGGGATCGGCGCCTGGATCCGGATGCTGCGAGCGGCCAGCGCCAGCGCCAGGTTGTCGGCCAGCCCCTCGATGCGCGACAGCTTGATTCCCGGCTCCACGTCGAGGGCGTACTGGGTCACCACCGGACCCTCCTGGATGCGAGCCACCTTGACCCCGATCCCGAAGTGGGCCAGCGTCTCGCGGATCCGCTGCCCCTTGGCCGTCAGGTCGAGCTGGGCGGCGCTGCTGGCCGGCGCGTCGTCGAGCAGCTCCAGGGTGGGCAGCTCCCACGGTCGGGTTGCCGCCTCGAGTGCCGCGTCGATCACCTCCTTGTGCTCCACCTCGGCGAGGTGCGCGGTCTCCTCGGTCTCCAGCTCCTCGGCGGTCAGCGGCGACGCCGCCAGGGATGCAGCTTCCGGCTCGGCGATGGCCACCGCGGCTCGCTCGCGGGCGGGCGGCGCGAGGGCAGGCTCCGGCGACCGGTTGCGACGCAGGATGAGCGGCTCGTCGTCAGCCGCTCCCCCACCGAACGCGATGCGCACCCGGTCCAGCAGGCTGGGCGGCGGGGCCGGCGGGGCAACCGCTTCAGCGCGGGCGTGGCGATCCGCGCTGACCAGGCGGCGCGCCTCAAGCAGCTCGAGCTCGTCGCGCTCCTCACGGCGGCGCAGCCAGGCGGCGACCAGGTCGCCGATGGTCATGTTGAAGTAGAGAAGCATGCCGACCACGAAGAGGAGCACCAGGACCACCCACGCCCCGGCCGCCCCGATGGCGCTGCTCAGCCCGAAGCTCACCGCGAAACCGATGGCGCCCCCACCATCGCCGCTCTGCACGCCCGCCGCGCCATCGCCACCGGCCAGGTGGAAGATGCCGAGCAGCGCGATCGCCACCGCGGCCGCCCCGGTTGCCGCCATCCAGCGCTCGGCCGGCATCGTCTTGAGCCAGAGCATGAAGGCGAAGCCGACCAACAGGACCGGAGCGAAGGCGATCCCCCAGCCGAGCAGGTAGGCGAGGGCGTCGTGCCAGGGATGGACGATCAGGCCGGCATGCGGCGCGAAGAGGGCGATGGTGCTGACGATGGCGGCGAAGACCAGCACCAGGGCCAGAGCCTCACGAGCGACGCGGCCGCTGATGGTGAAGGTGGTCGAGGCTCGGCGCCGGCGCGTGCCGCATCGGCGTGACCCATTCGACCGCCGCCTGGCCACGATCCCCTCAGACCTCCATGACGATCGGCATGATCATCGGCCGTCGCTTGGTGCGCTCGAAGAAGAAGCGTGACAGCGTGTCATGGATCTTGGCCTTGAGATAGCCAGGCTCTGCCGAGTGTGCGTCGTTCCCCGTCTGCCGCAGCGAGGCGGCCAGGTGCTCGGCAGCTTCGGCCATGACCGGATCCTCCGGATCGGAGAGGAAGCCGCGACCCATCAGGTCGGGGCCGGAGACCGCCTGGCCGGTCGCTCGATCGACGGTGAGCGCGACCATCACCACCCCATCGGAGGCGAGCATGCGGCGGTCACGGAGGATGACTCCGCCCACGCCGTCGATCGCAGCCATGCCGTCGACCAGGACCGCACCGGCGGGCACGCTCCCCGCCAGGCGCGCGCGTGACCCGTCGAACTCGACCACCTGGCCGTTCTCGAGGACGAAGATGCCGTCCACCGGCACGCCTGCGGCCTCGGCCAGCAGCCCATGCTGGACGAGCATGCGGTACTCGCCGTGGACCGGGATGAAGTTGCGCGGCTTCACCAGCCCGAGCATCAGCTTGAGCTCCTCGCGGGACCCGTGGCCGCTGACGTGGCAGTGCTTGAGCGGCTCGTAGTGGACCATCGCGCCTTCCTTGAACAGGTTGTCGATGGTCTTGGCCACCGCCTCCTCGTTGCCCGGAATCGGCGAGGCAGAGACGATGACGGTGTCGCCGGGCTCGACGGTGATGTTGCGATGATCGCGGTTGCTCATCCGCGTCAGCCCCGACATCGGCTCGCCCTGGGAGCCGGTGGTCATGATCACCAGCTCCTCCTTCGGCACCCGCTGCAGGCCATCCTTCTTGATCAGCGTGCCATCCCGCGGGTCGAGATAGCCCAGCTCGATGGCGATGGCGATGTTCTGCTCCATGCTGCGGCCGAGCGCCACCATCTTTCGCCCGTGCGCCCACGCCGCGTCGACCACCTGCTGCACGCGCCCGATGTTGCTGGCGAAGGTGGCCACGATGACGCGGCCGCCGGCCTCGCCGATCAGCTGCTGAAGTGAGTCGCCCACGGTCTGCTCCGAGAGGGTGTAGCCCTCCCGCTCTGCGCGTGTCGAGTCCGAGAGCAGGAACTCGACGCCGTGGTTGCCGATCTCGGCGATCAGGCCCAGGTCGGCGCGCCGGCCGTCGGGCGGCGTGTGGTCGAACTTGAAGTCCCCGGTATGCACCACGGTGCCGAGCGGGGTCCGGATGGCGAAGCCCATCCCATCGGGGATCGAGTGGTTGACCCTGAAGGGGGTCACGGCGAAGGCGCCGATCTGGAACTCGACGGCGGCCTCGATGACCTGCAGCCGTGTCTGTTCCAGCAGCCTGTGCTCCTTGAGCTTGCCGGTCACCAGGCCCACCGTCAGGCGGCTGGCATAGATCGGGGTACCGGGGATCTTGGGCAGGACGTACGGCAGCCCGCCGGTGTGGTCCTCGTGGCCGTGGGTCAGCAGGATGGCGCGAACGCGATCCCGGTTCGCCTCGAGGTAGCTGACGTCGGGGATCACCAGGTCGATGCCCAGCATCTCCGGCTCCGGGAAGGCAAGCCCGCAGTCGACGACCAGGATCTCCCCGGCCGCCTCGATCACGGTGATGTTCTTTCCGACCTCGCCCACCCCGCCAAGCGGAATGATGCGCAGGGTGTCTGGCATGCTGCTCCTAGAAGAGAGTCATCTGTTCGGCCTCGTCGACCTCGGCCGCCGGCGCGAGTGGCGTCGGATCTGGGAATGGCGACGGGAGTGACGTCACCCGCTCGGCCTCGAGGGCCTCACGGGCCGATAGCAGCGCCGCCGGCAGTCCTCGGATGTCGGCGAAGAGCGTCTCCCGCAACGAGGACTGGTGCAGCGCCGCTGCAGGATGGTACATCGGGTAGACGAACCGCCCGCCCGATCGCCGCAGCTGGCCGTGCACCGTGCTGATGCGCGCGTCGGGCAGGTAGCGGCGCAGGGAGTGGCGCCCAAGTGTGACGATGACGGCCGGATCGAGCGCCGCCTCCTGGCGGTCCAGGTAGGGGGCGCAGGCGGCGATCTCCTCGGGCTCGGGATCACGGTTGCCCGGCGGACGGCACTTCACCACGTTGGCAATGAACACGTCCGGCCGGTCCCAGCCGATGGATCGCAGCAGCTCGTCGAGGAGCTGGCCGGCAGGTCCCACGAATGGACGGCCGGTCGCGTCCTCACGCGCGCCGGGCCCCTCACCCACCAGCAGCACGTCGCTCAGCGGGTTCCCCTCCCCGGGAACCGCCTGCGTTCGTCCGAGATGGAGCGGGCAGCGGGTGCAGACGCGAACCTCGGCGGCGACCGCGGCCAGCATCGCCTCCGCACCCATCGGCCCTGTCAGAGCTCCTCGTTCCTGTTCGCCTTGGCTTGCCCGCCCGCTCAGGACTCCCCGACGCCGGCTTTCGCCATGTGTCGCTCCATCGCCGCTCGGCGGCTCAGGTTGACACGGCCCATGCGATCGATCTCGGTCACCACCACCATCAGCTCATCGCCGATGCTGACCACGTCCTCGACGCGCGCGACCCGGTAGTCGGCCAGCTGGCTGATATGGACCAGCCCCTCCTTGCCGGGCATGATCTCGACGAAGGCGCCGAAGTTCATGATGCGTGTCACCTTGCCGAGGTACTCCTTGCCGACCTCGACATCCTTGGTCAGGCCCTCGATCCAGCGGATCGCCTTCTGCGCGTTCTCCTGCGAGACCGATGCGATCTGGATCGTGCCGTCGTCCTCGACGTTGATCTGGGTACCGGTCTCGGCCACGATCTGGCGGATCACCTTGCCGCCAGAGCCGATCACGTCGCGGATCTTGTCGATCGGGATCTTGATGGTCGTGATCCGTGGCGCATACGGCGACAGCTCACTGCGGCTGGCGCTGATCACCGCGGTCATCTTGTCGAGGATGAAGAGACGCGCGACGCGCGCCTGCTCCAGTGCATCGCGCATCACCGACATCGGGATGCCCCCGACCTTGATGTCCATCTGCAGCGCGGTCACCCCCTCGGCGGTGCCCGCAACCTTGAAGTCCATGTCGCCGTAGGCGTCTTCCTTGCCGCTGATGTCGGTCAGCACCGCGTGCCGCCCGGTGGCGGTGTCGGAGATGAGGCCCATGGCCGCTCCCGCGACGGGGGCCTTGATCGGCACCCCGGCATCCATCAGCGCCAGCGTCGAGCCGCAGGTGCTGGCCATCGAGGTCGAGCCGTTCGAGCTGACGACCTCGCTCACCACGCGAATCGCGTATGGGAACTCCTCGGCTGACGGCAGGACCGGCACCAGGGCCCGCTCCGCGAGCGCGCCGTGCCCGATCTCGCGCCGGCCCGGCCCGCGCATGGGTCGCGCCTCGCCGACGGAGTAGGGCGGGAAGTTGTAGTGGTGCAGGTAGCGCTTCTCCGTCTCGGGAGAGATGGTGTCCAGGCGCTGCACGTCGGACGACGGACCGAGCGTCGCGATCGAGAGAGCCTGGGTCTGGCCGCGGGTGAACAGGCCGGAGCCGTGGGTTCGCGGCAGGATTCCGACCTCGACGCTGATCGGTCGAATAGTGGTCGTGTCGCGCCCATCGAGGCGGATGTTCTCCGAGAGCACCAGCTCCCGTGAGGTGGCCTTGGTCAGCACATCCATCAGCCCTGCGCCGATGCCATGCTGGCGTCGGATGTCCTCCATCCGCTCGCCCTGCTCGGAGCGGTTGTAATCGGTGCGGCTGCGCCTGATCTCGGCGGCAATGTCCGTCCGGATCGCGTCCAGGCGCTCAGCGAGTCCGCTGGTCAGGTCGATGAAGAGCTCGGCGGCCGCCTCGGCGTCCGGCATGGCGCGGTGCGCCGCTCCGTGGTCTCGCCCGAAGACGAAGCGCACCAGGTCGCCGAGCTTGTAGCTGCCCGCATCCGGATAGAGCTGGTAGGCCAGCTCGAGGGTGTCGTAGACGGCTGAGGGCTGCCAGCCGGCATCGTGCGGCATGTGGCGCAGCACGAACGGCAGGTCAAATCCAACGTTGTGGGCAACCACCGGGGCGTCGCCGACCCAAGCCGCGAACTTGGTCAGCACCTCGGCGGCGGTGGGCGCCTTGTCGACGTCCTCGTCGTCCAGACCGTGGATCTGATGTCCGACGATCGAGCGGCCCGGGTTGACGAGCGATTCGAAGCGGTCGACCACCGCGCCGCCCTTCACGCGCAGCGCGGCCAGGTCGACGATGTAGCCGTTCTCCGGCTTCATCGCGGTGGTCTCGAGGTCGAAGACCACGAACTCCGCGCTCGAGTCGGTGAGAGCCTTCCCGAGCTTGACGATGGAGTCGGCCTTGGGACCCAGGAACGGGATCTTCTTCGGCTTGCCCGCGGTCGACGCCAGCTTCTCCTGGAGGTCGATGCTGTGCTGAAGCTCTGCGTGCGCGTACTCGATCGCATCGGCCATGATCGACTCCGAGAGGATCTTGGCTCCCGCCTCGACCATCATCACCGCTTCCCGCGTGCCGGCCACGACAAGATCGAGCTGGCTGTCGTTGAGCTGGGCATTGGTGGGGTTGGTCACGAAGGCGCCGTCGATGTAGCCCACCCGCACGGCCCCGACGGGACCGAGGAACGGGATGCTGCTGATCGTCAGCGCTGCCGAGGCTCCGTTGATGGCCAGGATGTCGGGATCGTTCTCCTGGTCGGTCGAGAGGACCGTCAGCACGATCTGCACTTCCTGCCTGTACCCCTTCGGGAACAGGGGCCGGATCGGCCGGTCGGTGAGGCGCATCGCCAGGATGGCTGCCTCTGACGGGCGCGATTCGCGCTTGATGAAGCCGCCGGGGATCTTGCCCGCGGCGTACATGCGCTCCTCGTAGTCGACCGTCATGGGGAAGAAGTCGATCCCCTCGCGCGGCTCGGCGGAGACCGCCGTCGCCAGGAGCACGGTGTCGCCATAGCGGACGAGCACCGCGCCATCGGCCTGTTCGGCCAGCTTGCCGGCCTCGAATGAGAACGGCTGCCCGCCAATTTCGGCCTCTACCTTGATTGCCACTGATTCCTCCAGATGTTGCTTGCTGCCTCGCATCGAGTGCGCTCGACTCACAGGACCTCGCGCTCAGCGAGGCGATGGGCGGCGTGCGGCGACGCGGCAGGCAGTTGGTTGATTGGCGCCATTGGCGCTTGGGGATCCGGCGCGGACGTGGCGCCCGGAGTTGGGTTGCCCGGTCGATGCGGCGCCCGGGTCATCGGCGCGTTCGTGTTCGTCGTTAGCGGCGCAAGCCCAAACGACCGATCACCGCGCGATAGCGGTCCACGTCGTTGCGGACCAGGTACGCCAGCAGGCGTCGACGCTGACCGACGAGCTTGAGCAGGCCGCGCCGCGAATGGTTGTCGTTCTGATAGGCCCGCAGATGCTCGGTGAGCGACTTGATCCGCTCGGTCAGGAGCGCAATCTGCACCTCGGGTGACCCGGAATCGCCGTCGTGCGCGGCGAAGTCTTCAATGATCGCGCTCTTCACGTCCTTGGCGAGCGGCACGTATTCCTCCACATTCCTTTCCACAATCGCTCTGAATGGTAACAGACCGATCCCCCAGCCGCCCAGGCGAGGCCGTCGGTCACCTGATGCGCAGCGCGGCGCGCGCCTCGCGTTCGTCTCGTTGCATCTGGGCTACCAGCTCGGGAACCGTATCGAATCGGAGCTCGTCGCGGAGTCGCGCGGTGAGCACCACGGAGAGGCGCGTGCCATACAGATCGCCGCTCCAGTCGAGCAGATGGACCTCGGCCAGCACCTGCCCATGGTCGTGAAACGTGGGACGCACCCCGATGCTCACCAGGGCATGGTGATCCGGTCCCACGCCCCGCTCGGCATCGGCGGCGAGTCCGGCGTAGATCCCTAATTGAGGCAGAGCCGCCAGGTAGTCGAAGGCCAGGTTGGCAGTGGGATAGCCGAGCTCACGTCCGCGGTGGTCGCCCTCCACCACCGTGCCCTCCAGGTACGGTCGCATACCCATGCGCGCCGCCCCCTCCAGGTCGCCGGCTGCGATCTCCATCCGGATCCGGTTGGACGAGACGATCTCTCCGCCCTCTTCGACCCGCTCGACAGTCACGACCTTGAAGCCCCGTTCCACGCCGAGCTCCCGCATGCGCGCCACCGTTCCTCCCCGTCCTCGACCAAACGCGCTCTCCTCTGTCATGACCAGGGCGCGCAGGTCGACCGACGGCTGGAGAGCAGCCAGGAACTCTTCGGCGCTCAGCATGCGGAGCTCTTCGTCGAAGTGGACGGCCAGTGGATGCTCGATCCCGGCTGACGAGATGCGGGCCAGGTTCTCGTGAAGCGGCGCCAGCCTCTCAACCCGCGTCCCCGGCTTGAGGACCTCGTCGGGGTGCGGGTCGAACACGAGGGCGACGCTGTGCGCATCGAAGGCCTTCGCCGCCGCGCGAGTCGCCACCAACAGCGCCGAGTGGCCGACGTGCAGGCCGTCGAACACGCCCATCGTCACAGCTGCCGGACCGACATGGGGCAGCTCCTCGACCTGGTACGGCCGCAGGGGATCGCTCATCGGGCAGCCTCCGGGGCAATCACCTTCTCGGGGTGCAGCATCCCGTCGCGCAGCATCCCGATGCCGAGCAGCTGCTCGTCGCTGAAGACAGCACGGCGGCCCTCGTCCACGGAGGAGCCCACCTCGACGGCCGATCCGTGTGCGAAGCGCGACCCGCCGTCCATGTCGAGCACGAGCCGAGGAAGGGAGAGGAGGGTCGCGACCGGGATGATCGCCTCGGCCACGCGGCCGTCGGCGGCCATCAGCTCGAGCCGTGGCGGCGAGATCGCATCGGCGGCGTCGAGCCCCGCTGCCTCGGTGCGTCGCAGCGCGTGCAGGTGGCCGCCAGAGCCGAGCCTTTCTCCGAGGTCGCGCGCGATGGCGCGAATGTACGTTCCGGGCCCGCATCGGATGGTGAGCCGGACGTCGAGCCAGGCATCGCCCTGCTCCATCCCCAGGAGCTCGATCGCGTGCACGGTCACCATCCGGGCGGCAAGCTCCATCGGTCTGCCGGCCCGTGCCGCCCGGTAGGCGGTGAGGCCGTCCTGCTTGCGCGCCGAGTATGCCGGCGGTCGCTGCCCAAAGGTGCCCACGAACCCCGCCACGGCCGCCTCGAGCACGCCGCGCTCCGGCAGCGTGCCTCCCGGTTCCAGCGGGCCCTGCGCGTCGTCGGTGACGGACCGCTGGCCGAGCCGGACCACCGCGTCGTACTGTTTCGACCCACCGCTCAGCTCCTCGGAGAAGCGCGTGGCGGCGCCCACCAGGATGGGCAGCACCCCGGAGGCGAGAGGGTCGAGCGTTCCAGCGTGCCCGATGCGTCGCGTCCCCGTCAGGCGACGCACCAGGCCGACCATGTCGTGCGAGGTCGGGCCGACCGGCTTGTCGAGGTTAATGACCCCCAGCATCGCTCCGCGCCAGCTCGCGCTCGGCCTCGCCCAGGACCAGGTCACGCGCCTCATCGATCGGGGAGTTGACGGTGCAGCCGGCGGCCCGTGCGTGACCACCACCGCCGAAGGCGGCAGCGATGGCCACCGCATCGGCGGCCGCGCTGGTCCGCACGCTGACCCGCGTCTGCGCCGGCGTGGCCTCCTTGAAGAGGATCGTCACGTCAGCATCTTTCGTGGAGCCGAGCAGGTCGACGAAGCCCTCGGACGCGGTCGGCTGCTCCCCGGTGGCTGCCAGCATGGCGTTGGTCATCGACGCATGGACGATGCGGCCATTGTGCTGCTGTCGGCAGCCGGCGAGGATGTGGCCCCAGAGCGCCAGGGTGCTGAACGGCTTGTCGGCGTAGATCGCACGGTTGATTGCCGACAGTGGCGCGCCCGCCTGGAGCAATGTCGCGGCGACCCGCAGCGTGCGCGGCGTGGTGTTGGGATGGGCGAACGTGTGGGTGTCCTGCACGATGCCCGCCATCAGGCAGGTGGCCAGCTCCGGGTCGAGCGGCACGCCGAGCTCGGGCAGAAGGAGCGCAACCATTTCGGATGTGGCCGCCGCCTCGGGAGCGATCCAGCTCGCCAGCCCGTAGCCGGGGTTGCTGACGTGGTGGTCGATGTTGGCCACCCGCGCCCGCGCGAACCAGTCGGCATGGGTGGTGAGCACGGCCCCGATGCGGGTCAGCTCGCCGGCGTCGACCACCACAGCCACGTCTGGCTCGAGGGCCGGCGTGCGGCGCACGGCGTCGACCCGTGGCAAGAAGGCCAGGACGGGAGGTGGTGGATCGCTGCTCACCACTTCGGCCTGCTTGCCGAGCCGCTCGGCCGCAATGGTGATTGCCAGTGCCGCGCCGAGCGTGTCGGCGTCGGGGTTCTCGTGACAGAAGGCCGTGACCCGCGCCGCCGAGCGCAGCAGCGCGGCGACCTCCTGCACCTAGTCCCCCTCCGAAGCGTCGAGCTCGTGAAGGATGCGCAGCACGCGATCGCCGGAGGCGATCGACTCGTCGAGGCGGATGGTGAGCTCGGGGACGTGACGCAGCGTGAGCAGGTCACCGAGGCGGCGGCGAAGCCACGGGGCGGCGTCGCGCAGAGCGGCGAGTGAGCGCTCGCGCTCCGCATCGGTCCCGTACACGCTCACCCAGACGCGGGCATGCCCAAGGTCGCGGGCGGTCTCGACGCGAGTGATGGTCGCGAACCCGATGCGCGGATCCTTCATCTCGCGCTGCATGAGGCCCATCAGCTCCTGCTGCAGCTGGCTGTCGAGTCGATCGGTGCGTTGGCTCATCGGCGCTTCAGCTCACGCCTGCTCGGCCACCATCTGGTAGCACTCGATCACGTCGCCCTCGGCGATCTCGACGTTCCCGAGCCCGATCCCGCACTCGAACCCGGTCGCCACCTCGCGGACGTCATCCTTGAAGCGCTTCAGGGACTCGACTCGCGCCTCGGCGATCACCTTTCCGGCGCGAAGGAGACGCACTGGCGCACCGCGCACGATCCGGCCATCCGTCACGTACGAGCCGGCCACGTTGCCTGCCTTGCCTGCCTTGATCACCAGGCGCACCTCCGCGTGTCCCTCGACCTGCTCCACCATCTTGGGGGCGAGCATGCCCTGCAACGCGGCGCCCAGGTCATCGGTCAGCTTGTAGATGACGTCGTACAGGCGCACATCGACGCCCGAGGCGTCGACCGCTCGCTGAGCGCCAGGGTCGAGCTTGGTGTTGAAGCCGATGACGACCGCGTCGGAGGCCGTGGCGAGCAGGACGTCAGATTCGTTGATATCGCCTGCCCCCTCGCGCAGGATATTGATCCGCACCTCCGCGCTGTTCAGCCGCTCGAGCGCGTTGCGAATGGCTCCAAGCGAGCCCTGGACGTCGGTCTTGAGCACGACGCGCAACTCCTTCACCTCGGCGGACTGGATCTGAGCGCTGATGTCCTCGAGGGTGCTGACGGTCTTCGTCTCGCCTCTTTGAGCGGCTCGCTCCGCGGTCTCAGCCATGTCGCGAGCAGTCTTCTCGTCGGCGACAACACGCAGGATGTCGCCCGCCTCCGGCAGGTCGGCCAGCCCGATGATCTCCACGGCGGTCGCCGGCTCGGCGGACTTCACCCGCTTGCCCGCAGCGTTCTGCAGTGCCCGCACGCGGCCCGAGGTGCGTCCCACGGCCACGATGTCCCCCACCCGCAGCGTGCCGGTCTGCACCAGCACCGTGGCCACGTTGCCACGACCCTTCTCGATCTTCGACTCGATGATCGTGCCGATGGCGGGGCGCTTGGGGTTGGCCTTGAGATCCTGCAGGTCGGCGACGAGCAGGATCATCTCGAGCAGGTCGTCGAGCCCGGTCCCCTGCTTGGCGCTCACCGGCACGGCAATGACGTCGCCGCCGTACTCCTCGACGAGCACCTTGTTGTCGGCCAGCTCCTGCTTGACCCGGTCCGGGTTGGCATCGGGCTTGTCGATCTTGTTGATGGCCACAATCATCGGCACCCGGGCGGCGCGGACGTGGTCGATCGCCTCCTTGGTCTGCGGCATCACCCCGTCATCGGCGGCAACCACGATGATCGCGACATCGGTCACCTGGGCACCGCGGGCGCGCATGGCGGTGAAGGCCTCGTGACCGGGCGTGTCCAGGAACACGATCCGCTTGCCGTTGTGCTCCGCCTCGGAGGCGCCGATGTGCTGTGTGATCCCGCCACGCTCCCCCGCCGCCACGCGGGTGCTGCGGATGGCGTCCAGCAGGCTGGTCTTGCCGTGATCGACGTGGCCCATGATGGTCACGATCGGGGCGCGGGTGACAAGGTCGCCGGCGTCCTCCTCGGTGAACAGGACCCGCTTGCCGCTCCCCTCGCCCTCGGCTCCCGGCGCGATGATCTCCTGCTGGGATGCAGCCTCGGCGGCAGCCCGCTCGGCGACCCCGCGCTCCACCGTCTCGAATCCGAGCTCACCGGCCACCAGGGCGGCAGTGTCAAAGTCGATCGACTGATTGATCGTGGCGAAGATCCCGTTGCGGATCAGCTCCTTGATCACATCGGCATGGCTCACACCCAGGGCGTCGGCGAGGTCGGTGACGCTCACCGGCGAGGGCAGCTCGACCGGTCCGCCAGTGCGAACCGGAATCGCGCCCGGCTCGAGCGTGGCGGCACCACTCGCCGGACCGGTCCGCTTGCGCGGCGGTCGCGGGCCGCGACGTGGCATGTACCTACGAGGTGGCATGCGTCACCTCGGCCAGCAACATGGCGGGGTCGACCGTTGCGCCCAGCGCGCGTCGCACCCCATCCACCAGCCTGGTCGGCTCACGGCAGGCTGAGTCGTTGCAAAGGTAGGTGCCGCGACCAGCTGCCTTGCCGCTCATATCGGCCGAGACCGACCCGTCGGCGTGGCGCACCAGGCGTGTCATCTCACGCTTGGGGTGAACCTGGCGGCAGACCGCGCAGCTGCGCAGTGGCTGATGATCAGGACGTCGTTTCGGCATCGGCCGGCACCTCCGGGCTCGCCTCGCCCTCCTCGGGCGTGCTGCCATGCGCGGCTGCGGCAGTGGCCACCCCGGCGTCGGAGCGGATGTCGATCCGCCACCCGGTCAACTTGGCCGCCAGACGGGCGTTCTGGCCCTCCTTCCCGATGGCCAACGAGAGCTGGCGCTCGGGTACCACCAC
>Ga0193751_1001448_pt1 | contig 15239 bp, 12 predicted proteins | sample L1c2metaG_FD_143050 | JGI IMG/M metagenome (GOLD analysis project Ga0193751, IMG submission 143050) | Soil microbial communities from a riparian zone of the East river system, Colorado, United States - L1c2 | ecosystem: Environmental > Terrestrial > Soil > Riparian zone | place: USA: East River... | reverse complement strand
GTTCGACATAAAGCTGGGCGAGTGCACCGGTCGCGGCTTTGGATTCCGGGACTCCCGCAAGAAAAGCGTTCAGAAATCGAATGGCGTCTGCGCGAGAGCTTTTGGCGAGTATGTCGGCCTTGAGCAGGGCCCCGCGTTCCCATCCTGGTTTGAGCTCCAGCGCGCGGTCGGCAGCGCGTACTGCTTGAGCGAGGATTTCCAGGTCGGCGAGGCCTGTGTTGTATCCGGCCTGAGCGACCGCATACTGTGCTTCGGCGATCTCAGGGTAGGGCTTGGCGAGCTCCACGACCAGCTTGAACACCGCGACTTTGTCGCTCTGGGTTGCGAGCGCCTGATTGAGCTGGACGAAGGCGTCGCCCAGGGACTTGCCGTTGGCAGCCGCTTCGGCAAGCACCCTTTCGAGCTCTCTCTTGAGATCGGTGCCCGTGCCCGCCTGGGAAAGCGTCGCCACCAATTGCCGAGCGCGATCGGCGGCAGGATCGAGCATCGCCCACAGCTTGGCGGATTCGAGCGCGAGCGGTCGCTGCCGGGCAAAGAGCGCCACTTCGGTGGCGCGGCGTGCAAGCGCCGGATCTTCGGCATCGCGCGCCGCCTCATAGAACGCGCGCGCGGCCAAGCCCGGCTCGCCGCGTTGCAGAGCAATGTCACCGACGAGTACACGATAGAGGATTTCCGCGGTCAGTTCGCGGGCGGGCGCTGCGGCCGATGGCGGCGCGGCGAGGAGCCCGAATCCAAACGAGGCCCAAATACCCCATAGCAGAAGCATCCTGCGGGGAAAAGAGTGCAAACGATCGACGGACACGCCTTAAGTCTCTTTCTGCGTCGCGCGCGGGGTTTCGGTTCGACCCGGCCAACAGTCAATGTTAGGTTATATTGGGCCGAGCAACAAACGTGCGCAACATCGTATGCCCGAGCTTCCCGAGGTTGAAACCACACTGCGCGGTATCGCGCCGCACGTCGAGCGGCAGAAAGTGACCGCCGTAAGACTCTACGACCGTCGCCTGCGATGGCCGGTTCCCTCTGACCTTCCCGGCCGTCTCGTCGGGCGGGTTGTCGATCGTGTCGAGCGGCGAAGCAAATACCTGCTCTTCCGCTTGGGAGAGGATACGCTGATCGTCCATTTTGGAATGACTGGGAGCATGCGCGTGTATCGCGGACCGCCCGCCCTGCGTCGGCACGACCATATCGATCTTGAATTCGGCAACGGAGTCGTGCTGCGCTACCATGACCCCCGGCGCTTTGGGGCGATGCTGTGGTCCCCGGGCGACGCGGGCAGCCATCCTCTGCTCGCGGCTTTGGGTCCGGAACCTTTGGCCCAGGCTTTCGACACGGATCATCTTTTCAAAGCCACCCGCACGCGGAGTGCGGCCATCAAGCTCGCTTTGATGGATAGCCACCTCGTCGTCGGCGTCGGGAACATCTACGCCAACGAGGCATTGTTTCGCGCCGGGATCCTCCCCACCCGCGCCGCCAAGCGCATTTCCAGACTCCGGCTCGGGAGGCTGGTTGACGCTGTACGTCACACTTTGACCGATGCGATCGCCCAGGGCGGGAGCACATTGAGGGACTACGTGGACAGCGAGGGAAGGCCGGGCTTCTTTCAGGACGGGTACTTTGTCTACGGGCGGGCCGGCGAGCCCTGTCGAGCATGCGGCAGGCGGATTCGGGGTTTGCGCATCGGAGGCCGCGCCACCTATTTTTGCCCCCATTGCCAGCGTTAAGGGACGCAGGTGATTGTTTTGGCGCGGTTTATGCTAGAGTCGTTTGAATCTTGGGGAGGAAAGAGGTTCTGCGTCGATGCATTCCCGTGACCTGGCCGCGCGTTTTGAAGCGTACAGCGACTGGCGGCGCCGTTTGTCGGCGGGCATTTCAGGCCTGCACCAATGGCTTTCGCAACAGGAGCTCACCGACGCCCACGCCGACCTGAGGGTCCAGCACCTCCTTGAGCGGCTCCACCAGGACAAACTGGTGGTTGCCTTCGTGGCCGAGTTTTCCCGCGGCAAATCCGAGCTTATCAACGCGATTTTTTTTGCCGATTTCGGGCAGCGTCTCCTGCCGTCCTCCGCCGGCCGCACGACGATGTGCCCGACCGAGCTCTTGTACGATTCGACGCGGCCGCCGTCGATTCGCCTGCTGCCGATCGAGACGCGAGCGCGCGCCGGAACCGTTTCGGAATTCAAGAACTACGCCGACGAGTGGGTAACGCTGCCGCTCGATCTTTCATCCGCAGACAAGATGAGCGAGGTGCTGTCGCAGGTATCGCACACCAAGCGCGTTCCTATCGTCCTGGCGCGCAAATACGGTCTCTACGAAGACGCCCAGATCCGGACGCCGGCGTCGGTCGACGAACCCCACGTAGACATTCCATGCTGGCGCCACGCGGTGATCAATTTCCCCCATCCGCTGCTGCAACAGGGGCTGGTGATCCTGGATACGCCCGGCCTCAACGCGATAGGAACCGAACCCGAGCTGACGCTTAACCTGCTGCCGAACGCGCATGCGGTGCTTTTCATTCTTGCAGCCGACGCCGGCGTGACGAAGACCGACATCGACGTCTGGCGAAATCATCTCGTCGGCGATAATCCGGCCACCAAGGAAGGACGCCTGGTCATTCTGAACAAGATCGACGGGCTATGGGACGAGCTCAGGACAAGCGCAGAAGTCGAGTCGGAGATCGCGCGGCAGGTCCGCACCAGCGCCCAATTGCTCGAGCTGCCACCGGCGCAAGTCTTTCCGGTTTCGGCGCAGAAGGCCCTCCTGGCGAAGATCAACGGCGATGACGTCTTGCTCGCCAAGAGCAGGCTGCCGCAGCTCGAGGCGGCGTTGTCGAGAGAACTCATCCCGGCCAAGCGCCATATCGTCGGCTCAGCCACACAAGTCGAAATCCGCGCGCTTGCCGATGGCATGCGGTCGATTCTCGCCAACCGCATCGCCGGCATCCACGAGCAGCTCGCGGAACTTCGGGGCTTGCGCGGCAAGAATCAGGACGTCGTCGAACACATGATGGAGCGGATCCAGCAGGAAAAGAACCTGTTCGAGCGGGGAATGCAGCGCTATACGGCGCTCCGAACCGTGTTCACGCAGCAGACCGCCGCACTCTACGAGTGCATCGGCCTGGAGACCCTGCGCGAAACCGCGGCGGATACGCGCAAGCGCATAGAGGCCAGCCCGTTCACCAAGGGCGTGCGCTCGGCGATGAACGACTTTTTTGCGCGTATCTACGGCGGCCTGGAGCAGAGCGGCCGACAGACCGGGGAAATCCACGACATGATGATCGCGATGTACGTGCGATTCGCCGCGGAGCACGGGCTCGAGCCTTTCACACCGCCGCCTTTTTCGATGCTCAAGTACCAAAAGGAGGTCGAACGCCTGGAGCGGGCCTATAACGTCCACTTCAACACGCTGTGGAACATGGTCAGCAAGGCGAAGTTCACCCTGATGAAGCGGTTTTTCGAGACGGTCGCCATCCGGGTCAAGCACGTCTACGACATCGCCAATCGCGACCTGGAGAGCTGGCTCAAGGCGGTGATGTCACCCTTGGAGAGCCAGGTGCGAGAGCATCATCTCCAGCTGAGACGACGCCTCGACAGCGTCAAGCGCATCCATCGCGCGAGCGACGAGCTCGAGGAACGGGTTGCCGAGCTGGAGCAGGCCGAAGCCGGAGTTCGGGCGCAAATCGACGCGCTCGCACGCGAGCTCGCGGCGATCGACGCGATCATCAATCAGCCGGAGCTTTTGCCGCTTGCGGCGAACGGGTAACTAGCGGGACGGGCCCGGCGTAGCGGCTTCCGACTTCGCCGCCATCAGCGCCGCATATTTCATCAAGAGCTGCTCGCGCGATTCCACGACGTCGGGGTTGACCGGGATGCAGTCGACCGGGCACACCTCCACGCATTGCGGCTTGTCGAAGTGGCCGACACACTCGGTGCATTTTCGAGGATCGATCACGTAGATCTCGACACCCTGCGAGATCGCGTCGTTCGGGCACTCGGGCTCGCAAACGTCGCAATTGATGCATTCGTCGGTGATGATCAGGGCCATGCTCGAACGGCCTTATCGTGCGGGACGTCCGTGCTCCGACGCGACCTTTGCGGTCAGTCTGGCGGCGACGATGGGATGGACGAACTTCTCGACGTTCCCGCCGAGCCGGGCGATTTCCCTGACGATCGTGGACGACATGAAAAGGTATTGCTCCGCGGGAGTGAGAAACAGCGTTTCGACCTCGGGATAGAGATTCCGGTTCATTCCCGCCATCTGGAACTCGTACTCGAAGTCCGATACGGCGCGCAGGCCACGAACGATCACCGAAGCGTCGACCGAATGCACAAAATCCATCAGGAGCCCGGAGAAGCCCGCCACCTCGACATTGGCGTGGCGAGCAAAAACCTCCCGCGCCATCGCTATCCGCTCGTCGGTACTGAACATCGGACGCTTGCTCTCGCTGTCGGCAATGCCGACGACGACCCGGTCGAACAGCTTGGCGGCTCGACGCACCAGGTCCTCGTGGCCTTTGGTGATCGGGTCGAAGGTTCCGGGGTAGACGACTTTCAGCATGGGATGGCGCCGGGGACCCCGGCTTCGGCGCGGCGGAGCAGATGATAATGCACCTGCCCGGCCTTGTCGCTGCGCGAGAGGACCCAACCGGGAGGCGCTTCGAGCGCAGAAGACGCCTCGAGATAAAGCGATCCCGCCAAAGCCAGCCGCTCGCACGCGGCGGGGACGAGCGTATTCCACCGCGGGTCTGCAAACGGCGGGTCGAGAAAGATCACGTCGAACAGCCGTGTTTCACGCGAGAGATAAGCCCCGGCATCTGAACAATGGGTTTCGAGCGCATCGGTCCCAAGTTGAATCGCCGTCTTGCTCAACGCTTGGAGCGCCGACCTGTCGCGATCCACGGCGACGGCGCGCGACGCGCCGCGCGACAGCGCTTCCAACGACAGCGCGCCGCTTCCCGCGAATAAGTCGAGCGTTGTCAGACCGGTTAAATCCTGGCCCAGCCAGTTGAACAGCGTCTCTCGGACCCGGTCAGGCGTCGGGCGGATGTCCGCGATCGCAGGAAAGCGCAGCCGTCGCCCGCGCCATCGCCCACCGATGATGCGGATTTCTCGCGGAAGCGCCAAGGGGCTGGAAAGAGGCCTGCGGAGGGAAGGTAGAATTATAGCTTTCGTGTCGTTCACTCATGTTTGATCTGTTCAAGCGTCAACCCGACGATGATCATCGCTCGTGGAGCGAGCGCCTCAAAGCGGGCCTGGGTGCGTCGCGCGAGCGCCTCGCGGGGCCGCTGGCGTCGGTATTCGGGCGAAAGGCCATGTCGTCCGAAATCCTGGACGAGCTCGAAACCGCGCTGATCTCGGCGGACGTAGGCACCCCTGCCACCGCCCATCTGCTGGCCGATCTGGCCGCACGCTGGAAGCGGTCCCCCGACGACGTCGGTGCGCGCGAGTTGCTGAAGGCGTCGTTGACCGAGCTGCTGCTGCCCATCGAACGGCCGCTGGTTATCGGCCCCGAGCGGCCGTACGTGATCATGCTGGCCGGGGTCAATGGCGCGGGCAAGACCACTTCCATCGGCAAGCTGGCCAGGCATCTGCAGCATCAGGGCTTATCGGTATTGCTTGCGGCAGGCGACACTTTCCGGGCGGCGGCGCGCGAGCAATTGGAGGCATGGGGAGAGCGCAATAATGTTCATGTCATCGCCCAGCAGGGCGGCGACGCCGCCGCCGTCATGTTCGATGCGATTTCTGCGGCGAGCGCACGCAAGATCGACGTCGTTCTCGCGGATACGGCAGGGCGTCTGCCGACGCAGCTCCATTTGATGGAAGAACTCAAGAAAATACGACGCGTCATCGCCCGGGCGAAACCCGGAGCGCCGCACGAAACACTGCTGGTACTCGACGCGAACACGGGGCAGAACGCGCTGGCGCAGGTCGCGGCATTCGATGCGGCCATCGGCTTGACCGGCCTGGTGCTGACCAAGCTCGATGGAACCGCAAAGGGCGGCGTGGTAGCCGCGATCGCCAAGACACGGCCTATCCCGCTCAAGTTCATCGGGGTGGGGGAGCAGATCGACGACTTGCATGAATTTCGAGCCCGCGAGTTTGTCGATGCCTTGGTAGGCTAGACGCCGAGCCCCGCGGCGCGTCGAGAGTGAATACATACTTCGAGGCCAGGCCCCCACCAGTGGGCTTGGGGAATCAAGTAGTCGAAGAACCCGTGTCTCCCCGCGCGGCAGCCTCTGGGGACAAAGCGGAACTTCTCAAGGCCTTAGCACTCTCAATGGTCGAGTGCTAACATAACGCCGAGCACTTAGAAGGAGACCTCTTAATGCCGAACACCACTTTGGCTTTCCCTACCCCGGCCTCGCTGGGTAGCCTCGACAACTATATTCAGGCCGTCAACCGCTTCCCGCTCCTGACCGCGGAACAGGAAACCGAGTTCGGCCGCCGCCTGCAGCAACATGGCGACCTCGATGCCGCCCGCCACCTGGTGCTGTCGCACCTTCGACTGGTCGTCGCGGTGAGCCGCAACTATCTCGGCTATGGCTTGGCGCAGGCGGATCTGATTCAGGAAGGCAACATCGGCCTGATGAAAGCCGTGCGCCGCTTCGACCCCGAGCGGGGCGTGCGTCTGGTTTCGTTTGCCCTGCACTGGATACGCGCCGAGATCCACGAATATATTCTGCGCAACTGGAGGCTGGTCAAGATCGCGACCACCAAGGCGCAGCGTAAGCTCTTTTTCAACCTGCGAAGCATGAAGCCCGGCACCGCAGCGCTTACCCGCAAGGAAGCCAGCGGGATCGCCCGTGCGCTTGGCGTCAAACCGGAAGAAGTCCTCGAGATGGAAACCCGGTTGTCGGGGCAGGACATCGCCCTCGAGCCCCAGGTCGGAGAAGAAGGCGAGGCGATGACTCCCATCGCCTATCTCACCGATTCGGACGCCGAGCCCGCGCAGATCGTCGAGCACGCCCAGACGTCGCGAAACCGGAGCGAGGGCTTGAGAAGCGCTTTGGCAAAGCTCGACAACCGCAGCCGGGAAATCATCGAAGCGCGATGGTTGCGCGAGGACGACCCCGCGACACTGCAAACGCTTGCGGATCAATACGGCGTTTCCGCCGAGCGCATCCGCCAGATCGAAAGCAAGGCGCTCAAGACCATGCGCGGCCAGATCGACCCGTCCTGACGCGGGGCAAAACGCACGTCGACGCCGGCTTCACGCCGGCGTTTCTTTTTGCGGCGCGCATGCGCTAATGCCCTAAAGCTCGACTTGCGTGCCCAGCTCGACGACGCGGTTGGTCGGTACGTTGAAAAACTCGGTTGCCTTGGTCGCATTCTTCGACATCGAGACAAACAGGCGCTCGCGCCACAGGGCCATTCCGGGCGCAACGGTGGCGATCAGCGTTTCCCGCGAAACGAAGAACGATGTGTCCATCATGTCGAAAGGGTAGCCCCGGCGGCCGCATTCCTCCAGCAGCGCTGGCACGTCGGGATCTTCCTTGAAGCCGAAAAACGCCTCGAACTGCTCGAAGTTGCAGTCGAGGCGCTCGATGCGCAGGCGCTCCCTCACCGGCACCTGAGGTATGTCGCGGGTCGACAGCGTAAGCAGCACCACCCGTTCGTGCAGCACCTTGTTGTGCTTGAGATTGTGGAGCAATGCATGCGGGACGCGCCCGGGCATGCTGGAGAGGAACACGGCGGTTCCAGGGACGCGCAGCGGCGGGTTCGCGGCGATGCTCGAGATGAAAACATCGAGAGGCATCGTCTCCTGGGAAAGCCTTTCATGAAGGATTGCGCGGCCTTTTTTCCACGTCGTCAGAAGCACGAATATCGCGGCGCCGATGACGATGGGGAACCATCCGCCCTCGGGGATCTTGAGGGCATTCGATGCCAGGAACGACATGTCGATGGCGACCAGCGGCAGCGCGATCGCCAACGCGACCAAAGCGTTCCAGCGCCATAGCCGCGTCATCACCACGAAGATCAGAAGCGAATCGATCGCCATTGCAAGCGTGACGGCGATGCCGTACGCACCGGCGAGGTTGGTGGAGCTGCGGAAGCCGGCGACCAGCAGCATCACGGCGGTCAGCAGCGACCAGTTGATGAACGGGACGTAGATCTGACCAATTTCCCGGTCCGATGTGTGCGTGATCGTCAGCCGGGGACAAAACCCCATCTGTATCGCCTGACGCGTCAGCGAAAACGCGCCCGAGATCACGGCTTGTGAGGCGATCACCGTCGCGCAGGTCGCGAGTATGACCATCGGCAGGAGCGCCCAGTCGGGTGCGAGCAGATAAAACGGGTTCTTGATCGACGAGGCATCGCTGATGATCAGCGCTCCCTGGCCGAAATAATTCAGCACCAGCGCCGGCAAAACGAAGAAGAGCCAGGCCCGCCGGATGGGTTGTGCGCCGAAGTGGCCCATGTCGGCGTAAAGCGCCTCGGTGCCGGTCACGGCCAACACCACGGCGCCGAGCGAGAGGAACGCGGCGACGGGATTTCCGGTAAGAAAGTTGAAGGCAAACGCCGGGTTGAGCGCGGCGAGCACGCCCGGCGTCGCGGCAATCTGGATGGCACCCAGCACCGCGAGCGTCACAAACCACAGGCACATGACCGGGCCGAACAGGATCCCCACGCTCGCGGTTCCGTGACGCTGAATCGAAAACAGCCCGACGAGGATCAGCATCGTCGCCGGAACCACGAAGTGGCCCAGCGCCGGCGCGATGACCTCCAGGCCTTCGACCGCTGACAGCACGGAGATCGCGGGCGTGATCATCCCGTCGCCGTAAAACATCGCCGCGCCGAAGATTCCCAGACCAACCATGACCCAACGCGCGCGCGGGTGGCCGATTCGCCGCGAGGCAAGCGCGGTAAGCGCCATGATTCCGCCTTCACCGCGATTGTCCGCGCGCATGATCAACGTCACGTACTTGAGCGTCACGATGATGGTGATCGCCCAGAAAATCACCGACAAGATGCCCAGAACGTTTTCAGGCCGCAAGGGTAGCCCGTGGGGACCCGCGAAGCACTCGCGCAAGGTATAGAGCGGGCTGGTCCCGATGTCGCCGAAGACCACACCGATGGCGCCGACGATCAGCGGTGCCATCGGCTTGCGCAACGGTCTTGCTTCCCGCCGACGCTGCTCGTCGGCGATCGCGGCTTTCAGCATGCACTCTCGTCGCCGCGCCTGGCGAAGCGGATGTTGAGCTGCTTGAGTTTTCGATACAGATGGGTCCGCTCGAGGCCGGCGCGTTCTGCGACGCGGCTCATGTTGCTTTGCTCCTTGCCTAAGAGCTGCTCGAAGTAGATTCGCTCGAATGCCTCCCGCGCCTCGCGCAGCGGCAATTCGAAAAAGCGGGCGGTCACCTCGGGCGAAATTGCGGACGGCGGAGGCAAGGCCGTCTCGCCGAGCAGCCGGCGCACATGATCGCCCGTGATCTCGTTGTCGATCGTGAGCGCAAGATTGGCGATCACGTTGTGCAGGTGATCCAGGTTCCCCGGCCAGTATGCCGCCGAGAGCGCCGACACCGCGCCCATCTGCAGCGTACCCAGCGTGCGCTGGCTTGCGGTGATTTCACGCCAGAACCTGTCGATCAGCGCAGGAAGATCCTCGCGCCTCTGCCGCAGGGGCGGAAGCATCACGGTGCCGGCGGACAGCGTGGCAAGGAGTGCCGGGTCGAAGCGTCCCTCGGCAGCGAGATTGCCGAGCTGCTCGCTGCTCGTGCATACCAGCACGGTGTTGTGTTTTTCGATTTTCGGCAAAAGAAACGCCAGGCCCTTTTGCTCCGCTTTCGAGTACATACCGATTTCGGCGCAGTAAAGCGTGCCTTCGCGCGCTTCTTCGAGCACCTGCAGCGGATTAGTCGCGAACCTGGCGCCGTTGGCGAGCGCTATGAAGGGCGTCTCGGCAACGTGAAGTGCCCGCGCGACGATTTCGTGGCCGGTGCCGGGCTCGCCGATGAGCAGCACAGGACGATTGGCCCGCAACAACTGTTCGATCGCACGCTCGATCTCGATCACCGGCGCGCTCGTTCCCAGCGCCGCAAGCGATACTCGCCGCGGCCCCTGTCCGGAAGCGGCCTTGAGCGCCCGGGATACCGTCGAGAGGAGCTTTTGCAAACCGACGGGCTTTTCCAGGAAATCAAATGCGCCGATCTTCGTGGCCTCGACCGCGGTTTCGATCGTGCCGTGCCCGGACATGATCACGACCGGCATGGTGAGCTGGCCGTTCGCCGCCCACTCTCGAAGCAGAGTGATGCCGTCGGTGTCAGGCATCCAGATGTCGAGCAATACCAGCGCGGGCTCGAATTTCGACCGGTAGCTGCGAGCGGTTCCCGCGTCTTCCGCAAGGCTCACCCGATAGCCTTCGTCCTGGAGTATTTCCGACAGAAGCTCGCGAATGCCGACTTCGTCGTCGACGACAAGAATTTCTTTTGGCTGCGGAATCACGTCTTGGCCCCTTCGAGCGGAAAGTACAAAGTCACCAGCGCTCCCCGAGGGGGCTGATTCTCGATCGTTACGCGGCCGCGATGCTCCTCGACGATCTTCTTGACGATGGCGAGCCCGAGTCCGGTGCCTTTGCCTTTGGTGGTCACATAAGGCTCGAACGCCCGCCGCATCACCTCTTCCGGAAATCCGCTTCCGCGATCGCCGATCGAAAGCGCGAGTTCATCGCCGCGGGTTGCGACCGAGATATCGTACACGGGAGATGCGGCATCGGCCTGCGCGTCTATCGCGTTCTGGATCAGATTATGGAACACCTGGCGAAGGCGCGTGGGCTCGCCTTGAATGACGGGACTACGGTCGGGAAGCTTCAGCTTCACGTGCGGCCGCAGATTTTCGTACAAGCCGAGCACATCCAGCAAGAGGGCGTTGATATCGACAGTTTGCATGCGCCCGGGACGCGCCTGCCTCGCGTAGATGGCAAAGTCATCGACCATGTGCTTCATGGCGGTCACCTGGGCGACGATGGTCTGCGTTCCCCGGACAAGCGTCTCTTCGTCGGGGCCGTCGAGCTTGCCTGCGAGCTTCACCGCCAATCGCTCCGCTGAGAGCTGGATCGGCGTCAGAGGATTCTTTATCTCGTGCGCCAGCCGTCGCGCAACTTCGGCCCATGCGGCATCTCGCTGCGCTTCCGCGAGCTCGGTCACATCGTCGAACACGACGACGCACCCCGGCGCCGGCTCGCCGGGCAGACCCGATCCCCGCATCAACAGCACTCGGGTGTGACTCGACACCGCGAGCTCGGCCTGGCGCTGCCACTGGCCCTCGCGTCCCCCGCGAAACCCTTGGGCGACGAGGTCGGCGAACGCCGACAATCCAGGCAGCCGCCTTCCCCAGTCGGCGAGCGGCACACCGATCAGATCGGCAAGAGGCTGCTGCAGAATCACCGCTGCGCTGGGATTCGCGGTGCGCAGCCGAAATGCGTTGTCGAACGCGAGCACGCCCGCAGAAAGATTGGCGAGAACGCTTTCGAGATACGCGCTGGTCGTTTCGATCGCGCGCCGGTTCTCCTCCGCCTTGCGTTGCGCTTCCGCAAGCTGCGCGGTCATGGTATTGAAGGATTCGGTGAGCACGCCGAGCTCATCGCGGCTTTGCACCGGGTTGCGCCGAGTGAAATCTCCCTGTGCGACCGCGCGCGTTCCCTCGGCAAGCAGGCCCAGCGGCCTGCTGAACTGCTCCGACAGCACGACCGCAAGGCCCAGCGCGGAAAACAGCGCAAGCAGCAAGGTCAGCGTCAGCGTCAGCGCATAAAGCCGTTTGAGCGCTCCGCGCGAAAACGAGATCTCCTGGTAGTCGCGGTAGCCGGCCTGCACTTTCTCGGCATCCTGCTGCAGTTGCTTTGGCACGGGCTCGACGACCTGCAGCAAGCGCAAGGGCTCCTTGGGGTCGGCGCTGTTGACCGGCACCACGACGCGCAGGCGCAATCCACCGTCCGCGGCTTGCTCGATCTCCGCGAAAGTCTGCTGCAACCTCGCGCGGCGCATCGCCTGCGCGGGTGGCGGTTCGGGGGTCGCGGTCGAGCCGGACACCCCGCCCACCGCGAGCACGCCGCCCGAGGCCGAGAACAGCGTGGCCTCGTATACGCCTGCCTGCTCGCTGGCGCGATTGAGGCTTGCCGCCATTCCCCCGAGCTCGCTTTCCTGCAGGGTCAACGCAAGCTGAGTCGCCTTGTTGGTCGTTTCCTTGAGCAAATAGTCGAGCGCGTTTCGGCCGAGATTCAGACCGCCTTCGAGCGCGCGGTCGACGCGCACGTCGAACCACGACTCGATACTCTTTCCCAGAAACTGCATCGACACCCCATACAGCAGCGCACCGGGCAGCACCGCGACCATCGCGAACAGCCATACCAGCCGCACCGCAAGCCGGGATCCGAAAACCCCCGATGTGAGGTTCTTGCGCAGCCGCCACAATTGATAGCCGACGAGCACCATCAACAACGCGACCAGAGTCCCGTTGAGAACGACCAGAACGTTGTAGCTGCCCGCAAAAAGCTCCGTGTTCGCGGTCGCTGTCGCGAGCAGAAAAAGAAAGATGGTCCCGAGTGCCGCGCAACCGAGCAGAACATAGCGCAAACCCCGCGTTCCACGAAGCGTGGTCAAGGGACGAAGCTCCAGCGATACCATTCGGATTGCAGCGACCATTCGCGGGACGCGAGCGCGTTGAGCTGGAACGGCTTGGGCAGCTGAGTCACGTCGAGGCGCAAACGCACCGCGGCGTCGTAACGCTCGCCTTTCGACAGCGCGTCCTTGGATATGACCGGGCGGGAAACCACGCGCGACAGCAGGTGCTCAACCTCCTCGAGCGAGCCGAATTGCTGGCTCAAGAGCCCGCTGTTTACGCGGTATTGCTGCGTCAATGGCGAATAGCTGATTCGATACTGAACCGACCATTGAACCACCTTCTCGTCGACCCAGTACCAGCGGGGACGCGTAAGCTCGAACTCGAGTATGAAATAGAGCGACACGCCTTTTTGCAGCGCTTCCTCGAGCGTGGGGTTGAATGCGACGTCGAACTGGGCATTGAGCACATACTCGTCGCCCTCGAGTCGCAGTTCGGCCGATTGGACTGCGATCGGGTCCGCGAACGCTCTATCCGCGTGCGACAGAACGAAGGACGCGGCCAGACAGCACAGCAGACCGCACAGGATGCGAAGCGTCGACGACATGCAACAGACGGCGGCGGACCGCGTGCGATCGATTTCGGGAACTCAGTTTTTGTGGAGGAGGGCGAAAAAAAACCCGTCGTGATTGTGCGCTGCGCCAGGGCCGGCTGGCAAGAGTTGGCCATCGATCGAACCCGGCGGTAACGCCACGGGCACGGGATCGGCGTCGCGATGCTTGGCGAGAAAAGCGGCGATCTGAGCTTGATTCTCCGTGCGAAAAATCGAGCAGGTCGCGTAGAGCATCGCGCCGCCCCGCGCAAGCAGCGGCCACAGCGCATCGAGCAGCCTTGCTTGCTGCCCGGCAAAATCTCCGATATCGGTTTCGCGTCGCAGCCATTTTCCATCAGGATGCCTGCGCACGATGCCCGACGCCGTGCACGGCGCGTCGACAAGGATTCGGTCGAAGGCGAGGCCGTCCCACCATGAATTCACATCCGCCGCGTCCGCATGCACGACGCGCGAGGAAAACTTCAGGCGGCGAAGGTTTTGCTCCACGCGCTGCAAGCGCGCGGCGTCTGCATCGACGGCGGTGAGATCCGTGTCCCAGAGTTCGGCGATATGTGTCGTCTTGCCGCCCGGCGCGGCGCACGCGTCGAGCACGCGCATGCCATCACGCGCATCGAGCAAGGGTGCGGCAAGCTGCGCGCCTGCGTCCTGGACCGAAAACCAACCTCGTTCAAACCCCGGAAGCTCGGTCACGGCGCGCGGGCGCGCCACGATCACGCCAACCTCGCCGACGCGCTCTGCTGATACGCCACAGGCGTCGAGCTCGCGCACGTAGGCATCGGGGTCGATCGCGCGGCGATTGACTCGCAACGCGAGGGGCGGTCGCGCGTTGCCTGCGTCGAGGATGCTCGCCGCGTCGGCGGGATACTCGGCATGCACGCGATCGATCCACCAGCGTGGGTATGAAAAACGCCCCTCCGGCTCGCGCGCCGCATCCGCCAGCAAGGCGTCGCGCCGGCGAAGAAACGACCGCAGGATCGCGTTCGTGAGGCCCTTGGCCGACGTGCGTCGAATGCGCGACGTCGCGCGCACTGCGCCGTCGACCACCGCATGCGCCGGCGCCGACGTGTGGATCAACTGGTAGAGAGCAACCCAAATCAGCGATTCGACATTCGCATCGGCCAACGGACGGTCCGCAAGCATCCGTGCTGCCGCCCGGAGTTGTCCCAGGTACCGAAGCGTGCCATACGCAAGGTCGTGGACCTGCGGACGTTCGGCGGCCGCGGCGGTCGCGCTTTCGGCCAGCGCCGTAGGAAGACTCGCCCCTGCCAGAACGCGCCGTACCGCTTTGGCCGCGATGCGCTGAGCAAGCTCCATCGCGGAACCGCGACGCCGTCAGCGCGCGAGTGCGAGCAGGCGCGCGACGCGCTCCTCGGTCGGCGGATGCGTGCTGAATAAGCTGCTCAAGCCCCCGCCGTGAAGCGGGTTGATGATCATGAGATGCGCGGTAGCAGGATGCTCCTCTGCGGGCTCGAGCGGCAGGCCCTTCGCGTAGCGATCGATCTTGATCAGGGCATCGGCCAATGCGCGCGGATCGTCGGACAGCTCGGCGCCGCCGCGGTCAGCTTCGTATTCACGCCCGCGCGAGATCGCCAGCTGAATGAGCATTGCGGCGATCGGCGCGAGGATGAGCACCAGTATCGCAAGCACCGGATTGCGTTGATCGTTGTCACGACCACCGAAGAACATGCCGAAATGGGCGAGCGTCGATATCGCACCCGCGATAGACGCCGTGATCGTGGATGTCAGGATGTCTCGATGCTTGACGTGCGAGAGCTCGTGAGCGAGGACTGCGCGCAATTCCCGGGTGGAGAGCAACTGAAGAATGCCCGCGGTGGCGGCAATGGCGGCATGCTCCGGGTTGCGGCCCGTCGCAAAGGCGTTAGGCTGCGGCTCGTCGATGAGGTAGACCCTCGGCATGGGCAGCCCCGCACGTTGCGTCAATTCGGAGACGATCTGGACCAACTGCGGGGCCGACGACGCATCGACTTCGCGTGCCCTATAGAGCTTCAGCACCATCGAATCCGAGAACCAGTACGCCCACAGGTTCATTCCAAGGCCGAGGACAAGGGCGATCG
>Ga0193751_1001447_pt1 | contig 15246 bp, 12 predicted proteins | sample L1c2metaG_FD_143050 | JGI IMG/M metagenome (GOLD analysis project Ga0193751, IMG submission 143050) | Soil microbial communities from a riparian zone of the East river system, Colorado, United States - L1c2 | ecosystem: Environmental > Terrestrial > Soil > Riparian zone | place: USA: East River... | reverse complement strand
GCAGACGATGGGTGATGAATCGAGCATGGCGGTGGCGATTCCGGTGACCATGTTGGTCGCTCCCGGCCCCGAGGTTGCGACCGCAACTCCCACCTGTCCACTGGCGCGCGCGTAGCCGTCGGCCATGTGGGTTGCGCCCTGTTCGTGGCGCACCAGGATGTGATGGATCTTGCTGTGCTTCAGCGCGTCATAAGCGGGCAGAATCGCGCCGCCAGGATAGCCAAAGACGTCCTTCACGCCTTCACGTTCCAGACACTCCCAAAGAATGCCGGCCCCGGTCATTGTCGTCTTGTCCTTGTTCATGGTCGGCGTAGTTTTCTGATCCGCGATTTTCCGAGCCGTGGATTTCTGAACCGTCATAAGATCTCCCTGCCAGTCCGTGGCGCAAATGCGATTCGTATCAGGGGCACTTACGTGTGGTGACGGGGCTCTGCCCCGTGCACCGGGGCGAAATCCCGCCACCACACGATCCTCCTATATCTTTACAGGCCGCGGAGAAACCAGCTTCGTATCCACACGATAAAAACAAGCGTTTCGTATCAGGGTATCGCTTTAGCGATACCGTAACTTGTCGAAATCAGACGCCCCTGTGAGGGGCTGAACGTCGAAAAACCTGCTCGCTCGAGAAAAACAAAACCCACCTTGCCAGCGTTTCTGGCGGGGTGGGATTCGGGAGCACTCTCGATTCTAACTTCTCAGCTCACTCTTTCCCCGCACGCGAACCGGACGGGTATACTCGCACCCTAGGAATTCTAAGACTAGTTCGTCGGAGTCTCCGTCCATTGGTCACGGTTGCACCCAAGATTTGATAGTATCCGACCGACCGTCCGGTTGGCAAGCGGAAAGTCGGGCGGATGGTGGATCAGTTGCCGAGTGGCCCGTTATTCGACGGAAATCGGAACTCAGATGGTTCGGGTCGTGAGTCTCTATCGCCTCATTTCATCAACTACGTTCCGACTTGCTGTAGAATTTCCGATCAGCAACAGACAACATCCAATCGGCTGACTCTTCGCAGCATCGAAATTTAGTCGGAGACATTTTGCAAAAACGGAGGATTCGTTATGATCCCAGAGCGCGCCCTAACGGTTCTCTTGGTTTTATCGGGATTAGCTTGCTTGGCCGGCCTTTACCCGCTCGCGGGCGCGCTCCGGGACGGCGCGGCAACGACGATCAACAGGCAGGACCAGATGATCCTCGGTATTTACATCTCGCTCGGCGTCTTCCTGCTGATCGCCGCCCGCAACCCGCGTCAGCATCGCAGCCTCATCCTCTTTGCTGGCTGGTCCACGCTCGCTCATGACGCCGTCATGATTGTGCAAGGCATCCAATACCACGATCTACGCGGTGATCTGCTCGGGTTTGCCATTATCGCTGTCATCGGTCTCGCTCTCATCGCCTTGACTCCCGCAAAGCAGGCGCGAGCATCCGCTGCTGGCGCTTAGCGCCGTTACCTTGAACCGTCTCGACTCTTGATAAATCGTTACTATACTCACAACCCCCGAAGTCTGTGGGCGGATGGTCGGCAACTCGGAAACTGACTCTGCGCCGGAGAACCGTCTCCTAGCACCTTGCTAGTTTGATGGAAGGACCCAACGATTATGATCGCCAGAATATGGCACGGAACGGTTCCCGCTTCGAAGGCTGATGATTACCTGAACCTCATGCGGACGATTGCGCTTCCAGAGTATCTGGCGACGCGCGGAAATCGTGGCGCGTGGTGTCTGTACCGCACCGAAGCAGATGTAACCCATTTCGAGATGCTGACGTTCTGGGACGACACCGACGCCATCAAGCGTTTCGCTGGAGACGACTACAGCCTGGCCAAGTACTACGACTTCGACCCCGACTACCTGCTCGAAATGGAGACCCGCGTCCGGCATTACGAGGTGGCTGTTTAGCGCCTCAGACCATTTCAGGGTGCGGCCAGGTGGCTCACGTTCAGTAGTACAGATCGGGCGGGCCTTTGTACTCCTGCAGGGCATTGCCGCCGTCAATGATGAGCAGTTGGCCGGTGACGTAAGAGGCGGCTTCGGAGGCGAGAAACGCAATCGCAGCGGCGACTTCCTCAGGACGGCCGGGGCGGCCCACTGGAGTATTTCTACCCGCGATGATTTCGTGTGCACTGGAGGACGCGGTTTCGATCCAGCCGGGAGCGACCGCGTTCACCGTGATTCCCTGCCGGGCGACCTCGAGGGCAAGACTACGAGTAAGCCCGACCATGCCGGCTTTGGCCGCACTGTAGGCGGTTTCGCGAGGATTGCTCACGACCGGGCCAGTGGTAGAAGAAACGTTCACGATACGCCCATAGTTCGATTTCAGCATGAAGGGCAGAACCGCTTTGGTGACGTTGAAAGCGGTCTTGAGATTGATGGCGATGCCATAATCCCACTCCTTTTCGGAAAGCTCGGCCAGAGGTAACGAGGTGGTCTCGGTCGGACCGCCAACCTGAGTCATGCCGGCGTTGTTCACGAGGATGTCGAGGCGGCCATAGCGGGCGAGGACTTCATCAACCAGCGCGTGGGTGCGCGTGGGATCCAACAGATCGGCGGGGAAAGCAAAGACATCGGCTCCTTCTGCGGCGAGTTCGCGGGCGCGCTCCTCGATTCTTTCTGTCGTGGAAGTGATTGCGATCTTCGACCCTTGTTGCGCGAGCAAACGAGCAGTTGCGAACCCTATCCCCTGCGGACTGCCCGCGCCCGTGATAAGCGCCACTTTCCCGGAAAAGTTCATCGATTCGATCCACACCCGAGCAGAGTTTCCCTACGTTCGACGACCGAGAAAATGACAATGAAGGCGAAAACTCTTCGGGTGAAAATCATGAAAGATCCTTTTGGGAGATTTTGTGGGAATAACTAGCGGAGCGGGAAGCCATTTCGACAAACGGGATTGTACCAGTTGGCGCGCTGCGGCTTCGAACATTAGACATTAAGTGTGTTTTACCGGCGTTGCGTGCCGGCCGCCGCTCGCATCGTCTCCTGGCAAGCGCGCGCCGAAGTCAACACTTTGTCAAAACCTGTATCTGCGCGAAGTTTCGCGAGCAGCGGATCGGAAAGCAGATTTTCGTACGAGCAATAATTCTGCTCGATCGCGCTCTGGAGCAGATGAAGAGCCGCTTGTTTCTTACCACAGTAGGCGAAGAGAGATCCCTGGTAGTACCACGTCTCAGGGTCGGGCTCGGTGGGTAGACTGGTTTCAGAGTCGCGCGCCATCCGGTCGAGATCCGCGGCGGGCCGCAACTGCAGACACGACTCCAGCAGATCGCGGTGATAGCGCAGCGTGGTCGGCATGCGCTTCACGGCTTCGCGTGCTTCCGGAATCTTCCCCTCGCGCAAAAGAATGGACGGCATCGCATATGCGGCCCACTCCGAACCGGCATCGAGACGGACAAAATCCACGGCCCGTTCAGGGTTGCCCATCTCCATGAACGCCCAGGCGCAAGAACGAAAAGCATAGTTACCCGGGTCGAGCGCCAGCGCAGTATTGCATTCATTCGCCGCTTGCTGCAGCATTCCAGCATAACGATAGACGTAGCTCATGACAAAATGGGCCTGGGCACTGTCCGGACGACGCTTGACCAGCGCCTCGGCCGCCTGATATGCCTTCCCCAGTTCGCCTCGCGAAACGCGGTTCTCGATCAGTTGCCCCGCGGCAACGATCCGATTCGGATCGAGTTCTATAGCACGTTCGCAGGCTTTGTTGGACCGCTGGAACATGGGCTCGCCACCATCGGAATAATCCGCGTCATAGTAGCAACGCACTCCGAGCTGTTCCCATGCAGGCGCGTACGTCGGATCCAGGTCGACCACATGTTCGAGAACTGCGATGGCATCCTTGTTCGGTCCGGCATCATGCGGCAGCGCGAGGCTATGCAGGTAGAGGTCGTAGGCATCAGGATTCTTTGGGCGCGTGCTGGTATCGAGAAAACCGCCGCCCACTCCGAGCGCCGGCAGCAATCCCTGACGCATCTGGGCAGCAATCTGCGCTTGCAATGCGATCAGGTCCTGAGCGGGCGCAGTTACGTTCGTCTGCCACAAAAGCTTGTTTCCTTCCACCTGGATCGCCTCCAGCGTAATCAGAAGGCGGTTGCCCTGCTTCAGGAAGTGCCCGGTAATAACGTTGGCAACATGCACTTCCCGTCCCGCCTGCTGCGGATCGACGTCGTTGCCGACAAACTTTCGCGTGATCGCGGATGGACGAACGTCAAGCGTCCGGGTGTAGGTGAGCGTGTTGGCAATTTCATCGGCCAGCGCCATGCGAAGAAAATCCACGCTGATGTCGCCATTCATGTTCTGCAACGGCAGCACTGCGATGGTGTTCTTGGGCGCGCCGCTGGTCGCCATCTTCCGCTGCTTGAGCCACCATGCTCCGACCGCGACCAAGACCATGAGCAGCACCGCGCTCACTGCCACCAGAAGATAAAGTGAGAATTTGCTGGTGGACGCCTGAAATGTATTGGTGGCAATGTGGTAGGGCAAGGCTGGCCGCCGCGCCCCGGTCTTGGTTAACCCCGATTCCGTTTCCTTCCGCAGGGACTGGAGATCGCCCTTCATCGCCAGCGCGTTGGGGTAGCGGTGTCCCCGGTCTTTTTCCATGGCGCGGCCGACGATGCCTTCGAAGTCCCGAGGGAGCGCGGGGTTAAGCTGAAGAGGAGACACGGGCTTCTGGTTCAGGACCGCGTCCAGCGTGGTGATCACGTTGCCGGTGGCAAAAGGCTTCTTGCCCGTTGCCATTTCGTAAAGCACGACTCCGAACGAGAACAGATCGCTCCGCGGATCCAGTTCTTCTCCCCGCGCCTGCTCCGGAGACATGTAAACCGCTGTTCCCGGAATCACTCCCATCGCAGTCAGCGAGTCTTCCATCACCGCGTCGCTCGATCCTGGTTCGCGCGCCGACTTCGCCAATCCGAAATCGAGGATTTTTGTCTGACCGCTCTGCGCCACAAAAATATTTGCCGGCTTGATGTCGCGATGGATGATCCCCTTGGCATGCGAAGCCGCCAAAGCATCCGCCACCTGGATGCCGATGTCCAGGATCTCGTCGAGTTCCATCGCCTTCCCCCGCATCCGCTCCTTCAGGCTCACCCCTTCCAGCTTCTCCATCACAATGAAGGGATGTCCGCCGTTGTCTTCGATATCGTGGATGGTGCAGATGCCGGGATGGTTCAACTGTGAAGCGGCGCGAGCTTCGCGCACGAAGCGGTCGAGCGACTTGCGGTCGTGGACCATCTCCGCGGGAATGAACTTGAGGGCGACATGACGGGAAAGACGCGTGTCTTCCGCCTCATACACCACACCCATGCCACCACCACCTAGCTTTCCGACGATGTGATAGTGGGAAACTGTCTGGCCGATCATTCCGGGCCCTCAGTGCCGTCGGCGGTTATGTTAGGCTGCGGGCGAAGTCCGGGTCAACCCTCCGTTCCCGTTCCCGGTGGTGATTGACCCTCCAGCGGATGAGAACGGGCGCTTTCCCGTGCACGTTTCGTATCAGGGCGTCGCTTTATCGAGGCCGTAAGTTCTTCGAAATCAGACGCCCCTGTAGGGGCCGGACATCGAAACCAGGTCTTTCCCGCAAACTACGAGTTCCAGCTTTCCTCCCCGTCCCCAGCCGGCTAAAGCACCCGCCTCCTTTTGCCGATTCTTTATAGCGTATCTCTGGATGTACGGGCCAGCCAATTGTCAGCCCTCAAGCAGCCTCTTGGTCGTATGATGGTGGGGTCAAGTTTCGTGGACACTGACCTGCCACGGAGGAATCAATGAGCGGCCGTTCGATCTTTGGCGTAGAGGAGTTTGGCGCACCGGAGGTCGGAGGTTTACGACTCATGCAGGCCTTGGTCGTCGATGATTCCGCTGTCTACCGCAAATTGATCGGCGATCATTTGCGCAGCTGGGGTTTTGGCGTCACCCTCGCGGAGACTGGCTGCGAGGCTTGGCGAATCCTGGAGCGGCCGGATTCCCCCAAGCTCGTTCTGCTGGATTGGGTGCTGCCCGATCTGGATGGCATTGAGCTTTGCCAGCGCATTCGGCTAGCCGGATCGTCCGGTCCTTACGTCTACGTCATCCTGCTCACCAGCAAAGAGGGCCGCCAGAACATGCTCGACGCCATGCAAGCCGGGGCGGACGACTATCTGGTGAAGCCTTTTGATGAGCTGGAATTGAAGGCGCGTCTCTTGGTCGGTAAGCGGATTCTCGACCTGCAGGACGAATTGGTTTCCGCGCGCGAGTCCATGCGCCGCGCCGCCACCCACGATAGCCTCACCGGATTGATGAATCGCGGAGAGATTCTCGCCATGCTTCTGCGGGAATTGGAGCGCGCGCGCCGGGAGCACACGCCGGTGGGAGTGATCCTCGGTGACATCGACCATTTCAAGAGCGTGAACGACACCCTTGGCCATCTTTTTGGCGATGAGGCGCTGCGCGAAGTCGCCCGGCGACTACGCGAGCAACTCCGGGTCTACGACGGCGTTGGCCGATATGGCGGAGAGGAATTTCTTCTGATTCTGCCCAACTGTGATTTGCCCAACGCTCTGCTGCGCGCGAATGAACTGCGCGAAAGCGTCGCCAGTAAACCTGTCGTTTGTTGCGGCAAGGAGAGACTCATCACCATGAGTATGGGAGTCGCCGTCTCTGCTTGCGATGGAAACAACGAAGTGGAAACGTTGTTGAATCACGCCGACGCCGGCCTGTATGCGGCCAAGGAGAATGGCCGGAACCGGATCGAGCACTTCACTCGCGCCGCCAAGAAGACGGCCGCTGGACGCGCGCGCAAAAGCTAGAAGCCATCTCACAAATGAAAAAGTGAATAGAAGAGATAAACCCCTCGTGATCCTCAGGGAGCCGAACGGCCTAGTAAGAAACTGCTGTGGTTTCAGTACATGGGTATCGATAACGACCCGTCGCCGCTTGGCGGTTGCGTTTCTGCTAGCAGCACTACCGCAATTGCTCCCAGGCCGGTCTTCGAACGGGATTCACGCGACACGACCGCTTGAGTATACGTTCAAGATTGTTCGAACGTTCCCTCATGACCCCACTGCTTTTACGCAAGGCCTCGCATACCGGGATGGGTTTCTATACGAAGGCACCGGCCTCAAGGGCCAATCCTCGCTTCGCAAAATTCGTCTCGAAACCGGAGCCGTCGTTCAACGGGTTGACTTGGCGCCAGAGTTTTTTGGCGAGGGCATTACTCTGCTCAAGAATGAAGTCGTACAGCTTACTTGGCAGTCACAAACAGGATTCGTCTACAACGTGAGCGACTTTCGCTTGTTGCGCCGCTTTTCGTATCCAGGGGAAGGATGGGGTCTCACGACGAACGGCAAAAGCAATGAAATCTTCATGAGTGACGGAACACCTGAGATCCGCATTCTGGATAGCGTCACGCTTAAGGAAAAGCGACGGTTTACCGTTCACGATGGGGATACTCCCATCAATCAGTTGAACGAACTAGAGTTCGTGGATGGAGAGATTTTCGCCAATGTCTGGCAGACTGATCGAATTGCCCGCATCTCGCCGAAAAGCGGAGCGGTCGTCGGATGGATTGACCTCACGGGCCTTCTAAGTCCTATCTATCGTCTCGAACCCGGCGCGGTGCTCAATGGAATCGCTTATGATTCAAGTCGAAAGCGTCTTTTTGTGACCGGCAAATTGTGGCCAAGCGTCTTCGAAATCCGGCTCGTTCCCAAACATCCGAAGTAGTATCTATAACTAGCCGTACCGGTTGCTAAAATGTTTTCCAACCTCTCAACCCGCATCAAGCAGTGCGCAAGCAACGCCGGATTCGATCTGTGCGGCATTGCGCCGGTCCGCGACTTCGCCGAGTTGCAAGTCTTTCCCGCCTGGATCGCCGATGGAAGGCACGGCGAAATGAAGTACATGGAAGCGCGCGATGAGGCCGGCGAACTCAAGCGCGCGTCGCTCGCCCGAGTCGCTCCCTGGGCGCGCAGCGTGATCGTGTGCGCCATCAACTACAACACCGCGCATCCGTACTCAACTCAGGTACAGCCGGAAGAGGCCAGCCGGGGCTGGATCTCGCGCTACGCCTGGGCCCGAGAGGACTACCACGACGCCGTAATGCGCCGCCTGAAGCAGGTAGAAGACGAGTTGCGCGGATTGGTTGTTGCTAGTGGAGAGCCGGGCGTCCCCGCCCGGCCGCAATACTGCTGGACGGGCGAGACGCCCGTCGCTCCACCAACTGGCAACCAAGTGCTGGATACTGGCAACTTGCACTTCCGTTCCTACGTCGACACCGGCCCGCTGATCGAGCGCGTGTACGCCAAGTATGCGGGCGTCGGGTGGATCGGCAAAAACACATGCGTCATCAACCAGCAACTTGGATCGTGGCTGTTTCTGGGCGTAATCCTTACCTCGCTTGTTCTCACGAAAGACGATTTCACCAAAGACGATCTCACGGAAGATCAGCTCGCCGCCGACCTGCCCGCACCCGATCGTTGCGGGACCTGCACGCGCTGCATCACCGCCTGCCCGACCCAGGCGATTGTTGCGCCCGGCGAACTGGACGCGCGGCTGTGCATCTCCTATCTGACCATCGAAAAGCGGGGCGAGATTCCAGACCAGCTGCGCTCGGGCATGGGACGGCACGTCTTCGGATGCGACATCTGTCAAGACGTTTGCCCCTGGAACCGCAAGGCGCCCGTGACGTCCGCCGAGGAGTTCGAGCCACGGGAAGGGCTGGTCAATCCCGCGCTCGATTGGCTGGCCCAAATGCAGCAGGAAGAATTTCGGTCGGTGTTTCGCGGATCTCCAGTCCGGCGCGCCAAGCTTTCCGGCCTGCGGCGGAATGCCGTGATTGCGATGGGGAACAGCGGCGACAAGAAATTTGTGCCGACGCTAAAAAAACTCTGCGAAGATCCAGACCCAGTTGTCGCAGACCACGCGCGCTGGGCGGTCGAGACACTCGACCCGGCACCTGTCTAGATCCAAGCTTGATGGTGGAGAGCCGTGCGTCCTCGCACGGCTGGCGTGACGGGCGGGGACGCCCGTCGCTCCACCCGCAATCTGCCGTTTACAATCGTCGGTGCATCTCAGCGGAGGACCCATGTTCCAGAAAGATCTGCTTCAGCGCAAGCGCATCCTGATCACCGGCGGCGGCACCGGTTTAGGCAAGGCTAGCGCCCAACGGTTTCTAGACCTAGGCGCCGATGTCTATATCTGCGGCCGCCGCCAGGAAATTCTCGTGGCCACCGAAAAGGAATTACGCGAGCGCACGGGCGGCAAGATCCACTCCCATCCCTGCGACGTCCGGGACGCAGCGGCCGTCGAGGAGATGATCGCCGCCATCTGGGCCGAAGGTCCGCTCGATGTGCTCATGAACAACGCGGCAGGAAATTTTCTGGCGCGTACCGAAGAACTTTCGATGGGAGCGTTTCAGTCGGTGATTGGCATCGTCCTCATGGGCACGCTGCATGCAACGATGGCTTGCGGGCGGCGGTGGCTGGCGGCGAAGCGGGGAGGCGTGGTGCTGAACGTGACCACCACCTACACGACCACGGGCTCGGCGTATGTGGTGCCGTCGGCGGTGGCGAAGGCAGGCGTGCAGGCGCTGACGCGAAGCCTCGCCGTCGAGTGGGGTAATCGCGGGATTCGTATGAACGCCATCGCGCCCGGCCCGATTCCAACCGAGGGTGCTTTCTCGCGTCTGTTGCCGCGTCCGGAACTGGAGGAGGCGGCGAAGAAACGGATCCCTCTGGGACGGTTTGGGACAATGGAAGAGTTTGCCAACCTGGCCGCATTCCTGGTTAGCGATGGCTCCGGGTACATCAATGGAGAAGTCGTGACCATGGATGGCGGGGAGTGGCTGCAAGGAGCTGGCGAGTTCACGGCGCTCGGACGCGAGCTTACGGAGAAAGAGTGGGCGATGATGAGACCAAAGAAAAGCGCGCCGAACGCATGAGTAACAGCCTGCGGAAAGACTCCCTACGTAATGATCCCATCCCGTGCACGGAATCGCGTTTTTCAGCTAAAGTTAACAGCAGATGCTCGATCTAAATTTTGTTCGTGACAACCTCGCGCTGGTCGAAGAAAAGCTGCGGCAGCGCGGCATGAATCCGGCGGAAGTTTTGAAGGACTTTGGCGCCATCGATGGCGAGCGCCGCCAGGCCATCACTGCGACGGAAACTCTGCAGGCGCGCCGCAACCGGGCTTCCGAGGAGATTGCCAAGCTCAAGAAAAGCGGGCAGGACGCTTCGCCACAGATTCAGGAGACCAAAGAACTGCGCGAGCAGATTCAGGAGTCCGAAAAAAAGGCCGCCGAACAGGAAGCCCGTCTGCGCGAAATTCTCACCTCGCTTCCCAATCTTCCACATGTCAGCGTGCCGCTGGGGAAGAACGCTGAAGATAACGTGGAAGCGCGCCGCTGGGGCACGCCGCCTCGGTTCGACTTCAAGCCCAAGCCGCACTGGGAGCTTGGCGAAGAGCTGGGAGTGCTCGACCTGGAGCGCGCCGCGAAGTTGTCGGGCGCTCGATTCGCCGTGTACTGGGCGCTGGGTGCGCGGTTGGAACGGGCCCTCGCAAACTTCATGCTCGATCTGCACACCCGCGAGCACGGATACACTGAGGTGCTTCCGCCGTACCTCGTGAACTCCGAGTCGATGTATGGAACGGGCCAGCTTCCGAAGTTCGCGCAGGATTCGTTTCGAGTTCCCCATGGCGAGAAAGATCTCTGGCTGATTCCGACGGCCGAGGTGCCGGTGACGAACCTCTATCGCGACGAAGTTCTGGATGCGGCGCGCTTGCCGATCTCCTTGACCGCGTACACTCCCTGTTTTCGCAGCGAAGCTGGATCGTACGGGAAGGATGTCCGCGGAATTATCCGTCAGCACCAGTTTCAAAAGGTGGAACTGGTGAAGTTCTCACGTCCCGAAACATCCTACGACGAACTGGAGAAGCTGACTCACAACGCCGAGATCGTCTTGCAGAAACTCGGCCTGCACTACCGCGTGGTCACGTTGTGTACCGCCGATATGGGATTCTCTTCGGCCAAGACTTATGACATTGAAGTCTGGCTGCCGGGACAGAATCTTTTTCGCGAGAATTCTTCGTGCTCGAACTTCGAAGCTTTTCAGGCACGGCGGGCGAATATCCGGTATCGTCCGGAGGGAAAGAGCAAGACTGAATTTCTGCACACGTTGAATGGCAGCGCGTTGGCGGTAGGACGTACTTGGGTTGCGATTCTGGAGAACTATCAGCAAGCCGACGGCAGCATGCGCATTCCGGAGGCGCTGCAGCCTTACATGGGCACCGACCGTATCGCGGCCGGAGTTCCCGCAAAGACTCTGGCAAAGACTTCGTCGAAGACAAGGAGCGCATGAACCGGCACCGATCGCGGGCCAAACCGGCGCGGCTGGCCCGATTTGCCATCCCATGAATTCCCAAATACACTGGCAGCGATCTGAAACAGCCTCGACGACGCTCGAAAGCGCCGTCTCTCCAATGGGCGCGATCTGGCGCACAATCCGCGGATACATTCTTTGGTCGTATGAGCGGGGGAGCCTGCACTATGACATCATGGTCACGCTGATTCTCCTCTTTGTTTTTATTTCGCCGCACCTCATCAACTTTAAGGACAAACCGGTCGAGCGCAATCCGCATCTTACCGGCGTGGTTGTGATTCCTGGTGAGAGGGGCGAGTTCATCTATCAGATCCAAGCCTCGGAAGTGAATGCCGCTGACGGTGGAGATGTTCGCCGGCAGTTGGAGCGGATCATTGAACCCATCTCCGGGGCCGTGAGCATTACCCGGTACGAGACCATCAAAGACGCTTCGGGACACGCGCAGAGTTACAAAGTTTGGGTTGAAAAGGAATAGAGCTGGTTTCATAAATGAGAACTGTGCTCAAGATTTTAGTAATCGTTTGGCTGTTGTCCGCTGCAACGTGGCCGCAGAGCGATTCCGCCGGGCTCGATAAAGTTCTGACCCAGATGGACGCCGCCGCGCGAAACTTCCGAACTACCCAGGCAAGTCTCATCTCGGACCAATACCAGAAGGTCATCAACGAAACCGAGACGCAGAAGGGAAAAATTTATTTCCGGCGCGAAGGCGGCGAAATACAGATGGCTGCCGACTTCGTCGAACCCGACCGGAAGTACGTCATCTACAGCGGCGGCAAAGTTCAGGTGTACCAGCCGAAAATCGATCAGGTCAACGAATACAATCCCGGCAAGAATCGCAGCGAGGTCGAGAGTTTTCTGGTGCTCGGCTTCGGCGGCAGTGGGCACGGTATGCTCAAGTCTTACGACGTGAAATTTTTGGGGCCGGAGACCGTCAACGGCATCGAAACCGAGAAGCTGGAGTTGATTCCGAAGTCGGCTCGTTTAAAAAACAATATCGCGCGCATCCTGCTTTGGATCGATCCGGCCCGGGGAGTTTCGGTGCAGCAGCAGTTCTTTGAGCCGAGCGGCGACTACCGCATGGCGAAGTATTCCGACATACAGATCAACCAAAAACTTCCGGATAACGCGTTTAAGCTGAAGACAACCGGAAAAACCAAGTTCGTCTCCGCGCAAGGATAGCTTTCGCAGCAAGATCAGGCGAAATTGGGGCTAGCAGAAACAAGCTGAAAAAGACCGGCTGGGGCTATATACTGCACGAAGAACCTCGGAAAGTTGAGTTCGCATGGCCAAAGTGTTTACCATCACCGTTCCTCCGGATATGTCTCGCAAGAAGCGCGAACGCACCGCCGACCCCCGCTACGTGGACGGCCAGAAGATGCTGGTCGAAGCGATGAAATATCTGGCGAAGGCCGATCCGATAGCCAATCGGGAGGCCGTCGAACTGCTGTCCGAACATGTCCGCACGCGTTTCCGCATGACCGACTCGCCGCTGAGCTAAGAATCGCTTTCCTTCCGACGTCTGCTTCGTCCATTACGACGTCAATTACGAAATGACTTGCAATGGACGATCCGCGTCTTGTTCCATAGTTGACCGTTGGTCATTGCAAGCGCTCTCTGATGTATTGACTTTCTCGCAATGCGCACTAAACTTATTTCCCAACCAGCATCTAGCGTGGCAGCCGAAGTTTCCGAGGGGGCATGACATGCGGTCAGTTTTGAGTCTTCCCGTCGTTGGTTCTCTCCTGTTGGTCTGTTTGAGCCTTCCGAGCCTTGCGCAAACCATTACTGGCACGATTTCGGGAGATGTCACGGACACTTCCGGGGCAGTAGTTGCGGGGGCGACGATCACGGTCGAGAACCTGGGCACGTCTCAGAAGCGAACCGCGACGACGAGCACCAGTGGCAACTTCAGCGTCCCCGACCTCGCCATCGGCAAGTACAAAGTCACGGCCACGGCGGCAGGGTTCAAGACGCTAGTGCAGACGATAGAAGTTCTCGCCGGCGCCGTCGTCAACGCTGAATTCAAATTGCCGGTCGGGCAGCGAACGGAACTGGTCGAGGTGACAGGAAGCGCACCGCTGGTGGAGACATCTCCGTACAACAACAACTACGTGGATAGCGAAAAGATCGAGAACGTTCCGCTTAACGGTCGCGACTTCAATTCGCTGCTGGCGATAACGCCGGGAGTACAGCGCGATCCGGGCGGCGGCTTCCTCGCCATCAGCATCAACGGTTCGCGAACAACGTCCAACAACTACTTTATCGACGGGCTCTATAACAACGATCGTTACTATGGCGACTCGGCCATCAACCAGACCGGGATTTTGGGTATTCCCGCGGTTACGTTTCCGCCCGAGGCGATCGAGGAAATGAGCGTGCAGGAGACGCCCTCCGCCGAGTTTGGCGTCAAAGGCGGAGCGCCGATTTTGTTGAACATGAAGAGCGGCACCAACAATTGGCACGGCGGGGCGACCTGGGTCAATCACAGCGGCATCGGCGACGCCGACAATTATTTCGCTAACCACAATTCTGACAACTGCCAGGGACCCGGCGAGTGCCGCCCCACTCTCATCCACAATAACCAGTTTCACGCCAATACTGGCGGTCCGATTATCAAGGACAAAGCCTTCTTCTTTCTGTTCTATGAAGGACAGCGTAACAAATCGGAGTCGGTCAAGGGCAGAAGAGTTCCCACGCAACTCGCAATTGACGCGGCGAAGGCGGACATTGCGGCTAATGGCCTGAACATTGATCCGGTCGGATTAGCGCTGTTGAACTATTTTCCGGTCGATACAAATCCCGCCGATCAAATCCCCTGCGATCACAGCTTGCAAACACCAATCTGTTCGGATGTCGGTACGATCACGCAGCACACCCCGAGCACAGCCAGCAATAACGAGTTTGGAGTGAAGTTCGATTACAAGTTCAATTCCAGCAATTCGGTGGCGGTACGCTACATTTTCGGCGACAGCCTCCAGAGTGGACCGCCGTTTGCCGGTCTCCCGCCGGCCCCGCAATATTCGCAAGATATGTTCAACTCGTTCGCACCCTCGCGTGCCCAGATGGCAGGGGTGAGTTGGACGTGGAACGTCGGGAACAACAGGATTCTGGAAAGCCGCCTGGGGTATACGCGTTTCTCGCAAACCCTGGGTATTAACAATAAGGTTGATCCCAAGACTTTGGGACAGTCGATCGACCCCAATAGCCTGGGAATTGACACGGGTCCGCTGGGCGCCGCTGATTTTGGCGTTCCCTATGTGTACATGTACCACCTCGGATACGGGGGATACATCGGAGGAGTGCAGGGTTATCCTATCGTGACCGCTCCGGATGCGACTTGGGATTGGTCCGAGCACTTCTCCTGGGTAAAGGGAAATCACACCATCAAGCTGGGTGGAAACTTCCAGCGCGCTTACACCAACAGTATTCGGAACTTTGCCCGAACCGGTTTGGCGGTCGGATACTTCAGCTACTATGCGTCGGTCGTACCGCCGCAGTATTCGTATCCGTATCCGTATGGATCCGCGTCCGTACAGAACGATGTGGAGCAATTGCTGCTGGGGAAGGCTGACTTTGCCAATCGCAGCTTCGGCGACACCCATCGCCATATCACCCAGAACAGCATCGGCTTCTATGCGCAGGACGACTGGAAAATCAAGCCTCGCCTGACCCTGAACTATGGTTTGCGTTACGAGATCAACGGAACCGTGCGCGATACTAACAATCTGGAAGCGGTTTTTGATCCCACCAAAGGTTTTCTCAAAGTGGGAAAAGATGTGGGTGCAATTCACAACGTGGATTACGGCGATTTTGGGCCGCATGTGGGTTTTGCCTGGGACGTTCTGGGAAGCGGCAAAATGGCGGTTCGAGGTGGCTATTCATTATCATTCGACGTGGCCAAT
>Ga0193751_1001446_pt1 | contig 15263 bp, 14 predicted proteins | sample L1c2metaG_FD_143050 | JGI IMG/M metagenome (GOLD analysis project Ga0193751, IMG submission 143050) | Soil microbial communities from a riparian zone of the East river system, Colorado, United States - L1c2 | ecosystem: Environmental > Terrestrial > Soil > Riparian zone | place: USA: East River... | reverse complement strand
CGCGGGTGTTGCGGTCGCCCCGGTTCTTCTTCCAGCCGGCCTTGAAGACGAGCAGCCGTCCGGCCTCGATCCCGGCGTACATCCTGGCCAGCATCTGCTTGACCAGCTGGTGCTGGCCGATCTCCTCCCCGAAGGCCTTGCGTTCGTGCGCGTACTTGAGAGAGGCGTCCAGGCAGGCCTGTGCCAGCCCAACCGACCCGGCGGCCACGGTGTAGCGCCCCTGGTCGATGGCGCTCATGGCGATCGTGAACCCCTCGCCCTCCTCGCCGACCCGGTTGGCGACGGGCACCTCGCAGTCGCTGAAGTACAGGATGCCGGTATTGCCGGCGCGCACGCCCAGCTTGCCGTGCAGCGAATCGGTCGAGAAGCCGGGGAAGCCGCGCTCCACGATGAACGCGGTGATCCCCCTGTGGCCCGCGGCCTTGTCGACGGTGGCGAAGACGAGGAAATTGTCGGCCGTGTCGGCCAGGCTGATCCAGACCTTGGAGCCGTTCAGGATGTAGGTATCCCCGTTGCGGCGAGCGGTGGTCGACAGGTTGGCCGCGTCGCTGCCCACACCCGGTTCGGTGAGGCCGAAGGTGGCGAGCTTCTCGCCGCGCGCCTGGGGGGCGAGGTAGCGCTCCTTCTGATCGTCGTTCCCCCACTGCAGGAGGGTCAGGGAGTTGAGGCCGGTGTGGACCGAGAGGATCACGCGGAAGGCAGTGTCGGCGCGCTCCATCTCCTCGCAGAGCAGCGCGAACGCGATGTAGTCCATGCCGGTCCCTCCATGGCGCTCCGGGATCGGCAGGCCCAGGAGGCCGGCTGCTCCCATCTTCTCGTAGAGGGTGCGGTCGTAGGTGGCCTTCGAGTCGAGCTCGTGGATGCGCGGCAGGATCTCTCGCTCGGCGAAGGCGCGAGCGGAGCGCTGCACGTCGCGCTGGGCATCGGTCAATGTGAAATCGATCATGGGTCGGGAGCGATTCTAGCGGGCGCTCTTCGCCGAGCGACCGCCATCGGGTCAATCCCGACCTGCTGGGGCGGAGTTCCTTTGACGAGGCCGAGGCCGTCGGGTAGCCTGAGCTGACCTTTCGAACGGCGAAACGCCGCCGTCATGACCTCGTCCACGGAGACCGGTGTGGACTACGGCTTCTTCACCACCGGGCTGCTGACCGGCCTCCGCGAGGGGGTCGAGGCGGCCCTCATCGTAAGCATCATCCTCGCCTACCTGGCTCGCACCGGGAACGTCCGCCATTTCGGGCGCATCTGGTCCGGGACCGCTGCTGCCCTGGCGCTGAGCGTGGCGATCGGGCTGGTCCTGTTCGTCACCATCGGGGAGCTGAAGGCGCCCGCGGAGCAAATCTTCGAAGGCAGCGCCATGCTGCTGGCTGCCGCGGTGGTGACCTGGATGCTGTTCTGGATGCGTCGCACCGCCGCCAACATCCGCGGCGAGCTGCAGGCGGAGATCGACCGCGCCCTGACGCACGGGAGCGTCTGGGGCCTGTCGGTCCTCGCCTTTGCCGCGGTCATTCGTGAAGGGATCGAGACCTCTCTCTTCCTGCTGGGCCAGGTGACGGCCGCTTCGCAGGCACACGCCGGGGCGTCGAGCACCCTGATCGGTGCGGTGGTCGGCCTGGCGGTCGCGGTCCTCATCGGCTATGGCTTCTATCGCGGGACGCGGGTCATCAACCTGCGCATCTTCTTCACCTGGACCGGGGTGGCGCTGGTGTTCATCGCGGCCGGCCTGGTGGCCAATGCGGCTCACGAGCTGATTGAGGCGGGCGTCATCCCGATCGGGGGCGGGATCGCCTTCGACATCAGCCGCGTCCTGCCGCACTCGGAGGAGAGCGGGAACCTGCTTGGACAGCTGTTGCGTGCCCTCCTCGGCTACAGCAGCACCCCGGAATGGGGCACCCTCATCGCCTGGGCCGCCTACCTGGGCGCGGTCCTCACGCTCTACCTGCGCCCGATGCGACGCGTTGCATCCTCAGGCCAGGCCACCGAGCACCGTCCCGCCTCGACCTGACGGACGGGTCAGGCAACCGGTTCAGCCCGCGGGAAGCTGCATGAACTCGAGCACCTGGCGCCACGCATCGGCCGCGGCATCGGCGTGCTCGGCGGAATGCCGGTCAAAGAAGGAATGGGGAGCGCCGCGGTAGATCACCGAGCGATGCTCGATATCTGCTTCGTCCAGAGCGGTCTCGAAGGCCGACACCCCTTCTGGCCCGATCCCCTGGTCGGCACCTCCCCAGATGGCGAGGACCGGGCAGGTGAAGCGCGACGCCTCGTCGACCGGGGCAGGAATGCCGCCACGCCCCTGGCCGGTCGGCGGGCCATAGAACCCGATGACCCCGTCAAACCCTTCGCCATCGGCCGCCTGCAGGAAGCTCAATCGACCGCCGAAGCAGAAGCCGATGGAGTAGAGCCGCTCGGCGCCGCCGCCCTCGTCCGTCCGCAGGTAGGCCGCTCCGACGGCCACGTCCTGGTTCAGCGTCTCGTAGCGAACCTGTGCGATGTGCGGCGCGTAGTCGAAGTCGGGCTCGCGCGCGGCCGTCCCGGCTGTCCGGCCGAAGTAGTCGATGGCCACTGCCTGAGCTCCTGCCTCGGCGAAGCGCAGGGCGAGCTCCTCGTAGAACGGGTGCAGCCCACGGACGTCCGGCAGGATGACGATGCCGGCGCCCCCGGGATGCTCGGCCCTGGCCCCGTGCGCCCGGAAGCGTGTCCCGTCAGCGGAGGTGAGGGTCAGGTCGGTGGCGTCGAGCGCCGCGCCACGAATCGGCGGAAGTGGGGGCCGCGCGTTAGTGTCGTAGCACATCTCGGGTCTCTCCTAGCCCAGGGTACCGTTCGCGACGAGCCATGCTCCTCCAGCGAGCACCGCCGCAACCGCGGCGTATGTCGCGAATCGCAAGGCGAGTGGCATTGTCTCCTGGCCAGCAGAGCCATCGGGTCGGCGCCACAACCCGGCGAGGGTCATCGCCGCCGATGGCGGGACGAAGAAGCCAAGCACAGCTCCAACGGCCAACCCTCCAACGTGGCCAGTCCAGCTGATCCCGGGAATAACAAACGTGAGGACCAGATTCAGAACCAAGAGCGTGCCGATCTGCGACAAGAGAGCTCGGGCCCGGCCGGCAAGCACAAGATGATGCCGGCGCATGACAACGAACCCGAGCCCGAAGAGACCGAATATCGCACCCGAGGCTCCTACCGCGCCCTGCAGCGGGGCAGCAATGATGGTCAATACGCCGCCACCGACGGCGCAGAGCATGTAAATAACGAGGTACTCGATGTGTCCATAGAGCTCCTCCATTACCGGTCCAAACAGGTACAGCGCGTACATGTTGAATCCGATGTGAAGGATTCCAAAGGAGCTGACCAGCGGCGCATGGAGGAAGGAATAGGTGATGAGCCGCCACCACTCTCCAGCGAGGACCGGCTGGAGGGCGAGGTAGCCAGCAGCCGTCACCGGACCCCCGTGACCCGAGGACGTGGCCTGGTCGATGACCCATACCACGACATTGATCGCGATGAGCGCCCACGTCACATACGCTGCGTAGGTCCCGTACGCTCCTCGCGCCCGATTGAACTGCCGGCGCGAGGCGAAGTCGTGCCCGGTCTCCTTGAGCAGCCACGCGATCCGGTTGGCGATCGCGCCGCGCTCGTTGGCCGGAGCGCGGTGATCGGCTTCGCGGTAGGCCGCGACGGCCTCGTCGAGGTTGCCGTCGCGGACGTGCTGCTCCGCGGCTGACCTCCATCCCAGCCACGAGCTGGAGCCACCCGCGTCGGCGGCATGCTGCCAGGCATCGAGCGCGCCCGGCTCGTCATCAAGCCTGTAGCGCGCCGCGCCGATCGCCAGCCATGCTCGGCCCGCCACCTCCGAGTCCGGCTCGGCGGTGAGCGGGGTGAGCGTATCTACGGCCGCGGAGAGGTCACCCGAATCGAGCAGTCGCTGCCCCTCGGCGAGGCGCAGCTGGGGTGTCTGGTCCATGGGTCGGCGCATTATGGCCCGAGAAACGAAACGACCACCGAGAACTTGGCACCTCGGCGGTCGTTTCCGCCCCCTGGCGGGGAACGGGGCTGTCCCGGCGTTACGCCCGGACAGGCATCAATGCGGAGCGGCTACTTGGCGCGGCGCAGGAAGTCCAGCACGTCGTCATAGCGGAAGCGTCGATCGCCGCGCTTGCAGACCCGATAGAACGGGATCTCGCCGCGGTCGCCCAGGCGCTTCACGGTGTTGACGTGCAGGTGCAGCAGGTCGGCGACCTCGGTCGCCGTAAGCAGCCTCCCGACCTCGTTGCTGATCATCGGTGACGGATTCCTCGCACCCTCGATGAGTGCTGTCTGTCCACGCGGATACCGATTGGGTATGGACCGCGCGGCTTCTGGTCGGATAGTAGGGTTGCGGTGTGCTGGGGAGGCCCGGTACTTTCGGTCGCGGGGAGGGGTACATTCCGCAACCGATGCGACCTCATCTGCACGTCAGGCCCCGGCTGCGGCCGATCGGCCGGGTGCTGCTGCGCGACTGGCTGGCGATCACCATCGGCTCGCACATCTGGGCCTGGCGGCGCCTGGGCCCGACTGAGCTGGCGCACGAGATGGCCCACGTCCGTCAGTGGCGGCGCTACGGCGTCGCCTTCGTGCTGCGCTACGTCGCAGCGTCGGTGCGCTCCTGGACTGGCGGTACGGGTTGGTACCTTGGCAACCGCTTCGAGGTCGAGGCGCGCGCGGCCGCGCTTGCGGAGCGTGACAGCCGGCCTCAGCGGCTAACGGGTGACCCCGGCGGCCGCGCCCCCTCCGATGCGCTGCGCGACGTAGACAGGCACCACCGACAGCACGATCAGGAAGGTGGCGACCACGTTGACCACCGGGAGGGCATTGGGCCGCTGGATGGCCGACAGGATCCAGAGCGGGACGGTGTCGATGCCGGGTCCGGCGGTGAAGTTGGTGACGATCACCTCATCGAACGAGAGCGCGAAGGCGAGCAGGGCGCCGGCCAGTAGGGCGGTTCGCATGGCCGGCAGGGAGACATGGCGAAAGGTCTGCCAGGTGTCGGCTCCAAGGTCCATCGAGGCCTCCTCGAAGGAGCGCGACATGCGGCGCAGGCGGGCAAGGACGTTGTTGTAGGCGATGACCACGCAGAACGTGGCATGGCCGACGATGATGGTGAACAGCCCGAAGTCGACGCCGAGCGTCCTGAACGTGTTGCTCAACGCCACGCCGGTCACGACGCCGGGAAGGGCGAGCGGCAGGACCACCAGGAAGGTCACCGCCTCGCGACCGAAGAAGTCGAAGCGCTGCACCGCCAGGGCGGCCATGGTGCCGAGGATGAGCGCGACGGTCGTCGCACCCAGTGCCGCGATCACCGAGTTCACGAAGGCCTGGCGAACCGATGGATCGGCCGCTGCCCGAGCGAACCATTGCAGCGAGTAGTGGGTGATCGGCCATGACTGGACCCGGCTCTCGTTGAAGGCGTAGAGCACGATCACCAGCAGCGGCAGGTAGACGAAAAGGAGCACGAACCCGGTCGCCAGCCGCAGCCCGATGCGAGCCAGACGTGACTCTTGCATGGCTAGAGCGACTCGAAGGCGCCGGTGCGCCGTGCAGCAAGGAGGTAGAGCACCACGATGATGACCGGCACGGTGGCGATGGCAGCGGCCAGGGGCAGGTTCGGAACGCCAAGGGTGTCGTAGATCGCATTGCCGATCAGCTTGGTGTTGGAGACCAGCTGCGGCGTGATGTAGTCACCCAGTGTGAGGCTGAAGGTGAAGATCGAGCCGGCCACCACGGCCGGCAGGACGAGGGGCAGCACCACGCGGCGGAAAGTGAAACCGGCTCGCGCGCCAAGGTCGGCCGACGCCTCCAGAAGGGACCCGGGGATCCGCTCCAGCCCCGCGTAGATGGGCAGCACCATGTAGGGAAGCCACAGGTAGGTGAACACCAGCCACATGGCGACCTCGCCGGTTCCCGGACCCTGAATCCCGAGCGGGTGCAGCAGCCAGTCCACCGCCCCGTTGTCGAGCAGCATGATTCGCCAGGCGTAGACCTTGACGAGGTAGCTGGCCCACAGCGGCATGAGCATCGCCACCACCAGGAGGCCCCGGACGCGCGGCGAGGCGAGCCGTGCCATGTAGTAGGCCACCGGGAAGGCGAGGAGGGCGCAGCTGAGCGTCACAGCGATTGCCATCCCGATCGTGCGCAGCGCGAGAGTGCGGTAGACCTCGGTGGTGACCAGGGTCACGAAGTTGTCGAGCGTCGGCTGAAAGACGACCTGGCCGGTGAACGAGTCGAGCCGCCAGAAGGCATTGAGGAACAGGATCGCCAACGATCCCAGGTAGGCGATGACCAGCCAGGCTAGCGGAGCGGCGAGCAGCAGCTGCAGCTGCAGCCTGGGGTGGCGGTAGAGGAAGACGGCGACGCGGCGAGCCAGCGACGCACCCGCCGGGGACGTCGAGGCGGTCATCTGGCCAGCGGGATGGAGCCGAACGCCCGGAGGCCCGTGGAGGGGCTCCGGGCGTTCATGTGCTTGCCGGCGCGGCTCTCAGGAGCCGGTGATATCGGTCCAGGCGGCGGTCCAGGCCGCGAAGTCCTTGCAGACGCTGCCACGAGAATCGCCGCATTCGGTCGACGGCGTGTTCCACAGGTAGAGCTTCTTGAAGTAGTTCTCATCGGTGGCGTGGTAGGTCGCGCAATGGCCGGGGGAGATCTTCTCCGCCTCGTCGCATGCGGCCTGGCTGACCGGCGCCTCGCCGAACCAGACGGTCGCCTTCGCGTTGGCGACCGGCGAGATGATCCAGTTCATCCACTTGTACATGCAGTTCGGATGCTTGGCGGTCTTGCTGATCATCCACGTGTCGGACCAGCCGGTGGAGCCCTCTTCCGGAAGCGTAGCGGCAACCGGTGATCCGGCCAGCTGGTTGACCTGGTATTGCCAGGTGGTGCCGGCCAGCATGCTCCCCGAAGCGAAGCTCTCGATCTGCGAGGCCGCCAGCGACCAGTACTCCCCGACGATCTTCTTCTGGGCCTTGAGCAGGTTGACCGCAGCGGTGAACTGGGCGTCATCGAGCTCATAGGGATTGGTGATCTTCAGATCCGGGTTGTGCTTCATGAGGTAGACCGCCGCGTCGGCGATGTAGATCGCCGAGTTGTAGATGCTGATCTTGCCGGCGGCCGGCGAGTTCGCCTCCCAGACCACCGACCAGCTGGTCGGGGCGGTCTTGAAGGTGTTGGTGTTGTAGATCAGCAGGTTGGCACCACGCCCGTGCGGCACGCCGTACGGCACGCCATTGACGGTGTTGTGCGGCTGGCCCTTGAGGCCCGGGAAGACGTTGGCGTAGTTGGGGATCAGCTTGGTGTTGACCGGCGCGACGATGCCCCCGCGAATCAGGCGCAGGGTGGCATCGCCGGAGGCGGACACCCCGTCGTACTGCCCGGACTGCATCAGCTGCACCATGTTGGCCGAGTCGGTGCCATCCTGGGTCTTCACCACGCAGCCGGTGTCGGTCGTGAATTGGGTCACCCAGTTGTCGTTGGGGTCGGTGGTGCTGGCGTCGGCGTACCCCGCCCAGATGACCAGGTCGACCTCACCTTCGCCAGGGCCAACCGATGACTGCGCCGATGGCTGCGCGCCGCTCGGCGCGGTGCTCGCCGAGCTGCACGCCGCGACGATCATGCCGGTCGCCACCACGAGCGCCAGGATCCTCAGGTTCCTCATGGGCTGTCCGCTCCCTCTCCATCCCCCGTCGGTCCCGGGCTGCCGCCCAGGGTCAATACGTGCTGCCGCTTCCAGACCAGCCGGACCGGTCGGTCCTGAGCGGCGAGCGCCTCCATTGATGACGTCTCCAGGTTCTGCTGGGTCACCACAAGTTCGCCGCCGGCGTCGAGCGCCACGATGTAGCGGGTATCCGAGCCAAGGTACACCACTTCGCGGACGTGTCCGAGGGCGGAATGCTCGTCAGCTGCCGGCTCCGCTTCCGGGCTTGCCAGCCTGATCTTCTCCGGTCGTACGGTGTACGTGCCGGCAACGCCGATGATCGCGCGTGCCACCTCCCCGCGCAAGAGATTCGAGGTGCCCACGAACCCCGCCACAAACGGGGTGGCCGGCCGCTCATACACATCAGCCGGGGTGCCGATCTGCTCGATCCTGCCCCGGTTGAAGACGACCATCCGATCGCTCATGGTGAGCGCCTCTTCCTGGTCATGGGTGACATAGATGAAGGTGATCCCCACCTGCTGCTGGATCGCCTTCAGCTCGATCTGCATCTCTTCGCGGAGCTTGAGGTCCAGCGCCCCCAGCGGCTCGTCGAGCAGCAGCACCTTGGGCCGATTTACAAGGGCGCGAGCCAACGCTACCCGCTGTCGCTGTCCTCCGGAGAGCTGTCCCGGGCGCCGGGCACCGAACGCGTCGAGGCGGACCATGCGGAGCGCATCTGCCACGCGCTCTTCGCGCTCCTCGCGTGCCACGCGGCGCACCATGAGGCCATAGCCCACGTTGTCGCGCACGGACATGTGCGGGAAGAGGGCGTAGTCCTGGAAGACAGTGTTGACGTCCCGATCGAATGGCGGGACGCCGGTCACGTCGCGTCCGTACAGCAGGATGCGCCCGCTGCTGGGCACCTCGAAGCCAGCGATCATGCGCAGCGTGGTCGTCTTTCCCGAGCCCGATGGGCCGAGCATCGAGAAGAACTCGCCATCTCGGATCTCGAGGTCGATGGCGGTGACCGCCTCGACCTCACCGAAGCGCTTGGTGAGCTGCTCCAGCCGCACCGCGGACCGGGTGGTGGAGGCGTCCGGCGCCCCTCCGGCACCGGCCGGCGTGCCCGGGGTTGCGGTCATCGAGTCGGCGGCCAAGAGCTCCCTCGGGTAGGCTGCCTCAGACTCGCCGGCAGCGGCGTTCGGACAGCAGCTCGGCGGTCCGGATTGGCGGCACTCTGCGGTCGCGCCGGTCGCCTGTCAAGCCAATGTCGGGAGGTCCCGTGCTCGGACTCGGCGTAGCGCTCGGCCTCGGATCTGCGGTCGCCTGGGGCGTCGGCGACTTCGCCGGGGGAATTGCCGCGAAGCGGATCGGCGGGATGGTGGTCGCCGGCGGGTCACAGCTGACCGGTTTCGCGATCCTGGTCGTCCTGCTCGTCGCGCTCCATCCGGCGCCTCCCAGCGTGACGACGCTGCTGCTCGGCGGGGCCGGAGGGATCTGCGGCGGCCTGGGTCTCGCCGCGCTGTATCGCGCCCTGGCCATCGGCAACATGGGGATCGTCTCTGCAGTCGCCGGCGTCGGGTCAGCAGCGATTCCGCTGGCGGTTGGAGTGGTCCTGCAGGGCGATGTGCTGGGGCCGCCGCAGATCGCGGGGATCGGCTGCGCGCTGCTTGCCGTCGCCGCCGCCAGCGGGGCAACCGGCCAGGGGCTTGGGCGCACGTCGCTGCTGCTGGCCGGCCTGGCGGCCATCGGCTTCGGGCTCTGGTTCGTCCTGCTCGACCTCGCTGCCAACGGGGATCAGCTCTGGGCGCTGGTTGCCAGTCGCGGCACCGCGGCGCTGCTGATCGGCGGCGTGACCCTGCCCTGGGCCAATCGTGCCGCGCTGCGAGCCAGCGCCAGGCTGATGGCAGCCGCCGGCATTGCCGACGTCACGGCCAGCGGCCTCGTCGTCCTGGCATTCGCTTCGATCCCGGTTGGCATCGCCGCAGCGGTGGCAGGCCTCTACCCGTTGGTCACCATGCTCATGGCCCGCATCGTCATCGGCGAGGCCCTCCCTCGCCTGGGGATGGCCGCCATCGTCATCGCGGTGATCGGCATCGTGCTCATCTCGATCGGCGGCTGACGCGCCGTTCGCCGACGAAGCTCAGGCCGGCCAGCTGCCGCCGGTCGAGGCGCGTTGAAGAAGTTGGGGGCGTGCCATCGGTTTCGCTCCTCATGAGCTCGCTCGTCGCCCCTTGGGTCAGCGACGAGGGACGAGCCGAGGAGACACCGAGCGGCCTTACCGCCGACTTACCGTGCGCTTATCCGGACGCTATGATGGCCGGACCCCACCGCCGCTCGTCAGTCGAGAGCCTGATCCGCATGACCTTCGATCGCGTGGCCATCGTCGAGGCAGCCCTGGATGCTTCCGTGGAGCACGCCGCACCGCGAGCCGCCCCGCTGGCACCCGACGCGCCGTTGCGCGAGGGCAGCGGCCTCACCGTACGGAAGGCGCTGGAGCTGTTCGAGGACCAGGTCACCTCGCGCCAGCTGGACGTCGCCGCTCGGGAGCTCAAGAAGGAGAACCGCTCCTTCTACACCATCGGCAGCGCGGGACACGAGAACAACGCGGTGATTGGGGCTCAGCTGCGCATCACCGACCCCGCCTTCCTGCACTACCGATCGGGGGCCTTCATGATGGCCCGCGCTCGCCAGCTGCCGGGCAGTACCCCGGTCTTCGATGCCCTCCTCGGGATCGTGGCCAGCAGCGAGGACCCGATCGCCCAGGGCCGCCACAAGGTGTGGGGCAGCCGCCCGCTGTGGGTGCCTCCCCAGACGTCGACCATCGCCAGCCATCTGCCCAAGGCGATGGGGCTGGCCTTCAGCCTGGCGCGCGCGCGCCGCCTGGGAGTCGCGGTCGACCTGCCGGATGACGCCATCGTGGTCTGCTCGTTCGGCGACGCGAGCGTCAACCACGCGACGGCCCTCTCGGCGATCAACACGGCCCGCTACGCCGTCCGCATCGGGCTTCCGATGCCGATCCTCTTCGTGTGCGAGGACAACGAGACCGGGATCAGCGTGCCGACTCCGGAGGGCTGGATTGCCGGCACCTTCTCGGGGATGGAGCACCTGCGCTACGACCTGGCCGACGGCGAGCTCGACGAGGTCTGGGACACCGTCGCGGACGCGGTCCGCTTCGTGCGAGGCGCTCGGCGCCCGGCCTTCCTGCACCTGCGAACGGTGCGGCTGTGGGGCCATGCCGGGAGCGATGCCGAGCAGACCTATCGGTCCGTGGCCGAGATTGCGGCCAATGAGGCACGCGATCCGCTGGTGCGCAACGCGACTCGCCTGATCGAGACCGGGGCCGCCACACCCGAAGCGCTTCGCGACCTGCTGGCTGACACTCGTCAACGAGTGCGAGCCGCAGCCGAGGAAGCGACTCGACGGCCGCGCCTGTCAACTACCGAGGAAGTGGTCGCCCCGCTGGCGCCGTGGCACCCGGAGCGGGTCGCCGCTCGTGCGGCGCGGCCGATGCTTGACCCAGCCGCCCGCCGCGAGCTCTTCGCAGGAACGCTCCCCGAGGAAGTGCCGGGCCCCAACGGCAGGACCCTGGCCGGCTGCCTGAACGCCGCCATGGCCGACGAGCTGGCCCGGCGCCCGGAGCTCATCGTCTTTGGCGAGGACGTGGGGCGCAAGGGCGGCGTCTACAACGTCACCAATGGCCTCCAGCGCCGATTCGGCGTCGGGCGCGTCTTCGACACGCTGCTTGACGAGACGAGCATCCTCGGCATCGCGCAGGGCGCGGCACATATCGGCATGCTGCCAATGCCCGAGATCCAGTACCTGGCCTACCTCCACAACGCCCTCGACCAGCTGCGCGGTGAGGCAGCCACCCTGCAGTTCTTCAGCTCCGGGCAGTTCCGCAACCCGATGGTGGTTCGCGTTCCCGGGCTCGCCTACCAGAAGGGGTTCGGCGGCCACTTCCACAACGACAACAGCATCGGGGCGTTGCGCGACATCCCCGGCGTGATGCTGGCCGTCCCGGCCCGCGGCGACGACGCGGCACGCATGCTGCGGGGAGCGATCGCCGCGGCAGAGGAGGATGGCCGCATCGTCATCTTCCTGGAGCCGATCGCGCTCTACCACGAGAAGGACCTGTATGCCGATGGTGACGGCGGCTGGCTGACCGAGTATCCGGCGCCGCCCTCCACCCTCCTTCCCGGCGAGATCGGCGTCTACGCCCCGTCCGACATCGAGTCGCCTGACGTCATGATCATCAGCTACGCCAATGGCCTGCGCCTCTCGCTGCAGGCAGCGCGGCGCCTGCGCGACAACCACGGCGTCAGTGCCGAGGTCCTCGACCTGCGATGGCTGAACCCGCTCCCCTTCGAGGCGGTGCGTGAGCGCGCGGCTGTCACCGGAGCGGTGCTGATCGTCGACGAGTGCCGCCGCACCGGGGGCGGCGTGGCCGATGCCCTGGTCGCCGATCTGGCCGAGGCAGGCATCGGTCATCGGGTCGGTTCGATCCGGGCGGTCGACAGCTTTGTGCCGCTCGGAAGTGCGGCGAGCGCGGTGCTGGTGGGGACCGACCAGATCGTGGCCGCCGCACTGACCGCGGTGACGGGCCGCGCCCGGACGTGACCGATCGCGCCGTCCTGGCCTGCCCCGGACGAGGGTCCTACTCCTCCACGTCGCTCGGCTCCCTGCCCGACAACCACCCTTGGGTGGTGCGCGCCGAGCAGCTGCGCGCGGAGTACAAGCTCGAGCCGCTCCTCTCCCTGGACCGGGCGCCGCGCTTCGACCCTTCCCGCCACCTCCAGCCGGTGCACGCCTCGCCTCTCATCTTCCTGGTGTCGCTCATCGATGCCGAGGCGGCCGCGCACGACTACCAGATCACCGCGGTGCTCGGCAACTCGCTCGGCTGGTACACCGCCCTGGCGGTGACCGGTGCGCTGGCCTTCGACGATGCCTTCCGCCTGGTCCAGGAGATGGCCATCCTGCAACAGGAGCCTCTCCCCAGCGGTGGGCCCGGGGGCCAGGTCATCTACCCCCTGACCGATGCCGCCTGGCGCCCCGATCCCCGCCTGCGCGCCGCTGTCAGCGCCGTCCTCGACGCGCCGAGCAGCAATGGGGACGGCCATGTCCACGAGAGCATCGACCTCGGTGGGTACGCGGTGCTCGCCGGCGACGAGGCCGGCGTCGCGCGCCTCCTGGGAGGGCTTACGCCGGTCAAGGTTGGCGAGCGACTCTTCCCACTGCGACTCGCGCTCCACGGCCCGTACCACACGCCGCTGGTGGCTCACGTCGCGGAGGCAGCCAGAGAGCGCCTGGCCGATCTCGCCTGGCGAGCGCCATTGGCAACCCTGATTGACGGGCGTGGGGCACGCTGGACACCGTGGTCGACGGATCCGGCTGAGCTGCGCGACTACACGCTCGGCCCGCAGGTGACGAGCCCGTACCGCTTCGCGCTGAGCGTGCGCGTCGCGCTCCGCGAGGAGGCGCCCGATGTGCTCCTCCTTCCCGGCCCGGGAAACTCGCTGGGCGGAATCTGCGGCCAGCTGGTCGTGGCCGAGGGGTACCGCGGGGTCCGATCCCGGGAGGAGTTCGAGGCAGCCCAGCGCTCGGAGGCGCCGATCGTCCTCAGCATGCGGCGCTGACCGATGGCCGGCTCCGTCGCGGAGGACCGGCCCGCGGCCGAGGGCCTGGTGCGGCTGCCTGCCCCGATCGACCTGCGCCGCACGCTCGCACCCCTGGCGCACGGCAGTGGTGATCCGACCATCGCCTTCGGGCCCAATTCGATCTGGCGCGCGACTCTCACCCTTCACGGGCCGGCGACGCTCCGTCTGACGGAGGTCAGCGAAGGGGTAGAGGTTGCCGCCTGGGGACCGGGAGCCGACGCCGCGCTGGCCGGCGCGGGGGACCTGGTGGGCGCCAATGACGATCCATCGCAGCTCCAGCCGCGGCACCCGCTCATCGCTGACCTGGCTCGCCGCAATCGCGGGCTCCGGCTGCCCCGTACCAACCGTCCCTTCGAGGCGCTCCTGCCTGCGATCTGCGAGCAGAAGGTCACCGGGGTCGAGGCTCGGGCAGCGTTCCGCGGCATCGTGCGCGCGCACGGCGAGCCGGCGCCAGGGCCGGGCGGGCTGCGCCTGCCACCGACCTCATCGGTCCTGGCCGGTCTTCCGTATTTCGCCTTCCACCGCTTCGGGCTCGAGCGGCGCCGGGCGGAGGTGATCATCGCCGCCGCCCGCCTCGCACCGCGTCTCGAAGACCACGATCCGGTCGACGTCATCCAACGCCTGAGAGCCGTGCCCGGCATCGGGCCCTGGACCCTGGCCGAGGTTGCTCGCGTCGCCTTCGGAGACCCTGACGCGGTCAGCGTGGGCGACTTGCACCTGCCCAACCTGGTGGCGTGGGCGCTCGCCGGCGAGGCGCGTGCTGACGACGCCCGGATGCTGGAGCTCCTCGAGCCCTATCGCGGACAGCGGGGACGGGTCCAGCGGCTGCTCGAGGCAAGCGGCCTGCAGGCTCCGCGCTACGGGCCGCGCATGGCGCCCCGGCGCATCGCGGACATGTAGGTATCATCCGGAGCCGTGAGGATCGTCCTTGTCCATGGCTCGTACCACGGCCCGTGGTGCTGGGATCTGCTGACGCCCGAGCTTGAGCGGCTCGGGCACGATGTCGCCTCCGTCGACCTCCCGGTGAGCGACCCCGCAGCCGGCGCTGCCGCCTATGCCGATGCGATCATCGAGCAGGTCGACTGGACGGTACCGCCAGTCCTCGTCGCCCATTCGATGGCCGGCCTGGTGATCCCTCTGGTTGCTGGGCGTCAGACGGTGACACGGATGGTCTTCCTCGCTGCCTTCCTGCCGCGTCCCGGCGTGAGCGCGATGGACCAACGCCACGCCGAGCCGATCGACTCGGCGATACCGCCACAGACCGCGGAGTGGACGGACCTGGGAGATGGCGTCTGGATGGTCGGTCCGAATACCGCACGCGAGCTCTTCTTCCAGGACGCCTCAACCGATGTCGCCGAGTGGGCGATCGGCCACCTTCGTCCGCAGTCATACCGGGTGATGACCGAGGCCAGTCCGCTCGGTGAGTGGCCGAGCGTGCCGAGCAGCTACATCGTGTGCAGTGATGACCATGCCCTCAACCCCGACTGGGGCCGGCAGGCCGCGCGGGAACGCCTGGGAGTCGAGGCGGTGGAATTGGACGGCGGCCATTCACCGTTCCTGACGAGGCCGGCCGAGCTCGCGGAGGCCTTGCACAAGCTCGTCGGCTGAGCGCGCGTGAGTGTTTGCAGCCCGCGTCTCACCCAAGCAAATGAATCGCCAGCAACGACCTCGTGGCGCTGCGCCAGGTCGTCAAGGCACGCCACACCGGCACCCTCCTCGGCATCCCGGCGACCGGTAATCCCCTGCAGTTGGATGCCGTCGACATCTACCGGATCGACGATGCCGGAAAGATCAGCGAGCAGTGGGCCTTCGAGGACTTCGCGGCGATCCTCAGCCAGGTCGGCGGAGTCAAGCTGCCCTGGGCTTGGTGACGCCCATCGCTGCCTGGCTCTACTGCTAGTTTGGAGAGCGCGGCCGCTGGCCGAATGGTTTCACACTCCGTA
>Ga0193751_1001445_pt1 | contig 15264 bp, 12 predicted proteins | sample L1c2metaG_FD_143050 | JGI IMG/M metagenome (GOLD analysis project Ga0193751, IMG submission 143050) | Soil microbial communities from a riparian zone of the East river system, Colorado, United States - L1c2 | ecosystem: Environmental > Terrestrial > Soil > Riparian zone | place: USA: East River... | reverse complement strand
GAAGTCAAGGGCGACACGCTGCGCTTTATTCTGGACAGCGACCAACAGGCGCGCGGGCCGATCAACTTGCGGCCCTGCGTGTCGGAGAATTTCATCCAATGCCTGGTCAAAATGGTGTTCATCCCGAACCTGCCGGTGAACGATGGCCTATCGCGCCCGGTGCAGGTGTCCTATCCGCCGGAAGGCTCGCTGCTCAATCCGCGTTTCCCGGCGCCGGTGAACATGTATGTGCGTCCGAGCCAGGTCACGACTTCGGTTGCGATCCGCGCATTGGCGCGCGCCGTGCCTGGCCGGGTGCCGGCGCCGGGCAGCGCCGCCGGCGGCTCGATCTCCAGCGCCGGGCGCCATCCGCAAACCGGCCGCTGGTATTCGCAATATGAAATCCTCAGCGGCGGCACCGGCGCGCGGCCCGACGGCGACGGCGTCAGCGCCATGGATGAACTGGTCGTGAATGTGATGAACACACCGGTCGAGGCGGTCGAGAGCGAATTCCCGGTGCGTGTCGAGCGCTACGAGCTCGCTGAGGATTCCGGCGGCCCCGGCACCTTCCGCGGCGGCCTCGGCGTGCGTCGCCAATGGCGCATTCTCGGCGATGAATCGGTGATCAACCTGCGCACCGACCGTTTCAAATTCTCTTCGCCGGGAATTTTCGGCGCCAAGCCGGCGCACGTTTCGGCAGCTTCGCTGAATTCCACCGGCGAAGCGGCGCGGCCGCTCACCTCCAAAGTCGCTGGCCTACGGCTGAAGAAGGACGACGTGCTGTCGATGGAATTCGCCGGCGGCGGCGGTTGGGGCGACCCACGCGAGCGCGCGCCGGAGCGCGTGCGTGAGGACGTGGTGCGCGGCTATGTCTCGCGCGAGGCGGCGCGCGACGATTACGGCGTCGCCTTCAAGGACGACTTCAGCGTCGATGCCGCCGCGACCGCGAAATTGCGGACCAAGGCAACACCTTCATGAAATTGCGCATAGGTATCGACGTCGGCGGCACCTTCACCGACGTCACCGCCTTTGACGAGGACGCGGCGGCGCTAGTCGCCGTGCGCAAATACACTTCTAATCCGGCGCAGCCCGCCGCAGTGATGGAAGACATCACCCGCGATCTTGCCGCCGAGTTCGGCGCTGACGCGGTGTCGCTGATCCTGCACGGCTCGACCGCGGCGCTCAACACCATGCTCGAAGGCAAGGGCGCGCGCGTCGGCCTGATCACCACCCGCGGTTTTCGCGACGTCTACGAGATCGGCAGGCAATGGCGCGGCGATGAGGTGTTCAATATCTTTGCGCCGCCGCCAAAAATGTTGCTGACCCGCGACCGCATCCACGAGGTGCGCGAGCGCCTCGATTTCACCGGTAACGTGATCGAGCCGCTCGATGCCGACGACGTCGCCGCCGCCGCGCGCGCGCTGATCGCGCAGGGCGTCGAAGCGGTCGCGGTGTGCTTCCTGTTCGCCTACGCCAATCCGGCGCACGAGCAGGCAGCGGCAAAAATCATCCGCAACATCGCGCCGGACCTCTATGTCTCGCTGTCGCACCAGGTCAATCCGGAATGGCGCGAATACGAGCGCACCGCCTCGACCGTCGCCAATGCCTATATCGGGCCGCCGGTGTCGCGCTATCTGCGCGAGCTGGAAGCGCTGTCGCTGCGGCGCTTCCCGCGCTCGCGAGCGCTGATGATGAAATCCGACGGCGGCGCCGCCAGCGCCCGCATGCTGGCGTCCACCCCGATCGAAACGGTGATGTCGGGCCCGGTCGCCGGTGTCATCGGCGGCCGCCATCTTGGCGACATCAAACGCATCGAGAACATCATCACCTTCGACACCGGCGGCACCTCGACCCACACGGTCGATATCGAAACCATCGGCGCCGGCGGCGGCAGCATTGCAGCCGTCGATCTCGGCGTGCTCAAAGTCGGGCCACAAAGCGCCGGCGCTAATCCGGGTCCGGCCTGCTACGGCCGCGGCGGCATCGAGCCGACGCTGACCGACGCGCTGGTCGTGCTCGGCCATCTCAGCCCGAGCGCGCTGCTCGAAGGCGCCATGCCGATTTCGAGCGCGAAGGCACTTGAGGCCGTGGTGTCGCGCGTGGCAAAGCCGCTCGGGCTGATGCCGGTCGAAGCGGCCTGGGGCATCCTCACCGTGCTGGCCACCAATGTCACCATGGCGATGCGCACCATCACCATCGAGCGCGGCTACGATCCGCGCGAATTCACTTTGGTGCCGTTCGGCGGCATGGGCCCGACCATTGCCGGCCGCATCATCGGCGAACTCGGCATCGGCCGCATCCTCATCCCGCGCGATCCTGGCACGTTCAGCGCCTTCGGCATGCTGGTCACCGATGTGCACCAGACCAGAAGCTTTACCCGCATCACCCGGCTCGATGCGGCAATGCCCGCGGAGCTGGAACGGATTTTCGCCGGCATGGAAGAAGGCGCCTTGGCGGATTTGATGCAGGAACAGTTCACCCGCGAGCAGCTGGCGACATTGCGCAGCGCCGGCATGCGTTACCGTGGGCAGTCCTACGAAGTCGGCGTGCCCGTGAACGAACTGCACAACGACGCCGATCTCGCAGCGCTGGCAAAACGCTTCCACGAGGCGCACCGGCGCCGCTACGGCCACATGGCGGAATCCGAAGCGGTCGAAATCGTCAACTTCCAGGTCACGGCGGTCGGCGCGATTCCCAAACCGCAGTTCAGCCCGATTGCGCCGCCCGCAAATTCACAACCGCCGACACGGCATGAAATGCGCACGGCTTACTTCAATGCAACCGATGCCATCCAAGTACCGGTGTTCCGCCGCTCCGGGCTGGCTGCGGGCGCGGTCATCGACGGGCCTGCCGTCATCGAGGAGAAGACCTCGACCACGGTGCTCTATCCCGGCCAGCGCGCCGAGATCGACGGTTATCTCAACATTGCAGTGGCGCCTGCCGCGGATGCATGACCATCGGCGATTTGCGGCTTCCAAGCGGGCGGCCGGATGTGGTTAGCTGCGCGCCCCGCCTCTAAATTCCTGCACAGTAGGTGTCCCCAATGCCCGCCCTGCCGATCACCTTCGCCTGCGGCCTCTACGATCGCATGCTTGCGCTCCACACCGGCGACATAAAGCCCGACGGCATCGATCTCAATTTCCTGGTCATGGACAATCCGCGCGAGATTTTCGACCGCATGTCCAACCGGCTGGAATTCGACGCCTGCGAAATGTCGAGCTCCGAGTTCATCACCCGCTATGCCGCCAAGAAGCTGCCGTTCGTGGCGCTCCCGGTGTTCGCCTCGCGGGTGTTCCGCCACAGCTTCATCATCGTCAACCGCAAGCACATCAAGTCGGCCAAGGATTTTGCCGGCAAGCGCGTCGGCGTGCCGCTCTACACCCAGACCGCCGCCATCTTCATCCGCGGCCTGATGCAGCACGACCTCGGCATCGATCTCGACGAGATCGAATGGATCCAGGGCGCCATCAACGAGCCGGGCCTCTATGGCAATCCCTCCGTCATGCCGATGCTCAAGCCGGTCAACCTGAAACAGAACACCAGCGGCAAGTCGCTCAGCGACCTGCTGGAAGCCGGCGAAATCCACGCCATCGTCGGCTCGAACATGCCGAAGGCGTTCGGCCGCAATCCCGACGTCGTGCGGCTCATTCCCGACTATCGCGCGCAGGAGAAGGATTACGTCAGGCGCACCAAGATTTTTCCGATCATGCATCTCGTCGTCATCCGCAACGATGTCTACGAGAACAACCCGTTTGTGGCGACGAGTTTGTACAACGCGTTCAACGAAGCGAAGGATTGGGCGCGGGAGAAGATGCGCTATTCCGGAACGCTGCGTTACATGCTGCCGTGGCTGCCGGACGACGTGCAGGAGATCGACGACCTGTTCGGCGGCGATTGTTGGCCCTACGGCGTCGAGCCGAACCGGCCGACGCTGGAAGCGCTGGTCACCTACATGGTCGAGCAGGGTTTGATCCCGGAGCCTATTCCGGTCGAAAAACTGTTCGTGCCGACATTCGGCTAGCGCGGCGAAAAAAGGGAGGAGACCGTGCGCGTTCTGATCACCGGCGGCATGGGCGTCATCGGCGCGGAAGCGAGCCGCAAATTCGTCCGCGAAGGCCACCGGCCGGTGCTCTATTCGCGCCATCGCGATGAATCCCTGATCCGCGATATCGTCGACAAGGTCGATATCGAGCTCGGCTCCATCCTCGATCGCGCGCGGCTTGCCGAAGTTTTCAAATCGCGCGGCATTACCCACGTGGTGCACACCGCCGCCTATATCAGCGCGCTGTCGGCCAAGCATCCGGCCGAGAGCGTCGAGATCAATGTGATGGGCACGGTCAATGTGCTGGAAGCGGCGCGGGCGGCGAATGTCGAGCGCGTCGTCTATACCAGCGCCAAGGGCGTCTATGGCCCGTTCCGCGGCGCATACGGCTCACCGGATTACAAGCTCGTCACCGAGGATCATCCGAAGGACCCCAAGCGCATCTACGATTCCGCCAAGCTCATGGGCGAGAACGCGACGCTCTATTGGGGCACGCTCGGCCTCGACGTGGTGGTGCTGCGCTTCGCCACCACCTACGGCCCCGGCAAGACGTCGCGCCACGGCAATATGGGCGTGACCAGCCAGATCATCGAGCAGCCGGCGAGCGGTCAGCCGTTCCGTATCGCGCAAGGCGGCGATGAGAAAGACGATTTCATTTACAATAAGGATTCCGCGCTCGGCATTTATCTCGCGAGCGTGGCGAAAAACCTCGACAACCGCGTGTTCAATATCGGCACCGGCATCGGCGTCACGCTCAAGGACGTCGCCGCCATTTTGCGCAAGCACTTGCCCAACGCGGTGATCGATGTTGGGCCGGGGCTCAACTTCCTCGGCTCGCCCTATCCGATGCACGGCGTCTACGACATTTCGCGCGCGCAGAAAGAGCTTGGCTACCAGCCCGAATACGATCTCGAACGCGGCATCGCCGATTATCTGGAAAGCCTGCAGCGGTTGAAGCTGCAAGCGGCATAACGGACACACCATGCGCAATGTTCTCGAACTCCCCCGACTTTCACTGCGCGAGCGCGACCGGCGCTGGGCCGCGGTGCGCAAGGACATGGCGGCCCGTGACCTCGATTGCCTCGTGCTCTGGGGCTGGCCGCTGATGTGGGACTTTTGCATCGCCAATGCGCGCTATCTGTGCCCGGTCGGCGGCAATGCCGAATTCAACGTGCTGGTGTTCCCGCGCGAGGGCGATCCGACCTGCTTCGTACTGATGCCGACCTTCCTCGAAGGCTGGCGCAGCGCGCAGGATTGGGTCGGCGACATCCGCGCCCGCAAGGGCACCTGGGCGGACTCGGTCGCCGAGCGCATCAAGGAATTGAAACTCGAGCGCGGCCGCATCGGCATGGACGGCTTGGCCGGCCCGCTCGATCCCGACGGCTGGCTGCCGCACAGCGTTTATCTGCGCCTGCAGGAGCTTCTGTCTGGCGCCAAGCTCGTGCCTCTCGACGACATGCTGGAGAAGGTGCGCACCATCAAGAGCGACGAAGAGCTTGGCATCCTCGCCAAGGCGGCGGAGCTCGGCGATTTGATGCTGGCAGCGTGCCGCGACACCGCGCGGCCCGGCGTCAAGGAATGCGAGGTCTACGGCCGCATGGTGGAAACCATGCTGGCGCACGGCGGCGAGGAACCGACGTTATTCTTATGGGCCTGCGACCGTTATCCCTACCCCCATCCATTCCGCGTGCCGACGACGCGCAAGATGGAGCGCGGCGACGTCATCATCTGCGAGCTGCATCCAAAGATCGGCGGCTATTTCACCCATGTCGAGCGCACGTTCTGCCTTGGCGAGCCGAAATCAAAGCAGCGCGAGATCTATAACGGCTGCGTTGCGGCCTACGAGCGCGGGCTGAAAGAGTTCGGGCCGGGCCGCAAAATCTCAGACGCCATGGGCGCGGTGAAGCAGACCATCGAGGAGCGCAAGCTGGCGATTTGCGAAACCGGCATCCACGGCCACGGCCTCGCCTCGCTGGAATATCCGCGCTACCGCTTTCACGCGCTGCGTGCCGACCAGGACGCGCTAAAGGTCGTCGGCGACGAATTCCGCCCCGGCATGGTGTTCGCCTTCAACATCGATCTCTACGATCCGGCCTGGCGCAACGGCGAGACCGGCTGCGTGTTTGCCGAGACGGTGCAGATCACCGCGACCGGCGCGCAGCGCATGCACGGCTTTTCGACCAAGTTTCAGGCGATCCCGGTCTGAAGATTTACGGCGGCGGCGGATAGGCGGCGCAGAATTTCGGCGCTCCGTCGCCGAGCTCAAAACACCTGTAGATGTTGTGCGAGACGATCATCTCGCAGGTATTGAGCGCATTGCATGGCGGGTGCGTCTCCGGCGCGACCGCAATGCATTGCTTGACGTAGATGGCCGCCTGCTTGGCGCCGACGGTGTCGCTGCAAGGCGTATCTTTCGTGTTCGGCCCGGCCGTGAGCGCTGTCGTGCGAATGGCGTAGGCCTTGCGGATGCAAGCCTTGTCGGCGCGGCAGCTGTCGCGATGGGCGAGCCAGGCTTTTTGCGTCATCGGGATCGCGTCGCGTGGATCGTCCAGCGAGTAATCCCGCGGTCCCGGGTTTTCGAGCTTGCTCTTGTATGCAGCGGCAAGCGCAGCATCGAGCGCTGCCAAGCCGTCATCCGAGCAAATGACCTTCTCGGTGGACGTCAGATTACCGGCGCAGGGAAAGCTTGGCGTTGCCGCAACGGCGGGTGAGGACAACAGCCATGTCAGCAACCCCGCGAGTACAACGGCCGGCAGTTTCGCGAAGATCACCTACACCGCTTTCAAATGCGCATCCCGTCGCTTGTACAGCTCACTGTCGGAATAGCCCATCGGATCGGGCCGGCCGCGGCCGAGCATGATCTGCACGTAAACAGGCGCCAGCGAATCGTTCTGATAGCCGTGGATCACGCCGGCCGGACAGGCGATGCATTCCCAGGGGCCGAGCCGCGTGGTGACGCGATTGCCGCTTTCGTCCTCGACGAACACGTCGAGAATGCCCTGCAGCACGAAGAAGCATTCTTCGACCTCGTGGGTATGCGCGGCATTGCCCTGGCCGGGATTCACGTAGACGATCGACAGCGTGAAATTGCCCGCCGGAATGATGTTCGGATCGTCGTGCTTGCCGGAGCCGCCGGCGCCGATGAAACGGTGTTGCGCCCGCTTGTAGCCTTCGATCTTGGCGTCCTCGAACGCAGCCCAGTCCGGCTTCTTGTCCTTGAAGCGGCCGACGTATTTTTTCATGATCTCTTCGAGCGGAACACCTTCAAGTTCTTTCGAGCGCGGATGACGGGCGACGGCCATGGCTTGCTCCTGATCGTGCGTGTTGGACTTGAATCTATTCCAAGCACAGGACGATGTCATGCCCCGCGAAGGCGGCTACGTTACTTGCGCGCGTCCTGCACCAGCTGCCACACCCGCGACGGCGACAGCGGCAGATCGCGCGGCTCGACGCCGAGGGATGAGAGCGCATCGGCGACCGCATTGGCGATCACACCGCCGACCGAAATGATGCCGCCCTCGCCGGCGCCCTTGGCGCCGAGCGGATTGATCGGCGAGGGATGCGACTCCATCATAAAACCGCGGATTTTTGGAAAATCGCTCGCGGTCGGGATGAGATAATCGGCCAGCGAGCCGGTCAGCAGCTGGCCGTTCTCGTCATAGGCAAGATGCTCCATGAACGCGCCGCCGAGGCCCTGCACCACAGCGCCGACCAGCTGGCCCTTGAGCGTGAGCGGGTTGATCATGCGGCCGCAATTTTCGACGGCCACATAATCGACGAGCGCGACGGCGCCGGTTTTTGGATCGACCGCGACATGAGCGGCGTGCGCGCCATAAGCCCAGGTGTGCTTATGGTTGGAGAACGCACCTTCGACCGACAGCGGCTCCGGCGCCAGCTCCGCCCAGGACACCGATTTACCGTCGGGTGCGGTGGCGCGGCCGTCGGCAAGTGCCACCTCCGCCCCGCCGCAGTTGAGCCGCCGCGCCGCCTCTGCACTCATGGCTTGGCGCAGCTTTGTCGCGGCATCGAGCACCGCCGAGCCCCCCATCACGATCGAGCGCGAATGATAGGAGCCGTAGCCGTCGCTGACATAAGCCGTCGAGCCGTGGAACACGTGATTGATGCGGTCCATCGGCATGTCCATGGCATCGGCAGCGATTTGCGCGAACGCCGTCTCCAATCCCTGGCCGACGCCGGACGAGCCCATATAGACCGTGAGCGTGCCGTCGGTTTCCAGCACCAGCCGCGCGCTTTCCTTCGGCCCGGCGGCGCCGCCTTCGATGAAGCAGCACACCGCGAGGCCGTGGAAGCGGCCATCCACGAGCTTGCCTTTGAGCTTTTCCTTTTCGGCCCAGCCGAATTCGGTGAGGCAGCGCTCGAGCGTCACCTGATAATCGCCGCTGTCGAGCTCGTCCTTGCTTTCGAACGGCGCGATGGTCGCAACCGTGTAGGGCATGTCGGCTTCGCGGACGAGATTGCGGCGGCGGAACTCGATCTGGTCGATGCCGAGATCGCGCGCCGCCATGTCAAGCAGACGCTCGCGGAAAAAATCGGCCTCGAAACGACCCGGCCCGCGATAGGTGCCGACCGGCGTTTTGTTGGTGAGGAGGAGCGAAACGTCGAGATCGATATTGGCAACGCGATACGGCCCCGACATGAACTGCGCGATATTGCGCGCGCCGACGGCGCCGTTGGTGCGCATATAGGCGCCCATGTCGACGAAGGCGTGGCCGCGTAGCCCGAGGATCGTGCCGTCGCGGGCGCAGGCGATCTCGACGTCGCACGCCGCCTCGCGGGCGTGGTTCATGCACATCAGATGCTCGCGACGGTCCTCGGTCCATTTCACCGGGCGGCCCACATGGCGCGCCGCGAATGGAATCAGAAAATCCTCCGGATAGAACTCGCCGCGCGCGCCAAAGCTGCCGCCGACGTCGTACTCGACCATGTCGATGGCATCGACGGCGAGACCGAGCTGTTTGGCGAGGATGCGGCGGTTGGCGAACAGCACCTTGGCGGCGCCCGACAGCGTCAGCCGCCCGCTCGCCGCATCCCATTCGGCGAGCAGGCCGCGCGGCTCCATGGGCAGCGCGGTGTGGCGCTGGGTGCTGAAACTTTCGCGCCGCGTATAGGGCGCGCTTTTGAACGCCGTCGCGGCGTCGCCGAGCACGGCGCGGAATTTCATCGTGATATTGCTGCCCTGATTTTCGAACAGCAGCGTTTCGTTTTTCGCCGCGCTTTGCCAGGTCGCAACGGCCGGCAGCGGCTCGATATCGACCTCGATGGCGCCAAGCGCGTCCTCGGCAACACCGGCGCTCTCGGCCAGCACCATTGCTAACGCCTCGCCGACATAGCGCACCTTGTCGCGCGCCATGACCGGCTGGCCGAACGCTTCGAACTCCGGCATCGGCTGCAACCGCATCGGCACCAGCGGGATTGCATTGCCCAGATCGGCCGCGGTGATGACGGCGTGCACGCCGGAGATTTTTTTCGCCCGCGATACGTCGATAGCGCGGATGCGGCCGTGGGCGATAGAGCTGCGCAGGATCGCCGCATGCAGCATGTTCTTGCGCGCGAGATCGTCGACAAATTGGCCGCGGCCGCGGACGAAGCGAAAATCCTCCAGCCGTTCGATCGGCTGGCCGACGAACGCATTGACCGTTCTCATGCGCTGTTTCCGTCGCGCTTATAGGCACCGCTTCGATGATGGAAATATACCCGGTGCAGCGGCACAGATTGCCGGACAGCACTTCGCGCACACGATCCGCGTCGCAGTCGGGCTCCTCGCTGAGGAGCGCATGGGCCGTGGTGATCATGCCCGGCGTGCAGAAGCCGCATTGCAGCGCGTGATGCTTGCGGAACGAAGCCTGCAGCGGCGTCAATCCGTCTTCAAGCGAGAGACCCTCGACGGTCACCACCTTGGCGCCTTCGGCCTGCACCGCGAGCAACAGGCACGAGCGCACGGCTGCGCCGTCGACCAGCACGGTGCAGGAGCCGCACACGCCGTGCTCGCAGCCGACATGGGTGCCGGTGAGCCGCAAATGATGGCGCAAGCAATCGGCCAGCGTCAGTCGCGGCTCGACTTCGACCTCGACCGGCTTGCCGTTGACTTCGAATTTTGTCGGCATGGTTTTGTTCGCTACGCCGCCGCGCTTTTGAGCGCGCGCTCGACCATGACGCCGATCAGCGCTTTGCGATAGGCGCCGCCGGCATGGATATCGTCATCCGGATCGACCGACGCCGATGCCGCGGCTTCCGCCTTCGCGATCACCGCCTCGTCGATCTTATTGCCGTTAAGGACTTGCTCGACGGCGGGAAGCCGCAACGGTCGGTCGGCGACGCCGATGGCGCCGACATGGGCGTTACGCGCCTTGCCGCCGTCCTCATCGTAGAACAGCATCGCCGCGGCCAGCGCGAAGTCACCGCGGCGGCGGGCGAATTCCTGAAAGCCGAAGCGGCGTTTCGCCGGCCATGCCGGCAGGCGGATTTCGGTGATGATCTCGTCGGGCTTGAGCGCAGTCATCAGCGGGCCTTGGAAGAAATTCGCCGCGTCGATGACGCGCGATCCAGCTTTGCCGACGACAGCGATCTTCGCCTCGCAAGTCACGACAATACCGGGCATCTCGGCGGCGGGATCGGCGTGCGCGATGCTGCCGCCGACGGTGCCGCGGTTGCGAATCTGATAATGCGCCACGTGTTCGACGGCTGCCACCAAGAGCGGATGTGCCGTGCACAAGCGCGCGTCGTCGAGGATGTCGCGCCAGCGCACCATGGCGCCAAGGGTGACGCCGTCATCGGCAATTTTGATCTGTCGCAGCTCGGTGAGCTTGCGCAGATCGACCAGCAGCGACGGCGAAGCAACGCGGAACGCCAGCATCGGCACCAGGCTCTGGCCGCCAGCCAGCGGTTTGGCTTCGCCGTCGTGCGACGCCAAGAGCGCAACCGCGTCGGAGAGCGTGGTCGGGCAGGCATATTCGAAGGGCGGGAGTTTCATGCGGGCACGTTAACGCGAGGATGCGTCCTGTATCAACTGCCACACTCGCGGCGGCGTCAGCGGCAATTCGTGCGGCTCGGCACCCAGCGAGCCCAGCGCCGCGGCGACGGCGTTGGCGACAACGCCGCCGACCGGAATAATCCCACCCTCGCCGGCACCCTTGGTACCCATCGGATTCAATGGTGACGGCTTTTGCTCGAGCGCCACGGCGCGGATGCTCGGGAAATCGCTTGCGGTCGGCATCAGGTAATCGGCGAAAGAGCCGGTCAGGAATTGGCCGTTCTCGTCATAGATGAAATGCTCGAGCAACGCGCCGCCCAACCCCTGCACGACAGCGCCGACGCATTGGCCGTGCAAGGTCAGCGGATTGACGATGCGGCCGACGTCTTCGACGGCGACATAATCGATTAATGCGACCTGGCCGGTTTTCGGATCCACCGTCACGTAGGCGGCGTGAGCGCCATAGGAATACGTCCGCTTGTTGCTGGCGTGGGTGCCGTCGGCGGCAAGCCCGGCGAATTCCTTGAAATCGAGCGTGGCGCGGTTGGGTCCGACGACGGTCGCGTTGTCGAATGCGATTTGATTCGCCGCGCAACCAAGCCGCGCCGCCGCGGCATCGCGGATCAGCGCGCGCAGCCGATTGGCGGCATCGACGATGGCATTGCCGCCCATGACGATGGAGCGCGACGAGAACGAACCGAATCCTTCGGTGACATAGTCGGTCGAGCCGTGGAACACGTTGTTGATGCGCTCCATCGGCAGCTCGAGCGCGTCGGCGGCGATCTGGGAAAACACCGTTTCGACGCCCTGCCCGACCGACGACGAACCGACGAACACCGAGATCTTGCCGTCGCCCTCGATGAGAAGCCGCGCATTCTCCCGCGGCCCGGTGCCGCCGCCTTCGAGATAGCAGCCGATGGCGATGCCGTGGTAGCGCCCGTCGATCAGTGCGCCTTGCAGCTTCGATCGCTCGGCCCAGTTGAATTCGGCGAGGCAGCGATCGAGCGTGATTTGATAATCGCCGCTGTCGCATTCGCTGACGATGTCGAGCACATGCACTTTCGCCAGCGCATAGGGCATGTCGGCTTCGGCAATCAAATTGCGGCGGCGGAATTCGACCCGGTCGATGCCGAGATCGGCCGCCACCATGTCGAACAGCCGCTCACGGCAGAAATCCGACTCGAAGCGGCCGGGACCGCGATAGGTGCCCGACGGCGTCTTGTTGGTCACCACCATGGTCACGTCCATGTGCACATGGGGGATGCGATACGGCCCGGACATGATCTGGGAAATATTGCGCGACGCCGTGGCGCCGTTGGTGCGCACATAGGCGCCGAGATCGGTATGGGCGTGGCCGCGCAGCGCCAGGATGGCGCCGTCGCGGCTGCAGGCGATTTCCAGATCGCAGGCGGCGTCGCGCGCATGGCTGAGCGCCATCAGATTCTCGCGCCGGTCCTCGGTCCACTTCACCGGGCGGCCGACGACCTTGGCCACGAACGGAATCAGAAAATCTTCCGGATAAAACTCGCCGCGCGCGCCGAAACCGCCGCCAACGTCGTATTCCAGCATCCGCACCGATGCCTCTGGCAGCTTCATCATCTGCGCCAGCGCGCGCCGGTTGTTGAACGGCACCTTGCAGACGCCGGACACCGTCACGCGCTGTTTCGCGTCGTCCCAGTCGGCGACCAGGCCGCGCGGCTCCATCGGCACCGCGCCGTGGCGCTGCACCTTGAAATGCTCGCGGCGGACGTAAGGCGCATTCTTGAATGCCGTGGCGGTGTCGCCGCGTGTGGCGGTGATGGTGCCGGCGACGTTGCTGCCGGTATCTTCGAACAGGAAAACATCGGCCTTGCGCGCAGCGTCGCGGTCGACCACCGCCGGGAGCGACTCGATATCGACGGCGATCGCCTCCAATGCATCTTCGGCCAGCGCGACGCTGTCAGCGACCACGACCGCGATCGGCTCGCCGACAAAGCGAACCTTGTCGGCGGCGATGATCGGCTGCACGTAACGCATGGACGACGGCAGCGGGTCGTGCCGCAACGGAATCGTTGGAATCTCGCCGATATCAGCCGCGGTGATCACCGCATGGACGCCGGGCCGCGCGCGGGCCGCCGCCGTGTCGATGGAGCGGATGCGGCCGTGCGCGACGGAGCTGCGTAGGATCACCGCGTGCAGCATTTTTTCGTCGGTAAGATCGTCGGTGTATTGGCCGCGCCCGGTGAGAAAGCGCAAATCTTCGAGCCGCTCGATCGGGCTGCCGATGAAGGCATTGGTGGCACGGCGCGTTGTCGGGACGGTCATATGACGATTGTAGCATCCAGATTGATCAGCGCACGCGCCACGCTGAGCGCCGCCAGCGCCGATGTTTTGGGGTTGCTGCGCGACGCCTTGCCTTGCAGCTGGATGGCAAACCGCCCGGCTACGCCCTCGGCCTCGATCTCGTGCACATTGCCGGGCGCGTCGGGATCGGCGACCAGCTCGACCTCGGTTTTTTCAAAGCCGAGGCCGGCAAGCGCCACCGCGGCGGCCACATTGGCGTTCTGCGGATAGAGCAGCGCCGCCTCGCCGGCAGTGCCGCGATAGAGCACCGTGCGGCCGGTCAATTTGTCGAGGTCCGCGACCTTTTCCGCCGGCGAGCCGCGCCACGCCGCAGGCGGCTTGCGCGAGCGGTAGCGCACCGAAGTGAGCCCGCCGAGGCGCATCGCCGTAATGGCATCGAGGCCGCCAATGGCGCCGGCTGGCAGCAACATGCGGCTGTTGCCCTCACGCGCCGCCGTCTTGAGGCGTTCGAGCAGCGCCGGCTCGGCGAGCGCGCCGACGGAAATCACCAGGAGATCGAACCCGCGGCGCAACACATCCGGACCATGGTCGGCCACCGCCTGCTGTCCGGCGACTTCGGCGACGATGTCCGGACGCAACGCCAGCAAGTCGGCCAGCGATTCCACGACCGCAATGTCGCCGAGCGCGGCGCGCGCTTTCGCGGCGCGTCCGGGCCGGGCCAGCACGCCGGCAATCTTGGTGCCGGCGCCGGCCTCGCGCAGCGCTGCGACCACGTCTTGCGCGATGCCGCCGTAGCCGATCATTCCGACCGAGGTCATAGCGTTTCGTTTCCGGCCTGCCGCATCAATTCGCGTCGATATGCACGCCGGACGCCTTAACGACGTCGCGCCATTTCGGCCGTTCGGCATCTATGAAGGCCGCAAACGCGTCGGGCGTCATCGGCGCCGGCTCGCCGCCGACTTTGGTCAGCGTGGCGACTACGTCCGGCGCCTCGAAAACGTGTTTCACTTCGGCTGCGAGTTTTTCCACGATCGGGCGCGGCGTGCCGGCGGGCGCGAACAGGCCCTGCCAGCCCGTGACCGAGAACCCCTTGATGGTCTCGCCGATGGTCGGCAGGTCGGGCGCGCTGGCGAGGCGTTCCGCGCTGGTCACCGCCAGCGCCCGCACCGCGCCGGCCTGGGCCTGCGGCCAGAGCGTCGTCATGCTGTCGATGGCGAGATCGACGTTGCCGCTCATCATGGCGGTCAATTCGTCGGTGGTGCTGCGGAACGGCACATGGGTCATATGCGTGCCAGTGGCAAGCTCAAACATCACCATGGAAAGCTGCGATGAAGTGCCGATGCCCGAGGAACCGTAATTCAGCTTGCCGTCATTGGCCTTCAGATAGGCGATCAATTCCGGCACGGTTTTTACCGGAACCTTTTGATTGACGACCAGCAGATTGGGCAGATGCACCAGCAGCGAGACCGGCTGAAAATCGCGCTCCGGATCATAGGATAATTTGCTGAAGACGAATTCGTTGAGCACGTTGCCGCTGAGCGTGCCGAGCAGCAGCGTGTAACCGTCGTTCGGCGCCTTGGCCACGTAAGCGGTGCCAACGCTGCCGCCAGCGCCGGAACGGTTCTCGACCACGAACGACGAATGAAAATCCGCCTCCATGTGCTGCTGCAGGATGCGGGCCAGCAGGTCCGCCGAGCCGCCGGCCTGAAACGGCACCACGATCGTCACTGGCCGCTGCGGCCACGCCTCCTCGGCCGACGCCGGCACCGCTATGGTGAGCAAGATGGCCGTGACGAATACCCATGCGCAACGCATAAAATTTCTCATTTGGCGCGCGGCTTTGACTTCGGGCCCATCGGCTCGGGATGAAACGGGCCGTCGCGCGCTTCCAGATACGCCTTCAGCCCACCGGTGCGCTGCGCCTCGAACAACCGCTGGCGATCCTCGTTGTGCGACGAATGCACCAGCG
>Ga0193751_1001444_pt1 | contig 15267 bp, 28 predicted proteins | sample L1c2metaG_FD_143050 | JGI IMG/M metagenome (GOLD analysis project Ga0193751, IMG submission 143050) | Soil microbial communities from a riparian zone of the East river system, Colorado, United States - L1c2 | ecosystem: Environmental > Terrestrial > Soil > Riparian zone | place: USA: East River... | reverse complement strand
TAGCATGCCGCGATCACCCTACCCTTTCCGTCTCGCACTATCGTGATCGTGGCGCGTTCGGCCGCAGACTCTAGCCGTTCACGCTCGCTCCTGGCACGAGTCCACTTGTTGTAGAGTCGGATCATGGCTTATCCCTACTCACTTGCGTAGCAGGGTGTGGATACTTGAAGTCTGGCAACCGATACCCGCTCGCCATAGGCTCTAGGTGTCGCTTAGTCCTACTCGGTCCCACGTCCTCATAGCGATGCACAAGCCGGCCGTTGACTGTTTCGACTATCTGGCGTTGCATCATTACCTTTCCTAGTTGTATTGATACAGGGCCGCACGCCGATCCGTGAGCGCACGCGCGGCTAGTGGGGTTAGTGTTGGAATGCTTCGATGTCCCATGCGCCGACGGAATTGCCGTTACGGTCCATGATCGTTCCGTCGAAGTGTTCCTGTCGCAGTTGTGCGACCACCTTTTCTAGTGCGTCGGCAGCGTCGAACGGAGTCTGCATCGCCTCATTCTCGAAGCGGATCCAGAGTGCTAGGCGCGTCTCTGTTCCGGGATCTTCGCTACGTTGCCATGTTCCCTTAGTGCTCATGATGCTCCCTTACTTGTCGGTCCTAGTAATTGTGCCAAGCGCATCTCTACGGCTTGAGCGACCATCGGGGTCATTCCCAATGGCCGTCCAGGGAGCTCGCCACCGTTGACATACCAACGGCCTAGAGCTTCCGCATAAGCGCGCTTTTTCTTATTACGGATGTTGAGGATGTAGTGAACGTGGGGCATCAGAGTATATCCTTATAGTCGTCACTCCAAGAATGGTATACGCTTGAATGATCCGGAGTTGAGCCGCCCGGAATGAAAGAGTCGCCGTAGGTTTCAGCGTACCAATCGGCGTAGGCGTCACACTTCTCGTTGTCATTACGTGGGAACGTGGCCGCATAGTCGTGGGCGTGTTGGCGTAGAAATTGTAAGTCGGTCATCTAGATTATCTCCCAATAGCCCACTCGGCTGCCATTGTCGTCTAGGATAGGTGAGCCGGTTTGTGGTCCGTCACAGATATGTTGAGCGACTTGTTCTAGAGCAAGTGCTATATCCTCTGGGCTTTTCATAGCCTCATTGCCTAGATCAATGTCGAGTGTGAATCGTTTCATTTAGACCACCATCCCTGCGCGTAGTAATTGGTCACGAGTCTGTTCCAACCCTATGTCCTGGTTGAGCCGCACAGCAGACGCGTGCCTAGCTTCAGCGACCATCTCATCCACCGCGCGCTGTACGTCAGCTATTCGGCGATACTGTTCCCAGCCCGGACGAGGAGTTGACCTCCGCTCCTGGCCAGTCCTTTGCTCTATGTGTCTCATGATCTTGCCCTTCCCTAGTTGTATAGACACATCGACTTGTAGCACTCCTCCCAGCCCATGTCAAGCGAGACTGGACGATCGGATGAGATAGGCAGACTGGACCGTAGTCCGCTTATATAAGCCCTTCTAAGCCGGCCAGAATCGACCCAGTACGATTCCCTTCATGGACACCGTACAGGGCCTTAGAACCCCCTTTACGTGGCTCTTTATAAACGGAAAGGACAAGGATGTTGGCGTATACCGGTCGAAACGGCGTACAGGCTAAAGCGCAAGCTACTCTGGCCGACGCGGTAAGAGATGGGGTTTTGGAGCGTCCGTGGGGCTGCGAAAGGTGTGGAGCGTTGCCCGAACATCGACTCGCTATCCAGGCGCACCACACGGACTATCGTCAGCCGTTGGAAGTCGAATGGCTGTGCATTGAGTGCCACGAGGGAGAGCACGAGGACCTACGGACGCGTGGAGAGCTGATCCCATATTGACGCTAGAGGACCGATCGGCGGTTGAGGAGTGGGGAGCACGTAGTACATCTAGCACGCGTCAGCGGTGCCGCTACGCCTACCCCGAGTACTAACCGGAACTAATGCTCCGCTTAGCCTCCATAGCCCACCGACAGCCCCATGTGTATGGTGACCGTGTTGAACAGCACAGTCATCGCTGCCACAGATAGTGGCTAGCCAAAGCCAGATCACCACGCTTGACCTATGTGTCCATGACATACGCATAGGTAGGCCGGGGAGGGATGGATGGCTCGCCAGCTAGGAGCTCAGCAGGCTTGACGTATTGAAAAGGCTGTGACGGATCAATGGGGGGGTGCGTGCGATCGAGCGATCGAGCTTGAGTAACTGAGGCTCCACAAGACAGATTTGCCCCTCTACGCGGCATCTCAGAGCGGCAAAGAGCGGCAACCCTTGATTTGGCAGGAAAACAGCCACAATCCCTTTGTTTCTTGGGGATTTCGGAAAAGAGCCGCCCCCTAGAAAATATCCGCCTGCGTTGGGCCTATGTCAATCCCTGGTATCAGCATCCTAGAAAGGAAGCCTCGTGGCAACTCCAGTCAAACCAGTAACGTCGGTCGAGGAGAAGCAGAAGTTCCTGGCGGAGGCAAAGGCCTTCGAGCCTGCATGAGTGAAGAAGAAGACCAAGCAAAGATCGAAGAAGAAGTCACTGAAGAAACCAACGGCGAAGAAGGATCCGAAGAAGAAGAACACGATGATGCCGAACGGGAGGTAGCTTCTTCGATGGTTTCAAGTTGGGGTTACGATCGGGAAGGTGAAACCCTCAGCGTTCAGTTCGTAAATGGCCATCAGCAAAGCTACCAATGTTCACCCGCCTTATGGGAGGAAGCAAAGGAAGCTCCATCACCCGGTCATTTCATGCACGAAAACCTACTCTAGGAGGATCGTTGTGACCAAAGAGGAGTTGCGTATCTATTTCAATGGTGAGCAGGCCGGATTTAAGCAAGGCGTTCGTGCTGGGCGTGAAATGGTGCTCAAGCAGCTGCGGACAGAGGACATCGAGCGTATCAAAGACGAAATGTACAAACGGACTCCTGCTGACGATAAATGGGATCCCGACATTTCTCACTTCTCCCCCTGGGACGATGAAAAGGGTTGTGTTATCAGAACGGCTGCGAATCACTACAAAAAGCCTGTAGAACGACAGCCCGAAAGTCTACTGTAAGGACTCGCCATGTTGGAGACTGTCGTAATCGTTGTAGCCGCACTACTAATCATCTTTGGGAGACGCTAATGGGGACATACGCACAGAACATCGGACAGGACCAAGGCAAAAGCCCTGCCTTCTCGAACGCTCAGCGCCTTCGATTCGCCAGGGTCAAAGGCAACTCGCAGGGGTCCGCTTCACTGGCCAGCAAGACTGTGACCGGCACCGTCTCCAAGGCGGCTCAGGCACGGCTGTCACGAGCCCCTAAGGACCCACCGGGCGCTAAGACCTCTACTGGACAGCCTCTCAAGACCGAGAAACCCACCTTTGGCCCCCTCCGCTGATGGCATCGCAGGCGATTCAGAACGCTGCTCGTAATCGGACCTTTGGCCCATCTCCGGTCAATCCGCAGGCACAGGAAAGACAGGGCTGGCGCATACTGCCGAGCACTGAAAACCCGCGAAGTGGGAGCGGGCGTCAGTCAAGAGGGTGGACAAATATGGGCACTTACAAGGCAAACACCGGGAATCGTAATTCTCAAGGGCAACTAAGGTTCACTCGATCCTAATGACTAGCCAGATTATCCAGAATGCAGCCAAGAACCGAACCTTTGGTCCCGGACCAGGACTGAGGACTCAGAACAACCTTGTCTACGGAAACTCGAAGCTATCTCCTGCAAGAACCGAAACCAAGGGCCTAAGTACCAAGCAGGGGCTGGAAACTCTTTTCCGTCCCGTGCAGCTTCGCCAAGTTCGCCGGAAGGAAGGCGAATGAAAGACTCTACTCACCAGGCAGCAGCCAAACGACTACGGCGTGAGGCTATGAGCCGTGGTAATCAGCAACGGCAGCAGACAGAAGCACACGCCCCTCGATGGGCGAATGAACCAGGCGGCGGCAAGATAGGAACTATGCGAGACGCCTTCAATAAACCCAAGCGAGGTAAGTAATGGCAGCGAACAAAAAATTCTACGTCTTCTTCAACAAACAGCGTGGCACCCCGTGCAAGGTCCCTGATTCTGAAACGAAAGTCTATGGAGCTACGGCTGCCAACGAAAAAATCAACACCAAACTCCTAGCGGAAACAGAAATCACGATTACTGGTCCGGTCTATCAGGTTGAGTACGTTGAATGCGCTGCTGAATCCGCAGAGTCGGCGTGTACGGCAGTCAGACTCCAGCTTGGCCCGTCTCTTGCCGAGGCGGAATTCTCGGCTTGCGAAACCTCGAAACTTGAATTAAAAAAATATTAGCTTGGAATGTGTGCCGACAATCCAGATAGGGTTCTCGATCTTTTTAACTATATCAAGTCTCACAAGGAGCAATAACGGTGGCCAGCTACTTCGTAGTATTCAACGCAGCTCTCGATGCCAGCTCGGATGCATTGGTTGGAGCTAAACCTATAGCAAGCACAAAGGTTGAAGCGCCGCTACTGACGGCCAAGGTTGCTCAGGTGGAAGCTGGAAGCGTCGCCATTGCACAGGAAGTCGTCAGAGCAACATACGGCTCCTCAGGAACAGTTCCCGTGGTCGTAATCAGTACTCAATGGAAAGAATCCTAGGAGGGTCCCATGTCAGAAAAATACTACGTGGTTTTCGGTAGGCAGGCCTATCCTTCCGATAAGGCTGTCAATACTAAACCGAAAGCCTCATGTGAAATCGAGGGGCCTGTAGAAACATGCAAGGTTGTAAAAGTTCTTTCCAATGCTGGGACTGTAGCTGAGGCTCAGGAACTTGTGACTGCGGCATATCCAGGCAGTGCGACTGATACGTCGCGGGTCATAACTTCGGCACAGTTCAAAGAATCCTGATGCAAGTCACCAGCTTCCATCCAGTCCAGGTCGGGGCATCGGTCCAAACTCCACAGGTAGTCAAGAACCTCGGAGCAACGGTCTACTACCGTTCGCAAGAAGGAGTCTCGTCTGCAACAAACGACGGGAACGTCACGGAAGGCAACTCCGTAACGATCTACGGGCGGACGTTTTTCGTTACCGCTGCAGGCACTACATCAGATATCACCTCAACACCGGTAGCGCAGGCCCCCGCCACTACGACGATGCCGGGACGCAGGGAGATAGAGTCGGTTGCTGGAGTAATAAAAGAATCATCAACGGTAGGGGTTTGGGCTACGGTTCAGACGGAAAAACTGATGGTACAAGCGACAGCATTGAAGTTTGAAACGACAGAACAACCACTGAATGTCTTCTACTACGATCCTAAACTCTACGAAATAGCAGGTAGAACAACTACTCTGACGTTGGAGCAGTTGATTATGACGAACGCTACAGCCCCGACGGCTTCGTTCATTGCTGGTTTGTATAAAGTTGCAACAGTGGTAGGACCCGAAAAAAAACACGAAGTGACTGTAGAAGCTGTTGTTGCTGGCAGCACAACCCAGATCACTACCCCTGCCAAAGAAACGCTCACCCAGTCGGCTGTGACCTTCCCGTCTTCAGCCCTCGCTGCTGGATTCTATCTACTCGGAGTGGAAACGATTACAGCGACTACGGCAGCCAAATCTGATGAGGCTATTACACTGACTGTATTCGCCACTAGCTGATGAGGCAGATCAACCAGGAGGCGATTCAACATCTGCCGCCTGCTGAGCAAGAGGAGGCCCGTCGGCTTCTTGAGCAGCTTCAGAAGGAGTACGAGGCTAATCCACTTCTGAGGTACGAGCCACACCCGAAGCAAGCCGAGTTCCATCTCGCTCGAACGTATATCAAGGCGTTCATGGGTGGTAACAGGTCCGGTAAGACAACGGCGGGGATTGTAGACGACATCATCCAGGCAGTTGACGAGGACTGCCTACCTGGCCATCTAAAGGCCTACAAGAAGTTTGAACCACCGTTCCACTGCAGGATCATATGCCCTTCAGAGAAGATCATGGAGTCCATTGTCTTCCAGAAGCTACGGGAATGGACGCCTAGAAGTCAGTATATCGGTGACGAATGGGGAAAGGCTTTCTCAAAGTCCCAGCGAGTACTGAGGTTCAAGAACGGCTCCTATTTCGACTTCCTGACCTACGAGCAGGACGTAGACAAGCATGGAGGGGCCGCCAAGCATCGGATCCACTACGACGAGGTTCCTCCTTACGAGATATGGCACGAGGGGAAAATGCGTCTGACGGATTACTCAGGCGCAGACGCCTTGTTCACGATGACGCCGCTGGAGGGGTTGAACTGGGCCTACGACGATCTATGGGTGCCGTGGGAGAAGGGCAAGCTCCGAGATGGTTTCATCGTCACCGTAGACATAGACGATAACCCGTTCCTCGATCAAGAGCAGAAGAAAAAAACGTTGGAAGGCTACTCCAGCACGGAGCTGGAAGCCCGGAAGAAAGGTCGGTTTGTGCACTTCGCCGGCCTCGTTTTTGGCCAGTTCGATAGAACGACGCACGTTGTCCCAGAGAAACCTCTTCCTGAGAACGTATACACCTACGTTGGTATTGACCCCGGCTTCCGAATCATGGCGGCTGTGCTTTGGATCTATGTGATGCCCGGTGGGAAAATTGTTGTTTTTGATGAGCTAGCTCTCCAGGAATATACCGTAGAGGGGGTGGCCAAGGCTATCAAGCTCATCAACGCTAAGCACGGTAAAGAGTACCCGATCAAACCACGTGCCTACATCATTGATCCCGCCGCTCGCAACGTTGAGCAGATTACGGGACGTAGTGTGCAACGAGAGTACACAGATCATGGCATTTTTACCGTTCTCGGCCAGAACGACGTTTCGGCAGGTATCAATCGGATCAGTGAGCGCCTTGAGAACGGTAACCTCGTAATCCAGGCAAACTGTAGGGAACTGATTGATGAGATGAGGAAGTACCGATGGGCAACCCCTGGCCGTTCGGAGAATGACCCCAAGGAGAAACCGATAAAGCAAGATGACCACTTAGTAGATGCTTTGCGCTACATCGTGGCTCACAGGCCCTATGGCCCTGATGTTGTAGACGACGAGCCGGAGTCGCAACTGCAGCGGCTCTTACGAGAAGATCGATATGGCATGGACAGGAAGAGCGTGCCGCGAGTAAGTGGAATTCCTCTATGAGTACAGCAGCCAGGCAGAAAGAGCGGGGAGTCCTTGGCGATAGCGTCGAGTCTCTGTCCCGCGTTATAACATATCTCGAAGAGAAGGAGTAGGAAGCCCTGTGACTATTCACGTCGCTGAATTACCGCCGATGTACTGCTCGTCATGTTTTTGTTCAGACCCGACGAAGACGTATATCGACTTCGACTCTGACTGTGATCGGGGGTATGGAGACGACCCTAACAAGAAGATCACCTTCGACCTTCTGATTCTCTGTGAGGACTGTGTTCGTTCTGCTGGTCGTTTGGTAGATATGGTAGACGCCAAGGACAGCGATTTCGAGTTGACAAAACTTCGGGTAGAGAATGATCGTCTGCGACGCGAATCTACTCAGGCGCAGAACTACGCTGACAGGTTGGAGGACGCGTTCGATAAAAGGCCGCAACCCATCAACGTCAACCATCGCAAGAAGCCGCGTCCTATCCACCCTGATCGCGAGATGAAGGAGACAGCATAATGCCCCGTGGAACTGCGTTTGACCTTGAAGTTTTCAAGACCGTTTCAGAAACAGAAATCAAAAAAGTCGGGGAAACGACTACAACGGAAGTCTGGAAACCCGAAACGGGCAAACGGTTCCGACTTTGTGGATTCTCTATCTTCGTAGATACAGCTTTGACCGTAGTGACGCTGGAAGACGAAACGACGGCGTTCTATGTCGTTGCCGTGGAAAAACTAACCCCTACGGTCAATGTCAACTTTCCGATGCAGGGATATGTTTCGACTAAGGTGAACAACAAGCTCAAAGTCAAACTTAGCGCTACGAACAAAGTCACCGCTACCTTCTACGGGGTAGAAGAATAGTGTTCAACCGCGAGCGCCAGCGATGGATGGAGCTTCTTGAGACTGAGCGCGAGTCGTTCCGCAAGGAGCGTCAAGAGCTTCTGAATCGGATCGCGGCACCAGAGACACGGGTTGTGGACCCTTCGCCACAGCCGCACCAGTCGGTTGCCCCTGCCGATCAGCAAGAGTTGGCCTTCATCGGGCGAGAAGTTCCTGACGGCATTTCGGTCGGGTCGCTAAGGAGTGTAGATGGCTAGCATCCTCGACAAAGTTCGCGAAAAAGCCACTGGCGAGGATAAAGACATCACCGCCCTCAAGAGGAAGCTCGCTGAAGCAAAAACGGCGCAGTCTCGATACTTCTCGACGTGGGAGCTAAACCGGGCGTTCTTCTCCGGAAACCAGTGGGTGTACTGGAACAAGACGAAAATTGAGCGCCCTGTTCTTGAGCCCGAAAGTACTCGCGTCCTCATAGAAGACAACCGGATCACCGGCATCGTTCGTACCGAGATTTCCAAGATGACGAAGCAGCGCCCGACGTTCACGGTCATCCCTACGACCGCCGAACAGGAAGACGTGTCAGCTTCGATGACGGGCGAAAAGATCCTTCAATTCCTCTGGAAGCACCTTTACCTACGAATCAAGCTAGAACAAGCCCTGTTGTGGTCACGAGTCTGCGGATCCGGATTCTGGAAGGTGTGCTGGGACTCAGGGGCAGGAGAGAAATTCGGGGTTGTAGTAGACGAACAGAACACCCCGATCCAGCATCACGAAACCGGCGCACCGATGAAACCGGAGCACTTCCCAGAAGGACTCCCGGAAGGAGCGCAAACTAAGTCCATAGCCACTGGCGACGTTCACGTTGAAGTTGTCTCCCCGTTTGAAATCTACCCTGACCCGCTGGCAAAGACCCTCAATGACTGTGAGTGGCTCATTCAGGTATCTGTCCAGTCTGAGGATTTCGTCAAGCAGCGTTTCGGTGTAGATCTGAAGCCCGACTCAAACGTTATGCCTGGTAGCGCAGAAATACAGGTTCCGTCACAGGTCGAATCTGGATCGACGTACAAAGGGATTAAGCTCCACGAGTATTGGGAGCGGCCGTCAGCAGACAACCCTGTTGGCCGGCGCGTCGTCTGGGCAAAAGAGAACATCCTCGAAGATGGACCAAATCCGTACAAATGCATTCCGTTTGTTATGTTCCGGTCTATCCCCATACCGGGCAGGTTCTTTCCTATGGCCATCGTTCAGCTTCTACGAGGTCCGCAGACCGAGCTGAACAAGATCAAGAGTCAGATAGTGGAGAACGCACAGCGAATCGGCAACCCGGCGATTCTGATTGCGGCGACTAGTAACACGAAAGTCTCCGGTGTGCCAGGAGAGGAAATCAAGTACGACGATACTTCGATGCACTCCGAACCAAAGTACCTTCAGCCGCCCAACATGCCTCCGTATGTCATCGAACAGATCAGCCGTATCGAACAGTCGCTACAGGAAATCTCGGGTCAGCATGAGGTTAGCCAGGCCCAGGTTCCACCAGGAGTCAAGGCGGCTTCTGCCATCAATCTTCTTCAGGAAGCCGATGACACGAGACTGGGTCCGGGCATTTACGATATGGAGGACGCACTTGGAGAGGCGGGAACCAAACTCCTTGAAATCGTGGCTGAGTACTGGACCGACGAACGAGTAGTACTCATCGCAGGAGAGAATCACGCGCTCGACGCCATCAACTTCAAGGGCGCTGCGCTCAAGGAGAACACCAAGGCAGAAGTCCAGACAGGTTCTATGTTCCCCCAGTCTAAGGCTGCTCGCCAGGCAGCGATTCAGGACTTCTTGGGGTTGGCATTCCAGTATGAGGGACAGCAGCAAATGAACCCCAGAATGTTGGGGAAGATCCTGAAAGACCTGGATGCCGGCGCGCTTAGCAAGCTCTTTGGCGACGTTAGCCAGGACGAGTCGCAGATCAACCGTGAGAATCAGGAACTTGCACAGGAAAAACCAGTCAAGCTCCACGTCTACGACAACAACCAGGCCCATCTGGAAGGTCATACCGAATACCAGAGGACGGCTGCTTATCAGGGGCTTAGTCCGATGGCGAAAACCCTCTTTGAACTTCACACTCACGAACATAGGGAACACCTTGCAGCCCAGTTGAAGCCGCCAGAGGTAAAACCACCTAGTGAGAGTCTAAACTATAAGGACGCCCCCCCGGACGTGAGACGGCAGATTGAGCAGCAGGCAGGGCTACAGCCCTCACAGGACGAAAAAGCTGGGCCGGTAGAACACCCTGAGGCCCCCGAACCACCAAAGGAAGAACAATGAGCGGGAGCATGTACTACGGACCGCAATGCACTGACATGCTGCTCTACTGCATCAAGGACTGTCTCTCAGAATGGGGCGACGATCCTGCCTACGCTCAGGCTGCACAAAAGCTGAGGGAAGTTGAACGCGAACTAGATGTCCTCACTCAGAGTCCCGGCGCTCGTGCTGCCGCTCGTGCTTCAGGGCCGGATCAGAGCGGCCAGGAGCAGACGAGAGAAGACTGATGAGTTTTGAGTTTCAGCCGAAGGAATTCGATGAAGTAGTCCTCGAACCCCCGGCGAAGCCAACAAAAGTCGTCTACAAGAAACAGGGGGCAGTTGTTAGGACGGTGACCCTCGCCTATGAAGGCGCGACTGAAAATGTCGAAACTGTGAAAATCACATAATGGCTTATGCAGACCCTCAGGAGTACAAACGATATCAGAAAGACTATTACCAGCGTAATAAAGATCGACTGTGTGAGGCAAACAGGACGAACTATGGGCTGGTACCGCCCGGAGGTGGATTTTGTCGTTGAAGTTCAATCCCCTTGTTCCTCCGTTCGATATGACGGGAGGCGCAGGGTCAGAAGGCAAAGAAGGCAAACCCGGTCCAGAAATTGTTTTCACCGCGCATAACTCTGTAGCTGCTCAGCTCGGAGAAGGTGGGGGGGCAACCAAGGTCAAACTCAACGTTGCCGACGTTGATACAACGACCGCGTTCGATACGGTCAATAACAGATTCAAACCTACTACGGCTGGGTATTACTTGGTAGGAGCGCAGGCTGGCGGCTGGCAGTCAGCACTAGAGGAAGATTCCCTCGTCAAGTTACTCGTTCTCAAGAACGGTGCATTGATGGAACCGGAACCCCTCGGGGAATCTGGCTATCATGCTGCTTACGAAGCAAACAACACCAACTTTGAGCCAGGCGTTGTCGCTTTGGTCCACCTGAACGGTACTACTGACTATCTTGAGCTATGGGGGGCTTCAACTAAACCCAATGGTGCCCAGGCAACTGCCAAATGCTTTGTAGTGTTTTACGGGTATTTGATTACGACTGGGCAAAAAGGGGAAAAAGGGACAACTGGAGAAAAAGGCGAAACGGGGGAAAAAGGTGTAGCAACCGCTAAGAAACCGTTAGCTATCACTGGCACCGAAATAGAAGTAGAAGGCACAACCGAAAACAAGATCCCTGAATCCAAGCTCTCTACTCCCGAAATGGTCAAGTTGACCGGTTCGCAAACCATCACTGGGACCAAGGAATTCGTCCCCGCCTCGGGCACCATTGGCATAAATGTCATGGCGGGCATAGGGACGACCACGGCTGCGCCCGGGGTCAAAGTCGAAACCTTTTTAGTCGAAGCGACTAATCAGAGCCTTGAAGCTGTGTCGATCAAATCGACGGTCACATTGAGCAAAGAAGGGGCGGTATATACCGGACTAAACACACTTGGTAAAGTGACGTACCAGGCTCTCCCCGGCTTGAATCCATCGTTACGATTGTTTCGGTGTGGGTTTGAAGTGATAGGCACCGAAGGCGTTAAAATGGGTACGTTCTCCGTGCTGCAAAACGAAATAGTCGTGAATAATCCTTCCGCAGCAGTCAAAGGCGAAGGCGCTAACGTCGTTGGCCTTATTCATGGTCCGACCTACAAAAAAGCGGGAGCCGCGAAAGCAAAGGGCGAATCGACCGGTCTGAGAGCAGCACCGATTATCGAAGGCAACTGGGCCGAAATGATCCATCGTGCCGTCTTGATGAAAGACTACACGGGGACCGGCACCGCAACCTACAGCGCCGGGCTCGATGTCGAAGACCTGAAAAAAGCGACGAGCAATTACAGTGTGCGGAGTACGGGTACAGAAGTCAAACTACTTCACGAAGGACCAATCGAAGCTGGTGGGGATGTTTCCCTTACCGCTCTTGGTAAGAAGATCAAGGTCAAAGAGGGAGCGAACGCCTCAATGGGTGTGGCTACGCTTGAAGGCGGAAAAGCTGTTGTTGCTACGACTGCTGTGACGGCCAACTCTCGCATCTTCCTTACGATCAATGAAGGCGGACTGTTGAACGTCGGTGTTCCCTATGAGGCCGAACGCACAGCGGCAAAAGAATTTACCATCAAATCTTCTAACGCACTCGACACATCGACTGTGGCGTGGCTAATATTGGAGCCCTCGTAATGGCAAACGTAGTCGTCTCACTCGAAATCCCAGAAGCAGACGTGGCTAGGACAAAAGCTGCTGCCGAAGCCTTTACGGGCCTTCCCAATACAGCTACGCCGAAAGAACTACTCCGCGAGTTAGTAAAGCGAGTAGTTGTTCAGGTGGAACGCAGCAACAACACTTTCGTTCCGCCGGGTATCACCTAAAACTTCCGGCATAACGCCGAAGACCCTACGGGGTAATAGTAGCGCCAGGGGCACCGCCAGGGCATTTGCACAGCGGGGTTAGGGCCACAGCGCGATAAGGAGAAGCATATGACTGACGAAGGCACAGCCGGAGACGGCCAGGACCAAGGGCAGCCGGAGGGGGGTTCGATCTTTGATCCTTACCTCCAATCAGTTCCAGAGGGTTGGGACACCGTACCGCAGGGAAGTCCTCGTGACGTTGTGGCCAACTATCTCAAAGACGCAGAGAAAGGTGTCAACTCCAAGCTCAGGGATGCCGCTGACTTAGAAAAGCGGTTTGGTCCTTACAAGGACATTGATCTGAGTCAAGTACAGCCAGGGGATCTCAAGTCGGTGGTGGAGTGGTATAGCACCGTTGGCCAGTCTCCTGACGCGTACAAGGAGTGGCTGCAGCAAGAGGCTACGGAGGCCGGATTGATCCAGGCCCAGCAGGAAGCACCCGCTGAGGACCAGGACATCGAGGCCTACATTCAGTCTCGCATTGACCAAGCACTAAACCCATTGCAGCAAAAGCTCACTCAATTCGAGCAGTCGCAACAGGAGAGTGAGCAGTCTGCAAATACTCGTGCAATGGAATCCCACATTGAATCGACTCTCGGCAAGATCGAGAGCACGAACAACATCAAACTGACCGATGAGCAACAGGAAGCAATTCTCGCGCTCGGAGAACAGGTTGAGGGAGATAACTGGATTGAGCAAGGGTTTCAGAAATACCAGGCGTTGACTGGACAGGCACAGGCCGGTCTTGTGAAAGACAAGATGGGTCAGCCCGCCCCCTCGCTACGTACTGGTGGTCAGGCTGCACCGAATAAGCCAAAGAGCTTTTCGGACGTTAGAGAGCAAGCGTTGGAACTGATGCAGAACGCACTGTAGGCACTCTAACTAGGAGTACATCATGGCAGGACAGACATTGACTGCCGCTGACGCGATCCTGAAGGAATTGTACGTGGGACCGATTGTCGAGCAACTGAACCAGAAGAAATGAAGAGACGTTTCCCTTACCCGTAAGGGTATTGACAAAACTCGGCTGTATGCTGGAAACCCCGAGTATGCTGTGCTACGTGCTATACTGTACGTGACAATGCACAGACGCGGACAATCAGCAGGGAAGTCTTCGTGACCCCCCAGAGACTACACGCCGAGCCCCTAGATAAGCGCTGTGCCGGGTGTGGCACGGTGCGACGAGCGGAATCTAGGGTGAAGATATAGTCCGACCCCTATGGCGACATGGGGAGCTAGGCAGAAATGATCTAGCCCGCAGCGAAAGCTGTGAGTAACAAAAGTGATCTCCTGGAACAGATTGAACGCGATTCGGACCACGTTGAACACACAGGTCGTCGTGCGGTAGTCCCAGTACACAAGAATCGTAACTGGGGCCAGCGGTCAATTGCTGATGGTGGGGTCCTTCCGGCCGCAGGTAGGCAGGAATGGGCAGACGCGATCATACCGATTCGTGCCCACACCCTGGCGATTGAACTGACGGACCAGTCCATCGAGGCAACCAAGTCCGACAAGGGGGCTTTCATCAGCCTTCTGACTGCGGAGACGCAGGGGGCGGCTACGGACCTTTCCAAGAACATGAACCGTCAGGCGCTCGGTGAAGGAACCGGCGCACTGATCGGGAAAGTGGAATCGGTCAAAAACGGTGGTGCAGAAGCAGTATTCAAATTCAAAGACGCGAATGATCTACAGTACATCCAGGTCGGTATGATAATCGACGTGGTTGCGGAAGCGACTGGCCTTTCAGCATCGAAAGGTGTCGTAGGGGCGGAAGTCCTTACCCGGACGCTATCGGCAACTGTAGATTCGTCTGCTATCACCACCTCCCTCGCAACGGCTGGTGCTCTTGCTTACGCGGATAAATACAACGTCTATGTCTCGGGCTCGTACAAAAACGAGATTGACGGTCTGCGTAACATCACTAACAAATCGAGGGAACTCCACTCCATCAACTCGTCTGCGGCCGGCAACGCATACTGGAATGGTAACACCATCTCAGCAGCGGGAGCAGCGGCAGGAGAGGATCTGTTCGAGCAGTTGGCGGACAACGTTGGAGCACAGGGTAATGGCGAGGTAGAAGTCTTCCTCACCTCCCGTGGGGTCAAGCGCCGTCTTGCGAACTCGTACCAGTCGCAAAAGCGGTTCAACGACAAGACAGCAACTCAGATCAACGGTGGCTATTCGGCCATCATGGTCAACGAGGTGCCGGTCGTGGCGGACGATGATGCACCGAAGGGCTTTGCTTTCGGTCTGAACAAGTCGTCCTTCAAGTGGTTCCAGCAGACCGATCCAGGTTGGCTGCAGCAGGGCAACGGTGGGATCTTCCACCTGAAGACAGGTGTTTCAAACGCTGGTGAATTCATCAACGCTTGGATTGCGTTCTTCCGGTGGTATGCCTCCCTCGGTTGCGTGGCTCCAAACCGCACCGGCCGCATTGAAAAATGCGCCGATGACCAAACCTTCTAGATAACGGATTGGGCTGTCTTCGGGCAGCCCTTCCCTTTTGAAAGGAGGGGGTCATGGGAGAACTCAAAGCATCCGAAGTCAAATATGGTATTCCACTGGTTACTACTCTTGGTGGGGTCAAGTTCACTGCAACCCAGATTGAATTTCCCGCTTCGGCGGAAGTCATCACGGGTGGCGTCGAACTCAACCTTGCCAAGTTGGGACTGACCGACGAAGCAGTCTTGGGAAA